>OLND01003469.1_pt1 | contig 12320 bp, 18 predicted proteins | sample 1672031 | NCBI WGS metagenome assembly OLND01 (sample SAMEA3136638, study PRJEB25190) | human gut metagenome | biome: human gut; feature: human-associated habitat; material: faeces | place: Austria | collected 2013
GCGCATCCTCGCGGAGCGTTTTTATCGTATGGAAACGAAGTTTCCTATACGATAAAAAGAGCCGGATAAACTCGACAGACATTTTCAGTCCGCCGTCTTATCCGGCTCTCCATTTCTTCAGAATGATTTGCTCTCCGATCGGAAAACATACCATTATTTAATTTGAAAATCTCTGATTAGATCAGCTCCAGTACAACTTCCATTGCACCATCGCCCTTACGCTGGCCGATCTTAACGATTCTGGTGTAACCACCCTTACGGTCTGCGTACTTGGGAGCGATTTCATCAAATACCTTTGCAGGCATATCGATCTTCTTGGTGTTTTTCTTCTTACCAGCTGCTGCGGCAGGAACCTCAGTAACAGGATAGAATACTTTCAGCATCTGACGTCTTGCATGCAGTCTGGAAGGCTGATCTTTCTTGATCTCCTTCTGAACTTCATCGTAAACGGTAACCTTCTTGCCATCTACAACTTCTTTTACTCTCTTGCCGTCTTTGTCCTTGCGGGCAACCTTAGCAGTAACAGTAACGGTATCGAAGTTATCTTTCTCCTTGATGCCCAGCGCAATGATGCCCTCAGCGATCTTACGGATTTCTTTTGCCTTAGCTTCAGTGGTAACGATTTTACCTCTGTACAGCAGGCTGGTTACCTGGCTTCTTAACAGAGCCTTTCTCTGATCAGATGTTCTGCCTAATTTTCTATACTTTGCCATTGTATTATTTTCCTTTCAATCCTGGTACATCCGGCCATGCCCTTTGGTCTTACTCACCGAATGTTTGTTTACGCCAATCATGTTTTGCGACCGGACGTGCCTTTTGGACTTACCGCCGACCGAACTTTTCCATTTATAAAATGCGATATAACTTTTAGAGCCAACCGGTATTCACCGGCTGCACAAACCCATTTCTGAATTTGCCTTACTCCTCACTGGGTCTGAAATGGAAACCCAGCTCGCTGATTTTTGCCTGTACTTCTTCGAGAGATTTGCGGCCCAGATTACGAACCTTCATCATGTCTTCCGGAGTCTTATTGATCAGCTCTTCAACCGTGTTGATACCAGCACGCTTCAGGCAGTTGTAAGAACGAACAGAGAGCTCAAGCTCATCGATGCTCATCTCCAATACCTTTTCCTTCTCGTCATCTTCCTTCTCTACCATAACCTCTGCGGTCTTGGCATTCTCCGAAAGATCGATGAACAGGCTCAGGTGCTCGCTGAGTACCTTCGCAGCCAGACTGACAGCCTCATCGGGAGCCAGTGTGCCGTTCGTATAAACATCCAGGGTCAGCTTATCATAGTCTGTCACCTGACCGACACGGGTATTCTGTACTGCCATATTTACTCTCTCAACGGGAGTGTAAATGGAATCAACAGCGATAACACCGATCGGAAGATCATCGCTCTTGTTCTTGTCAGCACTTACATATCCTCTGCCCTTGGTGATTGTCAGCTCCATGTAAAGCTTGCAGTCCTTGCCACCGCTCAAATGAGCGATGACAAGATCCGGATTCAGAATTTCGATATCCTGATCAGCCTGAATATCGGAAGCGTGTACCACGCCTTCGCCCTCAAACTCAATGTATGCGGTCTTAGGCTCGTTGGTCTCGCTGCTGTTCTTGATTGCAAGACACTTGATATTCATGATGATCTCAGTTACATCTTCCTTCACGCCGGGAATGGAACTGAACTCGTGCAGCACGCCTTCGATTTTCACCTGGCTAACTGCTGCACCGGGTAAGGAAGACAACATGATTCTTCTCAGCGAATTGCCCAGGGTAATTCCATATCCTCTTTCCAGAGGCTCCACCACGAACTTGCCATACTTCTTATCTTCGGAAATTTCGGCAACCTCAATATTGGGTCTTTCAAAATCAAACACTGTAAATACCCTCCTTTATGAACAATCTGAGATGGACAGTTATCTTCTAATTATTTGGAGTACAACTCGACGATAAGCATCTCGTCTACCGGAACATCGATCATTTCACGGGTAGGAAGCTGCTTAACAGTGCCCTTGAATGCTTCTTTTTCTACATCCATCCATTCGGGAGTCAGTCTGCCTGCAGTTACCTCAAGGATGTCCTTGTATCTCTGCATGGTCTTAGCGCTTTCCTTCACTTCGATCACGTCACCAGCCTTTACCTGGTAAGAAGGAATGTTTACGCACTTGCCATTTACCAGAATGTGCTTGTGGTCAACAACCTGTCTTGCTTCTCTTCTGGTTCTTGCGAAGCCCATACGGAAAACAACGCTGTCCAGTCTAGCCTCAAGCATGGTCATCAGGTTTTCACCAGTCATGCCTTTCATTCTGTCTGCCTTCTTGTAGTAGTTACGGAAAGGCTTTTCCAGAACGCCGTAGATGAATTTTGCTTTCTGCTTCTCTCTCAGCTGCAGACCGTACTCACTCATCTTCTTGCCTGTTCTGGCGGTTCTGTTAGATTTCTTATCATAACCCAGGTATGCGGGCTCCAGTCCAAGGGATCTGCATCTCTTTAAAACAGGGACTCTATTTACTGCCATTTTTATAATCCTCCTGATTATTGTTTACAGCACGGCTCCTGCCGTGTCTTCATCCAACCTACTTCTGATTTGTGTCTATTCCAACGATGGGAATATGCAGCAGCCATCTGAAGCCGGGAGCTTCCCGGTCAGATTCTGCAAAGCGTCGATTAAACGCGACGACGCTTGGGCGGGCGGCAGCCGTTATGCGGAACAGGAGTCACATCCTTGATGCTGACTACATCCAGACCGCATGCGGACAGCGCACGGATTGCAGCCTCACGGCCTGAACCCGGTCCCTTTACAAAAACATCTACGGTCTTTAATCCATGGATTAAAGCTGCCTTTGTAGCTGTTTCTGCAGCCATCTGCGCTGCATACGGAGTAGATTTCCTTGAACCCTTAAATCCCAGACCGCCGGCAGAAGCCCAGCTTAAAGCATTACCTTCAGCATCTGTCAGAGTAACGATTGTGTTATTGAAAGAAGACTGAATATGTGCCTGTCCGTGTTCAACGTTTTTCTTGACACGCTTTTTTGTCACTTTTTTGGTAACTTTCTTGTTTGCCATTTAAACTAACCTACTTTCCCTTGTTTGAATTATTTTTTCTTGTTTGCAACAGTTCTCTTAGGACCTTTTCTGGTTCTTGCATTGGTCTTTGTCTTCTGACCACGAACCGGAAGGCCTTTACGATGACGGATGCCTCTGTAGCAGCCGATTTCCTGCAGTCTCTTGATGTTCAGTGCGATCTCTCTTCTCAGATCACCTTCAACAGTCATGGTTTCGTCGATCACTTCGCTGATCTTCTTAACCTCATCGTCTGTCAGGTCTCTGCAGCGAGTGTCGGGATTAACACCTGCCTGAGCTAAAATCTTTGTTGCGCTGGGTCTGCCGATACCGTAAATGTAGGTCAGGCCGATCTCAACACGTTTTTCTCTGGGTAAGTCAATACCTGCAATACGAGCCATTTACATTTCCTCCATTCTGTGTGCGCAATGCGCACAGCTGCACAGGCCAACTCTTTCCTGTGCGTCTTCAAATAATAGTTACTAATTGACTGGGGTACCATGTACCCAACCGGTAAACCGGTCTTTCCGATACTCTCTCACAGATTGCTCTGTGCGGAAACGATGTGCTTTACACATTCTGTTTCTTCACACAGCCGTTCCCGACCCTTGGATAAAGGTCTCTTTTCGGTATCAAAAAGTAATCTCCCGTAATAAATGTGCTCTACTACGTTCAATTATTTTCAAGCGGACCTTAGTAACAATCCGCTGCCAGCCGTCTTAGATGCGACGGGGTAAATCGCTTTCTTCCAATTAATTAAATTAGAAAGAACTACTCAACCCTGTCTCTGTTTGTGCTTGGGGTTCTCACAGATAATTCTGATGGAACCTTTCCTTTTGATGACTTTGCACTTTTCGCAAATCGGTTTTACGGATGCTCTTACTTTCATTCTTAACCTCCATTTCTACCGTCCTCCGCACCCGCGGAATCCGGCAAGAATCCTGATCAGATCGCCTTTTCGAAGCGTTCTGACCGACCTCCTTCCAAAAAGACCGTTACCTATTGTAGCATGAAAATTCAATACTTGCAACCATTTTGAGGCAAAAAAACACCAGTTTTTCCGGGTTTTTCTGACCTTTTTTTATAAAAAGGTACCAGCCTGCGATGGGTCGCGTAAGCGGCAGAATCCATTCCACCGCTTATGCATCCTCGCGGAGCGTTTTTATTTCATAGGATGCATTTTCCTATGAAATAAAAAATCCTCGGCGGCAAAAATGCCGCCGGGGACTGAAATTTTTCTTATTTATCTCTCCAGATGATTCTTCCCTTGGAAAGATCGTAAGGGGACAGCTCCAGTGTCACCTTGTCGCCGGGAAGGATACGGATGAAGTTCTGTCTCAGCTTACCGCTGATATGTGCCAGAACTCTGTGACCGTTTTCCAGTTCTACCTGAAACATGGTGTTGGGCAGCTTTTCCACTACTGTGCCTTCGATTTCAATAACATCTGCTTTCGACATATCTTACCTCCGTTCGTTTGCTTTCTCCATACTATAAAGTTTTATGCAGCGTTTGATTTTCGTATCCGCGTCCGCCGGGTTTTGGAAAAGATCCTCCAGCTCGCTGCTGTCCATCCCTCCGTTTAAAACCAGCTGAACGTGTTTTCTTTTTTTCCGTTTGGGTGACTGATACAGACGGCTGATTCCGTCTGCCAGCCAGATAACATCCCCATCCTCCCGGATCACCAGAAAAATGCTTCCTTTATCATGTCCCGCCAGGGAAACTGCCAGTTTACCGACCATCTGTGTCCTCCTTAATACAACGTCAGGATCTCCGGTTCCCCATCGGTCACCAGAATCGTGTTTTCGTAATGCGCTGACAAGGAGCCATCCTTTGTAACGACCGTCCAGCCATCCCGCAGGAATCGTACCTGCCAGGTTCCGGCATTGATCATCGGCTCAATCGCAAGCGTCATGCCCGCCTGTAAGCGGACGCCTCTTCTTTTCTGTGCATAGTTAGGAATCTGCGGATCTTCATGAAGCGCTGTTCCGATTCCATGGCCAACCAGATCCCGCACAATTCCGTAGCCATAGGGTGTAACATACTCCTCAATGGCTCTCGAAATATCATGCAGGTGCTGTCCTTCCTTTGCCATTTTGATGCCTTCAAAGAAGCTCTGCTTTGTTACATCCATCAGCTTTTGTGCCTCTGTGCTCACCTTGCCGACCGCATGTGTTCGCGCCGCGTCGGAATGATAGCCCTTATAGATCAGTCCCGCATCCAGGCTGACAATATCGCCTTCCTTTAAATAACGGTCCTTTCTCGGGATTCCATGCACGACTTCGTCATTGACGGAAACACAGATAGAAGCAGGATATCCATTATAATGGAGAAAATTCGGGATACATCCGCAGTCTCTGATGAGTTTTTCTCCCTTTGCATCAATTTCCCAGGTGGAAATGCCGGGCGCAATCATCGCTTCCAGCTCCTGATGCACATGAGCAAGGCGCTTTCCGGCCTCCCTCATCAGCTCGATTTCTCTTGCAGATTTAATTGAAACGGCCATAGTTCCCCTCCAAAATGCTGACATCCGCTCTCATCAGCCCAGAATCGCGGTGATTGCAGCAAATACCTCTTCCATCGGAACGGTACCGTCCACAGTCTTTAATACACCTTTTTCGGTGTAGAAGTCGATCAGGGGCTGTGTCTGTTCGTGATAAACGTTCAGACGGTTCTTTACGGTTTCCGGCTTATCGTCGTCACGAAGCACCAGTTCGCTGCCGCATACATCACAGATGCCCTCTTTCTTCGGAGGTACATGCTCGATATGATAGGTAGCGCCGCAGGTCAGGCATGCACGGCGTCCGGACATTCTCTTTACGATGTTTTCATCCGGTACATCTACGTTGATTGCGTAATCAATATGATCTCCAAGCTTCGTCAGCTCGCTGTCCAGAACCTCAGCCTGAGGAATGGTACGCGGAAAACCGTCCAGAACATAACCATTCTTGCAGTCGTCCTGTGCAACACGGTCTAACAGAATGCGAACTGTCAGTTCGTCCGGAACCAGCAGCCCCTGATCCATATATTTTTTTGCTTCCATGCCCAGCTCAGTGCCGTTTTTAATATTTGCACGGAAAATATCGCCGGTGGAGATATGGGGTACTCCGTACTTATCTGCGATCATTTTTGCCTGAGTTCCTTTGCCTGCTCCAGGCGCGCCTAACATGATAATCTTCATGATCTCTTTCCTCCGCTGTATTTTTTGTAGAATGCAGACAGGGACAGAAACGTCGCCGTCCTGTCCCCGCCCGAATCCGGACCGTCTGTTATGCAGACAGCCGTTTAGTCATTTAAAAATCCTTTATAATTCCGAACCATCATCTGGGATTCGATCTGCTTTAAGGTTTCCAGCAGTACACTGACAATAATGATCAGGCTCGTTCCGCCGAAGGAAACACTTGCACCGAATACTCCGTTAAATACATAAGGGAGTACGCATACGATCGTAAGACCGCAGGCACCGATAAAGATCAGGTAATTCAGAATTTTGTTCAGATAATCGCTGGTAGGCTTACCCGGACGAATGCCCGGAATGAAACCGCCCTGCTTTTTCATATTGTCGGCAATTTCCAGCGGATTGAAGGTAATCGATGTATAGAAGTAGGCGAAAAAGATCACCATTACAATATACACGATCAGTCCGATGGAGTATACCAGTTCACTGGGCTTGCACCAGTAGCTGGAATTCAAGCCGCGCAGGATATAAGCCCACGGACCTGTTCCTTTGTATCCGGTCAACTGAGAAATGATGATCGGAATCTGCAGAATCGACTGCGCGAAGATAACCGGGATAACACCTGCGGTGTTTACCTTTAAGGGAATAAAGGTGGATTGTCCGCCTACCATCTTGCGGCCCTGCACTTTTTTGGCATACTGTACCGGAATCTTCCGTACAGCATCATTTAAAATGATGACCAAAATTACCATTCCGACGATGATCGCCAGGATGATAACTGCAGCAAGCGCTCCTACAGCAACTGCCTTGCCTTTTACAAACTGCTGATAAAGACTGGACAGATCGCTGGGCATACGAGAAATAATATTGATGGTCAGCACGATAGAAATACCGTTGCCCACACCATTTTCCGTAATACGCTCGCCGATCCACATCAGGAATGCACTTCCTGCTGTCAACGCGGCAATTACAGTAATTACGTTAAGCGCATTGAAGTCATCCATCAGACCCTGGCGTCCGAAACCGATCGCCATAGCAGCAGACTCGATCAATGCCAGACCAACCGTCACATATCTTGTAATGGAGGTCAGTTTTTTACGCCCCTCTTCCCCATCTCTCTGCATTTCTTCCAGCTTCGGGATCGCAATCGTTAAAAGCTGAATAATGATCGATGATGTGATGTAAGGGGTGATGTTCAATGCGAACAGGGACATGTTCTCGAAAGAACCGCCGGTGAACGCATTGAAAAAGCTAAACGTATCTCCTGTCTGCGCCGCGAACCAATTGGAGAAGAAGTGTCTGTTTACACCCGGTACCGGGAGCTGGCAGCCAATACGAATGACTACCAGCATCAGGAAGGTGAACAGAAGCTTCTTACGGATCTCCTTGATCTTAAACGCATTTTTCAGGGTAGTAAGCATTTACATCACCTCTGCAGTTCCACCAAGCGCCTCGATCTTTTCCTTTGCGGATGCACTGAATGCATTTGCTTTTACATCGAGCTTTTTGGTAAATTCTCCGTTTCCAAGAATTTTAACGCCGTCCTTAGGATTCTTTACGATACCCTTCTCGAGCAGTGTCTCAACAGTTACGGTTTCACCGTTCTCAAATACTTCAAGTGCACTCAGATTGATTGCAACGATATCCTTAGAGTTTCTGTTTGTGAAGCCTCTCTTAGGAATACGTCTGTATAAAGGCATCTGGCCGCCTTCAAAGCCCGGTCTCGGAGCACCGGAACGTGCCTTCTGACCCTTGTGACCCTTACCTGCTGTCTTACCGTTACCGGAAGCATGGCCACGGCCTCTTCTAAAATTATCGCTGTGTACGGAACCAGCTGCGGGCTGTAAGTTAGATAATTCCATTTCCTGACACCTCCTCTTTTTATGCTTCTTCTACTTTCAGCATATATCCAACCTTCTGGATCATGCCTCTGGTAGACGCGTTATCAGGCATGATAACAGTCTTGTGCATTTTGGTAAGACCCATAGCCTCTACGGTTGCTCTGTGCTTCGGCACTGCACCGATGGGGGACTTAACCAAAGTGATCTTTAAATTCTTCTCTGCCATTTTTGTCTCCTCCTTGATTAAGCCATGATCTCTTCTACAGACTTACCACGCTTAGCTGCTACTTCTTCAGGAGTCTTGATCTGGCTTAATCCCTGAATGGTTGCCAGAACGACATTCTGCTTGTTGGTGGAGCCCAGCGCCTTGGTACGGATATTCTTGATACCAGCCAGCTCGCAAACCACACGGGCAGGACCGCCAGCGATGATACCAGTACCTTCAGGAGCTTTCTTCAGCAGAACGGTAGAAGAACCATACTTGCCGAGGAAGTCATGTGTAACGGAATTGTTCTCATCCAGAGCAACGGATACCAGATGCTTTGCAGCGTCTTCTTTACCCTTACGGATTGCTTCCGGAATTTCAATGGATTTGCCCAGACCTACACCTACATGTCCGTTGCCATCGCCTACTACTACTAAAGCTGTGAAACGCATGTTGCGGCCGCCTTTTACAACCTTGGTAACACGTTTGATGGAAACGACTTTGTCTGTTAACTCCAGATTTGTCGTATCAATAATTGTTCTTCTCATCTGATGTGTTCTCCTTCCTAGAATGTCAGGCCAGCTTCTCTGGCTGCCTCAGCTAAAGCTGCAACTTTACCCTGGTAGATGTAGCCGCCGCGGTCAAATACAACCTCGGTGATACCCTTTTCCAGAGCGCGTTTTGCGATAACAGTTCCCAGATATGCCGCAGCATCAACGTTATTGGTCTTCTCCAGTTCAGCCTTTACATCCTTTTCCAGGGTGGAAGCAGCTGCCAGAGTCTTGCCAACGGTATCGTCGATAATTTGAGCATACATATGATTATTGCTTCTGAATACGGCCAGACGCGGTCTCTCAGGAGTGCCGCTGAAACGGTTACGCATTCTTCTGTGCTTGTTCTCACGAACGACCTGTCTTGATTTCTTACTAACCATTTTTACACTCTCCTTATCCGTTATTTCTTACCAGTCTTACCAACTTTGCGTCTGATAACTTCATCAGCATACTTGATACCCTTGCCCTTATAAGGCTCCGGTCTTCTCTTGTCTCTGATCTCAGCTGCAAACTGGCCAACCTTTTCTTTGTCGATACCCTTTACGATGATGATGTTCTGACCGTCCAGTACAGTTTCGATACCTTCGGGATCTTCCATCTCAACGGGGTGGGAATAACCTAAGGATAATGTCAGCTTCTTGCCTGCTTTAGCAGCCTTGTAACCTACACCGTTTACTTCCAGCTTCTTCTCGTAGCCGGTTGTAACACCAACAACCATGTTGTTGATCAGTGTTCTGGTCAGACCATGCAGGGATTTCATTTTCTTTAAGTCGTTGGGACGTGTAACAACAACGTGTCCATCTTCCAGTTTAATTGTCATCTCTTCAGGAAGCACTCTTTCCAGTGTTCCTTTGGGACCTTTTACAGTCACTTTATTATTTTCTGCAACCTCTACAGTTACGCCTGCAGGAATCGCGATTGGCATTCTTCCTATACGTGACATGCCCGTACCTCCATAATATAGAATAATTGATAGGATTACCAGTTATCTTTGGGGTTTTACCACCCGGAGAATGCAAAGCATTCTCGGAGACGAAACTTTAGAATTTCTTATGCGGCGTATTATGACGCATTAGAAATTCTTTTCGTCTTATGAAGCCTAGTAATTCTTAGATGACGTATTTTGTCATCTTAGAATTACTCTTCATTTTTTTACCAGATGTAAGCCAGAACTTCGCCGCCAACCTGCAGCTCTCTTGCTTTCTTATCGGTAATAACACCCTGGTTGGTGGAAATGATTGCGATACCAAGACCGCCCAGTACGCGGGGAAGCTCTTCCTTACCAGCGTATACACGCAGGCCGGGTTTGGAGATTCTCTTGATACCGGAAATGATCTGAGAACGAACGAACGTTTCCGTAAAGAGGTTCATGTTCGTTCTCAACTGCTTCATGCTTACCGTATTGTATTGGAAGACGGAAGAGAAGTGATCGCACCGTCCGGCAGGGAATTTGAGGATGCATGGGACTATATACAGACATCAGCCTTTTAATTCCAGAGTTGGAGCGGCATCGATAATATCCTGCAATGGTGTCCATGACATCAGATCGCCGGAATTATCGGAGCCGCTGTCATCGTCTGCTTTTCGTTCAAATCCATTGTCACCGTTGTGCTTCCGCTGTTTTTTTACATCCTCCGGTGTGTCCGGAAGTCTGTGATAAGCAGAAGAGTGATGAAATTCTTTGGAAATCTCATTGAAAGCTGCAACCAGACATTCTTTATCAGGATCATCGTCCGGGATTCCATTTAAAGCTGCGGCAATATAGCCGTCTGCCTCCTGCTTGGATTTTGCATGTTTTAACTGGTTTTCAAGCATTTCCGCCATTTTCTGAATGCGGAGTGCATGCTGATATTCATCCGGATAATTCATCCGCAGAAATTCCATCTCCTGCGCCGTCAGTTTTTTGCCGTGCTTTAATTTGTTTACAATATGCTGCAGTTTCTGCTGCTTTTTATCTTCCGTGTCCGCATTGTTCGTGCCCTGCGTGACTTTTTGCATATATTGTAAAAGTGCGTTATCAGCCGTTGGAACATTTTTTGACAGTAAGGAAGAATGATTGTTCTCTGTGAGAATGTTCAGATTTATTTGCATAAGAATGACCTCCCCGATTCTTTGTATTGTATATCGGCACATTCCATAAAATTATGAAAACATTTATGCATAAATCCGGAAACGCAAACGCATGTTCTCATCTTCTGTCAGGACAGAAAAAAGTCTCCAGTGAAATATTCCCCCGGAGACTTTTTAACGTTTTTTACTTGGAAACACTGTTTATGTGACGTTTGATCGCTTCAAAACTTTCGGCGCTGACATCATGTTCAATCTTACATGCATCTTCTGCTGCAATGCGGGGATCAACCCCCAGCATGACAAGCCAGCTTGAAAGAGTGGTATGGCGTTCATAAATCTTCTCAGCGACTTCGCGTCCGGATTCTGTAAGGTGAATATATCCTTCAGGGCTTACGGTAATAAAGCCATTTTCCCGGAGATTCTTCATTGCTACGCTGACGCTTGGTTTTTTGAAATTCATCTCATTTGCAATGTCAATGGAACGAACGTTTCCCAGCCTATGATTCAGCACCAGAATGGTCTCCAGATAATTTTCAACTGATTCATTCATTACCATAAAAATAATACCTCCCACAAAACTTCTATATTTATCAATGTATGATTCTTTGATAAATGTATATAAAATAATCATATCATACAACCCATTTTTTTACAAATCGGAATTGAATATTTAATAAAAATTTATCATTCGGGATATAAGAAAACAGCGTGCAATGTTTTCATTTTTCTGGCGTGTCATGCAAAAGTTATGATATAATCATGAAAAGAAGCGAAGAAGGCAGGAAATAGAAATGGCAACGTGGAATTCACGCGGTTTAAGAGGTTCTACTTTAGAGGAATTTATCAACCGTACCAACGAAAAATATTTAGAAAACGGACTGGCTTTGATCCAGAAAGTCCCGACTCCAATCACTCCCATTAATATTGATAAGGCAACCAGACATATTACGCTGGCGTATTTTGACCAGAAGAGTACCGTCGATTACATTGGCGCAGTGCAGGGGATCCCGGTCTGTTTTGACGCAAAAGAATGCAACACAGACACTTTCCCGCTTCAGAATATACATGTTCATAACATGTATAATAATATCCCAAAAGAGATGTTGGAAGGGTCTGGCGATCGATGGAATTTAATATGTCCGCCGCTTCCATATACATCCCGATAGAAGATAACAAATAAGATAACTCCAATTGAATTTTAAGTTCTCTCTCTTTATCATTCAACTGTCTTGCCAGCAACAAGTTTTCATTCAGATAATGGAGTGCAGAATCAGAACTGTATGCTTTATATTCAAGATAGATATCGTTATTCAAATGATAGCGTTCAATAGAAAGAGGAGCTGTCTTTCGGGCTTCTCTTTTCAACTCATGGAGTTTGTTTTCTTTAATCTGCACATAAGTATCGGCTTC
>OLND01003481.1_pt1 | contig 12253 bp, 13 predicted proteins | sample 1672031 | NCBI WGS metagenome assembly OLND01 (sample SAMEA3136638, study PRJEB25190) | human gut metagenome | biome: human gut; feature: human-associated habitat; material: faeces | place: Austria | collected 2013
CGTTCGATGAATAATCTGGAGGCGGAGCTTGGATGCCGGCTGTTTGCGAGAAGCAACAGAGGGGTATCGTTGACACCGATTGGAGAACAACTATTTCAGTATGTGTCAGCAGCCATGAATAATCTGGAACAGGGAGAAGAGGAGATTAAGAAGACGCTGAATATTGAGAATGGGCTTGTGACTATCGGAAGTAGTGAGACGGCTTTAAGGTTAATGCTTTTGGAGCGATTAGGCAGTTTTCATGAAGAACATCCGAAAATCCATTTTCGAATTTCCAGTTATTCTACACCGCAGACTATACAGGCACTAAAAGAGGGCAAAATTGATTTTGCTGTGATTTCCACACCGGTGGACATAAAGAAACCGCTTCATAAAACATCGCTGATGACTTTTCAGGATGTTTTAATCGGCGGCTCGAAGTACAGAGAGCTGGCATCGAAGACGCGCAGTCTCAATGAATTGATGAGCTATCCATTTGTCTCACTTCCCCCGGAGACTGGGACAAGAATGTTTTATACACAGTATTTTATGAATCAGCATTTATCTTTTCATCCGGAGATTGAGGTGGCAGCCACAGACCAGATTCGTCTGATGGTTCGCTATAATCTGGGTATTGGTTTTTGCCCGGATGACCTGGCAGCAGATTACATTGCAAGGGGAGAGGTGTGCCAGATCCATCTTCAGGAAGAAATCCCCAAACGCCAGATTTGTCTGGTGACGGATGAATCAAAGGTATTAAGCTCTGCAGCCCAAAAGCTGAGAGATGCGCTGGCAGCGGATGCCAACTACAGGCCTTTTTTCTGTGATTGCTGAAGCGAAAGAACGTGTATAAAAAGAAAGAGTATATAGCTATTGAAGAGACAGTCGCCGGTTAAATACGGATCTTGCCGGCTGTCTGTCTTGAGGTTTTCAAACGAGCCATGGCTCTGGCCAGTGAAGCGCTGGAATGATAGTATTCCTGAATACTCTGTTTCTGACGCAGTTGTTCCAGAGCCCTTTCTTTGGCTTCTTCGGCACGGCGAACATCGATTTCTTCCGGTTTTTCTGCACTTTCTGTCAGCAAAATGACACGGTTGTTGGCTATCTGGACGAAACCGCGGCCAACATAACCGATATGCCAGGTACCATCTTCCGTTTTATAACGCATTTCTCCGTCCGTGACGGCAATAACCATGGATTCATGGTGGGCTAAAACCTCTTTCTCACCGTCAAAAGCGGGAACGATCAGAGAGAGGCAGGGACCTTCATAGAAGACCCTGTCTGCTGCGATGATTCGCAGATTATACATATCACTCATTAGAAACGCCTGCCTTTCTATTTGACAGAAGCCTGCATTTTTTCAGCTACACGTTTCACATCATCGATGGTGCCTACGTTAAAGAACGCATTTTCAGGGTAATCATCCATTTCACCGCTGATAATGGCTTTAAAACCACGAATGGTTTCTTCAATAGGTACATAAACACCTTTGATGCCTGTGAAGTTTTCTGCCACGTGGAATGGCTGAGAAAGGAATTTCTGGATCTTACGGGCACGATAAACGGTAATCTTATCTTCATCGGATAATTCTTCCATACCCAGGATAGCGATGATATCTTGAAGATCTTTGTAGCTCTGGAGAATTTCCTGTACCTTTCTGGCAACTTCATAATGCTCCTCTCCGACGATATCCGGTTCAAGAATTCGTGAGGAGGATTCAAGAGGATCGACGGCCGGATAAATGCCCTGTTCTACAATTTTTCTTGAAAGAACAGTTGTGGCATCCAGATGGGCAAATGTTGTTGCCGGAGCCGGGTCCGTTAAGTCATCGGCAGGTACATAAACGGCCTGTACAGATGTAACAGCGCCATTTTTTGTGGAAGCGATTCTTTCCTGAAGTTCACCCATTTCAGTAGCCAATGTCGGCTGATAACCAACGGCAGAAGGCATACGGCCAAGCAGCGCAGACACCTCGGAACCTGCCTGGGAGAAACGGAAGATATTATCGATGAACAGAAGGACATTTCGGTGCTCCTGATCACGGAAATATTCAGCCATTGTCAGACCGGTTTCAGCGACACGCATTCTGGCCCCAGGCGGTTCATTCATCTGACCAAACACCAGGGCTGTTTTTTCAAGAACACCTGAAGCTTTCATTTCGGACCAAAGGTCGTTGCCTTCACGGGAACGTTCACCAACACCGGTGAAGATAGAGTAGCCACCCTGTTCAGCTGCGATATTACGGATCAGCTCCTGGATAAGGACTGTTTTACCAACACCGGCACCGCCGAACAGACCGATTTTACCGCCTCTGGCATATGGTGCCAGAAGATCGATAACTTTGATACCTGTTTCAAGCACTTCAGCTACAGGATTCTGATCTTCGAAAGCAGGAGGATCTCTGTGAATAGACCATTTCTCCACATCTTTTAATTCTTCGCCGCCATCAATGGTTTCACCTGTGACATTGAAAAGACGGCCAAGGGTCTGTTCGCCGACAGGAACTTTGATACCGCCGCCGGGAGCAATAACTTCCATATCACGGTAAAGACCTTCACTGGCGGAGAGCATAACACAGCGGACTGTGTGATTACCGATATGCTGTGAAACTTCCATGATACATTTCTGGCCATTATTATCAACTTCAAGGGCATCCTTGATATATGGAAGATCATCATCTTCGAATTCTACATCGACAACAGGTCCCATGACCTGTACAATTTTTCCTTTTTTCATATCGGACACCTCCTTTTAATTTTTTCCTTTTTTCTGAGCCTTGGCACCGGCAATGACCTCAGTGATCTCCTGAGTAATAGCGGCCTGTCGGGCTCTGTTATAAAGTGTTCCAAGCTCCTGAAGAATAGCAGATGCGTTATCAGCGGCAGCCTGCATCGCCATCAGACGGGCATTCTGCTCACTGGCATAAGCTTCTACAAGGGCACTGTAAATATAACCGACGATATAATCCGGTACGATCTGTCCCATGACGGCTTCCGGCGACGGTTTCATGGCGATGTGTTCCATCGGAAGATCGACGGGGATATCTTTGATCATGAAATCCGGACGTTCAAGGGGAAGAAGACGCATGAACTGTGCTTCTTCTGTCATGGCATTTTTCATGCTTGTGTAGATCAGATAGATTTCATCTACCTTTTTCGTACGATAAGCATCGATCAGTGTCTCAGAAATATTTCTGGCACGGCTTAATGTCGGATTCTGAATGGTATAGTGGAACTGGTGGGCAATCGGTAATTTTTTCTGTTGGAAATAATGTCTGCCGATTTCACCAATGACATACAATTTTGCGTTTTTATCGTTTTGAATATGCTCTTCAGCCAGCTTGAGGATATTGTGGTTGTAGGCACCGGCCATACCTTTATCCGCAGTGACGACCACATAGGCACGGCGAATTGTATTCTCATCTATGGCAGCATTCGGATCACGGAAGTATTCTGAATGCATTTCAGGAAGATGACGAAGGATTCGGCTCATGGTGGACTGAAGGGTATAGAAATACGGCTCTGTATTCGCTAACGCTTTTTTTGCTCTTCTCAGTTTCGACGAGGAAATCATATACATGGCATTGGTGATTTTCATCGTGTCCTGTATACTTCTCATTCTGTCTCTGATTTCTCTGGCATTTGCCATATCAGATACGCCTCCTTCCTGTCTTACTGCTGTTTGAAGGCTTCAGCGGCTTCATCAATCTGCTTTTTCAGTTCATCTGTCAGCTGACCACCTGTCTGAATGGCTTCACATATATCTGCATGCTGCAGATCAAACCATGCCAGAAGGTCATTCTGGAATTTCTTGACAGATTTGAGCTCCACATCATCAAAGTAACCTTTGTTAGCCAGATGAAGGGTAATAACCTGCTGGTTCAGCTGAAGCGGTTTACCGAGCGGCTGCTTCAAAAGCTCAAGAAGGGCATGGCCGTGTTTTAACTGTTGCTTTGTAATATCATCCAGATCAGATGCGAACTGGGTGAAAACTTCCATCTCACGATACTGCGCCAGATCGATACGGATACTGCCGGAAGCTTTCTTCATAGCGCTTGTCTGAGCAGCACCGCCGACACGGGATACAGACAGACCAACGCTGACGGCAGGACGCATACCTGAGAAAAACAGATGGCTTTCAAGGAAAATCTGACCATCTGTAATGGAAATAACATTGGTTGGAATATAAGCGGATAAGTCACCGGCCTGTGTCTCAATAATAGGGAGGGCTGTTAATGATCCGCCGCCAAGTTTTTCGCTGAGTCTGCTGGCACGTTCCAGAAGACGGGAATGCAGATAGAACACATCACCGGGATAAGCTTCACGTCCGGGAGAACGCTCCAGCAAAAGGGAGATGGCTCTGTATGCAACGGCATGTTTGCTCAGATCATCATAGACGATCAGGGCATCCTGACCTTTGTACATAAAGTATTCTGCCAGTGCTGTACCTGCGTATGGTGCGATGTACTGAAGAGAAGATGAGTCGCTGGCCATGGAAGCCAGAACGATGGTATATTCCATGGCACCATGTTTTTCCAGGTTGTTGACAACTCTTGCAACGGTAGAAGCTTTCTGACCGATGGCAACGTACACACAAACAACGCCTTTGCCTTTCTGGTTGATAATTGTATCTTCTGCGATAGAAGTTTTACCTGTCTGACGGTCACCGATGATCAATTCACGCTGACCACGGCCGATTGGGAACATGGAGTCAATGGAAAGGATACCTGTTTCCAATGGTGTATCAACAGGCTGACGATCAATAATCGCCGGTGCCGGTTCCTCGATGGCACGATATTCAGTGGAAGTAATATCACCTTTGCCATCGATAGGTTCACCCAAGGCGTTGACAACTCTTCCTTTAAAGGCATCACCGACGGGAATGCCGGCTCTCTTGCCTGTACGGATGACCTTGCAGCCTTCACGAATGGATTCGTCGTGGCCAAAAAGGATACAACCGATTTCATTTCGACGGATATTCTGTACCATACCTTTGACGCCGCCATCGAAGACAACGATTTCGCCGTACATCGCATGGTCGATACCGTAAACTGTGGCAATACCATCGCCGACCCAGATGACTTCACCGGTCTCTTTGGCTTCATTGTCCCAGTCGTAATTCTCTATTTCATTTTTTATAATCGATATAATATCGTCTGCACTAATGACACTCACATTATCACCTCTTTCAGAGTTTTAAATCTGTCCAACGGCATCCTTCAGCTGACGGATGCGTGCTGCAAATGTCCAATCGTATTCTTCGTTGCCGATACGGATGCGCACACCGCCCAGGAGAGAAGGATTTATGCTGATCTGATAAATCAGTTCTTTGCCGGGATACTTCCGTGAGAGGAAAGCTTTTATTTCATTTTCTTTTTCAGGGGATGGTGTTTCGGCAAAAACACATTCAACCCGTACACGGTTATGAGAAGTATCCCAGATTTTCTGCCATTCAGCATAGATGTCTGCCAGTTCTTCAATTCCGCCGTCATTGCACATGACCTTGTAAAAGTTGATCAGATGGCGGGGGAGACCGGAGCCGTCGAAGACGCGTTCAATCAGATGATGTTTTTTCTCAGATGTCACAAGGGGACTCCGAAGAACGTTCAAAAGTGCAGGAACTTTTTCTGTGATCTCACGGGCAGTCTGAAGTTCTTCAGACGTAATACCCAGCTCATACAGAACCATTGCATTATTTACCGCTCTTTGCGTCATACTGATCACCTGTCATAATAATTTTCTTTGCAGCCAGCATGGCAATATCCATGATCTGTGACTGCAGTTCTTTCTTGGCATTTGCCTGTTCTTTTTCAATATCTTCACGGGCCTGAGCCAGCATTTTGACTCTTTCAGCCTCTGTATCAGCAATTGCCTTGCTGTGTTCTTTTTCGGAACGTACACGGGCAGCTGCGATAATATCGGCGGCCTGTTCTTTAGCAGTGTCAAGCTGCTGCTCATAGTCGGCTTTCATTTTGTTGGCTTCATCCTGCGTTTTCTGTGCAGCATCAAATTGCTGCCTGATCATTTCGTTTCGCTGCTCGATCACACCCATAACCGGCTTGATCAGAAAATGCCGAAGTGCAACAAAAAGGACAAGGACATTGACGACGGTCCAGAAGATTGTCCAGGGTTCCAAACTTAACATAGCTGCACCTGCCTCTCATTCTTACTGTTCCATAAGTTCTATTAAATATCGCAATAATTATTTCAGGAAAAGAATGATCAACAGGGCAATAACGAAACCGTAAATAGCCGTTGCTTCGGCAAGGGCACAACCAAGAAGCAAAGATTTACTGATTTTGCTTTCTGCTTCAGGCTGTCTTGCGATAGCGTCTACTGCGGAAGAAGTTGCTTTACCGATACCAACACCGGCACCAATACCTGTTAATACTGCAATACCTGCACCAATTGCTACGAATAATGTTGCTGACATAATAACTCGCTCCTTTTCTTTTAAAATTGACGGATCATTGAGGATCAGTCGATAGCTTCTTTAATAAATAATGCGGTCAGGAATACAAAAACGTATGCCTGGATCAGCCCGTCGAATATATCGAAGTAGCAGCTGAATACCGCCGGCAGGATGGCCGGGACGACCATCTTCAGCAATTCCATAATGACAAACGAGCCAAGAACGTTGCCGAATAATCGCATACATAATGAAAGCGGTCTGATGAAAATCTCAAGGATGTTGATCGGTAAAATGACAACCATCGGTTCTGCGAAGCTTTTCAGCCAGCCGCGGCCGCCTTTAGCCAAAACACCAGACAGCTCGATCAAAATGATGCTGAGAATTGCCAGTGAAGCCGTTACATTGATATCCTTTGTCGGTGGTTTGAAACCGAGAATGCCGATGAGATTGGCAATACCGATATAAATTCCCACACTCATTAAATAAGGAATAAAACGTTTGCCTTTCTCGCCAAGGATATCTTCGAAGAAGCTATAAATACCACTGACAGCCGTTTCAAGAAGCAGCTGTCCTTTACCTGGGTTTGTGACCTTCAGGTTTCTGACAAAAATCGCACACAGGAGAATCACAACAGCCATGATTAACCATGTTACAAAAACTGATTCAGCCACCGGTATGCCGCCGAAAATCGGAATCGTAAAAGCTGTATCACAGTTTAATTCTTCCATGAGATTTTTTACCAGCTCATCCATATTTATTCACTTCCTTTTCACTTCCCTCTCGGGCTGTTCACAATTTTAGCCTCGTCAAAGGCAATTGTCAAATGTCGAAAAAATAATGAAAATTCACAAATTGAACACAGCTTTGTGGATATTATGCCCTAAAAGTGTGTTTAAGTTGTATTTGAAACTGGTAAAATTTGATTAACGGTCTGTAGAAGAGAATTAATTTTCTCTCATTTGACGTATGTTAGAATTATGAAACTTTATGGAATATAATCATGATACATCTTTGATATGTCAGAATTGTTTGAAGAATAGTAGACAAATAAGAAAAGTGTGTCGGAAATCTTACACACTTTTCTGTAAAAAATAAAAAATATGGTAACTGTTCAGAGCCAGCCTCCAAAATGCTACGCATTTCGTCGGTGTGGCGTATCCGCCAAATAAAATTTCAAAAACTTACAGAACAGAAATGGTGTCTCCTATATGGATGGTTCCTTCTTTGATGACTTTGGTAAAAATTCCCTGGGTAGGCATGATGCACTTGCCTACTTTCTGCTGAATGGCACATCCTTTGTGGCATTCCTTGCCAATCTGGGTAACTTCCTGAATGGTTTCACCAATCTGAAGACGAGTGCCCACAGGCAGTTCATAGAGACAGATGTCCTTTGTTGTCAGATTCTCTGCAAATTGCCCCGGCGTCAGGTCTTCAACACCCATTTCAGTCATGATGTCGATACTTTCCTGAGCCAGAAGGCTGATCTGGCGGTGCCAGTTGCCGGCGTGGGCGTCCCCGACAATGCCGTGATCGCATTTGCAGATGGCAGTGTCAACAGGGGTTTTAACCACACCTTTTTCTTTGGATATGTTAATAGATGTAATAGTGCCTTTGATCATATGTTGATAACCTCGTTTTCGTTGATTAGGTATATTTTACTGTAACTGTTCAGAGCTAACCTCCAAAATGCTACGCATTTCGTCGGTGTGGCGTATCCGCCAAATAAAATTTCAAAAACAGTCTTAAAAATGCAAGCATTTTATACCTGTTTTTTGAAATTTTGCTTGGCTCTGAACAGTTACATTTTACTTTTATTTGCACAAAGAAGCTAAATGTCCGGTGATATGCGGAGGGTTACTGCTGTGTGAAATGGCCGGATTTGCCGCCGTCTTTCTCAATCACCCGCAGATTTGTGATATGCATGCCACGGTCTATAGCTTTGCACATGTCATAAATGGTCAGTGCAGCAGCTGAAACGGCATGCAGGGCTTCCATTTCCACGCCGGTCTGGCCGGTTGTTTTGACGGAGGCCTTGATGTGGACGGCATTTTCCTCTGTGTCGGTCTCAAAATGGATATCAATGCCTGACAGCATCAGAGGATGGCACATCGGGATGATTGCGGATGTCTGTTTGGCAGCCATAATGCCGGCTACCTGGGCGACAGCCAGTACATCGCCTTTCTTGATCTGTCCGTCGATGATAGCCTGTAAGGTCTCCGGCTGCATATAAATACTGCCGGCGGCCACAGCGATTCGATGCGTGATGGCTTTCTCGGAGACATCCACCATTCGGGCACGTCCCTGGTCATTGATATGTGTAAGAGGCATAAAAACCTTCTCCTTTCAATAGATATGTTAAAATTCGATAGCTGCAATATAGACCATTATAGCTGAAATGAGAAGAAAAATCAAAAAATTTCATAAACTTTAGCGCAATGGTATTGATTTTATAAAAGGGACGCTTTAAAATAGGAAGATGCGGGATAAGATGTTTTGTCAGCAGGACAGAATCCTGTATGTTTTTGACGTTGACAGAAGATGATTGATAGATGAAGAAGGAGGTATGCCTTATGGCAAAGATCGATATTATTTCCGGTTTCCTTGGAGCAGGAAAGACAACACTGATTAAGAAGCTTCTTAGCGAAGCATTAAAGGGGCAGCAGGTTGTCCTGATTGAGAATGAATTTGGTGAAATCGGCATTGACGGCGGATTTTTAAAGGATGCAGGTGTGAACATTACAGAGATGAACTCCGGTTGTATCTGCTGCTCACTGGTTGGTGATTTTGGTACAGCACTGAAGGATGTGATCACGAAGTTTAATCCTGACAGGATCATCATTGAACCATCAGGTGTCGGCAAGTTATCAGATGTTATCAAAGCCGTTCAGGGTGTGGCAGAAGATGCACCGATTGAACTGAACAGCCTTGTAACAGTTGCAGATGCCAACAAGTGCAAGATGTATATGAAGAACTTCGGTGAGTTCTACAACAACCAGGTTGAGAGCGCACACACCATCGTGCTCAGTCGTACCCAGAATATGAAGCAGGACAAGTTGGAAGCCTGTGTTGCTATGATCAGAGAACACAACAAGGACGCGGCAGTGATCACAACACCTTGGGATGAACTGACAGGTGAACAGCTTTTAGCGGCTATGGAGAAACCGGTGTCTCTGGCTGATATGGTGATGGCTGAAGAAGAAATCTGTCCTGTATGCGGCGGCCACCATGATCACGACCATGATGATCACGATCATGAGCATGAACATGAACACCATCATGACCACGATCATGAACATGAACACCATCATGACCACGATGACCACGATCATGAGCATGAACATCATCATGATCACGATGACCACGATCATGAACATGAACATCATCATGATCACGATGACCACGATCATGAACATGAACATCATCACGACCATGATCATGACGATCATTGCGGATGCGGTCATGACCACGATCATGATCACCATCACCACCATCACGCAGATGAAGTCTTCACAAGCTGGGGCAAAGAGACACCTCGCAAGTATACAAAGGAAGAAGTGGAGACAATTCTGAAGGCGCTTTCCGCTGACAACAATGAATACGGTATTATCCTTCGTGCAAAGGGTATGCTGCCAAGCCAGGACGGTACATGGATATACTTCGATATGGTTCCTGAAGAATACGAGATCCGTGAAGGCCAGCCGGAATATACAGGCCGTCTTTGTGTCATCGGCTCCAAGATTGATGAAGCTAAGCTTGAGAAGCTGTTTATGCTGTAAGTGTACATGAAATAACATATAAGATGAATAGCATAAAAATAAAAGACCGATATTCCAGGAAGATAGATTCCTGGAATATCGGTCTTTTTATCGATGTATGGTAATATGCGAGATTTGCAAAGCATGTTCTATTTTGGTTATAAAGAACTGCAGTAACAATGCTTTTATAATTGGTTGGTCATGAGCTGTGCATGTTCCATCATGGCATCAAAAGCAGCCGAATGATTACCTTTACAGATTGCATCCAGAATTTTTTCATGGCAGGCATAGACATCTTGACGAGGTACTTTTTCATTGAGCTGCAGTTCAGGATGATTTAAAAATCCCATGCCTGAAGATTTTAAGCTGGAAAAATAAGGATCTTGAAGAGAGTCAATCAGTTCTATGTGAAATTGACGATCCAGTGCAAAATATTCGCCGAAATCTGTCTGTTCATCAAGATAGGCTTTCATATCCTGCATAATATATTTCAATCTGCGGACATAAATATTTTTGGGATTTTTGGCGTAGGCTTTGGCGAGTTCGGCCACGCAATAACCTTCAATGGCGTTACTGAAATGGTAGTGCTGCTTGACTTCATCAGCGGTTGGCATATGAAGTTGAATACCGCGGCTTGGCAGAATGTCAATGCGCTTTTCTTCGGCTAATTTCTGAATAGCATCTCGTACCGGTGTCTTAGACATGTTCAATTCTATAGCAATTTGATTCAGGGAATACTTTTTATCATATTCGAATTTTCCATCGTCAATCATTTGGACTAACTGTTCATAGGCTTCATCTTTAAGAAAAAGTGACATAGGAATAGCCTCCTTAATTATACATACTGTGTTTATTATAAACGAAATGGCAGAGAGTTTCAACGTGATTGAAGTGTTTTGGAAATTCATCGTTATATTGTACAAAAACATATACAACTTATTAGCAGTTATGTTAATTGACATAGTTATAACAATAAAGTAATATACCATTATACCGATATATCGGTATAATGGTATATCGAAAGAATATAACCAGGCAAAACAAAATCATAAAGTGGGGGAGAAAGCGTATGGCACTGAATTATCTTTACAAAATGACATCTACAAAAATTAAGGAATTACAGCCAAAATGCAATCTTGCATTTATTCCATTGGGACCGACGGAAGTGCATGGTCCGCATCTGCCATTGATGACAGATTTTCGCAGCGGATTGGAATTGTGCGAAAGAGCAGCAAGAAAGCTGCAGGAAGAGGGGATTGAATCTATCATTGCAACGCCGGTGACGTACTGTGCAGCAGATGTGACAAATGTATTTCCTGGAAATACATCTCTTAGGGTGGAGACTGTCGAGATGCTGTTAGAGGATATATGTCTCAGCCTGGCAAGGAGTGGCTTTTATAATATCATGGTTGTATCTGGACATGCTGACCCGGGTAATGCTGCGGCAGTTGTCAGAGGTATTGAGAATGCGAAAAAGAAAAACAACAAGGTCAATGGTACCTATTCGGCGTGGTTTGACAAAGGCATTGTTGAAGGTGGCGCAGCAGCATATTTTAATGGTATTCATCCAACATATGACCTCCATGCAGGTGAATCAGAAACAGGATTTGGTTTGATGCGTTATCCGGAATTACTGGATAAAGCGCAGATCGCATCATTGAAGCCGAATTATGAAGGCGAGTTCCTTTTTGAGAGAATTGGTGCGGGGGCAAAAGATTTTATTGAATGTGGTGCACCGGATGCTTACTTTGGTGATCCGGCAGCTGCGACAGCTGAAAATGCGGACAAACAGTATGATGTATTTTCTGATTATGTGGTGGATGAAGTGCGTGCTTTATTGGGATAACAGTAGAGAAGGATGGGGGATGTCTATTATGAATGAAAAGAAATTTGGCAGAATTCTTGAAACAGGTATGGGGTTTATCATGTCATGGGTCCTGAATACATCGGCAATGTATTTATTAGGAGCTCCAATGACACCGGCTACGGTATTTCCTGCCTGGGTGGGGGCCTTTGCTATTGCGGTAGCCATTAACTATTTTGCACCGGTGATGGATTGGGTGGCATCATGGACAAAAAGAATTAAGAATAAAACATTGGAATATGTT
>OLND01003485.1_pt1 | contig 12241 bp, 10 predicted proteins | sample 1672031 | NCBI WGS metagenome assembly OLND01 (sample SAMEA3136638, study PRJEB25190) | human gut metagenome | biome: human gut; feature: human-associated habitat; material: faeces | place: Austria | collected 2013
CCATCACCGGCGAGGTAAGCTCCCACACCGGCACCGACATTGCCTGTGCCGAGGGCACGCCCATCCTTGCCGCCGCAGATGGAACCGTCACCGTTGCCAACGGTCTTGACAGCTGGGGCGGCAGTTACGGCTACTACATCCAAATCGACCACGGCGGCGGGCCGGAAACGCTGTATGCCCATTGCTCGTCCATCTGCGTCACCACCGGCCAGCAGGTGCAGGCCGGGCAGGTCATCGGTTACGTCGGCCACACCGGACGGGCGACGGGCAGTCACTTGCATCTTGAAACGCGAACCAACGGAACCCGTGTGGATTCGATGCAGTTTTTCTCTTAAATTTTTACAGAAACTGTTTAATTGCATCGTTTGTGGCTGTCGGGCCAAAAACAATCTGTAATTGTCTTTATAACCGATTACTTATCGTTTCTTTTCTTGCAGACAAATACAACTGCAAGTCCGAGCAGAGATGCCACCAGAAGCACGACGTACAGCGTGGGATTGGAGGTATCGCCCGTTTGCGGCATTGCCGTTATGGTGGACGGCTTTGAAGTGCTTGCCGGGGTGGGGGCCGGCTGGTTGGGAACCTGCGCTGTGTTTGGCGCAGAGGGAGCCGGGGTGGGGGTGGGAGTGGGCGTGGGCACAGGCGAAACAACCGTGGACACAAATTCCGCTGTAATCGTCACATCTTCCGCCGGCATCACAAAGCTGGTACCGGAAATCGCCTTGCCGTTGACCAGCAGGCTGCCCTCCTTGAGCTTATAATTGGAATCGGGAGTGACGGTGAGAGTGACCGTAGTTCCTTCGATTGCTTTTTGCTGATCTGCTTCAATCCTGCCATTGGTCATCTTGGCAATGGTGATGGTATACTGCTTGAACGCAGACTCATCCAGCGCATACAGCTGCTGCAGCTTTTTAGTGAGGGTGGAGCGCTGGGCCGAAGTGAGGTTCTGGCCGCTGAGATAGTTCTGAATCCGGGCAACCACCTCTTTCAGCTCTATCTTCTGTTCTTCTGTGATATTGTCGGCTGTCACCCCTTCAAAGCTGGCCACCAACTGGGCAATATCCTCCCGAATCGCCATGATATAGTCCCGCAGCTTTTCCAGCTTGGCCTTTTGGCCTTCCAAATACTGGATTTCTTCCTGTTCCGATGCTGCTTCCAGCTTCTTTGCAATCGCTTCCAGGGCAGTGCCAATATCCGAAACATCATTCAGTGTGATGGTTTCCTCGCTGAGGTACTGGAGATACCCCTTTTCATAGGTTCCCTTGATGAACTGATAGGTGGCGTCGTAGATATAGCGCACTTTGGGGGTATTGCTGTTTGCGGCATAAAGCAAAGCGCAAGTATCCTGATAATAGGCTTTATATGCCTTGTCGCCATCAAAGCCATAGTCCACACCGGCTTCCAGATAGTCCATATACCGGTTGAAACGATCGGGAGAAATGACACCGGCTTCGTTGAGCCCCGCCAGTTCCAGCTCGATGCCCATACCGTATTCAATGGCAGCCTGCGCGGCATTCTGCAGGCGCTCGGTGGTGGAGTCCGACGAGAACATATAGTTGGGCTGATAGGCCACTGCGTCAAATCCCCACCGCTTCCACTGGCTGTATCCGGGAGCATTCATATAGGGAATCCAGAAGTATTTGAGATCATTGCCATGGGCAAAATCCGCAACCGACTGCAAAACCGGCGTCATTTTGCTGATGCCTTCTTCCACCAGATAGATGCCGGCCAGCTCCAGATATTCAAAGCTGCCTTCATCCCACATCCGCAGCAATTCCTGGTTGTACCAGTTGATAGCGGCGACCTGGTCGTCCATATAGCCGTCGGGGTTGATGTCGGGCGAGAAGCTCAGCGACTTGGTGGTTCCGGGCAGTGCGCCAAAATCCACCTGCTTTTCGCTGGTTCCGGGAATGTTCAAAACGACCTTCAGCTTGTAGTCGGGATCGCCCAATTTTTCTCCGGCCATCTTGGCAGCCTGGTTCAGCTGGGCAACATCTCCGTTTTTGCCCAGAGTTTTTTCCAGATACCAGATAAAATCGTCCACAGTCGCAGCTTCGGCTGCAGAAGAGGGGCCCTGGAAGGTGTGTTCGCCGCCTTCCGTGCGAAGGGCAAGCAGCAAAACGCCGTCAAACATTGTGTCGAGTTCTCCGGTTTTGAGATCTTCATGGACCAGATAGGGCATGCAGTTTTCCGCCGTCCAGTTGCCGGAGCCATCTTCATAATAGCCGTTATAGAGCAGCACCAGATTGCCGATGCCGGCGGTATGAGGGCCTTTCTGCATATAGGTTTTCACGATTTCGCCGTCGATGGGCAGGCTGACAGCATCGTCGGTCACGCCCTTTTCGCCCAGCACACGGATCTCGTCGATAAAGCACCAGTTCTGCATGGGAACGTGCAGTTTCACATACCGGGCCTCCACCTTTGCGGTGGCCTGTCCGTCCGCTTTGGGCACATAGGGGTCGTCCGCCGCCTTCCAGTTGTAAAGCACCTTGGCAACCTCGGTGGGACGCTCGGGAATCAGAAACGCATTTTTCAAAGTGGACCAGCTGGCATTATCCTTGGAAAAAGAAACATCCACCGACCCGGGCATCTTGGCCGCAATGCCGTCGTTGCTGAGATTGTTGAACTCCACTTCGGAAACGGAGCAGATTTCGCCCAAATCAATGACAAACTCGCGGTAGGCGCCTGCCGAATAGGCGGTCCAGGGGGCATCCAGATAATCCGCAGTGGCCTCCACGCCGTCGGTCAGCTTGGTCTTTTTGGGGTCAGGGTAGGAGCTGTCCCCCGCCGCGCTGGCATTGAGCACCTCATAAGACTTCCGATAGGCCAGGTTGTCGGGATAATGAGGATCGGTGTCGCCGGTTATCTCCTCGGCTTTGGGCTCATAGGCGCCCTCCATCCGGTCGCTGCTGCCCAGGATTTCAATTTCGTCCAACGCCACCTGCTGGCTGGGCGCATCGGGAAAAACCGAAGAAAAGACGACCTTCACATACCGGGCATATACCGCGGTGGCATCGGCATGATCCTTCACCTTGTCCGTAGCCGCATCCCAGGACAGTTCCACCACCCCGTTCACAGGCTCCTGCTGGTCGTAGCCGTTCTTTTTGGAAACCTCAAACCAGTCCAGCTTGTCGTTGGAAACATAGATCTGAAGGTTGGCACTCTGCTTGATTTGCTGGGTAACCAGCGAAGCGGTGGATACCCCGGTGATGGATTTCTGCGCGCCCAGGTCAAAAATGGCGCACAGGGGATCGTTGTTGTAGTTGGAAGCGTTGTCGGGATTCATCCAGGGAATGGGTTCAAAGACCGTCCAATTGGTCATATCCGCCCCGGTGGCATCTCCCCGAACGCCGTCGTTCATCTTTTTGCAGTCGGCATCCGACGAATATGCCGGGTAATTCTCCGCCGTCAACATATATTTTTCGGTGGAAGGCGAGTAGGTGTAGGAGGCGGTCCGCGCCAGATTCTCAGCGGCGGGAGATTCTTGTTCGCCGGCGGGCTCAAAGGCGCCCTGGGCCTTGCCATCCTGCCCCAGAATCTCCACTTCTTCCGCTGTGAGGAAGGAATAATTGCTCCACAGCGCATTTGTTTCAAACAAAATCCGCACATACTGCGCGTAGATTCCGGTGGCATCGGGGTGCCCCGGCACCTTGTCCGCGGAAACCGCATACCGGGCCACATAGGCGCCAGTCTGCTCCGAAATGTCTTCTCCGCAGTTTTTCCCATCCAAAACGCAGGTCCACTGGTTTTTGTCTGCCGACACATAGACGCTGTATTTGCCGATATGGCCCAGCGAACCGGCGTAGCGGCCGGTGAGCCCGGCCGAGCTGTATGCATTTACTTCCACAATGGTTTTCGGCTGGCCAAGGTCAAAATCCACCGTGTTCTGATTGGAGAACTTTGCCCCATTTTCCGCATTGTTGAAAGCGGAATTGGAATAAAAATTGACTACGCTGTCAAAATCAATGGAACCGGCGCTGCTCTTGACGCCGTCGGTGAGCTTTTGGCAATCGAGGTCCAGAGAACTGGCATCACTGCCCAAAAGGTCAAGATTGGACATATTATACAGAGCATCCTCGCCGTATTGGTAGGAGGACGCCGCGCCTGGCTGCCGGAGCAAGTTGACCGGCGACTGTTCCGCCAGAGGGTTTTCGCCTTCCTTCCGCGGCAAGGGAGGAACATCGGCCGCAAATACGGCGGCGGCATTGGAAAACAGAATCGCCGCGCACATCGCCGTACTCAGCAGCGCCTGCATTAGCTTGTTGCTTTTCATGGTTGCATCTCCTTTTTCTTTTTGAAATTTTCCGATCGTCCAGCCGCATTCCTTTTCGGGAGCAGCGCAGACAGGACACATCATTTGATTCCCATTATAGGAACCGGATTTCAACGTTGCAATAAACAAAATTTTCAAATGCGCAGCAATATTTTTGCCGGTAAAACGAGAAAAACAGGGCCTTTGCCCGCCCTGTTTTCCACACTTTTTTCACCGGCAGAGCCAGCAAAAATTTTGCTTGGCCGCTTTTTACAAAAAGCACCCCGCAGCAGAAAAGCCATTGGGCAGCTTTTCCCCTGCGGGGTGTTTCTTATATGGTTTTTATTCGTTTGTCTGTCCTTGTTCCAGCATCCGGCACAGCAGCGGCCGCAGTTTTTGAGCCAGCAGCCAAAAGCCCAGATCGGTCAAATGGACGCCGTCCACGGTGGTTTCCTTTGCAACCGTTTCCAACATATCCCGTGCCGATGCAAACCAGATAAAGCTATCTCCCCGGGATTTCCGGCGTTCCACCTCCTGCTGCTGAAAACGCTCTTCCCGCGCAAACTGTTCCGCTTCGGTGCTGTTCCAGCCGCATTTTGTCTGCCAGCTTGCCGAAAGCACCAAAACCGGCAGCTGCGGCGCACAGCCGCGCACCGCATCCAGAAAGGCTGGCAGGTTGGTTTCCAGCAGCCCCTGGGGGCCGGCGTTGGGCTGGATGTCCACCACCAGCGCCCCCAGCCGGGGCAGGCTGCAAAAGCAGGAAGCCAGACCTGACATTCCCACGCCATTGCCCGAAAACCCCAAATTGTACACTTCCCGGTCCAGTTCCCGGGACAAAATGGCCGGATACGCCATACCCGGCCGGGAGGCACAACCTCCCTGGGTGATGGAAGTGCCATAAAAGGCGATGGTCCTGCGATGTTTGCGGGGCAATGCCGGCTGCATCTGCGCCCCTTTTTCCAGGCCGATTGCAATCGACCGAATGCCAATATACAGCGGCAGATACACCAGCACCTCGGTGTGCGGCGGAAGGTCCCGCGCCAGTTCGCAGCAAAAGGAGTCCTCCTGCGGCGAAAACTTTGTCAGCCCTGCAAACTGCCAGGCCATGTCGGGCAAAGCCCTCAAATAGCAGTCGCACCCGCACTGGGCCGCCGGAGTCATATGCGCCATATAGGGAGCCGCGTTTACCGCCGCCTTTACCCACACTGCCCGGCTGTCAGTCCGAAAGCGCAGGCAGGCACCCGCCATGTGAGAAGACAATTCGATCAGCGCCGGCCGCTGGGCCTGCAGCATACCGGAAAGAGATTGGGGGAGGCGGTTCCATCGCCTTTCCTCTGCAAAAAAGCCCAAACCTTCCACCAGAATGTTTTCGTTGGGAACTTCGTGCCATAGGATTTCTTCCCCCCGGGCATTCTGCGCCGCCATCTGCCGGTCAAAATCAGCTGCGTCCGCCATGCTTTACTCTCCTTTATGCCCTGTTGCAACCTCGAAAGTTTTTTCATAGAGCTCACGGCCGCGGGCGCCGCCCCTGTTCGCCGCGTTGTATATGGCCTTCACATCCTGGTAATATCCCTTGAACACCTGGGATCCACTGAACCCAAACCGCTGTGCGCCTTTCAGATAATCCAGATAACGCCGGTAAAAATTTTCGTCGTCAAAAGCGCGCTCGTCAAACTCCAATTCCTGCCCCATGTGGTTTTGGGCGGCGAGTTCCGCTGCATTTTGAATCTGCACCGGCTGCGTTCCATTAAAGTAGTGGTTTGGCTGCAGGATGGCCGCATCAAATCCCATTGCCTGCCAGCGGTCAAACCCCAAAGCCCGGTAGTAGGGAATCCACAAAAAGGCAAGTCCGCGCTCTCTGGCTTTTCGGCCTGTATAGTCAATCAGTTCTGTCTGGGAAGCATCCTCATGCAGCCAGTACAGGCCGCACAACCGCAGCGTGTCCAGCTGCTCAAAGGGGCGGTACAGCTCCGCCATGCGGTCCATATACCGGTCAATGGCCGCTTTCTGGCTTTCCGGTCCGCCAAAGGTCTGCCGGGAGGGAAAGGGAATGGTCAGCACCAGTCGCGCCTGCAGCTGGGGCCGCCGGCTGAGTTTTCTGGCCTGCAGCACCGCCTCGTGCAGCGCACACAGGTCCCCCTGCGGCCGCAGCGTTTTGTTCAGATACCACTCAAAATCCTCCCAGGTGGCCGCCTTGGCGGGGTCCACCGCCTCAAACAGCTGGTTGCCTGTGCAGGACAAAAGCCCCAAAAAGAGAAATCCATCGAAAAAGGGCTCGCCGAAACCGGCATTTCGTTTTTGATACAGCAGATAGGGCAGCAGCTCTTGTGCGCTCCAATCTCCCTGCTGCCGGTCGTAATACCCATTATAAATCAATACCAGATTCCGGATTCCGCCTGTATTCTGTCCGGATGTGCAATATTCACCTTGCATTTTTCCCTTCCTTTTCCAAAAAGTCGCGGGGCGTGATGCCGTAGGTGCGCTGGAAAGCACGCTTGAAGGAATACTCGTTGTCGTACCCTATTTCTGTGGCAATTTCCCGGGGACAGTATCCCTTCAGCACCAGCAGTTCCTTGGCTTTTGCCATCCGCTTTTCTGTGATATAGTTTTTCCCAATTGTATTACCAGAAATATTGGAAGAACGCTCAAAAAACAGGTAACGTTCCTGGCCGCAGACGGCGATGGTATAGCGGTCACCCTGACCGCCAGCTTTGGCAGCGGCGGCCTGACGGCGGCAGATAACTTTGTCGATTATAAAGTGTCGACCATCCGGCCATTTAATGATCCGCGGACGCATTACGCCATCCGATTGAATAATGCAATCCACATCTATATAAACGCGCTGCCATTGTGTCATGGTGGGTACCTCTTTAAAAGTCAATTTCCTAGAAAATCTCCATGTGCCTCAAACGGAAGTCGTAGCTCGGAGTATCCCTTGCATAAGAGTAATTTGACCTTAAGCACAATCAACTCTACAGGATATCCAAGTGAGCAAGCTATTTGCTGGACGCTGTATCCATCGTGGCAAAGCGCGAGGATATCATTATCATTTATTAAGTATTCAGCAGCAAAAAGGTTGGCCTCATATTCAGTGGTGGAGGTGTTGTCCAACGAAAGACTTGTGAAAGATCTCGCATCTGCAGAATAGGGGTGGAGAATACAATGCCCTAATTCATGTGCAAGACACACCTGTTGCATTACTTCATCTTGGTCGAGATTCAGGGTTATATGAAGTTTTCCGTGTAGTTGGATGGCAAACCCTCGGAAGGATTCTTGTATATTTCCATAATGCTGTGCATCAACAAGGATACCCTTTGCGTGGGCGAGGGCCATAGGAGAAATATCGCCATATTCTTGCTTGAGAAAAGCAACGGCATCAATAATATACTCAATTGCCATAAGTCACACCCTCCCTTCGGATTACTATTTGGATACGGCAAAAAGGTATAGTTGGAGAGCCTATCTCTATTTTACCAGATGGAGAGTCCAATAGTCTGTACTTCAATCCTCGGAGTCCTTCTTTTCGGACTCGGCTGCGGCACGACAATCGAGATATGCCTGTGTGAGCGCACGGTAGTAGGCATCCTTGGCGGCCTGTGAAAGCTTGCCACCAGCAAAGAGACCGACATTTTTGGCGAATAACTCATTAACTTCTTCTGCACCCTGATCGCCATAGAGTTCTTTGACTTGGTCGAGCTGAGGAATGGGGGACTCGTTTTGATTGCTTCTCAAAGCGGAAGGAGTCGTATGCAGTGCCTCAGCAATATGCTGTAAGGTAGTATCCCTTGGAGTGCTTTGTCCGGTCTCAATTTTATAGATGCTCACACGAGAAACACCGGATAGCTTTCCGAGTTCTTCTTGTGTGAGTTTTTTGCTTTCCCTAAGTTTTGCAATATTGGTTCCCAATGTGTTGGTCATCGTAAAACCACCTTTCCGAAATTAAAGTTAGCATTTTATGAAAACTTGTTGACTTTAAGATTGCTCGCTGTTATCATAAGTACAAGAAAAGATAACTTATAAATAGAAATGATAACTTACAAGCTAACTATAACACGGCGGCATAGAAAATGCAATACCCTTTTTCGGAAAGGATGAAAAAAAGTGAAGCGGGTTATTATTCATAGCGATATAAACAATTGCTATGCATCAATCGAACGGCAACTAAATCCCTCACTTGCAGGTAAGCCAATTGCGGTTTGTGGTGCTGCAGAAGAACGGCACGGAATAGTTCTTGCAAAAAGTTATGAAGCAAAGGCGTTTGGAGTTCAAACAGGGGAAGCCATCTGGCAGGCAAAGAATAAATGCCATAATTTGATTATTGTGTCGCCACACTATGACAAGTATGTTCAGTATTCGAGACTTGCGCACGAAATTTATAAGAAATATACGCCTCTGATTGAGCCGTATGGACTGGACGAGTGCTGGCTTGATGTTTCAGGCAGTGTGGAACTGTTTGGGTCAGGTGAAGAAATTGCAGCAGAAATTCACAGGAGGTTTAAAGAAGAACTTGGATTGACCGTTTCTTGCGGTGTGGCGTCAAACAAGATATTTGCGAAACTTGGATCGGATATGAAAAAACCAGATGCAACAACGGTAATTCCAGAAGAAGGATTTCAAGAACTCGTCTGGCCACTGCCGGTATCTGACTTGTGGGGTGTGGGTAGGCAAACAACAAAGAAGTTGGATTCTTATTGTATCAATACGATAGGTGCTTTAGCCAAAACCAATCTCCAATTTTTGCAGGAACGATTTGGCGTTGCGGGAACTCAACTATGGCTGTACGCAAATGGCCGCGATACATCAAGAGTCGCCAGATATGGGTACATTGCACCAATAAAGAGTATCGGTCATGGAGCAACTACGGCAAAGGATATGGAATCGGATGAGGAAGTGTGGCGTACAATCTTAGACCTCACGCAGGAAATTGGCTATAAACTGAAGAAAAATCATTTGGCTGCAAGAGGAATTCAGATAAATGTCAGAGATAAAAATCTTTTTGGCTGCCAGTATCAGATGAAGTTAGAGTATATGACGCAGAGTACGCTGTTTTTGGCACAGGCGGCCAAATTGCTCTTCTTCAAAAAACATCGGTTTACTACGCCTTTACGATCGATTACGGTGCGAGCAATTGATTTAGTCCCAGAGGACACACCACAGCAACTTAATTTGTTTGCAGGTTATGCAGCTGCCAATAAAAGTAAGCAGCAAAACTATTTCCTGAAAACTCAAGCGTTCACCTCCCTCATAATTTGGAGGCGACAATCAAGAGCAAATTATATCAGAAGGGGAGAGAGCTGTCAAAATAAGCTCTCCAATTCCTCAATGGCGGTTTGTTGGTACAATACCAACCAGTCAGGCTTTGCCCAACTATGGATGATATGTATCAGGCTTATAGTCAGAGGATTTAAGGAATGCGGGATCGTCTTTCTTAGACCAGTCTGGTTTATCCGTGATTTTTTTAATATTTCCCCAGCCTGGAGAAATTTTTCTTGATCTCGTCCGGATGCGATACATAATTCGGTGCTTGCCATTGGTAAACTCCAGAATGGCGATTTTGGCAGTGGGAAATTCAGTGTTGTTGGGGTCGACCAGTTGAAACTTCCAGGTATACTGTTCGCCTTCCAGTTCAGATAACTCTATGATTTGTTTGGCAAGTTTATGGGCCGTATCCTCATTGGGCTGTTTAAACCTGCCATTGTTGTCGATGGGCAATTCGCCTTTCGCATACGCCTCATCAATTGTCGCCTGAGCGGCGGTCATGAGGGAGCGAGCCTGGAGCATGACGCGCTTTTCAACGGCTTTGTCGATATAGCCGGTCAGGGACGGGACCAAAAGCGCTGCCAATACGGCCAAGATGACCAGGACAACGATCAGTTCAACGAGGGTAACCCCTCTTTTTTGGTTGGAATCACAGAACCGGGCCATAGCGCACGCCTCCCGCATCAGTATAAAACCGTACAAATAAAGTATATGCACATAACGATGCCGCGTCAATTGTGGGGAGTGCCAAATTCTTTATACATTATTTGTAAATAATGTGATATTATAATTCGATTTGAAAAACGCAGACGACGGCGGCAGTAAGAGGTTCTGCCGAAAATCCGGCCCCAAATTTGTCGATTGTGCCAAACGAATTAAGTTGCAATCAGATTTGACTTTTTGTATACTATACCTATATATACTATACAAAATAATCGGAAATATTATAAAAATTCTGGTTGGAAAGCGGGCCGGGTGTTGAAAAAGATTAGGATACAGCGGGTGAGCATCTTTGATATTGTCGCCACGCTGGTGTTGGCGGTGGTGCTCGTCGCGTTCGCGGTGCAGGGCACGGGGGAGTTGGCTCAAATGCAGACCGCCACGGACGATTACATCCAGTGCGAGACACTGGCCCGGCAGCTGCAAAGCGGGTCGGACTACCTGATCGAGCAGGTGCGGATGTACACCGCCACCGGTCAGCGGGAGTACATGGACAACTACTTTGAAGAGCTGAACACGACCCGCCGCCGCGAGAACGCTTTAGAGTATTTTGCAGAGCATTACGGCGACAACGATGCTTTCACGCTGCTGAAATCCGCCATGACAACGTCGCAAAATCTGAGCTATACGGATCGCGCAAACCCCGGCGAGAGCATCTTCAAGGATGCTGACAAGGCGTTGTACCGTGTCAAGCAGAACGGCAAGCACGGCTGCGGCTTCTATTAAGTGCGCACGGATTTTGCGCAGCTGCGCCGTCTGCCGGACCTGCTTTTCCCGCGGCGCTGTCCGTTTTGCGGGTCATTGCTGGGGCCGGACGCACTGCAGGGCACGGTTTGCCCGGCCTGCGTGCCCGAGGAAATGCGCTTACAGCACATTCCGGCGCGTCTGCCGGAGGGCGAACACGATTTTTACGCCGTGCGGGAGGCTGCCGCGGCGTATTATTACGAGGATATTGTACGTACAGCCGTTTTGCGCTGCAAGCGGGGCGGCTGCTTTTGGTATGCCCGGGAGCTGGCGGACCGTGTGGCCGTGCTGGTGTTTGGCGCACTGCCGGCCAAACAGCCCGGAAAAATGCCGCAGTATGCGGGTGTGACCGCACTGCCGCTGTACAGCTGCATTGTGCCGGTGCCGCCCCGCCAGCCGCTGCCCGGTATGCCGGGTCTGCCGCTGCTGCTGGCGCGCCGGTTGGGCGCGGTGCTGGGGGTCCCGGTGGAGACACCACTGTACATCAAGCGCCGGGGCCGCCCGCAGAAGGAGCTTACCCGCGAGCAGCGCCTGCAAAACGCCAGGGGCGCGTTTGGCTGCCGCCCCGGCACAGACCTGACCGGCAGGCGGGTGCTGCTGATCGATGACATTATCACAACCGGCGCGACGGCGTCGGCGTGTGCGCTGGCACTTTTGCAGGCCGGTGCGGTGGAGGTGACCGCTGTGGCGATTGCCGCGGCGGAGGAGCTGCCCAAGAGCCGGAAAAAGCCCCCTGAGACAAAACCATAAAAAGACCGAAACGGCGTGCCCGGAAATCATGGGCGTACCGCTTCGGTCTTTTTCATAGCTTATACGAGCTTATACGGGGCATCTCCGCACCATCCGGTATGCCGTGCCTGCCCCGCCCAACGCCAGCCCTGCCAAAAATAGGGTGAAAAATTTGGCGGTTTTGCCACGCGCATAAAATCTGAACATCCTGTATAATAAAGACATGGATCGATTTTCTGCTGTAAAAAGGAGAAACCGCGATGACAAAGCAAAAATATATCATGGCGCTGGACGCGGGCACCACGTCCAACCGCTGCATCCTTTTTAACGCCAGGGGCGAGATGTGCAGCGTCGCGCAAAAGGAGTTCACCCAGTATTTCCCCAAGCCCGGCTGGGTCGAGCATGACGCCAACGAGATCTGGACGACCCAGCTCGGCGTGGCGCTGTCGGCCATGAACGAGGTCGGTGCGTCGGCGGAGGACATCGCCGCCATCGGCATCACGAACCAGCGCGAGACGACCATCGTCTGGGACCGTG
>OLND01003487.1_pt1 | contig 12236 bp, 14 predicted proteins | sample 1672031 | NCBI WGS metagenome assembly OLND01 (sample SAMEA3136638, study PRJEB25190) | human gut metagenome | biome: human gut; feature: human-associated habitat; material: faeces | place: Austria | collected 2013
GCCACAGGCCCTCGTGGAGCAACAGGCCCAACGGGACCGCAGGGAATCCAGGGGGTCTCGGGGCCGGAAGGGCCGCAAGGGACCACGGGAGCAACCGGTAGCACCGGAGCTACAGGGCCGCAAGGTACCCCTGGAGTTACAGGAGCCACTGGTCCCACGGGAACACAAGGGCCAATTGGCCCAACCGGAGCGACCGGGCAGCAGGGTGAAGCTGCTACCATTCAAATTGGGACAGTCACTACTGGGGAACCGGGAACGCCCGCAGAGGTGACCAATTCAGGGACCCAGCAAAATGCAATTTTGAACTTTGTTATTCCTAGAGGGGCAACCGGCAGCACTGGAAGTGTGCAAGGGCTATTGTCCGCATTTTCCACCCCTCCACAACCAGGAGCCTCCGGGAATCCCTTGATTTTTGACCGAAACGGAGCTGTACAGGGGGATGCAATTGTCCATGCGCCAAATACCGCCCCGTTTACTATCTTACAAACGGGATTCTATTATGTATCCAGCCGTTATTACGATCCTGAGATCGGTCGGTGGATACACAGGTGACAGGCTTGCAAAAAGTACAGGTGGATTCTTCCGGCTCGTTATAGTATAATAAACGCCATCCCCAGAACCGAAAAACAGCACCCCGAAGCTGTTTTTGTAACCTATTTGCCTTTTCCCATCGTTATATGGTTGAGGGCTCCTTGAGAGGAAGGAGAATATATGCTGATTCTATACATGAGCTTTATAGACGATGAAATACACCGCCGTCTATTTGAGGAAATATACATGACCTACCGGAAGCAGATGTTCCTTGTTGCCCGCGCCGTGTTGAGCAACGATTCCGATGCCGAGGACGCCGTCCACGATGTTTTTCTGAAGATTGCAAAAAGTCAAATGCAGAAAATTGGCAGCATCCAGGAGGCGGCGGATGTAAGAAGCTATCTGTTGAAGGCAACTAAGCATCAGGCTATCGATCATTTACGCAAGCAGCAGCGTCAGCGGACTGTCATGAATGCGGAACGGGAGGATGCACTGAAAAGCATAGTGGAGCTGCCAGATGACCAGCTTGTGGACATGATCAGCAATAGAATGGCATATGACTGCATCCTTCAAGTCATTGCGTCACTGGATGACATCTACAGGGACACCCTGTATGCCCACTTCGTGCTGGAGCTGTCCATACCGGAGACGGCAAGCTTGCTAAACTGTAAGACAGCAACAGCAAAGCAGCGGCTGGTTCGCGGAAAAAGCTTTTGCAAAAGCAGCTATTGGAGGAGGAATAGATATGACCGATAACTTGCTAAAAACAGCCCTTCGGGAGGCCGCCTCACGAGAATTTGCAGGTATGCCGCAAAGCGACGACGATATCACCTACACGTTCTCGCCTCGCTTTACCCGCAGGATGAATCGGCTTGCCAAGGCTGAGAAAAGCTGGCTCTGGCGTATGACAAGCACGGCCTCCAAGCGGGCTGCGGCAGCGGGTATTGCCATGATACTAATTGCGCTGACTGCTTGCAGCATTCCGGCCATTCGGGAGCCTGTGGCGGCCTTCTTCAAGGGGACCTATGAGAACTGCGTTCGCTTTTTTACCGGAAACGCCGGAGCTGACCGAATCGCGGAGCGTTATACTCTGACGGAATTGCCCGATGGATTTGAGGCGGTCTATACCGTGGATAATGACGCGAGCTTCACTGTGGTGTACCGAAATGAGGATGGAGAGGAGATTATACTGTCACAGAGCGTAGGCGCGGATTATTGGATTGACATAGATACCCAGCACGGAACGCTTACCGAAATCGACCTGTCCGGCGTCACTGTGACTCTCTATGAAGCCGATGGCTGCATGGTTGCCCTGTGGCAGCAGGATGGGTACGCATTCGATCTCACCATATACGGAGGCTTGGATCGGGAGCAAGTGCTCCGCCTGGTGAACTCCGTTCGACATCCATAACCTCACAGACCATACGGGGCCGCTGCCGATTTGTTTGCAGCGGCCCCGTCATCTTTTTTACAAAAAGCTGTAACCTGTTTCCGCAGCCGAGGCGTTGTATCGTATAGACAAGACAAGGAAATGAGGGATTATTATGGGAAAAAGAAAGGGAGAATGGCTGTCGTTTATGGCGCTGCTTCTGGTGTTCATGCTAACAACCTTGTTCTTTTATATGGTTTATACTATGCACTATGATTCCGCATCCGATGATTTTACCGGATTTACCGTGTTCGACTATCAAAGTGAACCTGGCGCACAGGTAAGGACAAAGCTTGGAACGCTGCGGGAGGATTTGGACGACTGGGCAAGACGAAATCAAGCTGTAGTTTTCTACAAGGGCTTTTCGTCTGCCGGAATTGCCGCCTTGGACTATGCGGGATGGTTCCAAAGAACCTGGCATACGCCCTTTGATGGCCGGGAAGCCAAGACCGCCCTCATCCAAAAAGAAAATGAAAACCTGTACACCTATACGGAGGGCGATACGCTGTTTCCCGGAACGTATAACTATCACATTCTCGGGGAGTTTGATGGAAACCGTTCCCCCACCTTCCAAGGTGACGCATTCTTTTATTATCCGCTGGCAGATATTACCGATTTGCAAGGGCTGCTGTTCACAAACGTGGACAGCGGCGAGAGCCTTTCCGAATTAACAAGCATAGTCGAGAAAACCGGCAGGAGTATCGAATATCAGACCTACACCGACAGCAATTTGAATATCCTTGAAGTTCTGAAAAAGATGCTTATGGATGATTTCGTGTCCCGGTCTTTGCTGTTTGCCTTCCTCGGGCTGGTGTTCTGCGCCGTATTCGCAATGTCCATGATGTATCGGGAAAGCAACCGCTTCATGGTCATACACCACCTGTATGGCGCGGCCTATGCATACCTATTTGTAAGGCTTCTGCTTCGCCTGATGTGCATCGCGGTATTGGGAACGGGCCTTGGATATATGCTCGGACGAACGCAGCTTTACTTAATACATAGAGCGGCGTATCTGAATGTTGCCGTATTAAGCGGCGTATGCAATACCTTGTTTATATGCGCGGTTCATACAATATGTTTCCTAAGTTGGCAGCGAAAGCATTGCGGAATGGAGGGGCGTTACTGATATGGTATGGAAGCAGATACTTAAAGACCTCCGAAAGGAATGGACATGGGCCTTTTTTTACACCGTTGTGGCGACGATGATCGCCATGGCGATTCTGTATCTTTCAGTGAGCTTTTCCTCGGTGCAGAGGCAGTCAGCGGCCATTCGTTCCTTTGTTCGCCGGAATGTGGTCATGTTTCAGATGAAAAACGTACAGATGGAGCCAAACCCGGAGGGCGCTGCGTCCGCAAACAGACAGCAGAAAAATCCCGATGCTGTTTTGGATTATTTGCAGCATAGCCTGTCCGCAGATGGAAAGGCCGGCAGCTTTGTCTTCGTAGGCAATGACGGCTATGTGGACAAAAAATATACACAGATACTGATCCTTTTCGGGCAGTACAGCACTCTGGCAGGGCTGCACTATGACGGGGATATGGCGCTCTTTGTTCCCGAAGCTCACCGTGAAGATGCAGGCGGCAGTGTTACGATATCGGGCAGGGAAATAGAGACTGTTGCCAATGCAGGAGTGCAATTTGATCTGTTCCATCCGCTGCATTACATAGAGCCGGACAATCCCCTGCTGTCCGACACCCTGATCCTTTGCACCAGGGACTTTCAAGCGGTCAATAAGATGTTTCCGTGGTGGGGGTTGAGCGGCGAGGTCTTTGGACGAATGGTTCTCGTAGATCCGTCCGATGCAGAAATTGAACAGCTCCAAAAATTGTTCTACGAGCAGAAAGGAATCCTGTATACAGGAATCTCCACAGAGGATTTTACGCAGATAACCACCTCTGCTTCGATCCGTGCCCACAGACTGTATATTCTGTTTTATCTTTTGTCTGGCGCTCTGCTGGTCATTCTTCTGATCTGCAATATCATTCGCATCATTGAAACCCATGTGGCAGAGTACACGGTGCACCACCTTTACGGTGCTCCGATCCGTACCATTCGGAGGCGGGTGGGCGGCTTCGTGCTGGTGCTGCATATCCTTCCAATCATCGGGATCGTATTTGTCATGTTCCGAAACGAAATGGCGCTGTGGTATGTTTTGCCGCTGTGCATGGCATTTGTTACCGGCTTGTGCCGGTTTGCGGCCGTGTACGCCGGAAAACGAATCGGGACAATGAATAGCTTGCAGAATCTAAGGAGGGACTACTGATGGCTTTATTATCTGTTCAAAACGTCAGCAAAACATTCAAGGACCACGACTACCGGGTTCACGCCGTCAGAAATGCTTCGCTGGAGGTTCATCGGGGCGAGATGATCGCCATCATCGGTCCCTCGGGAAGTGGAAAAACCACGCTTCTGAACCTAATGGGCATAGTTGTTGCGCCCGATTCCGGCGAGGTATATGTGGACGGGCAAAAGGCAAGCGATATGAGTGACGCCGTGCGATGCAGGATACGCAACCAATACTTCGGATACATCGTGCAGGACTTCGCCCTGATCGAGGAGGATACCTCCATGCAGAATATTCTTGTTCCAACGCTTTACAGCAAGCATAAAAAGAGTTCAAAGGAGTATCGAGAGATCATCAACGGCATGGCGGAGAAATTGCAGATTGCGGATAAGCTGAAAAGCACCGTAAAGCATCTCTCGGGCGGCGAACGGCAGCGGGTCGCCATCATTCGCAGCATGGTCAATGACCAGAAAATCATACTGGCGGATGAGCCGACCGGGTCGCTGGACAAGGACAATTCTGCCATCGTGATCCATTGCCTGCGTGAGCTGGCTCACGATCTGCAAAGAGCCGTGGTGATCGTGACACATGATCCGGATGTTGCACGGCAGTGCGACAGGACGTTTCTTCTGGCCGACGGCAGCCTGACCCCGTGTGCATTGTAGCTTGTGAGGCTTTGGCAAGCAAGGTCTTTTGGAGCCAAAAGACACCAGGCGGAGACTCTGACGAGTCGCCGCCTTTTGCTGTGCGCCCGGTGAGCGCACGTTCTGTAGGGTGAAAGTCCCGAAGTCGCCCGGTAGCGGGAAGATTTAGCCAAAGGCAAGGGTGTCCATCGTGAGGTGGAATCTGAAGAAAGCCGGATTTTGGGAGTTGAAAGGTCTCCCAATGGGCAAAACTCTGGCCTGACGAACAGAAATCGCATACAAGGCCGTAAATGAGGGTGAGTTTGCAGCACAAAACAAAGCCCAGTAGCTACACGGAATCGCTTTCGGTAAATGCGGCAGGTAAAGAGGGAAAGAATGTGTGAGTACCCGGGGAGGTCTTGCCGACGCAAAAAAAAATGCGCAGTAACAACGAACGGCAAGAAGTCAGCAGAGGCCATAGTACCGGAAAAAAATCCGGAAAGGGCTGAACAATCGTTAGTCCTTAGTAGATTTCGGAAGGAGGTCAACATGAAGAACGCAGAATATCAGGGAAGCCTGAGCTGCCCACAAAGAGATAGTGCGGAACACAAAGGGTATGCGGGAGCGCAGAGTGTTGGCAGTCAGGAAGGAAAGGAACAGGGCGGTGCAGACTTGCTTGAAAGGATTCTAAGTAGGGAAAACCTGAACAGAGCCTACAAGCGGGTCAAAGCCAACAAAGGAGCGCCGGGAATCGACGGAATGACCGTCGAGGATGCGCTGCCTTGGCTGAGAGAACACCGGGAAGAACTTCTGGAAACAATTCGGCAAGGGAAGTACAAGCCCCAGCCGGTGCGCCGGAAGGAAATCCCTAAGCCGGATGGCGGGGTACGAAAGTTGGGAATCCCAACGGTCGTAGACCGCATCATCCAGCAGGCAATCGCACAGCAGCTAACCCCAATCTACGAACCGTTGTTCTCGGATTTAAGCTACGGCTATCGTCCGGGCAGGAGTGCGCAGATGGGATTCAAAAGGTGAAGGAATATGCGGAGCAGGGCTATACACAAGCGGTACTTGTGGATTTGTCCAAATACTTCGATACCCTGAACCATGAATTGCTCATGAACCTTCTGCGGAAGAACATCCATGACAAACGGGTCATTGAACTCATTAAGAGATACCTGAAAGCGGGAGTGATGGAAAACGGACTGCTGGTGAAAACAGAAGAAGGCTCTCCCCAGGGAGGCCCACTTAGTCCCTTGCTTGCTAACATCTACCTGAACGAATACGACTGGGAGATGGCAAGACGGGGAGTACCTGTCATTCGATATGCGGATGATATTGTGGTACTGGCCAAAAGCAAACGGGCAGCAGAGAGGCTTCTGGAAACCACCCGGCGGTATCTTGAGGGGAAACTAAAACTCAAGATGAATGTGGGGAAAAGTAAAGTGGTCAGCGTGTTTGCAATCCGAAATTTTAAGTTTCTGGGCTTTGCGTTAGGGAAGGGCAAGAACGGCATTTACATTCGAGCGCACACAAAGTCCTTGAAGAAAGCCAAGGCCAAGCTAAAAGAGCTGACTTCCCGCAGTCAGGGCAGAAATGTCCGGGTCGTGATGCAGAAGGTAAAGGTCTACATCCGGGGCTGGCTTGGTTACTTCGGGATTGCAGGCATGAAGACAACAATGCAGAGATGGGATGAATGGCTGCGAAGAAGGTTTCGATGCTATATCTGGAAACAATGGAAGAGACCCGGAAAGAGAGCAAGGAGTCTCATTCAATTGGGTATACCAGAATGGCAGGCATGGGCAGTAAGCAATTGCCGGAAAGCCTACTGGCACATGGCTAAGAACGGCCATGTACAGCGGGCAATCTCGAAAGAAAGACTCGTACAGGCGGGATATTACAGCATCCTTGACCGGTACGAGTCTCTGCACTTATGCGATTGAACCGCCGTGTACCGAACGGTACGCACGGTGGTGTGAGAGGACGGGACTAAACGTCCCTCCTACTCGGTTTGCTTTTTACAGCGCCTCAAAATGATAGCGCGGCTTGCCGCGGCTCTTCCTGCCGTACTCGATGGCCTCCGCGGGACAGTAGCAGATGCAGGCCATGCAGTGGGTGCAGCTGCCGCCCCAGACGGGCCTTCCGTTCTGCAGGGAAATATTGTTGGTAGGGCAGCGCTTTGCACAGAGGCCGCAGCCTGTGCAGGCCGGGCCTGCGGTGAAGGCACGATCCTTGACGAAGCAGGCGTAGAAGATCGGGTTCACCGGGCCGCTCATCAGGCGGTCATAGAGGTTGTTCCGGGTCGGCGGGAAGGGAAGACCCTCCCGGAGGGCGGCAATGGCGCGGTCAATGTCCGGCTCGGCCTTCGCGACGATCCTGCGCGCTTCATCTGCCTGCGGGACGCCGAACATGGCGATATAGTTTTCAGGCATGACGATCTGTGCCGTGCCCATGCAGGAAAGCCCCTTCACGCGGCAGAGCTCACGGTTATAACGATCGGCGCTGCCGATCTCGCTGCCGCAGGTCATGACGAACCACGCCTGCCTCGCGCCCCGAAGCTCCGTCTGCAGCAGCCAGTCGCGGACGAGGCGGGGAATGCGCCAGGCATAGGTCGGCGTGACGATGACAAGGCGCTCGCCGGTCTCCACGGTGGCGGTGTCGTGGGCCTTGATGCGGTCGTTCATGCAGAGCAGCGGCTCGTTCAGCGCTTCCGCCATGCGCTGCGCAGCATATTTGCTGTTGCCGGTGCCGGAAAACCAGAAAATCATATCAGGATCCCCTCGCAGTGGTCGATCTCGTGCTGGATGATCTCCGCCGTCCAGCCGGTGAAGGTCTTCAGCCGTGTCTGCAGCATTTCGTTCTGCCACTGCACCTTGATGGAGCGGAAGCGCTTCGTCTTCCGCGTGCCGTTCAACGACAGGCAGCCCTCTTCCGCCTCATAGAGCTCGGACTGCCGGACGATGACGGGATTGAGCATGACCAGATAGGCCCCGTCGTTGTCAAAGGCAATGATGCGCTTATTCACGCCGATCATATTTGCCGCCATGCCGACGCAGCCGTCCTTGTGCGCGAGCAGCGTGTCCAGCAGGTCCTGCGCCGTGCCAAGGTCGTCCTTCGTTGCAGGCTTGGCCTTCTGCGCCAGAAAGGCCTCGTCCTTGCAGATCTCTCGAACCATGATATCTCCTCCTTGTACTTTCTTTTATTGTAACAGTCTTGCGAGCAATGTGCAAGAGCATATGGTTCGGAAAAGCAGGGAAGGCACGGGTGGTTCCTTGCCTTTTCGAACGGAATATGGTAAGATACAAATAATTCGAAGACCGTGATAGAGGTGATACCATGCCCCTGCATTTCATCCGCAACGACATCACAAAAATGCCCGTGGATGCCATCGTCAACGCGGCAAACGAGAGCCTCCTCGGCGGAGGCGGCGTGGACGGCTGCATCCATCGCGCGGCGGGACCGGAGCTGCTGGCGGAGTGCCGCGGGCTCGGCGGCTGCCGGACCGGGGAGGCCAAGCTCACGGGGGCCTATCGGCTGCCCTGCAGGTACGTCATCCACACCGTCGGCCCGGTCTGGCGCGGCGGCAAGCATGGCGAGAGGGAACAGCTCGTCTCCTGCTACCGGAATAGTCTTCGGCTGGCAAAGGAGCAAGGCTGCGAGACCGTAGCGTTCCCGCTCATTTCGTCCGGCATCTTCGGCTATCCGAAGGATCAGGCCCTCCGCGTGGCAGTGGATACCATCGGAGCCTTTCTGCTGGAGCATGACATGACGGTCTATCTCGTCATTTTTGACCGCAGGGCCTATCAGATCAGCGGCAAACTGTTCGCGGATATCGCGGAATACATCGATGACCACTATGTTGAAGCGCATACGGACCCTGGCGCGGAGCGCCTGCGCAGGGGAGCGCTGCATCGCGAAATGGCCGTGCCGATGTGCGCGCCCATGGCTGCCCCGGCGCTGGACGATCTGCTGGAGCATCTCGATGCGGGCTTTTCGGAGACGCTGCTGCGGCTCATCGACCGCAGCGGGAAAAAGGACTCTGAGGTCTATAAAAAGGCCAACGTGGACCGCAAGCTGTTCTCGAAGATCCGGAATAACCCGAACTACAAGCCCTCAAAGCCGACGGCGCTCGCCTTTGCCATTGCGCTTGAGCTGGATCTGGCGGAGACGAAGGACCTGCTTGCCCGCGCGGGCTATGCCCTCAGTGCCAGCAGCAAATTCGACGTCATTGTTGAGTATTTTATCAGACAGAGAAACTACGATATTTTTGCGATCAACGAAGCGCTGTTCGCCTTTGACCAGAGCCTGTTGGGGGCGTGATCTGGCAGCGATGCCGTATAAGGGAGGAAGACGATGGACATTCAACGTGCAAAAGAGCTGCTGACGGCTTTGGCAGACGGGCTCGATCCCCTGACCGGTGAGGTCCTGCCGAGTGACCATGTGTGCAATAAGGGCGATATCGTGCGCGCTCTGCATTGCGTGCTGGAAGCATTGCCTCGCGGGCTGAAGAAGCCTCTCCCGGCGAACAATGGAAAGCCGTGGACAGAGAAAGCGGATCAGGAGCTGTGCAGCCTGTTTGACAGCGGAATGACAAAAAAAGAGCTCTGTGCCCATTTCGGCCGCACCTCCGGAGCAATCGATTCCCGTTTGGAGCGGTTGGGGAAAATTCAGAGAAAATAGCTGCAATAAAAATGTCGCCCCACAGGCGACCAAACCCTCCTTCGAATGCGCTATGATAACAGCGTGATCAAACGAAGGAGGGTTTTCCCATGACAGAACTGGTTTTTATTCTGGACCGCAGCGGGTCCATGTCGGGGCTGGAGGCAGACACCATCGGCGGCTTCAACGCCATGATCGAAAAGCAGAAGCGCGAGCCGGGCGCAGCGCTTGTCTCCACGGTGCTCTTTTCCAATGAGAGCGAGGTCATCCACGACCGGCTGCCACTCGACCGCGTGCCGTCCATGACGGAGCGGGAGTATTTCCCCCGCGGCTGCACGGCGCTGCTCGACGCCGTCGGCGGGGCCATCCACCACATCGGAAACGTCCAAAAATACGCCCGCCGCGAGGACGTGCCGGAGCGGACGCTGTTCGTCATCACAACGGACGGACTGGAGAACGCCAGCCGACACTATGATTATGCGGCGGTGCGTCGGATGATCGAGCGGCAGAAGGAACGGTACGGCTGGGAGTTTCTGTTCCTCGGCGCGAACATCGACGCGGCACGGGAGGCGGCGCGCTTCGGTATCCGGCCCGACCGGGCGGTAAACTATCGGTGCGACCGGGCAGGCACGGCGCTGAACTATGAGGTCATCGGCGATGCCGTGTGCAGCGTCCGCGCCTGCGAGCCGCTGACGGCGGACTGGAAGAGAAGGATCGAGGCGGATCGCCGGGAGCGGGGATAAGCTCCGCGTATCCGCACACGAATCGACGACTTTCCGATGTACGACGACTCAGTCCCGGATTCCAGCCAGCGCCAGAAATTTTTTGTCTGACTGAATGCTCTGCGTCAAAAACTTGCCGTCCCGGAACAGCGCATAGGTCGTGACCGGCGCGGGAACGTTCTGCGCGGATTCTTTGTCCGTGATGTGGATGACCTTGAACGGGATATCGTGTTCTTTTGCCGCCTCCTGCACCCTTGGAACCCAGTAATAGGTGTAAGGACACTGGTCGGTGTAATACAGGACGAAACCGGCTTCTGCAATTGCCGGATGCTTTGCGCATTCCCGGAACCTCGGCGGTTCCGCATTGGGCACAAGCGGCAAAACCATCAGATCGATCCCGCAGTCGGAGATGTCTGCAACCCGGAATCCCTTGTGGGCAAGGAATTTCGGGTCAGCGAGGAATTCCCGTTTCCGGCCCTCGGCGCACAGAATGCAGAGCCCGTTTTTTTCCTGCGCCCTGGCATCGCGGATGCACTCCTCCAGCAGATCGTTGGAGTATCCGTGGCCCTTCATGGAGCCGGATACCCACAGACAGTTGATATAGAGCCAGCCGTCAGCCATAATTGGCACCCATGCGTTTTCTGCCGGGATGTATTCGATAAAGCATTTGCCCCGTTCCTCACTGCGGTAAAAAACAAGCCCCTCCTCAAAGCGCTGCCTGAGCCATTCCTTTTTCACAATGCTCTGCTTGCCGGACATGGCGCAGCAGATGTGTTCCCTGTCAATATTTTCCTTTGTGATCCGAATATAGTTCATCTGTGATTCCTCCTTTGATCCGGGAAAAGCACGGCCGGTGCTTATATCGGGATTTTGATGGCCTCATAGCCAGAACGGCGCGGCTCTGCCCTGTATTTCAGAGAATTTTGACAAAAAAGACGCAGAGCAAAGGAAACTGTCTCATTTTACATACATCCATAAGTTTTGCGTTTGCCTGTAATTCTTCTTCGCTCCTAAGGACACCTCGCAGTATCCGGTTTATCAATTTTTAGTGCATTTATTTCTCTGGGCTTGAAGATTGCTGATTACGGTTGTTGGGTCAGCTTGTATTTGACTAACGATAAGATCGATAGCCTTTGCCGAATAGAAAAACTCAGTTTTCCCGCTGCGCACATATTTTTTGCAGTACTCAGAATTCCCACGGAAAGCAAAGACAGTTGAGAAAAGTTGGAAGTGATACTTAGAAAAAGTGATCGGATGCCCTTCTCTTTGTAAAGATACATTTAACTCTTCCAATCTCCGCCTAATTGTAGCAATACACACTTTTCGATTATATCTACAGGTATCAGCTTCATCCTCAATCAATGTGTAAGTAATAATATTTCTATAATACTCTGCCCCGACAGGCGAAAATCCTAAACTGCCAAGGAGTTTTTGTAATTCTTTCGCTTGATCACCAGCGGCATTGTCAATGGTATTTTGGTTCACCGCATGTATATAAAAAAACTTCATAACATCGTATGAGCCAATATAGTTCTGATGAAGGTGTCTGTCAATTTTCTCTACAGCTTCGTAAACAACATTAAAATATTTAATGAGCTTATCATGTGAGATACGCTGAACTGGACTCGGTTCGAAAAATAAGGGGGCCTCATATTTCTGCTTTTCACGGCCAAAATAGTGCCCAACCAAATTTCTTTTCTGCCGAAGATCATCTAATTCAGAGATTTCTGTTGCCGAGAGTGGCATATTTCCGAAATATTTTATATATGCATTTGCACGTGAATTCCAATCACCTTGGCAGACAGAACCGATTTCTTCCAGGAATTGATAATCTTTGCTCCCATAATTTCCATAGTTGCTATTCTTTCGAAACAGAAACCAGCCGTCAACAGCATCAGGTGCTTTAATGATTATTCCTGGTTTAGATTCCAATGAAAGACTAACTATTAAAAGTCAAGCCCGAAATGCGGAGGAGCGGCAAAAATTT
>OLND01003489.1_pt1 | contig 12234 bp, 7 predicted proteins | sample 1672031 | NCBI WGS metagenome assembly OLND01 (sample SAMEA3136638, study PRJEB25190) | human gut metagenome | biome: human gut; feature: human-associated habitat; material: faeces | place: Austria | collected 2013
GAACCCGTGTTTTCGCCGTGAGAGGGCGACGTCTTAACCCCTTGACCAACTGGCCATTTGTTTGTCTGTCGTTTGCTCTTCGCTGTCGACTCATTTAATATACACCATCTTTTTCTAAAATGCAAGTACTTTTTTTAAAAAATTTAAATTTTTTTATTTTTCGCGAATTTTCCCCTCAGAAAAGCCCGTACTTACAGGTTTTCTGCGTAAAAAAACTTTTTATCAATCTATAATAATCGAAACATAGCATAAAAGGAAATGCCATGTTTCATATAATCACATGGCATTTCCCAGTTATTTATTTCTGTTTCTGACTGTTTCTTGTTTCTTATTCCTCTATATCCTCCGCTGGCTCTGCCGGAATGAATACACGGGATTTCTTTTCTTCGTGTTTATGAAGTGCAGCCTTCTCAGTTGCCTCCATACAGAATTCCATCTGAGAGTTAATCTGGGCTTTGCCTCGTTTATCCGGTTTCACATAAGTTCCATCCGGCTGCAGGATATGAGCTTTTACATTATCCTTAAACTCCAGATCAAGTACGTGCTCCAGCTCTTTCTTAATCTTCTCATCTTCCACAGGAAAAACAATCTCTACCCGGCGGTCAAGGTTACGCGGCATCCAGTCCGCACTTCCCATATAGATTTCCGGGTTTCCGCCGTTTTCAAAATAGAAAATACGGCTATGCTCCAGAAATTCCCCTACAATAGAACGGACATGAATATTCTCACTGATTCCCGGCACTCCTACTTTCAGACAGCAGATACCCCTTACCAGAAGCTCCACCTGAACTCCGCAGGAAGATGCACAATACAATCCTGCAATAATCTTCGGATCACAGAGGGAATTCATCTTTGCACGGATCAACGCCGGAAGTCCTTTCTTCGCATTCTCTGCCTCACGTTCGATCAGGCTTAAGAATCTGTCTTTCATCCAGATCGGCGCTACGATCAGCTTATTCCAGCTCTTCGGTTCTGAATATCCGGAGAGCATATTAAATACTGCTGTTGCATCTTCACCAAAACGTTCATCGCAGGTAAAGATACCGCAGTCTGTATAGAGTTTGGCAGTGGAATCATTGTAGTTTCCGGTTGCCAGATGCACATATCGGCGGATTCCTGTCTCTTCCCTGCGCACAACCAGTGTGATCTTGCTGTGTGTCTTAAGACCTACCAGACCATAGATTACATGACATCCTGCCTTCTCCAGCTTCTTCGCCCATACAATATTATTCTCTTCATCAAAACGGGCTTTCAGTTCTACCAGTACGGAAACCTGTTTGCCGTTTTCTGCTGCCTGCGCAAGGGCAGCAATGATCGGTGAATTGCCGCTGACACGATACAGAGTCTGTTTGATAGCCAGAACATCCGGATCTTTTGCTGCCTGACGCACGAAATTTACAACAGGATCGAAGCTCATATAAGGATGATGCAGGAATACATCGCCCTCACGTATCACCTGGAAAATATCCTTCTCATTCTGGAATTCCGGTACAGGTGCCGGCTGATATCTCGGTGTCTTGTAAGCGTCAAAGCCATCCGCACCATATACTTTCATCAGCATGGTAAGATCCAGAGGTCCGTTTATCTCAAAAACATCTGCCTCTTTGATGTCAAATTCCGTCTTCAGGATCTTCAGCAGGCGTTCGTCCATCTTATCCTCTACTTCCAGACGGATAACTTCGCCCCACTGGCGTTTCTTTAACTGACGCTGAATCTCCACCAGCAAATCCTCTGCCTCATCTTCATCGATGGTAAGATCCGCATTACGCATAATACGGTAAGGATGAGCACATATTACATCATAACTCAGGAAAAGTTTGTCAATATTTCTTTCAATAATCTCTTCCAGCAGGATCACTGTGGTATCTCCATCCTTCTTTGACGGAATCTGCACCACCCTTGGAAGCACAGACGGAACCTGCACTGTAGCAAACAAAAGCTCTCCTGCTTTATCTTTCTTGTTGAGTTTATCACTCTTCTCCTTCTTGGAGATCAGAGCGCCGATATTCAATGTTTTATTTCTGATCAGTGGAAACGGTCTGGAAGAGTCCATTGCCATCGGTGTAAGTACCGGATATACATTATCCTCAAAGTATCTGTCTACAAATGCACTCTGTGCTTCTGTAAGATTCTCATGGGCTGCCACCAGGTGCATTCCTGCTTTCTCAAGCGCAGGGATCAGAGAACGGTTCAGAGTATTATACTGTACATGAACCAGTTCATGGGTACGGACACTGATTTCTTTTAACTGTTCCTTGGCTGTCATTCCTGCAATGTCTGTTTTATGATATCCTGCATGCACCTGATCCTTAAGAGACGCCACACGCACCATAAAGAATTCATCCAGATTGGATGCGGTAATGCTTAAGAACTTCAGTCTGTCAAACAAAGGAAGATTTTTATCTCTTGCTTCACTCAGAACACGCTCATCAAATTTGAGCCAGCTCAGCTCGCGATTCACGAAATATTCTTTCTTTTCAAATTTTTCAAAGTCCATAAGTTCATCCTCCTTTACGCTCTGCCCTTGCGTCTGAGAACCAGACGAATGCCAAATACTTCTTCAAAAAATGCCTCTTTATCTTTCAGCAGTCCCAGTTCCAGGGAAATGTCCTGTGCAGAATCCACGATCATCTGCAGTTCTCTGTCTTTGAGCACTGCTTTGATTCCTTTTACTTTCTGATAATGACTTCTGTCCATGGCATTCGCCAGACGAAGGATTGCAGTCATCTTTACCACCTTGATATAGCTCTCTCTGTCTATAGCGATTCCCATACTGTAAAGTTCATCGTAATAAACAAACGCAGAATTATTGAATCTGACCGCACATGCGATCATCTGGCGCTCCATAGAGGACAGACCAATAATATCTGTAGACATAATGATCTGATAGGAACACTCGGAAACCTTTTCCATACTGATATATTTGCCACAGTCATGAAGCAGTGCCGCGATCTGCAATAACAGACGTTCTCTTGCTCCCATACCATGAACCTTCTTCATACTGTCAAAGATATTCAGGCAAAGATTCATAGTTCCCTGGATATGGCTCTTACTGCTGGAATAGCGTTTCGCAATGTTCTTTGATGTAACCAGAATGTCATTCTCAAAATTGTGGACACTTTTGAGAAATTTTTTCTTCTCTGCAAAATCATAGGCAATTCCATCCAGCAGGGAAACACCTGGTGCCCAGAGAGACTCTGCATTGAAAATATCAATAAAATTTCTGCACACTACCATGGTCGGCACAACAAGGGATGCATATTCCGGATCAATCTCCATCTCCTGTGCCAGCAGGTCAACAGATTTTCCAACTGTATCCTCATAGCGTTTCATAAATTCTTCCCTTGTAATGATCCTGTCTTCCATTTCCTCCTGGAAGATCATATCTGTAATAAAATCTCCCATCAGGATCACATTCCTGATCTCCTTATCCTTCAGATACAGACGCTGAAAGCTCATCAGGTCATTTCGGATAAATTCCTCAACCAGCTTGTCATAATGAATGGTTGTTTTCTCCAGTTCCTGCAGACGCTGTCGGATTCTTAAACTTCCCATTTTAAGTCCCTGGGTAGTGACCAGCGCATCTTTGTCAAAGAGGGAAACCTGAAGGCTGCCGCCGCCCACATCCAGGATCGCGGTGCCTTTCTGGATCATCTTTTTGAATCCCTTTTCTATGGCAGCAATTGATTTGTATCCAAGGAAATGCTGTTCTGCACTGCTTAAGATTTCTATCTTCATTCCTGTTCGCTGATAGATCTGTTCAATGATCAGCAGCGGATTCACAAGTTCTCTGAATGCACTGGTGCCGCAGGCACGATATTCTTCCACCCCAAAGTCCTGCATCAGCCTCTTAAAATCATTCAGCACCTCACATAAAACATTCAGCATTTCTGAGTCGATCTTTCCGTCAGAATAGACACCCTTTCCGATTTCCAGACTGTATCTGACATCATTCAGTTCACGAAAACCAATTCTTTTTGACATCTCAAAGATCTTCATGCTGACTTCATAAGATCCGATGTCAATGGCTGCAAATGTCATGACTGCCATATGCGTTCCCCCTTTACCATTCATCTATTTGCTTTTTTATTCCTTCTCCACACCCAGCAGATGGTCGATAAACTGCTGTGCAGTTCTTCCTGTAAGTCCTCCATGGGAAAGCTCCCACTTATTTGCTTCCAGAAGCAGCTCGTCCTCCGGCATAGTAATTCCGTTTCTCTCTGCGAGAGCTTTCACAATTGTCTGGAATTCCTTTTTGCTCGGTGCACCATAGTAAATACGGACACCAAAACGATAAACCAGTGAAAGCTTCTCCTGCACTGTATCGGAGGAATGCAGATCGTCATCATCCATGATCTCCAGCTTGTCACTGGATTTCTCTCTTACCAGATGTCTTCTGTTACTTGTTGCATAGATCAGGATATTGTCCGGTTTCTTCTCCAGGCCGCCCTCGATCACTGCCTTCAGATATTTATATTCGATTTCAAATTCCTCAAATGACAGATCATCCATATAAATAATAAATTTGTAGTTTCGATTCTTAATCTGGGCGATCACATCATTCAGATCCTGAAACTGATGCTTATACACCTCGATAATACGAAGTCCCTCATCATAATAACGGTTCAGGATTCCCTTGATACTTGAGGATTTACCTGTACCCGCATCACCAAAAAGCAGACAGTTGTTTGCCTTTCTGCCCCTTACAAAGGCTTCTGTATTCTCGATCAGCTTCTGCTTCGGAATTTCATATCCTACCAGATCTTCCAGTTTCACATGAGCAATTCTTGTGATCGGCTGGATTTCTACATTGTCATTCTCATCATGTCCAACACGGAACGCCTTATGTAAGCCCAGTTTGCCTACGCCGAAATCTTTATAAAACTGTACCATATCCTTCATAAATTCCTCTGTGGACTCCGCTGCTGCCAGCGTTTTGCTCAGATCACAGATACGGTCTCTGATACGGGAATTAAACATCTTGCTGTTACTTCCGGTGTTGGTATAATCACCGAGAACCTTACAGCAGGAAATTCCAAATGCCTCATCCAGTACAGTCAGATCAAAATCATACAGTTCTTTAAACACACCGAAATCATTCAGTGCCAGTTCATTAATACTTCCGTTGACAGCCCCTCTGATCTCACAGGCTGTACTGAATGCATTTTCATTATTTACCAGAAGAAATGTCAGATAACAGTGCCATAAATTTCCGGAAAAGCCATAAGCGCCGGCAGTTTCCACCAGTCCGTTGGCACACTCAAAGAACAGCCCTTCCTTTTCTTTCAGATCAGGTGCTTTCTGTTCCCAGGCATTCATCAGTTCTGCCATTTTATCAAGGATTTCTCCATGTTCAAAGTCACGGTATAAGATGCATTCATTTAATCTAGCCATTTTTATTACTTCCTTCTTACCTTGTTGTTTTATCTTATTGTTCTGCTGTGAGTGGTATAATTATTTCGAAAACGATGTACCAGAGTGTGTTTGAAAAATGCTTTACGCAAAATATACCGCAAAGTGGGACGTGCAGATTGTGGAAATGATTTTTCAAACACGCTCTGGCATTATGGAAATGATTTTTAATAATTTCCCAAAATTCTCATTCTGTCAGCTTCTGCCTCAATTCCTCTCAGGGCATTCTTCACTGCACTGTCCTTTAAGTTTCCCTCAAAATCAACAAAAAAACGGTACTGCCAGTTCTTCCCTGTGATCGGACGGGATTCAATCTTCGTCATATTCAGTCCATTATAAATAATGTGGGACAGCATATTGTAAAGAGTTCCGCTCTCATGAGGCAGTTCAAAGAAAATGCTGATCTTATGGGCATCCTTCACATAAATGGGTTTCTTACTCACGATCACAAAACGTGTGGCATTCTGTCCGTTATAGCAGATATTCTCAGCCAGGATTTTCAGTCCATAAAGCTCTCCTGCCTGTCTGCTGGCAATAGCTGCCTGCGTCTTGTCATTGTCTTCTTTTATCTTCTTGGCAGAACCGGCAGTATTTTCCATCTCTTTCTTCTTCCAGTCCGGATGAGATTCCAGATATTTTCCACACTGGGAAAGTGCCTGAGGATGAGAACATACCTGTCTGATATCCTCCAGTTCAGCATCCGGCAGTCCCAGAAGTACATGCTCCGGACGGATGATCTGTTCTCCTACAATACTCAGCTCATACTCTGTAAGAAGATCATAAATATCAGCCACAATACCGGCAGTTGTATTCTCAATGGGAAGTACCGCATAGTCTGCTCTTCCCTCCACAACTGCTTCCATTGCATCGCGCCAGGTTTTTACATGAAAACTCTCAATATCGTCCTGGAAATATTCCCTCATTGCAGCATAGCTGTATGCACCTTCCACACCCTGAAAGACAACTCTTACATCTTTCAGCGGAAGTGCATCTACCATTTCCAGTTTCTCATCGTCCTCGATTCCATGCTCTGTGAGAAGCTGATACTGTCTCTTACGGCTGATCGCCATGATCTGCTGAAAAAGCTCCTGCGCACCAAGCTGATTAAATTCTCCATGCGCCTTACCTCTCAGGACCTCCAGCTTCTGTCTCTCTCTTTCCGGATCCAGAACCTTCTTTCCTGTACGTATCTTATATTCTGCAACATCCTCACACACCTTCATTCTCTGTTCAAAAAGACGTATGATATCGCTGTCGATCTTATCTATTTCATTTCTGCATTCCTGTAAATCTATCATTTATGTTATACCTTTTTACTTTCACAAATTCTCTACAATATCAGTCATCTCTCCGATAAAGGAAAGAGAACCAAAGGCAATGATCACATCCTGTTCCCCGGCAAGTGAAAAAGCCTCCTCCACTGCATCTTTAATCGTATCCATTGCCTGTACATTGGGATTGTATTCACTGACAGTCTTCGCCAGCTCTCCGGCAGGCAGCGCCCTTATATTATCCGGAGTCTGGATCGTAAGTATCCGGTCTGCAAAGTGCGCAGTTTTCTGAATCACACTTCTGTAATCCTTATCTGCAAACACTCCCATAATATAGATGATCCGTTTTCCCTTAAAATAATGCTCTATTGAAGCTGCCATCATATCCGCAGCAGCAGGATTATGAGCCCCGTCTACCACAAACAGCGGTTTTTTACAGATAACTGTAAACCGTCCGTTCCAGTTTACTGTGCGAAGCCCTTCTTTTTTCTGCTCCGCAGCGGTAGAAAAGCCCAGCTCGTCCAATACTTTTAAAGCATTCAGTGCAACTACTGCATTTTCCTTCTGATAAACACCTGCCAGCGGAATCTCATACTCTTCACCCCTGTACCGGATTGTCTGTCCAAGGCAGCTTTCCTTTAACATCTCTGCCTCAGAAGCATCTGCTATGGTACATTTTGCACCATGTTCTCTGCTGATCCTCTCGATCACCTGCATTGCTTCCGGCTTCTGTCTGGCAGTCACCACTCTGCAGCCGTCTTTGATGATCCCGGCTTTCTTCTCTGCGATCTGTGCCAGAGTATTTCCAAGAAAAGACATATGATCCATACTGATCGATACCAGCACTGCCAGCAGCGTATTCTTAATAATATTTGTAGCGTCCAGATTTCCGCCCATTCCCACTTCCAGCAAAACGAGATCACAATTCTCTTTTTTAAAGAACAGAAATGCCACCGCAGTCTCTATTTCAAATGCAGTGGGATGAGGATAACCATCCTTTGTCATAGCAGCAATAACATCAGACACCTGTGTAATATAAGCAGCAAAGTCCTCTCTGCTGATCCTGCTTCCCGAAACTTCCATCCTGCCTCTGTAGGAATACAGGGTAGGCGAAACATATCTTCCAATGCGATATCCCGCACCGGATAAAACAGAATACAAAAAAGCAATGACAGAACCCTTGCCATTGGTACCGGCTATATGCACATATTTCAGATCATCCTGTGGATTTCCAAGACGTTTCATCAGCTCACGCATATGATCCAGTCCCAGGACACTGGGAATTTCCCGGGTGATTTTGTCTATGTACTCCCGGCTTTCCTGATAATTCATAATAAACTCCTCTTATTTCCATGAGATCCCCTCCACACGTTCCTTTTGCGCATAAGGCACCTCATTGCTATAGTGTAATAACGTGTTCTCATTATATCCTACGTGTATGTTTTTTTCAAGGCAGGCAATACTAGAATCATAGAAATTTATACAGGAGCGTTACCTATGAAAAAAGCTTTCATTCTCTGCGGTCTGACGGGCTGGTGCATGGAAATCCTCTGGACCGGACTGCATTCCATCCTTTCAGGAGAACTTACCATGACAGGAAAAACTTCCCTTTTAATGTTTCCCATTTACGGATGCGGTGCCATCATCCGCCCGCTCTCCGGTAAACTTTCTGCTGTCCCGCTTTTTGTCCGCGGCTGCATTTATACTGTCGGATTTTTTTTCGTAGAATTTATCAGCGGTGCTCTTTTGCGCTGTTTTCATATGTGTCCCTGGGACTACAGCAACACTCCCCTGAATTACCGGGGACTGATAAGACCGGACTACGCTCCCCTCTGGTTCGGAGCCGGACTTTTTTTTGAGAAAATACTTGGAAAACTCTCTTGAAAAAAGCACCTGATTATTATATGATGTTAAGAAGGATTACGTAAACAATTCCTGAACTAGTAAAATATGGAGGTATGAAATGAGACACTTAATGAGTCCGCTGGATCTGTCTGTCGATGAGTTAAATACTCTTCTTGACTTGGCCAGCGATATTGAGAAACACCCTGATAAATACGCACATGTCTGCGATGATAAAAGACTGGCAACTTTATTCTATGAGCCAAGCACCCGTACCCGTCTCAGCTTTGAAGCTGCTATGATGAACCTTGGCGGTAAAGTTCTTGGTTTTTCATCAGCTGATTCCAGTTCCGCTTCAAAGGGTGAAAGTGTTGCCGATACAATCCGCGTTGTATCCTGTTACGCTGACATCTGTGCTATGCGCCACCCGAAAGAAGGTGCTCCGTTAGTAGCTTCTATGGCTTCTTCTATTCCTGTTATCAACGCCGGCGACGGTGGTCATCAACATCCTACCCAGACATTAACCGACTTACTTACCATCCGTTCCCTGAAAGGACGTCTGGACAATCTGACCATTGGTCTGTGCGGCGACCTGAAATTCGGACGTACAGTTCACTCCCTGATCGAAGCACTTGTACGTTACACAAATGTAAAATTCATTCTGATCTCACCGGAAGAGCTTCGCATCCCAAGCTATATCCGCGAGGATGTTCTGAAAAAGAACAATATCGAATTTCAGGAAGTAGAGAGACTGGAAGATGCCTTACCGGATCTTGATATCCTCTACATGACACGTGTACAGAAAGAACGTTTCTTCAACGAAGAAGACTATGTCCGCATGAAGGATTTCTACATTCTGGACAAACAGAAAATGGAACTTGCAAAAAAAGACATGTACGTTCTTCATCCGCTTCCACGTGTAAATGAAATCTCAACAGAGGTGGATGCAGACCCGAGAGCAGCTTATTTCAAACAGGTACAGTACGGTGTATATGTACGTATGGCCCTGATTCTCACATTACTGGAGGTAAAATTACCATGTTAAATGTTGGAGCACTTCGCGAAGGTTATGTATTAGACCATATCAAAGCAGGCAAGGCCATGACTATCTATCATGATCTGAAGCTTGATAAACTTGACTGCACCGTTGCCATCATCAAGAACGCGCGCAGCAACAAAATGGGTAAGAAAGATATCATCAAGGTTGAATGCCCGGTTGAGAATCTTGATCTTGACATTCTCGGCTTTATCGATCATAACATTACTGTAAACGTAATCAAGGACGAGAAGATCGTTGCCAAAAAAGAACTGAAACTTCCGAATCAGGTTGTCAACGTTATCAAATGCAAGAATCCACGCTGCATCACTTCCATTGAACAGGGACTCGACCAGATCTTTGTTCTTGCAGATAAAGAGAAAGAAGTTTACAGATGTAAATACTGCGAAGAGAAATACACAGGTAAACGCAATAAATAATAAAACAAATATCAAAAAAACAGAACGGAAGAAATCCGTTCTGTTTTTTTGTACGCAATCAGACCGATAAGCCGGGTTATGTCATTGGGTAATCATCTGTCTAGGCCTTACGTTGCCATAAGGCTCAAGCGACCCACCTGAAAGCACGACGGGCAGCCGTATCGCTTTCTATTCGGTCTTGCTTCAAATGGAGTTTACATGTGCCCGGCCTGTTACCAGGACGGCGGTAGTCTCTTACACTGCCTTTCCACCCTTACCTCAGCAAGTGAGGCGGTTTATTTCTGTTGCACTGGTCTGGGAGTCACCTCCACCGGACGTTATCCGGCATCCTGCCCTGCGAAGCCCGGACTTTCCTCGTCTGAACCCTTTCGTCTGTTCAGCCGCGATTACCTGGCCTGGTTGCGCAAGTGCTATTCTAGCACGTTTTTTTGCACTTGTAAAGAAATTTCATTCTACTATTTTACACATTAAAGCAGCTTCCGCCGATAAATTCTCTTAAAATCGAATTATTCGGCACTGCCTCGCTTGGCACCGGAACAAAATATTCAAAGAACTTCAGCAGCCTCTTCGCCTCTGTATACTCCGGTTCGTCCTTGGCAATCCCAAACAAAAGCGGTTCCGCATATACTTTCAGGCATGCCAGTTCATAGATCAGCGCAGAATTAAACATTACATCTGCATCCTCCTGGAAGGGAAAGATATTCTGTTCTTCACCTCTGCGTACAGAAGGCCATCTTGCAATTGTCTCTTTCGCAGAAGTCCCTCTGGTGCGGGCATCTCTTACAATTCTGCGGATCAGACGGCCATCCGTAGTAGGAATCCTGTTATGTTCATCAATATTCAGCTGAGTCAGAGCGCTGAGATAAATCTTAAATTTGCTCTCCTTTGGCAGCGCATAGCTGAGCCTGTCATTCAATCCATGAATTCCCTCGATCACCAGAATATCGTCTTTATCCAACTGCAGAAAATCACCTTTATATTCTCTGGTTCCTGTTTTGAAATTGAAAACCGGCATCTCTACCCTTTTTCCTTCCAAAAGCTCAAGCATATCTTTATTAAACTGCTCCACATCAATCGCTTCCAGACACTCAAAATTCTTTTCCCCAAACTCATCTACAGGAGTCAGGTGCCTGTCAATGAAATAATTATCCACTGCGATCGGATGCGGTTTCATTCCATGGGCAGCCAGCTGAATGGACAGCCTGTGTGAAAACGTAGTCTTTCCGGAAGAAGACGGACCTGCGATCATAACAAACTTCTTGTTTCCGGCTGCGGCAATCTCAGATGCGATTTCCGAAATCTTTGCCTCCTGCATAGCCTCCTGGATCAGCAAAATATCCTGGATACCGCCTCTGGTAACCTTTTCATTCAGATCACCGACTGTCGCAATATCCAGTTTATCTCCCCATTCCTGAGATTCCTTCTGCACACGAAAAATCTTCTCCCTCGGTTTAAATTCAGGTATCCGGTCCGGTTCATTCTGAGTCGGAAGCTGCAGTACGAAACCACCCTCATACAAAAACAGATCAAACGTCTTAATATATCCCGTATGGTTCGCCATAAAACCGTAGAAATAATCCTCAAAGCTTCCAATACTGTAAAGATTCACCGCAGAGCTTCTGCGGTAATTAAACAGCTTCTCTTTGTCATACATATGATGCTTATGAAAAAGTGCAACTGCCTCACTGGTGCTTACGCTTCGCTTTACAATGGGAAGATTCTCGTCCACGATCCTGTGCATCTGCGCCTTTACCTTATCAATAAATTCCTGATCCAGCGCCATAGGTCCTTTCATTGTAAAATAATAGCCGCTGCCTACAGAATAATGGATTACTACACTGTCTATATTTTCCTGCCCTGCCACATCATAAATTGCTTTCAGAAGAATCAGACTTGCACTTCTGCAATAAGTTTTGTGTCCGATCGGATCTTTGGATGTCACAAATTCAATCTCACAGTCTGCCTTGAGATGCTTATGCAGTTCTCTCAGCCTGCCATTTACGATCACCAGCATTACAGGTGCATCCGTACTTCCTTCGTATTCCTTTACAATCTCACTGTAAGGAATCTTCTCAGGATATTGTTTTGTTATTCCCTGTATCGTAACGTTATACATTTTCTGTCCCATAAATCCTGCCTCCATTTCTGCTATACCGACAAGTAAATACAGTTATCAGATTGTTACTGTTCACTCCGTTCTCAGTAACGTAGCCAAAATTCATTCCAGATTGCC
>OLND01003490.1_pt1 | contig 12230 bp, 9 predicted proteins | sample 1672031 | NCBI WGS metagenome assembly OLND01 (sample SAMEA3136638, study PRJEB25190) | human gut metagenome | biome: human gut; feature: human-associated habitat; material: faeces | place: Austria | collected 2013
AGAAGAATATTCTATCGAAGGAATTAAAATTATTGATATAGCGGAGTGGTTGCTAAAATAATTCTTATTGATCAAAAAAGAGGATCGTTTCAAGTAGATTAATAGGAACAGATCATGCGAATAGGGAAATGAGAAAATCCTGCTTTTATAGGTTCATACAATGAATATAAATCTGAAAAAGATGATTTGTAATGTCAATGCGATAGCTTGAAATATAATCATATCGATTTCCTGCAAGATTCAAATCGAGAAATCACAAAATAAAAAAAGAGGAAATTCTATGAAATTAAGAAATGCTTGGTATCTCAACGAGAATGATCGCTTAATTCAAGGCGATATAGTTATTCATCAGGATCGCATCGCTGAGTTCTGCAATGACTCAGAAGAACTGGATTGCAGTCATCTGTTAGTTCTTCCCGGTATGGTCAACGCCCACTTTCACGGTACCAGCACCATCACGCGCGGCTTGTTTATGGATATGCCGGTGGCGCAATGGCTCAACGACACGCCGCAGGGACAGCTTCAACAACGATTTGTCAATGCGTTAAACTGCTGCACAGAAGAAGAAAAGATTCAATTGTCGCTGTATGAATATATGTCGATGCTGAAGCAAGGCATAACGACCGTTTTTGACTGCCGCTTGTTTCAACAAGATTATCAAGCCAAGAAAAGAGCTGGCGAGCTGTGCGGAATCCGTCTGACTTTGGAAGCGGATGATCCATCACAATTAGAAGATCAAGAGCTGTTAAAAACAGCGCTGCCGTTGCCGGAGGAAAGCAGCTGGTCACAAGATCGCTGCAGCCAAGCACAGTTCTGGAAACAAAATCATCCGCAGACAATGTTCAAAGCGCATTGCATGGAAACGGATCTGGCCGCTGAGGCCATTCGATCCAAAGGCTATCAACATACGATTGAAGCTTATGCTCAAGCCGGTATGCTGGATGAACACAGTGTTCTCATTCATAACTGTAAAGCTCCGGCAGAGGCGATCCAGCTTGCCGCAAAACGAGGCGCACGGATGATCAACTGTCCAATCTCCAATCTGAAGTCGCAGAACGGCGTCAGTCCGCTGAAAATGATGCTTGATCAGGGGATTGAAATCGGGTTGGGCACAGATTGGGGAAGACTGCAGTTTATGGATGTTATGAAATGTGAGTATCTGCTTCTGCGGGATCAACATGTTCTCAATCCAGCGCAAATCGTCTGGAAAATGGCGACCGAGTGGGGTGCACACTGCTGCGGATGGCCGCAGCCCGGCCGTCTGAAGCCTGGAATGCAGGCCGATCTCATTTTTATCCGAATGGACGAGCCGGATTTTCAGCCGCTGATCAGCACGCCGCAGTTCAGCGACGTTCTGCAGAACTGGGTTTTCGACGGACGTTCGGAATGGATCGAACACGTCATGGTCGCCGGGCAATGGAAAGTCAAAAATCGGAAAGTTTGCGTTCTTAACAAAGCTGAGCTTGTTGCCCGACAGCGGCAGCTGATGAAGAAACTGATATCGGAAACCTTGAAGTAAGCATGGTGTTCATGCTTATTTTCTTGTATACTAAAAGATAAGAAAATAAGAAAGGAATGATTTCTCTGTCAATCTTGAACAAAATGATCCTTTCACTGCTGAGTCTCTGTCTGCTCGGCGGTTGTCAGAAAAATCCAAAGACAACACACGTGGCCGATACCAGTCTGGCGGCGGATACTGCGGAGGTTGAATATTACAACTCAACGAAAGCTCCGGAATGGACATGGCGCGAAGGGATTAAAATGGATGCCTATCTTTTAACCAGCGACGCGGAGCATACGATGGAAAGCACGATCCTGAACGGCAGCGATACCGCGACCCTCAGCTTCTGGATCAAGCCGTCGACAAACGTTCCGGATCTGCCGCTGATCTCCGTAGTCAACGAGCAGCAGGCGTTGGAAGCATTGGAGCGCGTCGGTCTGAAGGAGCGTGCCCACCATCTGCCCGGACAGCTTTCCGGCGGCGAACAGCAGCGTGTGTGCATCGCACGTGCGCTCATCAACTGTCCGAAACTGATTCTTGCGGACGAACCGACCGGCAATTTGGATGAGAAGAACGAGAAAATCGTGCTTGACCTGTTCCGTCAGCTGCACGAGCAGGGCACTACCATCATCGTTGTGACCCATGATGCGCTCGTCGCATCCTGCGCCCAGCGCGAGATCATGCTCAACCATGGCGTGCTCGTCGGCGAGAAGTGGAATGATGAGGCCGCACGGAAGGTCTATGAGCAGGCGGGCGGCAAGCCGGCATACACCGGTTCCACTACGGAAGGCGCACAGAACGGCGAGACGGCCATCAGCTTCGCCGATCCGACCAAAGCCGCGAAAACCGGCGGTGAGGAATAAGCTGAAATCAGCCGAATAATCCAAGCCATAGCACTGACGAATCGTACGGAGCGAACATGAGCAACGAATCATCGAATGCGATCAAAGTGATCGCACTGTCTGCGGCAAGCCTTGCGCTGCTGTCGGCATGCGGCGAACCCACGGCGACACCGATGGACGATGAATATGCCGGAAATTCCGGCGAAAGCGTGCAATCGCAGGAAGAAAATTCGAAGAACAGCGGTAGCGCCACCGACTCCGGCGATTCTGCGGATACGGACGTCAAAAACCATGCCGACGATCCGAACAGCACTACATCCGACAAGCAAGACACCGGCAACTACGCCGACGGTACCTACTCGATCAACGGCCAGTACGGGCCGGTGGGCGAAGACACCATCGACGTGCATGTGACGGTCAAAGATCAGACCGTCACCAATGTGGAGGTTATCGGGCATCCGTTCACGTCCATCTCCAAAAAGCACCAGAATGCGTTCGCCGAAGCCATCAACGGCGTGGTGGACGGCAAGCCGCTCAAAGACCTCAAGGTAGACAAGGTGGCCGGTGCCAGCTGGACGTCGGAAGCGTTCAACAAGGCGTTGGACGTGGCCCGTCAGGAAGCGTCGATCCAGTAGGTCCAGTAGCGGCGAAAAGTCTGCAAACGTACAATGAGCGCCCCGGCTACAGCCTCACTCAAAGAGTGATTAAAGGCCGTAGCGGGGACGCTCATGAGTTTCAGATACTTCTACGTGCAACTCTGCTCTGCAATGCCTTTCAGACGGCCATAACGGGCCATAGAACAGCCGTCATGTTCTCAGGCCAAGGAATACTCGCGTCGCCATGCAACGCCTTACAGGCGAGCATGGAGCCGAGTATCGTGCTGAACAGGAATTGCGGATCCAATCCATTACGGAACATTCCGGCCCTCACACCGCGATCGACAAACTCAGAAAAACGCTTCTCCGCGGGAACGAGCACCTGATCCGCAATCGCATTCAACGAAGGATTATCGGAAGAAAGCACCACACCGACGGCTTTCAAACCAAGCTCACTGTCGAAAAAACAGCCCTGAATGCGTTGCAGTATCGTCAGCAGACCGTTTTTCGACAACTCGACATCGCTGAAATCCGGCAATCCCGCAACTTCCAACTGAACGCGGCGCAACAGATCGTCCGCATTCTTATAGCGACGGTAAATCGTGGTTTTCGCAACACCGGAACGACGGGCGACCTCTTCAATGGTCACCGCACCGACACCATCGGAAATCACAATCGCAAGCGTGGCCTTCATGATCTTATGATCGGTTTGCTCGCGAAGCTGCTCGCGCCGGCTCTGCGCCTTGCGAACGGCCTCATGCACGTCACTGACCGCGTCGGAAACCACATCGGAAACGGCTTCGGAAACCGCCTCATGCACTCCGGTAATCATGCGACCACCTTGGTGCTTTCCACCTTCGCCACATACCACCTATTGAATTTGACCAGCGGAATACGCAGCAGCAAGCCAATCAGCAGCAGCGGAATCAGGAACAGCAACAGCGAACCGATCGCATGCCAATAATCATTGTTGTAAATACCGGCAATGGCCGCACGCAATGCCGTAATCGCATGCGTGGCCGGCAGGAACGGGCTGATATCGCCGATGATCTTCGGCAGCACGGCAAGCGGATACGCGCCGTTCGCGCCGGAAATCTGCAACACCAGCGTCAGCACGCCAATGGCCTTGCCCACGTTGCCGAAGCTCGCCACCATCGTGTAGGTGAAGAACGAGAACACGAGGGAGGCCACCCAGCCGGTCAACATGAACAGCCACGGGTGCACTGCCTGAATGTGCAGGAACAGCAGGCCGCCGCCCAGCGAGAACGTGCTCTGCAACAGTGCGATCACGGCGAACACGCCATAATGGCCGAGGAACAGCTGATGCGGCTTCGGATTGTCGAGCTCCTCACGATTCTTGCGCGACACCGTGGTCTTGAGTGTTACGGCCATAAGCAGCGATCCCACGAACAACGGCAGAATCGTGTAGAACGGAGCCAGTTGCGAGCCGAAATTCTCCACAGGGAACACGGCCGTGCGCTTCACCTGGACGGGGGCCGCAAGAGCCGCCGCCAGCGAATCGGTGTTGTTGCCGAGCACGTCTTTGACGGTGTCCATATTGCCGCTGTTCAGCGCGTCGGAAAGCGTGCCGTTGAACGAGGCCAGCGCGGTGCCCGCTTTGTTCAGGCTTTCGGCGGTGGAATCCAACACCGTGCGAATATTGGTCAGCTGCTTGTCGGCCGACTTCGTGGTGCTGTTGAGATCTCCCAACGCGCCCTTCAGATCGGTGGCCGTGCTGCTCAGTGCGGTGGCCGTGCTGCTGATCGAATCGGAAATGTCGTTGAGCTGCGGCTTGAGCTGGCTGTCGAAATCGGTTTTGATGCCGTCGATGGAGGCCTTCGCCTGCTGGGCAAGCTGGCTCACGCGCTCGCGGTCGGCTGTGGTGTCGCTCACTTTCGCGTCGATATTGTCGGCGCTGGTGTTGAGTGAGTTCGCTAGATCGTTGAGTTGCGTAATGGTCGCGCCCACGTTGGTTTTGAGATGATTGATGGCGATTTTCGCGACTTCCGGCACCAGATTGTTGTTGCTGAGCTCGTCGAGGGCATCGTAGATGTTCTGATAGCCTTGCGCCTGCTTGGATACGTTCGCAGCCTGATTGCGCAGGGCGGTGGCCGTATTGCCGGCTTGGGTGCCCGCATTGTTGAATACGCTGTCAATATCGGTGGAGACAGCGCCGAAGCTGTTCGACGAGCTGCTCAACGCGGTGCTGAGCGCATTCGTGCTGGTTTTGACGGCTCCGGTCAGATCGTTGATGCCGTTCTTCGACTGTTTGAGCTCGTTGACGGCGTTCTTCGCGCTGCCGCTCACGTTGGAAAGCAGGCTGTTGGAGCTGTCGAGCAGGTTCTGCGCGCTCAACGTCAGCGAGCTGAACGTGGTCAACGCGGATGACGTGTCGTTCAGCGTGTTCGCGAAGTTGTTCATATTGTTGCTGAAGTTGGTGAGCGTGGCCTGCGATTTCGGTTTGTCAAGCTCATCGGCCAGCTGCGAGGCGATGTTGAGCGCGGTGCTCGTCAACGTTGCGGAGAACATTTCGTTGATCTGTGCTGCCACGGTGTCGGCTCCCTGGCCGGTGATCTTCGGAGCGAGTGCGTTCTTCTTCTCGTTGTTGTAGTAGGTGAGTGTGGCATGGTCGCCGTCCGCGGTGAAGAATGTCATCATGCGGGTGCTGAAATCCTTCGGAATCACCACTGCTGCATAGTATTTGCCGGATTTGGTGCCGTCGATGGCCTCTTTTTTGGTGGTGAAGGTCCAGTCCATCTGGTCGTTGGCGCGCAAGGTGTTGACCACCTGATCGCCGATACTGATCTTCACGGGAATGAGATCGGACTTGTAGCCTTCATCGTCGTTGGCGACGGCGAATTTCAGATTGCCGGTGTTGGCGAATGGATCCCAGCTTGCGCTCACGTTGAACCAGGAGAACAGGCCAGGAATTACCACCAGTCCGATGACGATGATGATGGAGACGATGTTGCTGGTCAGGCGTCGAACGTCGCCGACGAACAGTTTCCAGATGGTTTTCATGCGTTGCTCCTTTCGCTGTTACCGTTGGGATTGGTGTTGCTCGCTGTGCCGGTGTTGCCGGTCGCGTTCATGGCCTGTACCAGTGTTGCGATGCCGTCGGCATCGGCTTGGCTGGTGTCTGCGACGTTGGCGATCGCCTGTTTGGTTTCGTGCTTTCTTCGTTGTGCCTTGCGCATCAGCTTGTCTCGCCTGATTTGTTGCGCACGCTTCTTGCGGCGCAGCCTTGCAGCTTGGCGTTCCACCAGTTGTTCGCGAATCGCTTCGTCGCTGAGGCTGCCGAGTTCCACCTGGCGTTGCAGGCTGAAACGCATATATTCGATGACCATCAGGAATCCGATGATGAGCAGCACCCAGATGATCCAGGTGGCAAGCACCACGATCTTCTCGCCGTTGGTGAAGGAGAAGATCAGCACCAGAATCACCGGCACAATGAAACCGGCAACCAGCGCGCCACGCTTGAGCTTCGGATACAGTTCGGCGAAGCGGCTCGCACGTTCCTCGATCGCCTCACGGTAGCCGCCCTTATCGGCGAGCACTTGAATGGCCTGGGACACGTTGTAGCCGCGTTCCGGAAGCTGTACCTCCTCGCCGATGATCATGTCGCTTTCCTTGATCTGACGGGCGAACAGGCGGTTGAGATTGACCAGCAGCGGGCGAATCGCAAGTCCGATGAAGAACGCGACCACGGCGAACATCAGCAGCGCGCCAATCGACTTGAGCCAATGCCCGTCGTAGAAGCCGGCAATCGTCTCACGGAACGCGTCAATCGAATAACTGAATGGTACGAACGGGTAGACCATGCGGAAGAATTTCGGCATCATCTCAATCGGATACAGGCCGGAAGCGCCCGGAATCTGCACGATGATCAGCGCGACGCACAGTCCCTTGCCAATATGCATGAACGAGGTCGACAGCGCGAAGGTGATGCTCAGATATACCAGTGACGTGATGACGCCGGTAAGTATGTACAGCGGCGCGTTCACCGTCTGCACGCCGATGATGAGGTTGCCGATGGTGGTGATCGCGCCTTGGATGGCGCCCATGAGGCCGAGCAGCATGTAGCGGGCGAAATATTTTTCGGAAGTGGTCAAGTCGAGGTCTTCGAGGCCTTCATCGTCGACCTCCACCTTGAAGATCACTACGAAGGCGAACGCGCCCACCCACAGGGCCAGGTTGGTCATGAGCGGAGCCATGCCGGAACCGTAGGAGTTCATCGGATACACGTTTTTCGTGTCGATCACCGTGGGGGACTGCATGAACGAGGCGATTTTCTCCGTGTTGAGGGAGCTGTCGCCGGTCAGGCTTTTCAGCATGTCAACGCTGCCGAGCGCTTTCAGGTCGGTGCTGACGGTGATGAGCTTGTTCTCCACCTGCTCGAGCTGCTTGTCGGTGTTCTGCAGCGTGGTGCGGGTGTCGTTCGCCACCTGGTCGAGTTGGTCGAGCACGGCGGAGGTCTGGTTGACCACGGTGGTCTGGCTGGTTACGGTGCCGGACAGTGTGCCGGCGGTCATGGCGAGCGAGCTCAGACCGGAGTTGAGCTGGGGGAGCGCACCGGAATTCAACGTGTTGCGGGCATCTCCCATGCTTTTCAGCGAATTTTGCGTGCTGGTGTTGAAGTCGGTGGCGAGTTTGGACACGCTGTCGGACGTGGATTGTGTGTTCTCGCTCAACGTTTTGAGGTCGTTGAGCGTGCCAGCGGCCGTGTTGTTGGTGTCTTCGAGCTTCTTGATGATGTCTTGGTACTGTGCGTTGTCGCTGACGTTCTTGAGCTTCTCGATGAGCTGGGCGTTGCTGTCGGTCACGCTTTGCATGTTGCTGACGGCCTGCTGTGCGGTGCCGCTTGCGGACGAGACGGCCGTGGTCACCTTGTTGATGCTGGTGGTGGTGTCGCTGGCGGCCTGCGAAATCAGGCCGGAACCGTTCTCCAAAGCGGTGTTGGCGTTGGACGTGAAGGTATTGAGGCCGTTTTGTGCGGTGCCGATGGCGGTGGCGGTGTTCGCCAGTCCCTTGCCCGCACTTGCTGCGGCCAGCTGCACGTCGTTCATTGCCTGACGGGCGGATTGCGTTTGTTGCGGCACGTTGGCGAGCTGTGCGTCAAGATCTTCGATGGTGGAGCGGATGAGGCTTACGTTCTTCTGGGTTTTGTCGAGTTCTGCTGTGGTTTCGTTGACGAAGGAGTTGGTTTTGCCGTTGATGGTGTCATTCGCGGAGTTCACGGCTTTAGTGAGTACTTCGCTGACGGTGGAGACGAAGGTGTTGTTGACGGTACGGTCGACGGTGGTCGCGCCTTGATCGGTGATTTTCGGGGAGATCGGGCTCGATTTTTCGTTGACATAGTATTCCAGCGTCGGCCGGTTCTTGCTGTCGGTCACGACGTTGGCGAGATCCTCGCTGAAATCGGAGGGGATGATGATCGCCGCATAGCAGTCGCCGGACTGTACCGCTTCCATCGCTTTGGCCTTGCCCATGAATTCCCAGCCAAGCTGGTCGTTGTCTTTCAGCGTGTCTTCGATCTGGTCGCCGAGGTTCATTTTGCCGAGCAGGGCGTTGTCGGTGCCTTTGTCGACGTTGGCCACGGCAACTTTGATGCCTTGGGTATTGCCATACGGATTCCAGAATCCGTAGATGTTGAACCATGCGTACAGCGGCGGAATGATGGTTATACCGATCATGATGACCCAGGCGGCAGGTACGGTGACGAGTCGTTTGAGGTCACGACGCAGAATCTGCAGTACGTTGCGCATTGTCTCCCCAGTCCAATGGATGTTCGACCGTGTTCGCGCGTAGCGATACGTTATTCGTAGCGCTACGCCTCCCGTATCGTAATACTCGCTCTCGGACAAATTTGGGCACAGGCGTAAATGCGCTCCGTCCATGACTGAAATAAACACGACAAACCGCGGCAGGACTGTGAATCTTGCTGTTGGAGACCGCGCAACTTGCCTTCTGTGTCTGCGCAAGTCGAGTCTGCTGTCTGCACATCTTGTGATTGCGGGATGACATGTGACTTGCGCAGGCAGAAATCGCAGGTTGTGCGCGTTGCGCGCAAACAATCATCTCGTGTAGCGCACTGCGATCGGGTTTTGGTAGCGTTGTGCAGGGAAGGACGAACAAGCATGAGCAAGATTGAAGATGTGAGCGAGGCCATCGCCGACGAAACCGAAATCGCAGCAATCGAAGAGGCCGGCATCATTGCGCAATCGCAATCGGCGGAAGATGACGGCAATCCTGCTGACCGCAGGCTGTCGCTGATTGCACGTATTTACGGCATCGTCATGTTGATCGAAGGCGTGGTGACGTTGCCGATCATCGTGATTTCCTGCCTGTATGCAGTCCACGCCGCGCTTTCCGGCAAACTGGCGTTTGGCGCGCTGAATCTCACCACTATTCTGTCGGTTATTCATGCTGTGGTGCTGCTGGTCTCCACCGCATGCCTTGCGATTTTCGGCATGCTGCTGATTCTCAACAAGCGTCGGCATATCGCGCAATGGACGTATCTGATGATTCCGCTCACGCTTGCGGAAGGCCTATTGTCGTTGTCGTTGCAGGGTTTGGGCGTGAATCTGATCAGTCCGACCGTGCAGCTGCTTGTATTGGTTGCGTTGCATATCACGGCTGATCCGTCGCTGCGCGAGGAGCGACGTTTGCAGTTCGCGCTTCGTCGTTTGGATGCGCGCAGCGAGTATGAGACGGCTGTTTCGAAGGGTATGGCCGGTCGTGATCTGACCGGCAAGGGCTATATTTCGCTTGATTTCTTCAACCTGTTTTGGCTGTTTGTGGTCGGATGCGTGTTCGGTTTGGTAGTGGAGACGCTATACCACTATGTGCTGTTCGGCGAATGGCAGGATCGCGCCGGATTTTTGTGGGGGCCGTTCTCGCCGATCTACGGCTTTGGCGCGGTGATCCTGACGGTATTGCTCAACCACTTGTGGCGGTCGACTTGGATGCTGATCTTCTGCGCCAGCGCGGTGATTGGCGGCGCGTTCGAATATTTCACCAGCTGGTTCATGGAGGTTGCGTTCGGTATTCGCGCGTGGGATTACACGGGTCAATGGCTGTCGATTGATGGGCGCACATCCGGCAAATACATGTTTTTCTGGGGAATACTCGGCTTGGTGTGGGTGAAGCTGATTCTGCCGCATTTGCTTGCGATGATTCAGCGTATTCCGTGGAAGATTCGCTATACGTTGACGGCGGTGTGTTTCGCGCTGATTTTCGTTGACGGCGTGATGACGTTGATGGCGCTGGATTCCTGGTATTCGCGTATGGCGGGGATTGCGCAGGATTCGCCCGTTTCGCAATTCTTCGCCACGTATTTCGACGACGACTTCATGGCCAATCGGTTCCAGACCATGACGCTCGACCCGTCCACGGCCAGCCGCATGTAGTGTCTGACTGTTTTATGGATGACTGCTTTATGGGCTAGATGGCGAAGCTTTGTGAAAGAACGTGTATGGTGCGTCCGCTATTGGTTGCGCCGTGCGCGGCTGCATGTGACCTGTGCCCGCACTGCCTTTGTGGACTCGGTGCCCTGCGACTTCTACGCGCTTAGGCGGCGAAGCTTTGCGCGAGCTGGCGGATGAGATCCGGCCTATGTCCACTCCATGAGGAGTTCGGTGAGATGACGACCGGAATCTGCTTGAAGCCAGCGTTTTTGATCTGTTCGAAGGTGGATGGGTTCTTCGTCAGATCAACGGTGTCGTAACGCACGCCCAGCTTTGCGAGCTCTTGTTCGGTGGCTTCGCATTGCGGGTTGCTCGGATTGGTGAAGACGGTCACGGTCATTCGATTTCCTCCCTATGCAAAAATGGCTTCCGTCGTTTGCGAAAGCCGTGTCGGCCACGTTCTTCGGTTATGCTCGCTTACGCAAGCCACTATCTAGCATACACACTACAGGTAGTGGTGTGTCGTGAGTTTCCTCACTGTATATAGTGGGGAATTCCCCAGAATTCCCCAAAATACGAACGTTTGTTCGAATATGTCTAGTGTACCCCAAACCACGGAATTCACGTCCGCGCGCATGTCGTGCGTGTTTTATGGAGAGGGTTGTATATAGGGGGGTGGCTTGGTGACGTCAATGCCTGCCTGGTGGCACGGCGAAAACTGTTTATTCATATGTAAAACACCGGTAATATACCGCAAATGACCTCAGTTGTCACCCCCCCCCTAAAATGATAAGTATGCGTAGCGCGAATTTGCGTGGGCGTGTTGAACAACCTTGATGATTCCGATTTGCCTACTGTCTTAAGGACTGTTGGGTTGACAGGAAATTCTGAGGGGGCTGTGAGCATATTCGCGGGAATTGGCTCTACGGTATGCTGAGGTTCGGCGGTTTTCCGCTGAATACAGGAAACCCCTGGAAATCGTACGATTCCCAGGGGTGGATGGTTGGTCGCTGGCTAGGGCAGCGCATCAGGGTGAAGAAGTGTTTTCGAAGGCTCTTCCTCACCTATCAACTGCGTTTGAGGTATAGCCCTCGCCGGCAGCCAGCCAAGTCTTATCTTATACACCCTTAGCTATGTCGGCGACCTTATTGCAGGGTGTGTTCAATAAAGCCATAACGTGCCATTAAATACGGCAATTTGGCTCCGCGCAAGTACTCCAGAGGAAGTCGTTGCACGGAGCCAAATTAATCGCTTTCAGGCGAATGCCACCTTGACTGAGTTAGACTCAGGCGCGCTTGCGGAGCACGGTGATGCCGGCGAAGCCGAGCAGGGCGATCACGGCGAACACCGCAACGCCACCAACGGTAGCGCCGGTGTTGCCGAGAACGGCCTTCTTGATCTTCTGGGCAACGGTCTTCTTGGTGTTGCCCTTGGTGTCATTCTTCTTGGTGGTGTCGGCCGGCTTGCTGTCATCCTTCTTGGAGTCGTCGGTCGGAGCGTCCTTGTACATGGCGTACACTGCCCAGTTGCCGGTCACTTCTGCGTCCGGGTCGACTGCGACGTCGCCGTCGTTGGAGGCGAAGCCCCAGCCGGTGAAGATCTTGCCCTCGACGGCCGGTGCCTGGATGCCTGCGGCGTAGGTGGAGAACTTGACGTGGTCCTTGGCGTAGTAGCCGACGGTCTGGATGAGCTTGTCGGTGCCTGCGTAGAAGGAGACCACGTTCTGGGTGGTGTCATCCTTCTTTTCAGCGTTCTTGTACATCGGGTAGACGGCCCAGTTGCCGGTCACGACCGTGTTCGGGTCGACTGCGACGTCGCCGTCGTTGGAGGCGAAGCCCCAGCCGGTGAAGGTCTTGCCCTCGACGGCCGGTGCCTGGATGCCTGC
>OLND01003491.1_pt1 | contig 12227 bp, 11 predicted proteins | sample 1672031 | NCBI WGS metagenome assembly OLND01 (sample SAMEA3136638, study PRJEB25190) | human gut metagenome | biome: human gut; feature: human-associated habitat; material: faeces | place: Austria | collected 2013
ACCGGAGCTTCTTCTTTTTCCCAGCAGCCGTTTTTCAGATCAAAAACCGAACCGCTGTAGGGCGCCTGGGCATCCAGTCCAAAGGTTTCATGAATCAGCTTTGCAAAGCCGTCGATGACCGAATCGTCTCCATGGACCACAAACACTTTTTCCGGCTTTTTCTCAAAAGCGCCCAGCCATTCCAGAAGGCCTTCCCTGTCCGCATGGCCGCTGATGCCATTCAGTTTACAGATCTCCGCTCTCACCTCGATCTCCTCACCAAAAAGCTTCACCTTATCCGCGCCTTCAATGATGGACCTTCCCAGCGTTCCCACTGCCTGATAACCCACGAAGAGAACCGTACTTTCCGGCCTCCAGAGGTTGTGTTTCAGATGGTGCTTGATTCTGCCTGCCTCGCACATGCCGCTGGCGGAAAGAATCACTTTCGGATTCGGATCAAAGTTGATATTTTTGGAATCATCGCTGGTGACAGAGGTTCGAAGGCCGTCAAAACCAATGGGGTTGATGCCTTTTTTCACCAGCTCCATGGCCTCTTCATCGTAATCGTCCCACATATGCTTCTGAAAGATCGTCGTCGCCTCCAGCGCCAGCGGACTGTCCACAAAGACCTGGAAACCGTCATGATTTTTCACCAGATGGTCCTCCTTAATCTTTCGGATGAAATACAGCATCTCCTGGGTCCGCCCCACAGCAAAGGAAGGAATCACCAGATTGCCGCCCCGGTCAAAGGTCCGCTGCATGATAGCTGCCAGCTCTTTCACATAATCCGGCTTCGGGCCATGGCTCCGGTCGCCATAGGTGGATTCCATCACCACATAGTCCGCTTCTTTCAGATATTCCGGGTCCCGGATTAAAGGCTGATGTTTATTTCCGATATCGCCGGAAAAAACGATCTTTTTCTCGATGCCTTCCTCCGTCACCCAGACCTCAATGGAGGCCGAGCCCAGAAGATGGCCCGCGTCCACAAAACGAATCCGTACATTTTCGTTTACATGATACTCTTTTCCATAAGGCAGACCCACCAGACACTGGATAGCCCCTTCGGCATCATTCATGTCATATAAGGGAAGAACTTCCGCTTTTCCGGCTCTCCGGCCTTTCCGGTTCCGCCACTCCGCCTCAAACATCTGAATGTGGGCGCTGTCACGAAGCATGATCTGACAGAGATCCCTTGTGGCCTCTGTGGTAAAAATCTGTCCCCGGAACCCTCTCTGATAAAGAAGCGGCAGATTGCCGGAGTGATCGATGTGCGCGTGAGTCAGAAGCACTGCCTCGATCTCGCTGGCCGCCACCGGAATCTCCTGATTTTCAAATTCATCCGGTCCCTGCTCCATACCGCAGTCAATCAGAAGCTTGTGCTCCCCCACTTCCAGATAAAAACAGCTGCCTGTCACCTCATGTGTTGCTCCCAGAAAAGTAAGTCTCATAGAATGCACCTCCCGTCTATCTGATCCGGGACCAGTTTCTGATTTCTGCAAGGTCCCGAAATATCATCAAGTTCACAGAATACACTTTTTATACTTCTATTATACCTGTTTTTTATGAGTTTTGTTCATTAAATTCAGGTTTTAGAAGGATTTTTTGTGCGAAAAAAGTGTAAAAAAGAGCGCCGCCAGACCTCCAGCGGCACCCTCTCAGAGACTTCTCTTATAATTCTGATTTGTTTTTCAAAAAACCGGAGATACATACGCCAGCTTCCTGACTCGTCAGAAATGGAATCCGGCGGGGTCCTCCTCTTAAAATCGTTTTCAGCATCCCGTCGTTTCCTTCTATATTCCCGGGCAAGATGTAAAACTGGTCAAACCGTCTGTTTTTCTCCCCGAGATCTGTAATGAAAGAATCGGAAACCTTCTCACTGCAACCGCTCTCGTTCATCGAAATAACCCGAAGGTCCGCAAGATAGGGCTTCAAATCTTCTCTCAGTTCTTTCTCTTTTGTTTTGATATCCGCATTTCCCAGCAGCAGTGTTCCTAATACATAACTGCCGTCATATTTTCCATTATGCCCTTTGCACAGGATAAAATCATTATACAGGCAGCATCTCATTCCGCAGGTGTGGTCTTCCTGACAGACACAAGCGCTACATGGCAGCTCCGCCCCCGCGGGTTTTACCGCCATCAGACAGTCCATTCCTTTCTTGGAGGTCTCACAAGGTCCATGATACAAAACCAGATTTCCTTTTGGGCCGTGATCCAGACATTTCACCCAGATGTTCCAGCCCTTCTCCTGAAGCACAACTGTTTCCCCGGCTTTCAGTATCTGTACCTTTTCTGCTTTGGAAAGCTCCGGCAGATTTTCCGCCGTGTCTCCGTAAGGAATGAGCACCCGCTCCACTTTATTGGTCTTCAGAAGTTTCCCAACCTTCTTCAGATCTTCCGGATGCAGGTTTTCCAGGAGCAGCATCGTGATGACTGCTTTTTCCAGTCTGAAAAATTCTCCCACATGAGCCTCTTCCTCAAGCGGTCTTCCATCGGAACATAAGCTACAGAGACAAAATTCCCCTTTTTCTCCGCTGGCACTTACTGTATGCACGACTCCCCTTGCCGTGTTCTGAAATAAATGGCGAAAATATAATGCGTTCATACTCTTTCTCTTCCCTTTTTTTGCAACGCCCCCCAGAAATGGAAGGCGTTTTTCCCTTTTCATTGTTTTCTGGTTACTGTAATGTAAAATTTCTTATTTCTTTTTATAAGATTTTAGCTAATATAAATACCATGAGTATAAGTAGTACAAGATTCTGTCGTGCTACCTTTTTGAGCAATGTGTAAACCTCTGACTCTATAATAGTATCCCTTTTGTACTAAAAAACTTATACCTGAATACGCTGAATATGTATTGTATACAGTATTTGAATGGTTCTTTATAGTTGTCCAGCCTCCATTAGTTAATTTTTCTAAATAAAGAAAAACCTGTACCTTATCACTGGTTTTGTTACAATACGTCTGCCCAGAAATATAAACAACTCCATTGCCTCTATCTGTTATTTCTGATGCACCACTAGAAAGATATACCCCATATGGGACAACTTCTCCTTCCTGTACAACCAGCGGTCGCTCATCTGATGACTTTGACTCGCTTGTCAAAAGCGATTCCTCAACAATTTGTCCATCTAATGGTCCAGAAGCTAAGCTACCAATCCCCATTAGCGCCACATTTAAAAAAATAGCAATTATCATCCCAATAGTAATCTTAATTTTTTTCATCTTTCCTCCTTCTTGAAATTCTACATTACATCTATTAAAACGATTAATTTGCTATTTCGTGACGCATATTTTTATTTTTATTCAAAATATATGGAAGAAATCATTTTTTCAAACTCTACCTGGGGCATGCTACCAAAAATAGAGTAATGGGTACTATCATATACAAACTCACATATATATGAATTACCATCTGGGTTTTGGATCTCCCATACATTTGTTTTTATTCCTTCTGAATAAATATCTATTGAATCAACAATGTTACCATCAAATTGTTGACTTCTGCTTGAATTATTACTTTGTTTGTACATGTTAATATAGACTACAGCTTCATTATACAAATAATAAACATCTACTACTCCCGATTTATCATCTAAAGTCCATCTATCAAATTTCATATTTTCTGGAATATACATCATTTTTAATGGTTTTATCCCTAGTTTTTCTTCCACATCCGTATTCATCTTTTCTATTGTAGTTTCAGACTCTATTTCCGTTTTTACTTCACTAGAAAGATCTATTCTTAACTCATTTCCAACAACGCTATTCCAGACACTTAACATTCTCTCCCTATTCGCCTCACTACTCATACTCAGCACAAACACCCCCACCGCCACAACAGCAGCTCCAGCCACACCTTTAAATATCTTATGAATAACGGCAGACCGTTTCTTCTTGGGGTTGTTGAGGAGTTCGCGGCCGAGGCGCAGAGCTTCCCTGTCTTCGGCGGACAGCTGATCTTCCGGGCTTTCTTCCCAGATGCCTTTCTTTTTCAGCTCGCCTACGATATCGTCAAATAACTGCTGTTTTTCTTCCGGTTTCATGCGGGGAGCGCCGAGGGCTTCCTCCTCCTGAAACTCTTTCTCAGCCTGGTCGGCCACATGGATCAGATCCTGACGGATTTTCTCATCCATTTCCTTGTCTTCCGCCATTTCCCGAGTGACGTACAGACTCTCTACTTTCTCTTTTTCCAAATCTCTATCCCTTTTCAAATTCCTGTCCTCTTCTGCGTTTCCGCGCTGTTTTCTCCGGTTTCTTTCCTGTTTCCCTTCTTGACTTTTTCCCATAACAGTATAAGATGTAATGTAGAATCTCTGTAACTGTGAAAATACTCAGCAGTTACGAATAATTTTTGGAGGAATAGCATGAAACGAATTATCCTTACCGGCGGAGGCACTGCCGGACATGTAACCCCGAACATTGCCCTTGTTCCGAAACTGAAGGAAAAAGGTTATGATATTCAGTATATTGGTTCTTATGATGGTATCGAGCGAAAGCTCATTGAAGATCTGAAGATTCCCTATTATGGAATTGCATCCGGAAAACTCCGCCGTTATTTTGATATTAAGAATTTCAGCGATCCCTTCCGTGTAATCAAAGGATACGGACAGGCCGTCCGGCTGATGAAAAAACTGAAGCCCAGCGTTGTCTTTTCCAAAGGAGGCTTCGTGGCGGTTCCCGTTGTCATGGCAGCGAAGCATTGTCATATTCCGGTCGTGATCCATGAATCCGATCTGACTCCGGGTCTGGCAAACAAGCTTTCCATTCCCTCAGCCACCAAAGTCTGCTGCAACTTTCCTGAGACCATCAGCCACATTCCGGATGGTAAAGCAGTTTTGACCGGCTCACCGATCCGTCAGGAGCTTCTCAAAGGAAACAGGCTGAAAGCTCTTGACTTCTGTGGTTTCACCGCTGACAAACCGGTACTTCTGGTCATCGGCGGCAGCCAGGGTTCTGTCATCGTCAACGATTCCATCCGCGGAATCCTGCCGGAGCTTCTGAAAACCTTCCAGGTCATTCACCTCTGCGGTAAGGGAAAACTGGACCCCACCCTGAATTATATGGATGGATATGTTCAGTACGAGTATATCAAAGATGAACTGGCCGACCTTTTTGCTCTGGCTGACATCTGCGTATCCCGTGCAGGAGCCAACGCCATCTGCGAGCTCCTTGCTTTAAGAAAACCAAATCTTCTGATTCCTCTCTCTGCCAATGCCAGCCGGGGCGACCAGATTCTGAATGCAGAATCTTTCGAGCGCCAGGGCTTCAGCATGGTATTAAGCGAGGAAGAACTGGCACCGTCCATCCTGCTCCCGGCCATCCAGAAACTGTATGACCACCGCAGTGACTATATCGCCGCCATGGAGAAGAGCCAGCAGGGCGATGCCATTTCCACCATCATTCAGCTGATCGAGGATGCCTCTTTATGAGGCATCCTTTTTCATCTTCTGTCTGCATCAGAGCAGATCATATTTGTCCTTGAACTTCCTGCGGATGTATTTTCTTGCGCGATAAAGCTTCGCACGAAGAATCTCCGGTGAAATTCCAAGCCGTTCTGCTGCTTCTTCCTGTGACAGTTCTTCGACACAGACAGCCCAGACAATCTGATACCAGCTTTCGTTCTTTTTACGCAGAGCCGTCAGGACTTCCGTATAAAAAGCCTCCCGATTCAGCCGCTCCACAACATATTCCGCATTATCCTGCGAACAGATATGCACCTCTACCTCGGGCGCATCAATGTTTTCAAAACCTTTTCTTCTCTCAATCTTTCTGAAATAATCGATGATCTCATTTTTACAGCAGGTAAGCAGCCAGGCCTTTACCATTTCCTCTGAAATCACATCCATATGCTCATAATATTTCAAAAATACCTGCTGTGTACATTCTTTTGACAGCTCCTCATTGGAAAGCCGTCTCTTTGCGTACCAGAAGATAAGATCTCCATACCTGTTATAGGTATCCGTAAATCTTTCATTCTTTTTCATCAGTTGCTCTCACTCCCTGTTTATTTCTGCCTCCCGGATTTATCAATCAATCCGCAAATGCTTTTAAGATCTCTTCCCTTGTTTCATCAGTCAGTGTTCCCGGTGCCCATGTAACGCCTGCGCCATCTCCCTCATAACGCGGGATCAGATGGATATGGAAATGGAATACTGTCTGTCCGGCGGCTTCTCCGTTATTCTGAACCACATTGACACCGTCACAGTGCAGCACTTCCATCATCTTGGCTGCCATTTTCTTGGCAAGGATAAAGGCTTTCGCTGTTACCTCTTCCGGGAGCGCAATCACATTTGCATAATGCTCCTTGGGAAGAATCAGCGCATGTCCCCTGGTTGCAGGACCCAGATCCAGGATTACTCGAAAATCCTCATCCTCATACAGAGTTGCAGACGGAATCCCTCCATTTGCGATTTTACAGAAAATGCAGTTCTCATCTTTCATTGTTCTACCTCTTTTCCGCTTTTTCAGCTGTTATGAAAATTTTCCCTTACCTTTTTATGGTAAGTCTTTTGTAAAATTATGTCAATGAAATATGTTTGCTATTTTCCGTTTTGAATGCTAGACTTTTTTCATGGAGGTTGTGATTTTATGAAAGAAAAAGAAAGAGAAATTCAGAAATTGAAAGAGGAACATCACCTGGCCCTTTCCCGGATCTCTCATGAGATCCGAAATCCGGTCACACTGATCAACAGTTCCATGCAGCTGATCGAAGCAGAACATCCGGAAGTCTTAAGTTTTGACCTCTGGGACGATATGAAAAAAGATATGCTTTTTCTCCGGAGACTCCTCGACGAGCTCTCCGGCTACAATAACGGCGAAAAGATCCACCCGGAGGCACTGGAGCTTTCTTCCTTTCTAAGAGAGATCGCTTCCAATGCCAGACTGCTCTCACCCGACCCGAATATCCGTTTTTCAACCCATTTTCCCGAAGAACTCCCCACAATAAACGGCGATCCGGTAAAGCTTCGCCAGGCCATCACGAATCTTCTCCGGAACGCTTTTGAATCCGGGGCAACGGAGGTTCTCTTTTCCTGCCTTTGCGATAAAGACGGGCTTGTGATCCAGGTGACGGATAACGGCATCGGTATTTCCCCGGAGATTCAGGATGAGATCTTTACGCCCTTTGTCACCCACAAGAAGAACGGTACCGGCCTTGGTCTCCCGCTGGTTCAGCGGGTCGCCAGAGCTCACGGCGGTGACATCACTTATTCTTCCGGGAAAGAGGGAACGACCTTCAGTTTCCGTCTTCCGACCAGTATCGCCGCCAGCACAAAGCCTGCTGCCATACCGCCCAAGTGCGCCATATAGTCCACACCGGTTGACACGAAACCATCTGCCAGCGTCAGAAGCGCCATAACTGCCAGGCGCTGGCCGCTGGTCCCCGGGAGTTTTCCCCGATGGCGCACCACCAGGAACACCAATGCGCCCACCACAGCGAAGATCGCTCCGGAAGCTCCTGCCGATATCGCATAGTTTCCGGTAATCATTTCCTTTGCGAGGGAAAGGAAGTTTCCTGCCAGTCCTCCGAGAAAATAGATCAGGATAAAACGGAATTTTCCGATCATTTTTTCCAGCAGATCCCCTAAGAAAATCAGCGTCAGCATATTTCCAAAGAGATGCTCGATGCCAAAGTGCAGAAACATGGACGTAAACAGCCGGTAATACTCCCCATTTTCCAGGATCAGCGGCCCATAAGCCGCTCCGTGCGCCAGCATGTAACCTCCATTTTCCGTATTGCCTCTGAAATCCATCACAAAAAAGAGCAGAATGTTGACCACCACCAACGTCAATGTGATCTTTCCCCTCGATCTTAGAAAATCCCGCAGTTCATCCATTCTTTCATCTCCAAACATTTCAGTTTTGAACGGTACTTCCTGTGCTGTCTGAATGAAAATAGAAACGCCGCCCGGAAAAACTGATCTCCGCTCCGTCCAGGAGCTTTTTCTTTTCTCCTTCTTCCAGCCGCAGGCCGTCCAGAAAAGTCCCGTTTGTGGAACCTCTGTCCCTGAGATACCAGTCTTCTCCTCTTTTTTCCAGAGAAGCATGGATTCTGCTCACCGAAGGATCCTGAAGAAAAATGTCTACCTGCTCTTTCTGTTTTCCCACGGTCATCCGTTCCCGGTCAAGAACGATATTTTCCTGCTTTCCGGGATCCATACTCACAAGAACCGGATATTTTTCCGGCACCGGACTGCCAAGGAAGACCGTCTTGTCTCCATCTTCCTTTAGCTCCTGTTCCCACAAAAGCACTTCCTCCTCCGGGGAGGTGGCTTTCTTTGCCGGCTTTTTCTGGAAAACAGTCGTAAAATACACCAGAAGTCCCATACACAGGAACAGAATACCACCTGCCTGGATGAAATTCAACCCCTGACAAACCACAGCCCAGACTGCCGCCGCAACAGAGGCCGTCATTCCGATGAAAACCTGAAGGAACTGCTTGCGCCGCCCCCGAAACTCTGCGCGAAATTCTACACTTTTTCTGCCCTTGCTTTTTTTCGGTCTGTTTTCGATATTTTTATCCTGCTTTTTTCCAAAAAGATGCTTCTTCTTTTTCTCTGCCGCCCAGGCCTCTCTTCTTGCTTCGGTGTTCCGTTTCTCCGGCTTCTCTCTCTCGACAGTTTTTTCTGTATTCTCTGCTTTTCCCTCACGGAGAATTGTTTTTTCCACAGGCCTGCTCTCCGCACGCCCAGCAGCCGGACGCGCTGTTTCTTCCGAAGCTCCCTCTTCCACTTCGATATATTCCAGCTCTTCCACAGGCTTTTGTCTTTCCTCCCGCGGAGCTGTCTGGCGCATCTTTTCCGGGGATTTTTCCCGTGACTTCCTGACTGCTTCTTTCGCCGCCCGCTCGTGAACGCTCTCCAGAATTTTCCCAATGCTGAAATGTTCCTCCGCCGACCGGCTGTAGATATCATACCCCCAGAGCACCGCCTCCTCCTGGCTGTGATCCAGTCTTTTTAAGATGTATTCCGCCAGCTCCCGGAAATCCGTTTCCAGACTTCCATCATAAAAAGGCAGATAGCAGAAAAAGAATTCTCCTGTCTCCGTATCCTGAAAAATATATTCCGGCTTTAAGATAAACTGTTCCATAACCAAAAGATAACGCCCCGCCTCATCCATGGCCTTTTCCAGGCCGCCGAGAAGCTTTTCGATATCTTCCTTTCCCATCAGGCGGCGCTCAAACACGCTGGTCATGGGCTGTTTTTCCGTGATATCGTAATAAAACGCTCGGCTTCCATCCACCATCCGCATCTTACACGGAAGAAGCCCATAGATGGGATTCACCAAGAGCATACGGATCTGATACTCTCCTCCCTCCGGTTTCCCCGGCGCTTCCAGGATCATATAATCGTTGTCTTTTTCTTTTCTGTAGGAAGGTTTCATTCCTTCTTCACCTGCCTTATCGCTTTTTTCAGACTGTGCATACGGAAAATGGTTTCCGACGGTTTCTGCCGTTCCAGCACAAAACGCCCCTGAACCGAATCCGCCAGAGAAAAAACACGCTTTCCAAAGGGAAAGGCCGGCACCGCCGCCTCCGCTTCCACGGAAACTTCTTTTTCCCCAAGGGAAACTCCTTCTGTCTCCTCACCGATAAGGAGAGCCGTAAGGGCTTTTTCTATTGCTTCCCCCTGCACATTTCCCCGAATCATCATAAAAAATCCAAGATAGATCACGCCCACAAGAAGCGGAATCAAAACGCCCATGAGAAGGGCCGCCTCCACGGTATAACTGCCTTTTTTCATCCTTATCCTCCGTACAGAAAGAAACTCAAAGCTGAACCGGCCAGCAGAAATGGCGCAAAGGGCAGGCGGTAATTTCTCTTTACCTTCCGGGAAATCAGAAGACTTCCGCTCACCAGCGCTGAGATTCCGAGGGCCAATAGAAAGGCCAGGAAGGAAAACCGTAAACCCAGAGACATTCCCATGACCACCACCAGCCAGCCGTCTCCGTACCCGATCTCCTCCCGGGTGACAAAGGCCAGAAAAAGCAGCGCCAGCCCAAGAAAAATCCCTCCAAACCAGCCGCCCAGAGAAACGCTTCCTTCAAAGAGCTGAATCACAGTTCCCAAAGCTCCCATCAGGATGAGAAGCCAGGAGGAAATCTCCTGCTTTTGAAAGTCCTGCCAGCTGACCACCGCCAGAAACAGAAACCAAACCAGATATGAAAGTCTCATTTTCCACCTTCCTCTCTCTTTTTCCGGAAAGTTATCCACATTTTGAGCAGGCTTTCCACCCACTGACTGAGGATAACGGAACCTTCTGGGCCGTCCGCTTCAAAACGCTGCAGCTTAAGGAGCCATGATAGCGATTGCCGTAGTGCGTATAATAGACTGTCGGCGAGGGATGGGCTCCGTAGCAGCTGCAGGCATAATATTTGGAACCGTCCGAGCTTCTCTTGCGGTCCATCTCCGCCACAGAGGCAGAGAGGACCTTCACCTTGATATAGCTGCAGTCCGGATCCCGGTGATAGACGCTGCCGTTTAAGGCCACATAGACCATCTCTCCTTCGTTCTCATCCCCGTCTCCACTTCCATTTGAGGGCGATCTTCCCGTCCAGGCCCGTACCCGACCTCTCTCCAGAAATTTCAGCCCTCGAAGCCTGTATACAGGAATCGGAAGCTGAATCCTGCTCATCACTCTTAAATCTATGATATCTTTATCCGAAAAATCCGAAGTCACCAGGCTGACTTTCACATTTTCTTTTAACAAGGTCTCACCTAGTTCTGCTTTTTTCAGAATTAAATTCTTCGCATAGACCGCGGTCAGCGCCCCACCTACGACCTCGCCCACACCGGTTCCCTTCTCCTCCTCAGAAGTGCCTCCGTAGATTCCGTAGGAAAGCAGCGCCATCTTTCGGCCTGCCTCGTGGATTCCGCCCACCAGCCGCACCTGAACCACCGACACCTCAATGAGATACAGTGCAGCCAGGACAGCCCAGAGAAACAACGGCAGGATGCAGGCAGCCTCCACCGTAAGTCCTGCTCTCAGAGGGGGAAGGAAGAATGTTCTTCTGCCGGAGCCAAAAACATTCTGCGGGGATAAGGCTGCCGGGAGAGCCTTTTTCTCCTTTCTGTCGTCTGCAGCCTGTGAGACATTTTCTTTTCCTTGTAAGAACATTCTTCCTTCCCTCCCTGTCTATGGTAATTCTGCAACATACTGTGTCAAAAATCTTCCTTCCGCGCAGCACATCAGCTGATTTCTGCTAAATCTCATAAATAAACTTCCCCCGGGTATGATAATTCACTGCACCAAGCCCTGTTTTTAAGAACGCCTCTGGCAGCGCAGCAAACACCGGACTCAGTTCCCACTCCGCTTCCGCCTCCAGTCCCGCAATACAGTGATCAATCTGAAAATGACCCATTCCCTCTTTTTTCCGCAGATTACACTCGATGAGATTCAGCGCCCGCATGGGATAGCTCTTTTTCTTTCCTGTGAGAAAAAGCATCTGAAGATAGGCCTCGTAGTCCAGTCCCTCCCCCGCTTTTTCCTTACAGGAAGCGAGGACTTCCGGTAGTTTCCCCAGATTTTCCAGCGTCAGCTGAAAGCTCTCCTTTGTCTTTACCGCCGGGACCTTTCCTCCTGCCAGAAGAATCCGTACGTCCAGAAGACTCTCCCCATAAGCCCAGGCTGCCAGAAGGGCTGCCGTCAGAGCGGTCGTCACACCGGGAGCCCCTCCCGCAATAGCTGCTGCCAAAAGTTCTGCACTGTGGCGCATCTCCCCGTCCGCCAATATATAGACAAAGTTGACACCTTCCCGCAAAAGAAGCAGTTTATTCACAGTCGCTTTCAGATTCTTCTCATCACTTTCCTTCCCGCAGAGAAGATACTCCAATTCATAGGAAAGAGCCGTCTCTTTCTCCTCCGTATCCATAGCGCTGGAAAAATGACTGAAAAGATACTCCTGAAAAATCCCGTCGCCGATGAGACCACTGCTTTCCCGTTCCCAGCTGAGATCGCCTTTTTCCCGCTTTCGCTCCCCGGCAAGCTCCTTTTTCACCAGTTCCTTCATGGAAACAGAAGATGGATCTTCGAGAACCAGCCCCAGAATCCCCATCTTCTTTACCTTTTTGATCAGATCCAACGGATTATCCGGCTTTTCCTGCACAGCGGGAAGAGCGCTTCCATCCGGATCCATTGGCACAACACTCCCATCATCTGCTCCGGAGTTTCCCCCGGCAGCTTTTTCTTCCTCTCTCTGCGCCGCTTCGGCTTCAATAAGCGCTTTCTCTGCTTCCTGCTCCTGCTTTTC
>OLND01003494.1_pt1 | contig 12214 bp, 9 predicted proteins | sample 1672031 | NCBI WGS metagenome assembly OLND01 (sample SAMEA3136638, study PRJEB25190) | human gut metagenome | biome: human gut; feature: human-associated habitat; material: faeces | place: Austria | collected 2013
AAGGCCGCTGCTCAAATGGAAACAGCGGCCTTTGGCGTTGGATGCTTTATAAAAAGGAAATCAGGCATTTTCCTTCTGGACGCTCTTGACGGCCAGAGCCTTGGCGGGCTTCATCAGCAGCACGCACACGCCGTTGAAGAGAACGGAACCCACGATGAAGGTGATGAAGAACTGGGGCAGGTGGGTGGCCAGAGCGGTGGTGTCGATGCAGGCCACAGTCAGGTAGGCAAAGCCCACGTTGTTCAGCACCTTGGGTGCGTAGGGGTGCAGGATGATGAGGATGAACAGCACCACGGCCAGCGGGATGAGGAAGCCGAAGAAGCCGCCCAGCACCGGGGTCAGGGCCGTGATGGAAAGCAGAGCAATCACAGTGAGGATCAGACCCACAAGACCACCCAGCTCGACGGTGACGAAGCGATCCTTCACATCGCCTTCCAGCGTGAACATCATGATATTGCTCAGAAAGATCAGCCAGCTGTACTCCAGACCGGTCACATGGATGATGGCATTGGCGATCAGGATCCACACCAGCAGCATCAGGCGGAAATACAGCAGAAAGCGCTTGGTAACGGCTTCATTCATGATAAAATACCTCTTTCTTGATCGTGTTGGAAAGCTTTGCTTTCACTAAAGGACACTTTTTGACAGGTAAAACCTGCATTGACGCCGCCATTATACAATATTTACATGGCAAAAACAATACTTTTGCAAGAATAAATTGCATATTTTGGAAATTTTAACTTGCGGAACGAAGGGACGATTGAAAAATGGCAGAGCGAGGCGGAGCCATTTCAAATTGTTTTTCTGTCCAAAATGGAGTATAATGAGACAATAAATATTCTGCCGCGGCTGCGGCTCAGATACGGGAGGAACCTTATATGAACAAACCGGTACTGGTGGTCATGGCGGCTGGCATGGGCAGCCGCTACGGCGGCATGAAGCAAATCGACCCGGTGGGGCCGAACGGTCAGGTGATCGTGGATTATTCCCTTTACGATGCCCGCCGCGCAGGCTTTGAGACGGTGGTCTTTGTTATCAAGCATGAGATCGAGGATGCTTTCAAGGCAGCCATCGGCGAGCGTGTATCCAAGGCCATGAACGTGAAATACGCCTTCCAGCAGCTGGATGAGCTGCCCGCAGGCTTTGCCGTGCCGGAGGGCCGTGTCAAGCCCTGGGGCACCTGCCACGCCGTTCTGGCTGCAAAGGACCTCATCGACGGCCCGTTTGCGGTCATCAATGCCGATGATTATTACGGCCCGGAGGCCTTCCGGGTGATGTATGATTACCTGTCCACCCACGAGGACGGCAGCTATTACGACTACTGCATGGTAAGCTATCTGCTCCGGAACACTGTCTCCGAGAATGGCAGCGTGGCCCGCGGCGTATGCGTGACCGAACCCGACGGCACTCTGCACAGTGTGACCGAACGCACCCGCATTGAAACGTACGAAAACGGCGTACACTTCACCGAGGACGGCGGCGCAAGCTGGACCGACCTGCCTGGCGATACCCCGGTGAGCATGAACCTGTGGGGCTTTGGCAAAAGCTTTCTGGACGAAGCCGAGCAGCGCTTTGCGGGCTGGCTGACCGAAAATCTGCCTAAAAACCCGCTCAAGTGTGAGTATTTCCTGCCGCTGGTGGTCACGGAACTGATCGAAGAGGGCAAGGCAAAAATTCAGGTGCTGCGCAGCACGGATAAATGGTACGGCGTTACCTACCGTGAGGATAAGCCGCTGGTGGTGGAAGCCATCGCCCGCAAAACGGCAGAGGGCCAGTACCCGGAAAATCTGTGGGCCTGACCATTTAAAATGCCCTCCGCTTGGCTCTGGGCACCCGGCACAACTTTTCTGTAAAAACAAAAATCGGAAACGACCACAGTCGTTTCCGATTTTTTTAACGTTTAATCACTTATTTTGTCTGGGGAGGGGTAAGGGATGCCCCTTCATCCGAGAAGATCCAGAGCGTTTCATCGATATGAGAGCCACTCCTGGAGTAGGGTGTCACCTTGACGCGGAAGGTGGTGTCGTCGGTCTTTTTATAGGTGTGCTCCACGATGTCGCCGGTCAGGACCTTGCTGCGGATATAGTTGTAGTCCAGCAGGTCCGCCAGACTCTCGCGGTAGGCGGGCTGCACCTGCGTATCACGGTACTGCTGCAGAACGGCGAGGAAAGAGCCGCCGGAGGTATTCAGAATTTTCTGGAAATAGTCCGGGACGATCACGCCGCGCATACGGTCGGTCTTCAGATCCACAACGAACACGCTCTTGAACTTGGGGGCAAGGACCCGCAGGAAATGCTCGGCATCCCGCTTTTCGGTCAGGGTCTGCTCCAGCTTCTCGTTCAGGCCCCGCAGCTGGCGCTCCTGGCCGTTGCGGGCATAATAGGCCTGCTTGTCCTGCCGCATGGCAGCTTCGGCCTGATTCATGGCATCGCCGCTGCGGTGGCCCAGATGGTTGTTGATTTCGTGCAGGCCCACCACATCGATGTAGGTGCACACCATGGAGTCGTATTCGCTGGACTGCAGCGTCCGCAGATCGGTCTCGAAGAGGCTGCGGTTTAGCAGGCCAGTCAGGGTGTCGTGGCTGTAAGAGAAGTCCAGCTCCTCGCTGAGATGGTCGGCCTGTGCATCCTCACGCACCACCACGGTGGCCCATGGGTTCTGGGCGCAGCAGTTGCGGCAGGGCAGAAATTCCATGGTGATCCACACGAACTGGCCGGACACGTTTTTGCGGAAGCGGTAGGCCTCCGGCTGCTGGGTGCTGAAAACAGCGGAGCGCAGGGTCTCCAGATCGGTCTGGTCGGTGAACATCTCTGCGTCGTCCGGGTGAATCACCTTGTTCGTCACCATGCGCTCACAGTAAGCGGCAAAGTCCTCCTCGGCGTCCGAACCGGCACCGGGCAGGCGTGGATCCCGCTTGATGACCCGGTATTCGCCGGTGGAAAGATTCAGCAGGGAAAGCTCCAGCACATTATCCGCAAAGATCTGGTAGGCCTGCAGTGCCAGTGCGGTCTGCTCACTGTCGGAGACGGGGACCCGGCGGTCATGGCGCATCAGGTCGCGGCGCATCAGGTCGCGGCGCATATCCCAGTAATCCTCGCTGTTGGGCTGGGCCAGCAGGGCCTCGGCGTTCTCCACCGGCATGGGCTTGTAGAAATAATAGCCCTGCGTATACAGGCAGTCGGCGGCCTGCAGCATGGAGACCTGCTCCGGCGTTTCCACGCCTTCGGCGATGATGGGCAGATTCAGGCGGTGGGCCATATCCACCACCGATTCCACGATCTGCACGCCCTTGCTGCGGTTCTGCTGGTTCATGTCGATGAGCTTCATGTCCAGCTTAATGGCATCCACGTTGGTGTCCTTGAGCATATTCAGCGAAGAATAGCCGCTGCCAAAGTCGTCCATCATCACAGAGAAACCTTTGCGGTGCAGGCCCTGGATGGTGTTTTCCACCAGAGAAGCGTTTTCGGCCAGCATGGTCTCGGTGATCTCGGCCAGCAGGAGCTTGGGCTCCAGCTGATACTTTTCCACAAGGTTGGAGAAGATCTGCGGCACATCCAGATTGACGATATCCACCACAGAAACGTTCACAGATACAGGCACAAGATTGCTGCCGCTCTCTTGCCACTTGTGCAGGGTCTTGCAGACAGACTCCCAGATGTACTGATCCAGCTGGGTCACAAGGCCGGTGCTTTCCAGCAGGGGCATGAACTCAGACGGGGGCACGCAGCCGCGGGTGGGGTGGTTCCAGCGCACCAGTGCTTCCATGCCCACGATGGCGCGGGTCATGCTGTTGCACTTGGGCTGCAGAAAGAAGCAGAACTCGTGATTTTTCAGGGCGTGCTCCAGCTCGCTCAGCAGCTGACGCTGCTTCTTGAGACGGCTGAGCATGGCCGGAGTAAAGGGGTGCATACCGCCTACGGCCGGGCTGGGGTCTACCGATGCGATCTGTGCAAGTGCATCGGGTTGCAGTGCGCCGACATTTTCATTCGACTTCAGTTCTTCGGACATGATAAATCCCTCGCTGTTGGATGTTTTCGACAAAATATGGCATTTTAGAAAACAGTATAGCACGATTTTAAACCTTTGAAAATAGATATTTAAAACATTGCGACATTGCGGCAAAAAAGAACGGAATGCCAGACGGGTCCGGAAGGCGGGGCATAAAAAGACCGCTGCATTCCTGTGCAGCGGTCTTTTGGGCAGCGGTCTCAGGCATCCTTGCGGGTGTCGGAGCCGTTTTTCTTCGGTTCTTCTTCGGGGCTTTCCCGGCGGGCAAGACCAAGGCGCAGGGCCTTGAGGGTGGTCTTTTTTACGCCATGCTTCAGGCCGGGGAAGGCGCGCAGCATGCGGCGCGGGCCAACGATGCGGGGGGTGCGCAGCAGCTGGGCCTGCATTTCATCGCTGCGGGCCTGCAGCTCCTCGGCCAGCTGTTCCAGACGCAGCAGCTCGGCAGCGCGCTCCATCGTGCCCTTGGCGGCCAGCTGTGCAGCCTTGGCGGCTTCGGCCGTGTTGAGCTTGGCGATCTCGGAAGCACGCTTTGCGGCCTCGCGGGCCTCTTCGGTCTTGGCACGGACGGCGGCCAGCGTTTCACGCAGGGCGCGCTTTTTCGGTGCGGCTTCGCGGGCCTCGGCGGCAGCAAGCTTGAGCTGCAGGCGCTGCTCGTCCAGCTTCTGGTCGGCGTTCAGGGTGGTGGTGCCCAGCAGCTGGGTCATGGCATCGCTGACGGCATGGATACTGTCGGCCAGCTGCTCCATGGCATCCAGCGTCTTGGCCAGACCGGAGGCGGCAAAGGCCGTAACGACTACGTCTGCCGCGTAGACTGCATAGAGCACACACATAACGACAAAGCCCACAAAGGGCGGGACCATATCCACAAGACCGGCGACGACCGGGTGGACGATGCGCATGACCACCAGCGTGCCCACGCCCCACAGCAGGCTGAATTCCAGACAGATATAGCCGCCAATGTTGAAGGGAAAGTCACTGTAGTCCCACCAGCGGGTGTGATAGAGCTTATACAGTGCCCAGCCGCCTATCAGTTCCAGTGCACTGGGCAGGATGACACCGCCGATGTACAGCAGCAGGACGCTGCCCTGCAAAGGGGTCAGGGCGAACAGCACGATGACCATGCCGAAGCCGTAAATGGGGCACACCGGGCCGTTGAGAAAGCCGCGGTTCACCAGCTGACCGGTGGTGGCGGCGGCAAAGATGACCTCCAGACACCAGCCGGTGCAGGAATAAATGAGAAAGAAGGCCAGCACATGATACAGCGAAAAGCCGCATACTGTGGTGGTCGTGAGAAAGTTGAGCATAAAACACCTCCTGTGAGAATCATGCTGCTGTGCAGGTCAGTTCTGTTTTTGTACGATCTTGTATTCATCGCCCGGCTCAAAGAACGGGCAGGCGGCCGTGCTGCGGGAAAGATAGCGGGCCATCTCGTCCTCGTCCAGACAGCCGCCCTGAGCACAGTACCAGCTGCCGTACTCGTCCTACACATTGTTCAGGCAGATCTCGCAGGGGTCATTCATTGCCTTCGCCTTCCTGTGCAGCCTTGGCAGCAGCCTCGGCCGCTTCGCGGGCCTGACGCTTGAGGATCTTCGGCTCGATCCATGTCACGCTGGCAGGGTCCGGGTCCTTGCGGGCGATCAGGGCCTTGATCTTGATGCCCATTTCGGTGAACATGCCCTCGTGTTCGGTGCGGATGTTCCACTCCGGCTCGTTCTCATGGAGGTCAAAGGTCATCCACTCGATGTCGTAGCCGGAAGCGGGGAAGTATTCCAGACTGTCGCGGAACAGATCATCGTCGTCGGTCTTGAAGTAGATCTCGCCGCCGTCCTTGAGGAACTCACGGTAGTTGATGAGCTGGCGCGGGTAGGTGAGGCGGTGCTTGTGGGAAGAGCCGTTCTTGCTCCACGGATTGCAGAAGTTGATGTAGATGCGGCTGACCGTATCCTCGGCGGTAATGACCCCCTTGATGCGCTCGATGTCGGTGCTCATGATCTTCACGTTGTCGATGGGGCGGCCCGCAGCCTGATAGGCGGCTTCGATCTTGCGCTTGGCGAGGATGAGCACCTTATCGGTGATATCGATGCCCAGATAGTTGTTTTCCGGGTGGGCGCAGGCCAGCTGGGAGATGAAGCCGCCCTTGCCGCAGCCCAGTTCCAGCACAAAGGGCTGCTCCGGGCGGGCATACTGGGCGTGCCACTTGCCGCCCCAGATCAGCGGCTCGTGCACATGGAAGTCGGCTGCCATCAGCTCGTCGTGGGCATAGGGTTTGAAACGCATTCTCATAGTTTGTTGTTCTCCTTGATGTTGTAAAACCCTCTCAGCCTCGCATTCGCTCGGCAGCTCCCCCGAAAGGGGGAGCTTTTTGACTATAAGAGGGAAAGCTATTCGGTTTTGCAATAGAAGCCCCCTGAGAGGAAAGACTTCCCCCGGTCGGGACAGATTCTCCCCGCGCCGGGGAGAAATGTCACTGCAGGTGACAAAGAGAGGAACAGATGTCACGCAAGTGACAAAAAGGGGAGCAGTGGCATCGAGCAGCGATGACGGAAGGAGTTATTTCGTCTTTCTTAAAAATTCCTCCACCTGTTCCGGTGCAGCGGCGCAGCTGCCCTGACAGATGCCGGGCTTGCCGCCGCCGCGTCCGTTCAGGGCGGCGTTCAGGGCTTTGGTCAGGGCGCGCACATCGCCGTCTGCCTGCGCGATGCAGTAGCCGGTGCCCTTTTCGGTGGGGGTCAGGGCGGCGCAGAGACCGGTGGTGGCTTCGGTCAGGCGCACCGCCAGCCGGTGCAGGCCGTCCGGGTCAAGGCCGGGCACTGTGCGGATGGCATCCTCACCGGGATTTGCCAGCTGGGCAAGTGCATCGAACAGCTGAGAACATACACCAAAGTGTGTAAACTTGAGCGCAGTATACTCATCGTAGACGCGATGCACCGCCACAGCGGTCTGGTCGGCCTTGGCCGAGAGCAGCGCCCCGATCTCTGCCTGCCGCTGGCGCATAGCCTGTGCAGCAAGCAATGCCCGCTGGCCGCACACCACGCTCAGCCGCACGCCGCCCTTGTAGTTCTCGCTGGCCAGAATTTTGATCTGTCCCACCTGTCCGGTGGTGCGGGTGTGGGTGCCGCAGCAGGCGCAGACATCCGCACCGGGAATGGTCACGATGCGCACCTGCCCTTCGATCTCCTTTTTGGAGCGGTAGACAAGGGCGGCAAGTTCCTCCCGGGTGGGGTAGCTGACCAGCACCGGCACATCCTGCCACACGATGCGGTTGGCGGCAAGCTCGGCTGCCTGCAGGCCCTCGGCAGAAATGGGCACGCTGGTGTCCATGCGCACAGCCTCGGAACCGATGTGGAAGCCCACGTTCTCGGCCCCGAACATCTGGTGCAGGATGCCGGAAAGGATGTGCTCACCGGTGTGCTGCTGCATTTTGTCAAACCGCCATTCCCAGTCGATGCAGCCGGAAACGGCAGTGCCGGGAACAGCGCTGCCCGGCAGAGCGTCCACGCTGTGCCAGAGGATGCCGTCATGCTCGTGCACATCGGTCACATTCAGCGTGGCACCGTCCGGCAGGGTCAGGGTGCCCCGGTCGGCAGGCTGACCGCCGCCCTCCGGGTAGAACACCGTGCCGTCCAGCGCAATGCGCCCGCCGCCGGTCTTTTCGTCCGGCTCTGCGGCAAGGATGATGCTCTCGCACTGGGTGCGGAAAGCGTCCTGTTCAAAGTATTTTTCTGTGCGCTGCATGGCGCGGGTACCTCCTGTTCAGGGTGCAGTTTGACGATTTAAAATGGCCGCCGCAGGCTCTGGCCATATTCAGCGGAAAATTTATTTTTATTTTTGCAGAATTGGAACGACTGCGGTCGTTCCAATTCTGCTTTTTCACGCAAGGGGCCGTAAAGGCCAACAACAAAAGAGATTTTACTGCATCTGCCGGTTTCGGCCCTTCTGGTGAAAATGCGTTTGGAGCGGCCCGCGTTTGCGCAGCAATGAAAGCCCCGGTGGGGCTTTTAAGCGGCGAGCGGTCTGCGTCAGCAGATGGCGGGGCCTTGCCCCGACAAGTTCCGCAGGCCGCGACAAACGCGAAATAAAAAATCTGGATTCCGCTGAACATAGCCAGAGCGAAAGCGGAGGCTATTTAAAATCGAAAAAGGGATACACACCCAGTTTAAAAATAAGTATACCACGTTTTTTGCCTGTGGAAAATAGTCTGCGGATATGTTATGATAAGAAACAACGATATTCCCATAAAATGTTAAAAATGAGGAAGGTAATAGCATGCGTGAAAGTGGAATCCTGATGCCGGTGTCCAGCCTGCCCGGCCCTTACGGTATTGGCTGCTTTGGCAAGGAAGCATTCAAGTTTGTGGATTTTCTGGCACAAGCGGGCCAGAAGATCTGGCAGATCCTGCCGCTCAGTCCCACCGGCTACGGCGACAGCCCCTATCAGAGCTGCTCGGCCTTTGCGGGCAACCCCTATTTTATCGACCTCGACGCTTTGAAGGAAGAGGGCCTGCTCACCGCCGCCCAGCTCAAGGCCGAAAAATGGGGCACAGACCCCAAAGAGGTGGACTACGGCACTTTGTATGTGAGCCGCTTTAAAGTCCTGCGCACCGCCTACGCCGCATGGCGCAAGCAGTGCGCCGGGCTGCATGGCTGTGCATATTACTTCCCGGATGATTATTATGCCTTTACCCTTGCCAACGAGGAGTGGCTGGACGACTACGCCCTGTACATGGCCCTGAAAGTGGCCAACGGCATGAAGAACTGGGTGGAGTGGGACAAGCCCTATCGCCTGCGCGACAAGAAGGCCCTTGCTGCCTTTGCCGCCGAAAACGAGGAGGAGATCGGCTTCTGGAAGTTCGTGCAGTACAAGTTTGCGGCCCAGTGGCAGGCGGTGAAAGCCTACGCCAACAAAAAGGACGTGCAGATTTTGGGTGATATCCCCATCTATGTCTCTGCCGACTCGGTGGATGCATGGGTGGGCGGCGCGCTGTTTGAGCTGGATGCCAACGGCGGCTTTGCCCGTGTGGCGGGCTGCCCGCCGGATTACTTCTCTGCCGACGGTCAGCTGTGGGGCAACCCGCTGTACAACTGGGCCTACCACAAAAAGACTGGCTACGCGTGGTGGGTGCGCCGGGTGCGCCACGCACTGGGCATCTACGACCTGCTGCGCATCGACCACTTCCGCGGCTTCGATACCTATTGGGCCATCCCGGCGGACAGCACCACCGCCCGCACCGGCAAGTGGGAGAACGGCCCCGGCATGGAGCTGTTCGATGCGCTGGAAGCTGCCCTTGGCAAGCTGCCCATCATTGCCGAGGACTTGGGCGAACTGTTCCCCAGTGTGCGAAAGCTGCTGGCCGACAGCACCTTCCCGGGCATGAAGGTGCTGCAGTTCGCCTTCAGCGGCGGGGACAGCGAGTATCTGCCCCACAACCACGTCAAGAACAGCGTAGTGTATCCCGGCACCCACGATAACACCACCCTGACCGACTGGTGGGAGAACGGCGCTTCCGAAAAGGAAAAGGCTGCCGCTGCCACTTACCTGCACCTGACCGGCGTAAAGCCCACCGCAAAGGAGCTGGCGGCCATCCGGACCGATGATGTCCGCATCGCTCTGCTGCGCGCAGCGCTGGGGTCGGTGGCTGACCGGGCCATCATCCCCATGTACGACTGGCTGGGTCTGGGTGCGGAAGCACACCTGAATACCCCCGGCAAGCTGGGCGGAAACTGGGCATGGCGCGCCGCTGACGGCTTTGCCGCCAAGGCACTGGCCAAGACCATCCACGACGAGTGCAGTGTGTACTGCCGCGTATAAACAGAAGGCACAGAGCGGCGGGAGCTTGGCAATTTGACGAAAATGTAAAAACTCCGGCAGAAAATTGTGCGTTTTGCTGGTAAAATCGGAAGCTGAATGGTATAATGTTGCTAAAGCGGCATTATACCATTTTTCTTTGCCTGATGCGTTCCCGGCATTTCCGGAAACAGGGCGGGCGCGGGATGCATAATGCGGCAGATGGTTCCTGAACGTATGGGGAACAGGTGACTGCACGCGGGATACGGGAGCGCCGCGTGCGCAGATGATGGGGAAAATTACATGAAGAAAGAATGTACCGAGCAGGATCTACGGGAACTTGCGCGCTCAGCGCAGGCCGTATTTGAGGCAGTGACCCTGACCGAAGCACCGCTTTGTGACGGCTGGCAGGACGATGGCCTGCGGGTGGACTACGAGCTGCGCAATGGCCGTGTGGACTGTGTGCTGCACCGCAGAGTGGAAGCGGACGGCAAATGCTGGGAGCTGGAAATGTGCGCACCGCTGGCAGGCAATGTGCTGCCGGAAGAGCGCATGACACCCCGGGAGCGGGAACTGTGCCGCGAGGATATGAGCCACGATTTCCTTACCGGCGTGTACAACCGCCGCTATCTGGAAACGGTGTTTGCCCAAAAGCTGGAACAGTGTGCAGCGCAGGGCCGCAAAGCGGCCGTGGCACTGGTGAGCATCGACAACGGCCAGAAGCTGCGGGATACCTACGGCCAGCCTGTGATGGACCAGCTGCACTGCTTTGTGGGCAACCAGTGGAAAAAGAGCTTTAATACCCCTGCGGCCCGCGTGGTCTGCCGCCTGACCGGCAGCATCTTTGCGGTGGGCTGTCTGGACGCCGACGGCAAGCAGCTGGCAGAGGAAATGCAGAACCTGTATCGGCAGATGCCCCGGGAATGCATCACCACCACCGGCATGATGCGCCGGGTGCCCTTTACCCTGAGCTGCGGCGTGGCGAGCCTTGAGGATGTGCAGGCCAAGAACTGGCAGGCGCTGTACGAGCTGTGCGATGCACGCCTGCGGGAGGCACAGAACGCCGGCGGCGATCAGATGCGTGCAGAATAAAACCAGCGTATAAAATCCCCCTTTTGGCGCAGACTAAGGCCAGAAGGGGGATTTTTTGTATGGAAAACCAGAAAAACGACAACCTGAACCTGCTGGAAGCTGTGGTGCAGAATACCGAGATGGGCAAGAACACCTTGGAACAGATCGTGCCGATGACCGATGATGTGCAGTTCAAGGCCGAGCTGCTGCGCCAGCGCAATGTGTACCACCAGCTCAATCAGGAAGCACACACCGCCATCGAGGCCTGCGGCGGCACCGCGCAGGGGCAGAGCGCCATGGCAAAGCTGAACACGAAAATGGGCATCAGTATGAAGACCCTCACGGACAAGTCCACCCGCAATCTGGCCGAGATGCTCACGCAGGGCAGCGGCATGGGGGTGGTGGACTGCGTAAAGGCCCAGAAGGATTACCCCAATGCCGCGCCCGGCGCAAAGCGCCTTGCCCAAAGACTGCAGGAGTTTCAGGAGGATAGCCGGGTAAAGCTGGAACAGTTCTTGTAAAAGAAAACCCTCTCAGGCTCACTTTGTTCGCCAGCTCTCCCGAAGGGCGAGCCATTGGCAAAACGGAAAACGTTTCCGGAATGTCAAAAGCTCCCCCTTTCGGGGAAGCTGGCAATGCGAAGCATTGACTGAGAGGGTTCTTTTTTACAGTGCTTCTACCATTGCTGCCACGATCTTGGTGGCGGTGGCTACATATTCCGCAATGCTGAACTTTTTCACCACCAGCACCTCGTGGCCGTCCTCGTCAGCGTTGTCGCTCATAGCGCGCAGGATGACGCAGGGCACACCGTTCTTGGCGGCGATCTGGCTCACAGCGGCACCCTCCATCTCCACGCAGTCGGGGGCGCATTTGGCTTCAATGGCAGCCTTGGTTTCACTGTCGCCTACAAACAGGTCGCCGGTGGCGATCTTGCCCACCAGAGCCTTCACACCCGCTTCGGCGCAGGCTTTTTCGGCGGCAGCGATCAGCTCCGGGTCGCCGGTGTATTCCTTGAGGAACGGCGGGTTCTGGCAGATCATGTCCAGCTGTGCGTCGTGGTACAGCACGGTCTTGCCGATGACCACATCGCCAATGCCGATCTTCGAGGTCATATTGCCTGCGATGCCGGAAAAGATGATCTTCTCCGCGCCGAATTTTGTGATGAGTACCTGCGTGGTGGCGGCGGCATTGGCCTTGCCCATGCCGGCACAGCACACCACCACCTGTCTGCCGGCCAGCGTGCCCTTGTGGTAATCCACGCCGCCGTAGGGCTCCACGGTGACGTTTTCCAGCTTTGCACACAGCTGATCGACTTCATCGGGCATTGCGCCCATAATACCAAAAATCATAG
>OLND01003496.1_pt1 | contig 12212 bp, 10 predicted proteins | sample 1672031 | NCBI WGS metagenome assembly OLND01 (sample SAMEA3136638, study PRJEB25190) | human gut metagenome | biome: human gut; feature: human-associated habitat; material: faeces | place: Austria | collected 2013
GGACTTGCCATCTGGGGACACCTTGCGCTGCAAGCTGTTCCCAGCCGACAAGTTTCATAAAATATGCTATCTTTTCGATAGGCAATAAAGTATAATAAAGTCAGCAATAAATCGGAATTTTACGGTCAGTAAGGAATGCGTAAAGTTATATGATTGTATTATAAGCGATTTGTTAAATTTTTATAACCACTTGTATTTGCCTGCGATTTATGGTATAATATTTTGAAATTTAGAAAGAGGTGGGAAGATGATTAACTTTTCTTGCAAATAAAATCAAAATATGCGGTAGTGCTATACTTTGGCATTATTGTGTCTATTGCAAGAAAGTTATATGTCTATCTTACTCAATATAGTGCTGTTGCCACTTTTGCTTAGTGGTGTTATTTTATGCTATGACGAGCTGCAAGGATAAACTTTCTTGTGGCTCTTATTTTGTTTTGGAGGTGCTTTATGAATAGTGCAGAACAGATAGTTACACATGATTCACTCCGTATAGTGTCGGTTCCTTTTGGTGAAATCTATACGTAGTAAACATTCACCGAACCGACTTTGTATCGTATGACATGCAAAGGAGGATAATATTTATGTCAATGATTAAAATTGAAAACCTTACGTTTTCATATCCGACAAGTTATGATAATGTTTTTGAAAATGTCAGTTTCCAGGTTGATACCGATTGGAAGCTTGGTTTTGTGGGCAGAAACGGACGAGGTAAAACAACCTTTCTGAATCTTCTGCTTGGGAAATATGAGTATAGTGGAAAAATCCTATCATCCGTACAGTTTGATTATTTTCCTTATCCCGTTTCAGATAAGAATCGTATTACAGAGGATATATTGCAGGAGATTTGCCCACTTGCGGAAGAATGGGAACTTATGCGAGAACTTTCTTATCTTGATGTTGATGTCGATGTGCTTTGGCGACCTTTTGAAACACTTTCCAACGGAGAGCAGACAAAGGTTTTGATTGCCGCTCTTTTTCTTAATGAAGGGCATTTCCTACTGATTGATGAACCTACCAACCATTTGGATGCCAAAGCGAGAAAAAGTGTGGCGGCATATCTGAAAAAGAAAAAGGGATTCATCTTAGTTTCTCACGATCGTCGCTTTCTTGACGATTGTGTTGACTATATTCTATCGATTAACCGAGCGAATATCGAAGTGCAAAGAGGAAACTTTTCATCATGGATGTCAAATTTTGAGCGACAGCAAGAATTTGAACTGGCTCAGAACGAACGTTTGCAAAAGGACATCAGACGATTACAGCAGTCGGCAAAACGCGCTGCAGTATGGTCTGAACGTGTAGAAGCTTCCAAAATTGGGGCAGCAGATAAAGGTTATGTCGGTCATAAAGCCGCCAAAATGATGAAGCGTTCAAAATCTATAGAAGCGAGACAACAACAGACAATCGAACAAAAATCAGCATTGCTGAAAAATATGGAAACCGCAGAAGCCCTCAAGATACAACCGCTTAATTACCATACAGATTTGCTTGCATCATTATCGAATGTAGTAGTTTATTATGATGGCATTTCAGTTTGTGAACCCGTTTCGTTTGAAATAAGACAGGGAGAACGCATTGTGCTTGATGGAAAGAACGGCAGTGGCAAAAGTAGCCTGTTAAAGTTGGTAGTCGGGCAGTCCATAGATTATACGGGTACAGTAACACTTGGCTCTGGGCTTGTAATTTCTTATGTGCCACAGGATACATCGTATTTATGTGGAACCCTTTCCGAGTTTGCAGAAGAAAACAACCTTGATGAAAGTTTGTTCAAGGCAATTCTTAGGAAAATGGACTTTGAGCGTGTACAGTTTGAAAAGGATATTAAAGACTTTTCTGGCGGGCAAAAGAAGAAAGTCCTAATTGCGAAAAGCCTTTGTGAAAAGGCACACTTGTATGTATGGGATGAACCGCTCAACTTTATTGATGTGTACTCACGTATGCAGATTGAACAACTCATAACGGAGTTTGCCCCGACCATGCTCCTGGTAGAACATGACAGTGTTTTTCGAGATACTGTGGCAAGTAAAATTGTGAATATCTAAATTGGTTCTTCCGCAATTTTACGTTTTTCGCTTTAATAAAAATGGAGAATGCTGATTTACACTGGCATTCCAGTATTGAAAAATTACAAAATACGGATAATTGCGTAAGAACCTCTAAATTAAAATAATTGTATGGGTTAATTCCAGCTTTACAGAGACTCAAATTCCAGTTTGTAGAATTAAGAAAATCGTAATTGAACTAAATCGCTGCGCGATGGCCTGCGAAGGCTGTGGCGCAGTTTTCTCTTTAACTTAAAAAGGCAGTAGATAATGAGCCCTAAAAGTAGTATTGTTAAATCACCACAAAATAACAATCGAACAGGATCATCATTAACACTGCCATGAATAGAATAACACCAGAATCTCTTTTTCTCAAGAGGGTATCTTTAATACGTGGACCTCCATGATGGCAGTGACTCATTAACGTTACTAGTATCATGGAGGTTTATTATGTACGAAAAATATTTTAACAAGCTCAGAGAGGAATGCCTGATTCGTAACAGGTCCTCCCGAACTGCAGATACCTATATCAACAACATACGTCACTTTATGAAGTGGACAGGCTATAAACCAATGGAAGATTTATCCCTTCAGGATGCCAGATCATTTATACTGGAAAAACGTAATTCCGGTCTTTCATCTGCAACCTGCAACTTTTATAATTCTTCCATTTGCTTTCTATACAAACATGTCTTACACATTCCATGGGATCAAGACATTGTTCCAAGAATGCGATTGGATGTAAAGCTTCCGAAAGTGCTTTCTCTTGAAGAAATTGAAAAGTTAATCAATTCTGCAACCCAGATCCGTAACAAAGCAATCATTGCCCTGCTTTATTCATCTGGAATGCGTGTAGGAGAACTTGTCTCTCTTAAACCTGAAGATATCTATATGAGCACTATGCAGGTATATATTTCCAAAGGGAAGAATCATCGTGATAGATGGACGATTCTTTCAGAAAGAGCCCTTGATTTACTAAAAGAATACTGGAGAAGTTATCCGGTAAAAAGAGAGTATCTTTTTGTTTCTTTAGATGCTCCTCATGAACTACTAAAAGTGAGTGGTGTTGAAATCATGCTCAGGGCAGTAGGAAAAACAGCGGGCATTGAAGCACATCCGCATACGCTTCGCCATTCCTTTGCAAGTCACATGATTGAACAAGGTGTCCCTATCAACTATGTACAAGCAATGCTTGGACACCGCTGTCTGGAATCAACACAGGTATACATCCACATATCCAATAAAACTGTTATGGGAATAAAGAGTCCGCTTGATCATCCTGTCAAAAAAAAACGAGGACATAAATCTAAGAGAAACGCAGGTGATGCAAATGAATCATGACATCACCATTCAGGATGTATTCCATCGATTTCTTCCGCAATACTGTGAGACACACAACTTTTCTCCCCAACAGCAACTAACGGCACTGTGTATCTCCAAATGCCATACTCTTGAAATGGGAGCCAATTTAAGCGAATGCGAAAACTGTCACAAGAAATATATTCATTATAATTCATGCAAGAACCGTCACTGCCCCATGTGTCAAGGAATGGAGGTCGATGAATGGATTGACAAACAGCAGGAAAATGTACTGGATGTTCCATACTTTCATACGGTTTTTACAGTTCCTGAAGAATTATATTCCCTGATTTATTCAAATCAGAAACTCCTTTATGATGCTTTGTACCATGCAGCACATCAAACAATGGAAGAACTGTCTGCGGATCCGAAGCATCTTGGAGCAAGGATTGGATATATCTGCGTACTTCATACTTGGGGCTCCAGGATGAATTATCATCCTCATCTCCACACCATTGTTCTTGGCGGTGGACTTGATGCTGCAAACAAGTGGAAGGATAAAGGAAAGAAGTTTTTCTTTCCGGTTAAGGTCATGTCTGCCGTCTTCAAAAAGTATTATCTTCGTGAGCTGAAACAATTCTGGGAAGATAAAAAACTTGAGTATCATGGAACGGCAGCACATTTGAAAAATCATTATGAATTCAAAGCTTTACTGAATTCCCTCTACGATAAGAACTGGGTTGTATATACGAAGGAGGCATTCAATGGAGCGGATTCTGTGATCCACTACCTTGGCCGTTACACTCATCGTATCGCTATCAGTAACCGTAGAATTGTCAGCATGACAGATGAAACTGTTACCTACCTCGTAAAGGATTACAAGAATGGCGGTAAATATATCGAACAAACCATTAAAGGAACAGAGTTTCTGCGAATGTTTCTAATGCATGTGCTCCCTAAAGGTTTTGTCCGAATTCGCCACTATGGCCTGCTTTCCTGTAGGAACAAGAAAGAAAAGATGGCACACTGCCGGAAGCTTCTCAACTGCATTCAATATATTTCAAAACTCCGAGGCAAAACCTGTGCGGAAAAGCTGATGATCCTTTACAAAAAGGATGGACCTGTTGACAAAGTAAAGAAAAAGTACCTTCTTTATGGTAAAATATATGTAATAATTTTGCCATAGGAGGTACTTTTTATGATGGGAAGAATTGATAATCAAATGCAACTTCTTATTCTGGATCTAGACTCAATGATTCCGGAAAATCATTTGTTGAGACAGATTAAAAACAGTGTAAATTTTGATTTCATCTATGAAAAAGCGTCCTCTTTTTATTCACATACAGGAAGAAAATCTATTGATCCAGTTGTTATGATAAAGATGCTATTAATTGGATATCTTTATGGAATCAAATCAGAACGCAGATTGGAAGAGGAAGTTTCTTTAAATTTAGCATATCGATGGTTTTGTGAACTTGATCTGATGCAGAAGATTCCTGACCATAGTACTTTTAGCCAAAATCGTCGGAGACGTTTTAGAGATAATACTCTTTTCAGAGATATTTTTAATGAAATCATAATGCAATGTATAAATATGGGAATTGTAAGTGGTAATACGGTAGTTGCCGATGGATCATTTTTACCAGGAAATGTTTCTGTTAACAGTTCTATAGAAGTAATAGAGACAGTACAACAGTCTTCCATCCACTACCTTGATGAACTGGAAAAAGAAATGTCTGAAATTCCGGGCTATAAAGAACCTATAACGAAAGAAGTTACAAAGCGTACTCTGAAAAGTACAACAGACCCTGATTGTGGATATATAAACCAAAAAAGGAAAAGGGGGCTTGGTTATTTAACAGAGATGACGGTAGATACGGGACATGGTATAATCACAGGCGTTAATTGTTATCCAGCAAATCATCGTGAAAGTGATATTATTCTCAATCATGTAAAACAGCAACAAGAGGCCTTACCTATTGATATAAAGGTGCTGGCATTGGATGGCGGTTATGATGTTGGGGCTGTTCATAGAGGACTGGAATTACTTGGAATCGAAGGCTATACAGCAATTCGCGAATACCAGAATAATGCTTTAAAAAAGGGATTTACATATAATCAAGATAAAGACTGCTTTGTATGCGAAAATCAGAAAGAGTTAAATTTTCAAAGGCTTGTCTTCAAAAGAAGCACCTTGAATTATTATAGACTGTATTCTCGTGCCCGTAAACTGTGTAAAGATTGTCCACGACTTTCTATTTGCGAAATAGATCAAGGAGCTATTCGGATCAACGCCAGTGGGAATTATCCTGCATTTCATCGTAATAAACTAAAATATCATACACCTGAATATGTCAAAGTAATGCGTTTAAGAAAAATATGGGCTGAAGGCACTTTTTCAGTCTTAAAAAGGGAACACAATTTAAAAAGAATCCATAAAAGAGGGATTATTCGTGCGGAAGAAGAATGCCTCTTTTCAGCTATGGCATTAAATCTAAAACGACTGGTTAAGGCTATGTAATCAAAGCCTTAACCAGTCATTTTTTGAATATTTGATTAAATTCACAAGTGAGAAATCGCGAATATAAGTAGTTTGTCAACAGGTCCAGGATATCTGTAAATGTGAAGCCTGTGGAGGAAATCTTCATTCACTATCGCTTCGAGGACGCTATATGTTGACTTGAGTGAAGGAATTTGAATACTGAAAAACAGCCTCCTGAAAGAAGGCTTATTAAGTGTACCCTTCATTCGATAAGACAGGTTACTATTTTGAATATATGATGGAATCAGTTCCCAATGCATAGATTCTTTGGTAAAATCAAGAAGAAGGAAATCGATTGAAACTCCATACTGTATCGTCTGGAGTGACGCGATTTTGTTCAATCGGTAAAAATCGGTGTGCAGTCCAGAGAAAAGGGCAGCTATCAAAAGATGGTAAGCTGTGTTTTTCTCTGTCCTGACGCCGATTGTTCACGTATCAATTTGTGGAGGTAAAATATAGATGAATCAAGGTAGAATTATTGTAATCACAGGTGCGCCGGGGACAGGAAAAACTACAACGGCATCTGCTGTTGCAAAAGAATCAGATTTGGAAAAGTCTGTGCATATGCACACAGATGACTTTTATCATTATTTGAGTAAAGGGGCAATACCACCGCATTTGCCAGAATCAAATGAGCAAAATTTGATTGTCATTGAAGCGTTTTTAGAAGCTGCGAAGCGATATGCTCGTGGTGGATATGATGTAATTGTTGACGGTATTATCGGACCGTGGTTTTTAAAGCCGTGGCAAAGTCTTGTTCGGGAACATTATGAGGTGCATTATATTATTTTAAGGGCAAGTAAGGAAGAAACCTTGAAGCGAGCTGTTGAACGCTCAAAGTTAGACCGAAAGACAAATATCGAATTGGTAGAAACCATGTGGGAGCAATTTTGCAATCTGGGAATATATGAATCGAATGTTATAGATACGACCACTTATTCCATTCAAGAAACTGTTTCCGCAGTACAAGAAAAAATCGCAAGTAGGGCAGCGTTGTTGTCTTAGATTGTTTTGGTGCAATTCCAGTTTATCTTTTGAGCGTCCGCCGACTGGTTGGGCGCTTTCTTTATGCCTTGAAGGAGGTGGGTTTCCTGATCTGTGTATATCCTGCCGATTGCACCGACTTTTCGAGTAACGGCCTCGGCGCGATTTTGGTATGTTCCCCAAACAACGGACAATCAAAAAGGTTGGTGCAAATATTATGCGGCAAATATCCGTTCAAACTCAACCGGAGTACGGTAGCCCAACGATTGGTGAATCCTGCGCCGGTTGTAAAATAGCATGTATTCCGCAATCGCGTCCGTCGCCTCTTTGCGCGTCCTGAAATCCTCCCTGTCGAGCCATTCCACCTTCAACGTCTTGAAGAACGTCTCGGCACAGGCATTATCATACGGCGTGCCCGGGCGGCTCATACTCTGTATTCCGCCGATTTTCTTAACTTCGTGCCTGAAATCCCACGATGTATACTGGCAGCCGCGATCGGTGTGGATTATCAGTTCTCCCTTCGGCCGTCGGTTCATTACCGCGTTTCGAAGCGCTCCTATCGCAAGCCTACGGTCCAGCATACTGTAATCTGGCCACACAGGATCACCCCCGCCCATGCGGGGAAAAGCCGCCGTCAGGTCGTCCACGTCCACGTCTGCCAGGATCACCCCCGCCCATGCGGGGAAAAGTATGGCGGGACGAAAGAATAAGCGTGCGGCGAAGGATCACCCCCGCCCATGCGGGGAAAAGCGGGTAGTAGCTCTACCTAGCATCGCCGTCGGAGGATCACCCCCGCCCATGCGGGGAAAAGATTTCTACTGTTCGCGCATAGCCGACCACATATGGATCACCCCCGCCCATGCGGGGAAAAGGCTAAGAAAACGCCGAAATACAGGCATTTTCGTTTTTCAAATCAGCCGATTTCATTCAGTTTCTCATACACCTGATACGTCGTACGGCAATCGTCCAGCGCTCTATGTTCGCCGCTTACATCGCACTCCAGCAGCCTTGCAAGCGTCGAAAGCTTATGATCGGGCGCGCTGGGCAGCTTACGCTTGGCCATTTGCAGTGTGTCCGCATACTGGTTCTTGAACTCCGGCAGATGGCATTTACGACACGCCGCTTTCAGGAACGCATAGTCGAATCCTGCGTTATGGCACACCACTCGACCGTTTGAGACAAAGTTCAGGAATTTCTGCATTGCGTCTCCAAGCGCTATTCCGTCGCTTTTCAGCATTTCATCGGTTATGCCTGTCAGTTCGGTTATCGCCGCCGGGAGCTTAACGCTCATTTGTATCAGGGCTGAAAACGTTTCCATCGGCTGATGATCCTCTACATGCAGCGCCGCCAGCTCTATTATATCATTTTGGTCGGCCCTCAGTCCAGTTGTTTCTACATCAACCACGTAGTAATCCTGCCTTTGCGCCTTTTTCTGCGCGGCGGCGCGGATATTGCGTATCTTCTGGAACTGTGCCGCGCGGCTCAGCGGGATATTATCGTCGCCCTGCTCAGCCGCCTCGCCTGGCCTCAGCATCAGCGTTATGCCGTCGAATTCCACCGGCTTCCACGTCGTGTTGTGCACGTAGAAGTCCATGCCCTGCTCGTTATTGGCGCTGAACACCATCGTCGCGCGGCCGTCCTTCACGTTTTCGCATATCCGCTGCCACAGCTCATCGCGCACGCGCGCGCTGACCCGGCCTACGTACACGCCTGCGTTTATCTCAATCAGCCATTTTGTCAGGTCTCCGCGCAATTTGGGCGGGCAGTTCGTTAGCGATACGACTATCAATCGTCCTCACCCACCTTGCCATAGGAGACAGCATTGCGCACCGTGCCCACGCGGTCGTCCCAGAGCCTTACTACATCTGCCTCGACCGGCTTCGGGTCATCTTCCATGTTCGTCAGCAGGTATTGTATGTCTTTAGTCATTCGCTCGAGTATATGCCTTTGCATCAGCTCGTCGCGCATTCGCCGCCTTACAGCCGCGGAAATGTCATCGGGCTGCGCGGAGGCGATCTCAAACGCGATCGGTATCGTGGTTTCCGCCTTATACAAATCGGCTATATCATACACGAACGAGCATTCATGTCCCACATGCACAAAGCCCAGCCCCGCCGAACAGCCCAGCGCCGCTATAACCGCGTGCGCCAGCCCGTACAGGCACGCGTGCCCGGCAGACAGCGCCTGATTCACCGCATCGCCCGATTCAAAGTTTTCCGGGTCGTACTGCCTGCCGTTCCACGGCACATTCCACTTTTGCGACTCTTCGCGGTATATATTGCGCACGCGCGCGCCCTCTCTGCCGCGGAGCTGCTGCATTGTAAGCCCGGATACGTCCTCGTCAGGAAAGCGCATTGCGTACATTTTTTTAGCCACAGCAAGGTGACTGCGCTTATTGCTGACCAACTCGGCCTGCCTGATCAGCAGCCCTGCGCGGTGCGTGAGCGGGCGGCCGCTGGCGTAATAGCGCACGCCGCCCTCGCCCACCCACACCGTGGTTACGCCGCTGTCGCCGATAAGCTCCATGCCGCGGTGCGTGATTCGCGTGCCGGGGCCGAGCAGCAGCACGCTCAGCGACGCTGCCGGTACGTGTACCGTGCCGCGCTCGTCTGTCACAGTAATAGCACCGTCCTGTCGGCCTATCGTGCAATGCTCGATGTACAGAAATGTCATGCGATCCCTTATCTGCGGCAGCGCCTGCAGGTCGGGGCGCTGCATTCCCGGAATATTCGCCATACGCGCCACCCCTTATGCCCGGACTATCGTCAATAGTCCCATGCCGTATGCCTTGCCCCTGCCTATGCCGCCGGTGAGAGCGTCGCGGAACTTCTGCGCGTCGGTCACGGTAAGCAGCCCTTCGTAAGTCACGCTCAGCAGCCTTACATCCTTATCCAGCTTGGACTTTTTGAACGAATACCACTTTATATTGACCACATTAAACTCGTCGGCGTTTACCACAAAGCCATGCTTTTCGGACTGTTCAAGCAGCCACCCGCACTGATGTTCAACCGTTTTGTGCGCGCAGATCTTGCCCCGGCCGCCTTTTTCATTAAACTGACTGTAAGTAGGGTTTGCGCACAGGCGGAACTGCCAGCGCGTGCCCGCTTCGACGCGCTCAAGCAGCGGCGCATAATTGCGCATTTCAGGTGCGTCACCCGTGCCGAACTGTTCGACAAAGCTCGTAAGATCGGGCGTTTCCTCGCTCAGCAGCAGCATGTACCGCTGGCCGTGCAGCATGTCCACACGCCAGAGTGCGCGGCTGGTACGCGGCTCGAAGGCGCGCTCTATCGCACCGTGAAAGTGCGACGGATTTTGAAGCGCTATCAGCGTGCTGCGCTTATCGACGTCCAGCGCTATTCTTGACAAAAGCATTTAATCACCTCCCAGTTCCAGCATAGGGTCGTGCGCATCGTTTGCCGGGAAAGTATTCCACATTTCGCGTGCCGCGCGATAGGCATACTGGCGGTTATAGGGGCTGAATGATACCGGCAGGTCATTCAGCCGCGCAGTGCCGTGCGGGTCGTCCAACACGATGCGCGCGCGCTGAGGTTCGCCTGGTTTGAACGGCTTAGGCGGTATCAGGCTGGGTTCGTTTTTAAGCGCCTCCTCCAGCGGCATCTGCCTTAGCCCTAAGCATACGCGCCCTTCCGGCGGGCAGGAGCGCCGCCCGAGGAAGAGCGGATGCGCCGGATTGCGCACAGCGTGTTCCAATCGCTGCATTAAGGCTTCGTCGTCGCTGTGCAGACCGATTAGGAATACCGCGTCGCAGAGGTAGTAGCGGGTGGTCATGTACGAAGTATTCTTATCCTTGCGGACGGTGTGCAGGTCGCGCAGCAGCACGCCTTCGCGGTCGACGCGCACGCCGAAGTACAGGCGATTCAATTCGTCAAGCGGCGCGTCCCGGCGCAGTCCGAGTGCCGATGCTATCAGGCCGATAACGCCGCTCTTGGTCGGCTCGCGGTTAGTTCTGCGCACGTCGAACCGCGAATCCGCGCCCCACGCCTGCAGCGGCCCCGCAAAGCGCAGCAGCAGCGTACTCATGCCTGCCCTCCATAAGTGCGCGCGCACTCCTCCACCTTGTCAAGCAGAGTATTGAGCGGCATGGTTTCGGCCAGCGCGTCCATACCGTGCCCTATTGCAAACGCTGCGTCAGGTTCGCCCAGGTATTCGGAGTAGACGGCGTGCGCATGTTTTACGAGCGCGCTTATCGAATTTTCAACATAGCCGCTGTCTCGGGTCTTAACGGGAGATTCAAACGCGCCCACGAGACTTATCGGCTGATCGTGGCGCACGGTTACGTACACGGCGTTGGGCAGCACGTTATTGGCGAATGTGTTCTTTTTGCCGGTGGGCATACTGAGTATGAACGCCCGGATAAACGCGCGCACGGCTTCGGGCGTGCGGCTGCCGAGATTAGAAGCCAGCTCGCTCACAGCCACGGTTGCGTAGCGGTACAGCGTGGAGGAATTATATTCGACCGTGCCCAAATGCCCCGCGCCCGCGTTGTCCTCGGGGGCGCAGTCGTCAACAGCGGTGAAGTAGTCGTATTCGTTGTGCATGGCATGGGTAGAAATCGCGTGCGCCACCTGCGCCGCCGCGTCGAAGTTGAGCGACGGATCGTCGGCAACCATGCGGCCAAACAGTGCCACGTCCACTGCCGGATTGGCTTTAAGCGCCGCCTGACAAGCCTTCTTGTCAAACTTGCCGCCCTCGGTTTCAACCGCGATGTCGGCCAGCGCGTCCAACTGACTTTGACTTATGAAGAACAGCGCATCCGTTTTCAAAACTTCTTTATTTTTCTTATCCGTTTTAGGCGATATTCCCGCGGCGTTGATAACATTCAAAGCCAACGTTGCTGCATCAAGCTGCGGATTGCGCGCGCGTATCGCGTCGGCCAGCAGCGCGTGCAGCATCTTGGTACGTTTACCGATTTCTTCCTGAGGCAGCATATCGGCAAAGCTGGCGCGCATTGCCTTCTTCCAGCACTGCGAGGAAACGCGTGCGCGCATCGCGCCGCCGTATATGGCGGTCTTGGGACTGCCGGTATCGTCGCGGTTGATGCAGCTCGGCGGCACGGTTTCGATTACATGAATGTCCATAAAGCACTTTTTAGCCATTGTTTTCTGCCTTCCCTTCTTTATCGGTATTGTCGTTTACTGCTGCCCTGTAAAAGTCCTGACCCCATTTCAGCCGCACGCCCGGCGCGCGCTCGGGGAATTGAAAGCTGTACAGATCGAGCGCCAGCTGAACATAGTCAAGCCCCACATCGTTTGTGCGCAGGAATTGAATCAGTCCGCGCAGGTAGTACGCCGCCTCGGTCATCTCGTATGCCGTCTTCTGCT
>OLND01003501.1_pt1 | contig 12193 bp, 9 predicted proteins | sample 1672031 | NCBI WGS metagenome assembly OLND01 (sample SAMEA3136638, study PRJEB25190) | human gut metagenome | biome: human gut; feature: human-associated habitat; material: faeces | place: Austria | collected 2013
CGATTTTTTTATTGCAAATTTTGCGCGGCGGTTATATAATAAACTCTATATATTGGTATTCTGACAGGATTGGTGATTTTTATGGTACGCACACGCTTTGCGCCGAGCCCGACCGGCTTCATGCACCTCGGCAATCTGTACGGCGCACTGGTGGATGAGCGCCTGGCGCACCAGTCCAAGGGCGTATTTTATCTGCGTATTGAGGACACCGACCGCAAGCGTGAGGTAGAGGGCGGCGTGCAGATGATCATCGACGCGTTCAAGTCGTTCGGCCTGCCGTTCGACGAGGGTGCAACGACTGACGGCGAGACCGGCATCTACGGTCCGTACCGACAGAGCCAGCGTGCCGAGATCTACCAGACCTTCGTCAAGTCCCTCGTGCAGCGCGGCATGGCGTACCCGTGCTTCTGCACCGAGGAGGAGCTCTCCGCCGCGCACGAGCAGCAGGAGAAGAACAAGGAAAACTTCGGCTACTACGGCAAGTACGCCGTATGGCGCGACCGTCCGATGGAGGACATCGAGGCAGAGCTCGCCAAGGGCACGCCGTATGTTGTCCGTTTCCGCTCGGAGGGCAGCATTGAGCATAAAATCCGCCACGAGGATCTCGTAAAGGGCAAGATGGAAGTCACCGAGAACGATCAGGACGTGGTTATCCTCAAGTCCGACGGCATCCCGACCTACCACTTTGCGCACGTTGTGGACGACCATCTGATGGGCACGACCGTCGTTGTCCGCGGCGAGGAGTGGCTGGCAACGCTGCCGGTACACCTGCAGCTGTTCCGTGCGATGGGCTGGAAAGCACCTAAGTACGCGCATACCGCCCAGCTGATGAAGATCGATCCGGAGACCGGCGGCAAGCGCAAGCTGTCCAAGCGCAAGGACCCGGAACTGGCACTGACGTTCTACGCGCAGGAGGGCTATCCGGTACCGGCGGTTCTCGAGTACCTGATGACGCTCCTCAACTCCAACTTCGAGGAGTGGCGCCGCGCAAATCCGGACCTGCCGATGAACGATTTCCAGTTCACCACCAAGAAGATGAGCGGCTCGGGCGCGCTGTTTGACATCGAAAAGCTGCGCGACGTTTCCAAGAACGTCATTTCGCGCATGACGGCAGAGCAGGTTTACGACTTTGTTGCCGAGTGGTCTGCTGTCAACGACAAGGAATTTAACGCACTGCTGACCCGCGACCCGGCATTCTCCAAGGCGTACCTCGCCATCGGCCGCGGCGGCAAAAAGCCGCGCAAGGACCTCGCGCTGTGGTCGGATGCCAAGGGCTACATGGACTTCATGTTCGACGAGCTGTTCCAGCCGGATTACACCATGCCGGAGCGCGTTTCCGCCGAGGACGCCAAGGCAATTCTGAGCGATTTTGCAGGCATGTTCGACGAGAACGATACGCCGGACGGCTTCTTCGACAAGATGAAGCAGATCGCTTCTGCACACGGCTATGCAGCCGATACCAAGGCGTATAAGGCTGACCCGATCGCCTATAAGGGCGCCGTCGGTGATGTGTCCATGGTTGTCCGCGTAGCAGTAGCGGGCCGCCAGAACGCACCGGACCTCCAGACCGTAATGGGTATTCTGGGTAAGGAAAAGGTTCTGGAACGCCTTGCAGAGTGCGCGAAGGCACTCTGATAATGGAAAATGTAAAATGGATAATGGAGAATGAAGGAGCCGCCCAAAGGGCGGAATTAAATCATCGCGCGCAGCGCGATACCGCAATTTTCAATTTTCCATTTTCAATTCTCAATTCCAAGGGAGAATAATAAATGTTAGAGAATGTAAACAACTTCCTCACAGAAATCATCGACGAGGATATTAAAAACGGTCTTTCCGAGCGCATCCACACCCGCTTTCCGCCGGAGCCGAACGGTTATCTGCATATCGGCTCGGCAAAGGCGATCTTCATCAACTGGTCTATCGCGAAAAAATACAACGGCCTGTTCAATCTGCGCTATGACGACACCAACCCGGTCAAGGAGGATACCGAGTATGTAGACTCCATCTGGGAGGATATCAAGTGGCTGACCGGCGAGGAGCCGAGCGGCGGTGTGTACTACGGCTCGGACTACTTTGAAACCTGCTTTAACTGCGCGGTACAGCTGATCAAGGACGGCAAGGCGTATGTTGACGATCTGACGCAGGAGGAAATGCGCCAGTACCGCGGCTCTCTGACCGAGCCGGGCAAGCCGAGTCCGTACCGCGACCGTTCGGTTGAGGAGAACCTCCAGCTGTTCCAGGACATGCGCGACGGCAAGTTTGCCGACGGCTCCAAGACGCTGCGTGCCAAGATCGACATGGCAAGTCCGAACATGAACCTGCGCGACCCGGCGATTTACCGCATCGTGCGTGCACACCATCACCGTCAGGGCGATAAGTGGTGCATCTATCCGCTGTACGACTTTGCACACCCGATTCAGGACGCGCTTGAGGGCATCACGCACTCCATGTGCTCGATTGAGTTCGAGAACCACCGTCCGCTGTACGAGTGGGTGGTTGACAACTGCCCGCTGCCGCATCATCCCAAGCAGCGCGAGTTTGCCCGCCTGAACGTAACGCACACCGTTATGTCCAAGCGTTATCTGCGTCAGCTGGTATTTGAAAAGCACGTTGAGGGCTGGGACGATCCGCGTATGCCTACGCTGTGTGCGCTGCGCCGCCGCGGCTACACGCCGAGCGCCATCCTCGATTTTGTACAGCGCGCCGGCATCGCAAAGGCCAACTCGCTGGTTGACATCAAGCTGCTCGAGCACTGCATCCGCGAGGAGCTGAACGAGACCGCGCTGCGCCGCATGGCAGTCACCGAGCCGGTCAAGCTGGTTATCACCAACTATCCGGAGGGTCAGTGCGAGGAGTTCGAAGTGCCGAACAATCCGCGCAATGAGGAAGCAAGCAGCCGCAAGGTTCCGTTCACCCGTGAGCTGTATATCGAAAAGAGCGATTTCGCGGAGGTTCCGCCTCCGAAGTTTCAGCGTCTCAAGCCGGACGGCGAGGTTCGTTTGATGGGCGCGTATATCGTCAAGTGCAACGAGATCGTCAAGGACGACAATGGCGAGATCGTGGAAATCCGCTGCACAGCTGATCTTGAGACCCGCAACGGCATGCCGGTGGACGGCCGCAAGGTCAAGGGCACCATTCACTGGGTATCTGCCGAGCACGCCATTGATGCGGATTTGTACCTGTATGACAACCTGTTCACCCTTGAGAACGTTAATGACGTACCGGAGGGCACGGATTATCTGGATTACCTCAATCCGGATTCGCTCAAGAAGCTGACCGGCTGCAAGCTCGAGCCGTCGCTGGCTGATGCGAAGGAAGGCGAACGCTTCCAGTTTGTCCGCATGGGTTATTACTGCAAGGACCGCGAGAGCGGCCGATTCAACCGCATTGTTACCCTCAAGGACAGCTTTGCAAAAACGCTGAAAAAGTAAGCACAGATAAGAAAAGCTCTCTGAACTTTGTTCAGAGAGCTTTTTTTGTTTTGCAGTTAAGGGTTAAACTACTCTGCCCTGCGAAAACAGAAAACCTGAGTGTAAATTCGTTACAGAATTGTGCTTTCTGCGACCGCATTCGGTGCCAGAACCTTCACGAAGAACTCGAGCCGCCGGAGTGCGTTTTCGATGACCGTCTTATCGGTATCCGGCGTGCCGAACACGGGATGGAACACATGGCGGCTGTCCGGATGGATGCAGGTTCGGTCGTCCGCACCGGCGATCATGCTGAAAATGATACCCGAGTTATCGCGTCCGCAGATGTCCTTCGGGTAGGTATGCGTGCTTGCGGCGCGCATACCCAGGAACGGCAGCTTTTCGCTCGGCGTAAAGATGGTCAGCGGGCCGTCCATGCGGTCAATGTCATGCGTGCCGGAGAGTACGAATGTGGTCAGCTCCAGCAGGAAGGGAACACCCATCACCGGGTCCTCCTCCGGGAAGGGACGGCCCTTGAACATCACCGACTCGAACTGCTGCATGACCGGATAGGTTTTCTTGAACTTCTTGAAGAAGCGAAAATACAGATTTTCACCGAAAACAGCCTTGCGGTCGTAGTCGGCATACTTTTCGCGCAGGGCATCCAGTTCTGCGTGAACAAGGTCGTAAAATTTCGTTATATCCCATGCGGAGCGGTCGGGATAGGTGACTTCGAGGATGCCGAGCGGAATATTGCGCTCGGCAAAGGTCGGGTCCTTGATGATTTCAAACATAGGAACACCTCAATTTGTTAAGCGGGTTCGTAGGAACTGTGATAATCGGCAGCGGCTTCGCCGGTCAGCACATCGTAGTAGTACCACTGCGATTTATCCGCGCTGGTGAAGAAATACACGCCGAGGGGGTGCTCTGCGGTATCGCTGGTCAGCCGACCGACATATTCGCCGCTTGCACCGCCAGCCGCTTCTCCGGTGCGGATGATCTCATCCACGGACACCGGATGCAGCACGGCGATCATGCCGAGCTGCGCGATGGCGTAGGACAGGTACAGCAGGAAGATGGTATAGGCGGACTGCCGCAGCGAAGCCTCCTGCAGAGGGTGGTTCATGCACTTGCCGATCAGCAGACCGATAAAGGACAGCACGATCAGCGCCGCAATCCACCAGAAGCTGATCTCATACAGCGGGTTCATGCCGGACAGCAGGGCAATAAACAGCATTAGCGCCACCAGAAAGACGAGCAGCGCCTGCGCCCAGCGGCTGTGATCCCTGCCGTCGGGATTACTGGGTTTGCTGTTCATAAAAATGTTGAAAATGAGCGCAACCGGCGCGAACACCCACAGATAGGTCGGGAAGCCGCCGATGGCACCGTCATACACGGTGTTCCAGTGCATGGCAAGCAGGCAGGTGCCCAGCCAGACGATGACGGAAGATACGAGCAGCAGCAGATTTTTCTTGGACTTAAAAAGATTCATACAGGAAATTCCTCTTAAAAGCAAACGGGCAGAGCCTTGCGGCTCTACCCGTTTTGATTACGCACCGCAAGGCACGCTCTGTTCAGTTAAACCGAAAAGATTAAGCCTCAGCCTTGATCTTCTTCAGGTTAGCGAAGCGCGGCAGACCGGATACCTTCGGGCCAACGTTCTCGCCGTTGATGAGCGGCAGAGCGTAGTCAACGAACTCCTGCGTTACGCCGTTGCCTTCCTCGTTGATCCACTCACGCGGAACCTTCTTCTCGGTGTTGGCAACCTCGGACAGCGGGAGCAGCTCGATCTCGCACTTGTAGCCGTTCTCGTCACGGGTGCACTTGAAGCCCGGCATGTAGTCGGTCTTGCCTGCAACTGCGTTCTCAACAGCAGCCTTGCCGGACATATAGGACTCGTCAACGTCGGTCTTGGAAGCGCAGTGAGCAGCGCAGCGCTGCAGCAGGCTCAGCTCAATGCCGCGAACCTTGCAGCCCAGCTCGTTCTTTACAGTGTCAGCCAGCATGGAAGCCAGACCGCCGAGCTGTGCATGGCCGAAGCCGTCGGTAGCAGAGGTCTTAGCCTCGGATACGAAGGAGCCGTCAGCGTAGTGGATACCCTCGGAAACAGCTACCAGGCAGTTGCCCTTCTCGTCGTAGATGCGCTTTACGTCAGCCAGGAACTTCTTCATGTCGAAGTCGGTCTCCGGCAGGTAAACCAGATCCGGACCTGCGCCCATAGCGGTAGCCAGACCGGCAGCACCAGCCAGCCAGCCAGCGTGACGGCCCATGATCTCTACGATGCAGACCATGCCGGTGTCGTATACGCGAGCGTCCTGATAGATCTCCATGCAGGAAGTAGCGATATACTTAGCAGCGGAAGCAAAGCCCGGGCAGTGGTCGGTGCCGAACAGGTCGTTGTCGATGGTCTTCGGAATGCCCATTACGCGGCACTCGTAGCCGGACTTCATCATATACTTGGAAACCTTGTTGCAGGTATCCATGGAGTCGTTGCCGCCGTTGTAGAAGAAGTAACGGATGTCGTACTTCTTGAAGATCTCGAGGATGCGCTTGTAATCGGTGTCGTCAACATCCGGATCAGCCAGCTTGTAGCGGCAGGAGCCCAGTGCAGAGGACGGGGGGGAGCGCAGAAGAGCCAGCTCGTCGCGGTCTTCCTTGTCGATATCATACAGGTCGTCGTTCAGCAGGCCCTTGATGCCGTGTGCCATGCCGAATACGCGGGTGATGGACGGATTGTCCAGTGCTGCCTCCAGCGCACCCAGAACAGAAGAGTTGATTACGGAAGTCGGGCCGCCCGACTGACCGATGACGCAAGCGCCTTTCAGTTCACTCATTGATAAAACCTCCTAAGCAAATTAAAACGCAGAGCAGTGCCGTGCATTTTCTTACTCATAAAGAGTACCATATAATATGAAAAAAATCAATGAAAATCCTGCGTTTTCGGCAGGTTTGGCAATTTTGGCAAACCTGCCGCAGGAATTCGACGAAAAAATGACAGGATTTTTTTGATATGGACTTGATTTTAGTATGCTTAACTGATAAAATAAAAGCAGAATTTTTAAGATTCAGTTTTTATCAGAAAGGAAGTATTCCCATGCCTTTAGTTACTACTACTGAGATGTTCAAGAAGGCTTACGACGGCGGCTACGCTGTTGGCGCTTTCAACGTGAACAACATGGAGATCGTTCAGGGTATCACCGAGGCTTGCCAGGAGCAGCACGCTCCGGTAGTCCTGCAGGTATCCAAGGGCGCACGCGCTTACGCAAACCACACCTACCTCGTTAAGATGGTAGAGGCTGCTGTTATCGAGTGCCCGGATATTCCGATCGCTCTGCACCTGGACCACGGCCCGGACTTCGAGACCTGCAAGGCCTGCATCGACGGCGGTTTCTCCTCCGTTATGATCGACTGCTCCTCCCGTCCGTTCGACGAGAACGTTGAGGAGACCAAGAAGGTTGTAGAGTACGCTCACGCTCACGGCGTTGTTGTCGAGGCTGAGCTCGGCACCCTGGCTGGCGTAGAGGATGACGTTAAGGTTTCCGCTGAGGATTCCTCCTACACTCATCCGGAAGAGGTTGAGGAGTTCGTAACCCGCACCGGCTGTGACTCTCTGGCTATTGCAATCGGCACCTCTCACGGCGCTTACAAGTTCACTCCGGAGCAGTGCACCCGCAATGCTGACGGCGTTCTGGTTCCGCCTCCGCTGCGTTTCGACGTACTCGAGGAAGTTTCCAAGCGTCTGCCGGGCTTCCCGATCGTACTGCACGGTTCCTCTTCCGTACCGCGTGAGTTTGTTGACAAGATCAACAAGTTCGGCGGCAAGATGCCGGATGCAATCGGCATTCCGGAGGAAGAGCTGCGTCACGCTGCACAGCTGTCCGTCTGCAAGATCAATATCGACTCCGATATTCGTCTGGCTATCACCGCTTCTATCCGCGAGCACTTCGCTGAGCATCCGGATCACTTCGACCCGCGCCAGTACCTGAAGCCGGCTCGTCAGGCTGTCAAGGACATGGTTACCCACAAGCTGATCAATGTTCTGGGCTGCAACGGCAAGGCATAAGATCATTTTCTGATCGAAACCAAAGAACCTCGGAATCCTGTTCCGGGGTTCTTTTTTCATCTTGTGATGGAGAATAGAACGGATACCATATATAGTGTATCCGTTTCTCGCGGGAGAAATTACCACAGAGAAAATAAAGGAGAAACTTTGTGGAATTTGTCGCGCTTTTCTGATAAATTTTTCGAGTCAAGAGGAAAAGTTTAGAGAATACTCCAATAAAAATAGTGCTTTTCTTGCAAATGTGCCAAAAAGAATTTAGCGCCTTGACAGGGCGGTGTTTCGGCGTTAGAATATATAAGCAAGAGATAAGCAGACACAAGATATTGTGCGATATCGAATGCAGCACTACATAATTTAGTAAATAATCAAGAAATCGCCGTCAGGCGGTTTTTGTATGAGAGAGGGATTTTTCTTTATGATTCAGCAGATCGTCAAGCGGGACGGGCGCATGGCTCCCTTTGAGATCGACAAGATCACAAATGCAATTTTCGGCGCAGCACAGGCATCCGGCGGCCAGGACCACGATATGGCGCAGGAGCTGGCAGAGCAGGTCGAAAAAACGCTGGAGGAGACTGCTGGAACCGAAACTCCCACCGTTGAACAGGTGCAGGACACTGTTGAGAAGGTTCTGATCGAAAGCGGACATGCCCGCACGGCCAAGAAGTACATCCTGTACCGCAACGAGCGCACCCGCGTGCGTGAGATGAACACCCGTCTGATGAAGGTGTACGAGGATCTGACGTTCAAGTCCTCGCTCGAGAACGACGTCAAGCGAGAGAACGCCAACATCGACGGTGATACCGCGATGGGCACCATGCTCAAGTACGGCTCCGAGGGCGCCAAGCAGTTCTATGAGATGTTTATCCTCGATCCGGCACATGCCAAGGCGCACCGCGAGGGCGATATCCATATCCACGATCTGGATTTTCTGACGCTGACCACCACCTGCTGCCAGATTGACCTGCTGAAGCTGTTCCGCGACGGTTTTTCCACCGGTCACGGCTTCCTGCGTGAGCCGAACGACATCCGTTCGTACTCCGCGCTGGCGTGCATCGCCATCCAGTCTAACCAGAATGACCAGCACGGCGGTCAGAGCGTGCCGAACTTTGATTACTCGATGGCGCCGGGCGTGCGCAAGACCTTCCGCAAGCTGTTCCGCGACAATCTCGCCAAGGCCCTTGAGGTGTTCGGCGAGGACGACAACAACGAGGTCGATGCGCGTGCGCTGACCGAGCGTGTCGAGCAGGAGACCGGCAAGTGGGCTTGTCTGGCAGGCGGCAACGGCTATGATGAAGCGATGGCGAAGGCACTTTCCGAGACGCTCGACGAAAAGACGGTTGCAAAGTGCATGAAGTTTGCCCGCAAGTACGCGGATAAGGAGACCCGCAAGACCACCTATCAGGCGATGGAAGCGCTGGTTCACAATCTGAACACCATGCATTCGCGTGCAGGTGCGCAGATTCCGTTCTCGTCGCTCAACTACGGCACGGATACCTCACCGGAGGGCCGTCTGGTCATGGAGCAGCTGCTGCTCGCGACCGAGGCCGGTCTGGGCAACGGTGAGACCCCGATTTTCCCGATTCATATTTTCAAGGTCAAGGAAGGCGTCAACTACAACGAGGGCGACCCGAACTACGACCTGTTCAAGCTGGCATGCCGCGTTTCCGCGAAGCGCATGTTCCCGAATTTCTCGTTCCTCGATGCGCCGTTTAACCTGCAGTATTACAAGCCGGGTCATCCGGAGACCGAGGTCGGCTACATGGGCTGCCGCACGCGTGTTATGTCCAACGTGTGCGATCCGACCCGTGAGATTACCTACGGCCGCGGCAACCTGTCGTTCACGTCGGTCAACCTGCCGCGCATCGCAATCCGCAGCCACGGCGATCTGGACTGGTTCTTCGAGGATCTCGACCGCAAGATCGACCTCGTAATCGACCAGCTGCTCGACCGTTTCCGCATCCAGTGCGGCAAGCGCGTGCGCAACTACCCGTTCCTGATGGGCGAGGGCGTATGGCTGGATTCCGAAAAACTGGGTCCGGATGACGAGGTTGGCGAGGTGCTTAAGCACGGAACGCTGACGCTCGGCTTCATCGGTCTGGCAGAGTGTCTCAAGGCGCTCATCGGCGTACACCACGGCGAGAGCGATGAGGCGCAGAACCTTGGTCTTGAGATCGTTGGTCACATGCGTCAGCGCATGGATGAGGCAACCGAGAAATACCACCTCAACTTCTCGCTGATCGCTACCCCGGCAGAGGGTCTGTCCGGCCGGTTTGTCAAGATCGACCGTGAGAAATACGGCATGATTCCCGGCGTTACCGACCGCGATTACTACACCAACTCCTTCCATGTGCCGGTTTACTATCCGATTTCGGCATTTGAGAAGATTGCCCGCGAGGCGCCGTATCACGAGCTGACCAACGGCGGTCATATCAGCTACATTGAGCTGGACGGCGATCCGACGCAGAACCTCGAAGCGTTTGAGGCTGTCGTTCGCGCGATGAAGGAAGCCGGCATCGGCTACGGCGCGATCAACCACCCGATCGACCGCGATCCGGTCTGCGGCTATACCGGCATTATCGGTGAAGTATGTCCGCGCTGCGGCCGCCGCGAGGGCGAAGGCGTTCCGCTGTCCAAGCTGCAGAAGCTGGGACTGTATAAAAATTACAACAGCACCACGATCGGCTATCACGGCGACCCTGCCGAAGAAGCCGACCGTCAGCCGAATACATTGAAAATCGTCAAAAAGTGACAGGAAAGGGAGCATTCTATCATGGAAACTAAGAATATCGCTGCACAGGAGCCGATGATTGGTGAAGGTGTAGGCTTTGAACGTATCCGCCGCATTACGGGCTATCTGGTAGGCACGCTCGACCGCTTCAACAACGGCAAGCGCGCGGAGGAGCACGACCGCGTAAAGCACAGTGTTTCGAGCTGCTGCTCCATGCGTCAGGAGCACACCGCCTGATGGAAGGTAAAATCCGCATTGCAGGTACAGTCGGGGAGTCCATTGTGGACGGCCCCGGCTTCCGCTATACGCTGTTTGTGCAGGGCTGTCCGCACGGCTGTCCGGGCTGCCACAACCCGCAGACGCACGACTTTGAGGGCGGTCAGGATATTGAGCTGGACACGCTGCTGAAGGATATGTGCCGCAATCCGTTCATCAAGGGTGTGACGTTCTCGGGCGGCGAGCCGTTCTGTAAGGCAGAACCGCTGTATCATCTTGCGGTGGAGCTGAAGCGCAAGGGCAAGCACCTGATGGCGTACTCGGGGTACACGTTTGAGCAGCTGCTGGAGCTGAGCGATCCGTTTGTGAAAAAGCTGCTCGGGCAGCTGGATTTACTGGTAGACGGGCCGTTTATCATGGCGGAGAAGAACATCGAGCTGCGGTTTCGCGGCAGCGCGAACCAGCGGGTACTGGATGTGCCGAAGTCGCTGGAGGCGTGGGTCGCGGATCGCGTGAGTACGGACCAGCTTGGCTCACTTGCGGTGGACTGGGATGTCGACTGCTTGAAACAAATGACGAGCGCATTCGATGCGTGGATTTCGGATGAGAGGGCACGGAATGCGTTTGATATGGCGCGGACGATTGTTGACAAAAACATGCCGCAAGGAACCAATCCGAACGCTTTCAATTGGAGAAGGGCCGAGCTGTACATAGCCACTGCACTGCTGCTGGCGAATTTCCTGAAGAGAGAAGACAACACAGATTTAAACGACTATGCTGATCTGTATAATGCTGTACTTCCTGGTTGTTGCACGCCGCCGACGGAAAGCGGCGTAGTGCAGCAGGCAATTCCGCTGACGGAGGCAAACTTTGAAGATGCCGCGAAGCAGACGCTTAGCCACATTCTGAAGGATATTTCTCGTTATCGGTTCGTTTCACAGGGTGAGGCGTGTCCGGCAGAGAACGAATTAGAGCAGATTGGGGTTGATGGTTTTCTGCGCATGTTTGATACCGACAAGGCGCATAAGACGCAAGTACCATCGGTTCTGTTCTACAAGCAAACCTTCGCTCGCATCTTCAAGGCGCAGTGCCCTTACCACTGTGAGGACGAGAAGCTGCTGGACAAGCTGCTGAGTGCATTTGGCAAGGGTAAGCTGCTGAACTGCTGCCCGGTACGGGATGTGAGCAAAGATCGCTTCGGCGATAAGTCGCCAGTAGCATCTGTGCGACTGCTGGTCGATAGGCTTGATTTTCTCTCGGAAGAGAAGTTGGAAGAGCTGAAGCAGGCATTTCAGGTTAAAGATTAAACATAGGATGAAACAGGACCATTCGTGAGAACGGTCCTGTTTTTGATTTGGTAAGAGTACAACCGGATTGACAGTGTGCGGTACACAGCATACATGGTGATTGCAATACGTTTGGCCATCGGGTATACTATATATAGAGTATTTGCGCTCTCTGGTTTTGAACCAGAGAAGAATGGAGAGGGGAGCAGATGGCAGAATGGCGAACAGGAAAAAACACTCAGCGACGAACCCGGAACGGGACAGAGTAAAGGAGATATTCCGCCAGAATATCCAAATCGCGAAGAAGCTGCGGCGCGATGGATACTTCGACACAATGGCGATGTACGATCTGTCAGAGAAATACTGCACCCGACGGGTGGAGGCGGTAACGCGCCTCATTCCGGAAATGCGGAAACGATATGTCGAACAATACCCGGACATGGACATCGCGGAGGAATTCGCAGAGATTGCATCTACACTCAACACGACTTAC
>OLND01003508.1_pt1 | contig 12169 bp, 8 predicted proteins | sample 1672031 | NCBI WGS metagenome assembly OLND01 (sample SAMEA3136638, study PRJEB25190) | human gut metagenome | biome: human gut; feature: human-associated habitat; material: faeces | place: Austria | collected 2013
ACCGAGCGACCAGCCGTTCGTTATACCCCACAGATCAGCCGCAAGCGCCTTTAAATCCCGCGCATCCAGCTTGATGGGTGTTTCGGAAACGTAGGAGACCCGAGGCGATGTCTGAGCGTCCATGGCCTGTCTCAAGATGGCCTCCACCTCGTCTTGGCTGAAATTGAGCTTATCCGAGGGGAACATGCGCACCTCGTCACGAAAAGCCAAATCGATGTGCTCCCACAACAGGTAGTTTCCCGAGGCTACCACGTGCACCGTTTCGGGGAAATAGCGCGCCGCCGAATTGAGGAATTCCGCTATGGCGTCGGGGGCCGCCCTATGTAGGTCGTCGACGAGCAAAACCACATCCACCCCCACATCGGAGGCGCGTTCAAGCAGGAAGTTGCTGAGCGCAACCCAAAAATAAGTAGGGTTTTCCTGGTAAAGCCGAACCAGCTCGACCATATCGAGCTCGGACCATACCGTATGCAGGGCGGCAAGCACATGGCGCGCCAACCTATCGCAGTCGTCGGCATCATCCACCGACAACCAGGCTGTTCGCCAATGCTCGGCATCATCGCCAAGGCGCCGGTACGCTTCCGCCAGAAAGCCGCTTCTTGCCGACCCCACCGGAGCCTCAACCGTCACGATCTTGCCGCTCAAGCACTCGATCAGGCTTTGCAGCGCACCGTCCCGGTCGATGGAGAGAGACGAGCGGCGAGGTGGAGTGATCTTCGCCAAAGCAACGTCATGCGAAACCTTCATAGGTATGCCTGCCGCCATGGTCCTTCCCCCTTGCCAACCCGTGCGCTGCCGGTATCCACCCTGCCATTATGCTACTTTTCCTACCGCCGGAGCAGACCCTGCCGGCATTTGCAGAGAAGCATCTTCAATCAACGTGGAGCACGCCACCAGATCCTCGCTTGCCTTGAGGCGCAAGGCACCCTCGCGCGCCAGGTAAAGATAGCCGCCGCTTTCAACCTCTTCGCGCATCTGGGCGCCCCGGCCCTGCGCCGAAGAGGCGAAGAACGCATCGACGTCGGCGTCGGTTATCTCAAGGCCGCGATACCTGGCCCACGCGTCGAGCGCAGCCCCCTGGCGCAGCTGGGCGCGTGCCTGCATAAGCACCATCATGCGGTACTCCTCCTCGCTCGAGCCTTGCGCGCTCAGAAGCTCGTCGACCGCCGTATGCTGGGCGCGGGCCTGCTCGTACAGCGAATCCATCATCTGGTCGGCCACGGCATCGTAGGCCGCATCGGGAAGGTAGCCCTCGATGCGCTTGGCAAGCTCGCCCGCCGCGAGGAAGTTGCGGTAATGGCGCATCTGCTCCGCCTTTTGCCGCTCAAGCTCCTTGCGGGACAGCTCCCGCAGTTCAACCACGCTGCTGGCGCCGGGAATGCTCTGGGAGATGAAGTCGTCGTTCAGCACGCAGGCCACCTCGCGCATGATAGCCTCCACTTTCACCTCCGCGCACACAGAAGGACCCGAAAGCGTCCCATCGAGCTCCTCGCGCGTCGGCAGCAGGAAATCGACGTGCACCATGCTGCCCACGGGCGCATGGGCAAGCGCCTCGTCGAAGCCATCCGGCATCTGCCCCGAGCCCGCTCGGTACAAGCGGTTGGCGAAGCACAGCTGCTCGAAGCGCTCTCCGTCCTTCAGGCAGTCCATCGATATTTGCACCACATCGCCCTCGGCAACCTGGGTGCGGCTCTCATCGGGTTCGACGCGGGTGTAGGTCTGCGCCACTTCCTCCATCCGCGCATCGATTTCGGCCTCGCTCACCGAAACGGGCGGAACCGCCAGCTCAAGGGGTTCGTAGGAGGAAAGCGTCACGGCGCCGAGGCGCGTCCACGTTGCATCGAAGACTAAATCCCCTTCGGCTTCCAATCTGCGATCGGCATCGAAGATTGGCGCGCCCACCACCGAGTAGTCTTCGCTTTCCGATGACAGGGCAAACGGTGCGACGAAGTTCTTCATGGTTTGCGTCACCAGCGACGCCGCCTCGGATACGCCAAGCGCGCTCTCGAGCAGCTGGCGTGCCGTCTCGTTGCGGCCCAGATCGATGTTGTTTCGCTGGGCCACCACCAAGCAGGCGCCGCGCTCGAGCGACTCCAGCTCGCTTGCAGCCACGCGCACCGTCAGCGTTACCGACTCGTCCTCAACACGCCTGCCCTCAACCCGGATCTCCATGCTTTCATCCTCCTTGTGCGACATCATGCCAACACCGCAAACCATCCCCGCAGTGCGCTTTCGACGATAGTGAACCCCTCTCACCCCTCCGTACAGCTACTACCCGGGTGGTTTGACAGGGTGAGAGACAGGGCGAGATCGAATGCCCGCAACCATCCTTCTTTTCTTCAGAGTCCAAGAAGGAACGTATCGCCTGATCACGTTCATTTCGCCCCGTGTTTCACCCTATCATTTCACCCTTTCGAGCGCATGAAGTCGCCCCGGGTGGGCGCTAGGGTGAAAGCACGAGCCATACCGACCAGGAAACGAGGGGGATCATGCGGTTTGAAAACCTCGCCAAACACTATATTCCCGCCCTGCAGTCATACGGGATTACCATCCCCCAAGACGGAGAAGGGCGCTTCATGCTTTTCGAGGAAGACGGGACCATCGTGCCCGAAGTGCGCAAGCAGATAATTCCGTTGGGCGAAGAGGGCTTGATTCCCCAAAAGCTCATGCAGGACGCGGTTTTGCAGTACCTCGACTACCAGCAGCAAGAAGACGACATCCTGGCAACCTACGCGCTCGCGGAGCTTCACGAACGCCAGCTCGATGCGCATCTGGCTTTGTGGCAGACGATGGTCGATGCCGCCAAGGCCGGCCGCGCCTTCACCGATGTCGAGCTGGCCTGCTACGAGAAGGATATCTCCCGTGCGCGCAAAGACCTGAAAGCCGCGCGCAGCAACGCGCGGGCCGACATAGCCGAGCGCGCCCAAGCGCTGCACGACCGCGAGACCATACGGCGCTACGGCCTGCTGTTCGACCGCGAGATGATACAGGACATCGATACGCTGGTCGGCAACGCCCTCTCGGCGCGCCCCACCCTCCTCGTCGGCGACAAAGGCATAGCGAAAACCCAAATGGCGAAGTTCGTCATGCGCCTCTACGGCACCGAGCCGCTCATCGTCTCGGTCAAGGGCGACATGATGAGCGACGAGCTGGTAGGGAAGATGGTTCACGATGCCCCCCGCAATACGTTCGTGTTCGAGGAAGGAGCCCTTCCCCGCGCCATGCGCGCCGGCGTTCCACTGCTGCTCGACGAAATCAACTTCGGCGATCAGGCGGTCATCGCGCGTTTGCAGGACATCCTTCTCAAGGGCCCCGGCGAATCGGTGTTTTTGCAGGAAGAGGGCATCGACCTGGTAGTACAGCCCGGATTCACCGTGTTCGCCACCGCCAACGAAGCATCGGCGCGATATCGGCACCGCGAGGTCCTAGACCCCGCCATCCGCGACCGCTTTGAGGTCATCGAGCGAACCTATCCCGACCTTGATCGGGATCCCCTGCGCCGTCCCAGCCCCTCCCTGATGCGGCTCGCCCTCTGCGAGGCGGTCGATGCCGACGGGGTTTTCAGCCGCCATCTCGACCGCGACCTGCTGAACGCCTTGGTGCATCTTGCCACCTTGACCGAGCACCTCTATGCCGTGCCGGCGAAAGACGCGGCCATCTCGCTTGAGAAAGACCAAGCTGGCAGCATCGTGCGCGAAGACACCGCCCCTTTGCTGACCGACTGCATCACGCCGCGCGCCCTCAATCGCGCCGTCCAGGACAGCGCAGGAGGAAACCTGCCCGGACGCCACCTTGACCTCTACCTCATCGACAAGCTGCTGCGCACCCTTGACCAAGCAGGATCGAACCATAACGCCAGCCTAGCGCGGCAAGCCGCCCTGCTGGTGGGCATCGACCTAAGCCCGGTTGGCTGAACCCATGGCCACCCGTGTTGAACAGGTGAAGCGCACGGTCGAGCACGTTGCGGCAATCAGCGGGCTCCGCACCGCCACGGTTTGCGTGAGCGCCGAGGGCAAAACCGGATGCCGGCTTACCCGCAGCGGCATCGACCTGCTGGTAAACCACGAGCTCAACGAGGACATTGCCGCGCGTAAGCGTTATGGCGTGCGCGGCACCATCGCCCTTGGCGAAGTCGACACCATGGTTGCCTGCTTCGTGGCAACCCGTGCGCAGGATTTCCTGCTCGACGACTGGCGCCAGCGCTTCGACTACCAAAACAACCTGTCGTCCCCCGCGCAACGCTACCTGCAGACGTGCATCGACGATATGGCAGCGTATGTGCGCATGATCAGCCGCATTCCCTTTGCCAAGCTGCACTTCGAAGCCTACCTCTCGCGCGCGGCGGCCCATGTGATGGCGAGCGAGCCTCTACACATCCAGCTTATGCGCACCCTGCGCCTCTACCTTTTCGAAGACCAGCCCAACGTGGTCGTCTCGCCGCTCATCGTCGAATGCCTGGGCACCGCCGCCGCCATGGACCCGCGCGTTGCCGCACTCGAGCGCCTCCTGTTCGACGAGAGCCTGTCCTACAGCGCCCGCCACAACCAGGCAGCGCGCCTGATAACGCCGCTGTTCACACGCATGATAAAGTTGGATGAGGAGGCATTGAGCTTTTACGACCTGGTGCACCTCTACGACAACGAGCAATCCTACGGCGCTTCCAAAGATGCCGCCAACGACGAGAACGCGCTGCGCCAAGAGGCTAACGAAACCGAGTTCATCCAGGCGTCGCTCGCCACGGTGAACGAAGGTAATATCGACCAGCTGATCGCCGACAACAACGAAGCACCCGTCGAGGCGGGCAAGACGCCCAGCCTCAGCCTGCCCAGCATGTCCGCCGAAGCGAAAGCCATGGCGTTCCTCGACGATGGCCGGGCGTCCTACGAGCGCACGGCAGAGCGCTATCACGACACCATCGAGCGCATTGCCGAGGTTCTCGTGCGCATAGCCACTCCGCAGGAGCAGTTGGGCGTTTTCCGCTACCGCGCCCGACTTGCCCGCAGCGGCACCCGCATGCATCCCAGCACGCTCGTGCAAGCCCATCTCCAACTCGAGTCCGGGTGCGAGAATGCGATCTGGCAGAAGCGGCAGCAGCGCAGCCGCCCACAGAACAGGCAGTTTCACGGCATGGATATATACGTGCTGCTTGACGTGAGCATCTCAATGACAGGAAAAAATGCCAGCAGCGCCGGTGCACTGGCGGTTTGCCTTGTCGAAGGCATCGATCGGGCACTACAGCTTGCCGCGCGCGATCAGCAGCAGGGTGCGGTGGATATACGCACCCAGCTGCTTGCCTTCGGCGAAGGCTGGGCAGAGCTGACGCCCCTGGAGTTCACCCATGATCATGAGCGCAAGCGCTTTGCCTTCAACCTGGTCAACAACCCCACGAGCGAGCAAACCCTGATCACCGCAGCACTCAAGCAGGTGCAGGCCCGCGCCGCTGCCGAACCGACACGCAACATCGTATGCCTGGTGGTGGGCGACGGCCTATTTGCCGACGGCCTGCAGGCCAGAAAATGCGCGATGGGGTTGCCGCCCAACGTTTACCTCGCGCACATCAACATCGGCGCGTTCAATGGACTGCCCCTGACGGGCAACTTCGAGACGATCCAGGATCCTGCCCTGCTCCCCGAGAAGCTGCACCTCGTCTTGGCCCGGCAGCTTGAGCGCCCGGACGACTCCCTCGACGCCCGATAGGCTACGCCACCTGGGTCTTCGGCGCCAGCTTCTCGCTCGACTTCCCGAAGAACACTTCGTACCAGCACAGGAAGCAGTAGATGTTCCAGATGCGCATCATCTTGAGCTTGCCGCGGCCCTCCACCGTGGAGAAGTCGGCCGACTTGTGGTCGTCGAGCATCTGCACGAGGTAGTCCACGTTGAAGAACTCGTGCGCGGCCTCGCTCGTGAACGCCTCCTTGATGCGGTCGTAGTACAGGTCGGTCTGCAGCCACACCGTGAGCGGCGTGATGAACGGCTGCTTCGGCATGTTCGCCACCTTCTTCTGAAAGCCCAGCTTGCTCGCGGCCACGCGCAGCGCGTACTTCGCGTGGCTATCGTCCACGCGACACGCGGTGGGCAGCTGCAGCGCCACGTCGAGCACCTTCTTGTCCAAGAACGGCACGCGCAGCTCGAGCGACTGCGACATGGACATCTTGTCGGCCTTCAGGCAGATGTCAAAGGGCATGTAGCTCACCATGTCAACGTACTGCGTCTGCGTGATGATGTCGATGTCCTGCTTCGCCGCCTCGTCGAAGTGCGGCTTGCACCATTCCCACGGCTTGCAGGGGCCGTCGTAATCGCGCAGCACGTTGGGGATCTCGTCCCACATGTAGTTCATGCTCGCGCGCTGGTAGCTCTTCTCGGGGCCGCCCGACCCGCGCATGGCGAAGCGTCGCCCGTGGAACGGCGGCAACTTCTCGGCCACCGCGCCCGCGGCGGCGCGCAGGGGGCGCGGCACGCGGAAGTACTTGCCGAACTCGAACTGGTCGTGGTAGATCCAGTACCCGCCGAACAGCTCGTCGGCGCCCTCGCCCGACTGCACCACCTTCACCTGCTCGCGCGCCAGGCGGCTCACGAAGAACAGCGGGATGGCGGAAGGCGCGCCTAGGGGCTCGTCCATGTGGTACTGCTCGGTGGGCACGATGTCGAGGAACTCCTGCGCGTCCACCTTCACCTGCCAGTTCGGCAGGTTGGCCCACTTCGCGAACTCTTCGGCGTCCTCCAGCTCGTTCAACTTGATCTCGAAGTCGGACTGCGCGGCGATCTCGGCCAGCTTGTCCTCGCAGCCGATGTCGTAGCCCACCGAGAACGTCTTGATGTCCGGCGCGTGCTGCCCCATGCAATACGCGGCCAGCGAGCTGTCGATGCCGCCCGAGAGGAAACTGCCTATCTCCACGTCGGCGATCTCGTGCGCCGCCACCGACTCGTCGAAAGCGCCCACGATGATGTCGGCCCACTCGTCGAGCGACTTCGAATCGTCGATCTTGTACGTGATCTTGTAGAAGCACTCGGTGCGCAGCTCGCCGTCCTCGAACACCATGAAGTGGCCGGGGAGCAGCTTGTGCACACCTTTGAACATGGTCTGCGAGTCGTTCATGTACTCGAAGCACAAATACTGCGGCAGCTGCTCGCGGTTGAGCTCCTTCTTGAACGCGGGATGCGCGAGGAACGCCTTGATCTCGCTGCCGTAGATGAGGCGGCCGCCGTCGTGCTGGTAGTAGAACGGCTTGATGCCGAAGAGATCGCGCGCGCACACGAGGCGCTTCCTCGGCGCATCCCAGATGGCGATGGCGAACATGCCGCGCAGCTTCTCGAACACGTCCGTGCCCCACGCCTCGTAGCCGTGGACGATGGTCTCCGTGTCGCCGTTCGTGACGAACGGGTAGCCCATCGCCTCGAGCTCGGCGCGCAGCTCCTGGAAGTTGTAGATCTCGCCGTTGAACGTGACGGTCACCGTGCCGTCCGCGTTCTGCATGGGCTGGCGGGAGCCTTCGAGGTCGATGATGGACAGGCGGCGGAAGCCCATCGCAATGCCGTCGTCCACGAAGAAGCCCTCGTCGTCGGGCCCGCGGTGGGCGATGCGATCGGCCATGTCCTTGACGATGGCCTGGTTGGCCTCCCGGTCGTAGTCGACCGCGGTGAATCCCACGAATCCGCACATGTGGCTGGTTCTCCTGTTCACGTGACGATGCTGTGAATCTCATATGATACGGCAACCTCTCCCGCCCCGGATGGTTTCCACGAAACCGGCAAGGAGAATGCGCTGCCCGACCAGCTGTTCGATCGGCCAGCCACGCGCCGGACGACGAACCTCACGGGTGCCGGCACATTTGACGCATCGAACGGGGGTTTCTGCCAAAAAATGCACGGTTTGGCAATTCCGAAAAGCGGAATCCTCGGTTGCTTTTTCTGCGACCAGGCGAAACGGAAAATCACAGCCTTGAAAACCGGCCGAAAAGAGCGCGTCGATTGCCAAACCGGCCGTTTTTTGGCAGAAGGATGGGTTTTCGATGTCAAGGCGCCGAGCGATCAAGATATGGGATAATGAGCGGTCGAGAAGAACACACAAGGAGACCACATGACCGCGCAGAACCTCCGCATCGCCTCCGCCGCCGACGTGGCGCGCCGTTTGCAGCCCGTCGTGGTGGGCGGCGATATCCTCGCGTACAGCTACGTGCGCGAGCTGCACCGCGCCTACGGCGTGGAGCGCACCATCGTGCTGGCCGCGCACGATATCAAGATGCTCTCGACCAGCCGCTTCACCGACTACCGCCTGGAGCCGAACGTCCACGATCCGGAAGGCCTCTACGACGCGCTCGAGCGCGTGGCCGCCGAGGTGCGCGCGGCAGACCCCGAGCGCGTGCTGCTCGTGCTTGGCTGCGACGACTGTCACGCGCGCATGCTCTCGTCGAGCAAGCCGCGCCTCGAGGCCGCCGGCTACACGGTGCCCTACCTCGACTTCGCCCTGCTCGACGACATCACGCAGAAGCGCCGCTTCTACGAGCTGTGCGAGCAGCTGGACATCCCCTACCCGCGCACGTGGTACTTCTCGTGCGGCCCGGACGGCCCCGAGGAGCTGCCGGTGCACGACTTCCCCTACCCGCTCATCGCGAAGCCGTCGAACTCGGCGCAATTCCAAAGCGCGACCATCGAGGGCTGGCGCAAGATCTACGAGATAGAGAGCCCCGAGGAGCTGGCGCAGGTCTGGCGCAGCATCCGCACGTCGGACTACAATAACGAGCTGGTGCTGCAGGACTTCATCCCCGGCGGCGACGATGCCATCCGCACGCTCACCACGTTCTCGGACGCGTCGGGCGAGCTGCGCGTGGTGTCCGGCGGCGTCGTGTGCCTGCAGGACCACGACCCCACCGCGCTCGGCAACCCGCTCTGCATCATGGGCGAGCGGGAGCAGGCTATCATCGACGGCGCGCGGTGCTTCCTCAAGGAACTCGGCTACCGTGGCTTCGCGAACTTCGACATCAAGTACGACGAACGGGACGGGAGCTTCCGCTTCTTCGAGGTGAACACGCGCTGCGGCCGCAACACGTACTATATGAGCCTGGGCGGCCAGAATTTCGTGGAGCTCATCGTGCGCGAGTTCATCCTGGGCGAGACCATCGACTACCGCGAGGCCTACGACCCCTTCGTCTACTCCTGCGTGCCGCGCTATGTGCTCGACCGCTCCATGGAGAACCGCACGCGCCTCCAGCAGGCCCTCGATGTGCTGCGCCGCACGCCCGAGCCCTACCCGCTGCACTACGCCCCCGACTCGCTCGCGCACAATTTCTGGGCGCGCGTCATGCACGTGAACCAAATCCCCAAGTTCAAGCGCTTCTACTGGGACACGAACGGCAAGCAGCTGAAATAGGGGATATCTCGAACGGGGCCATCCCCTTTCGAGAGGCCGCAGAGAGAAGGGGCTGGAATGAAGGCTTGGGAATGGGCAGTCTGGCTGGCTCTGTGCATCGCGCCGCTCGCCGTGGCGGCAGCATCCTTGGGCTCGCTGCCGGACACCGTCGCGATGCACGTCGGCCCCGACGGCACGATCGACCGCTATGGCTCCAAATACGAGCTGCTGCGCATAGCGTGCCTCTTGGCCCTCCCCAACCTCCTCTTGATGCTCGCCTCCTGGAAGGCGGAGGCGCTCTTCGCCAAAGGGCTCGTGCACGGCATCGACGACCCCCACAACCTCAGAGTCCTTTTCCTGGTGCTCGGCATGATCGAAACCGTCATCTACGCCGGCATCGTGCTCTCGTTCGGCCGCGGCGTCCTCGCGGGCTAAACCGGGCGCCGGTGCCCCTCCTCGCAGGTGAGCACCACAGGCCCGTCCTCGGTGATGGCGACCGTCTTCTCGAAGTGGGCGGAGGGAAGCCCGTCGCGCGTGCACACCAGCCAGCCATCCGGCATCTGGCGCGTCTTGTAGGTACCCAGGTTGATCATGGGCTCGATGGCCAGCACCATGCCGGCCTCCAGCTTCACGCCCGTGTGGCGATGGCCGAAATTCGGCACGTTCGGATCCTCGTGCATGTCGCGGCCGATGCCGTGCCCCACGTACTCACGCACCACGCCGAAGCCCTCGGCCTCGGCGATGCTCTGCACCGCATGCCCGATATCCCCCAGGTGGTTGCCGGGACGTGCCGCCTCGAGGCCGGCCCACATGCACTTCTCCGTCACGTCCAGCAGGCGCTGCTTCTCCGGCGAGATGCGGCCGACGGCATAGGTCCAGGCGTTGTCCCCCACCCAGCCGTCCACGATGGCACCCGTGTCGATGGAGATGATGTCGCCGTCCTGCAGCACGACGCCCGCCGACGGGATGCCGTGGACGATCTGCTCGTTCACGGAAGCGCAGATGGAGCCGGGGAACCCGCCGTAGCCCTTGAACGCGGGGATGCCGCCCTCCGCGCGGATGAGCGCCTCGGCCAGCTCGTCCAGCTCAAGCGTGGACACGCCAGGCCGCACGCGCGCCCCCACCTCTCGCAGCACCTTGGCCGATACGCGGCCCGCCTCCTTCATGGCCTCTATCTCGGCCGGTGACTTCCTGATGATCATGCCTCGCCCACACCTTCCGCACGTCGCGTCCGTTTGCTGCCGACCAGTATAGCACTCCCTTTCCACCCCGTTACGCATCCTCCACGCTCGGAAAACGCCCGCCCGCACGCCCCCTGGACCGCCTGTGCGCCCCTCTAGCATGGAGGGGAATCCGCGTCCGCGCCGACGAGCCGGAGCGCACCGTACCAGCAAAGAAGGAGGCTCTATGAACCCGTTTGAGCAGAAGCCGAAGAAGTCGTTGATGGAGATGGTCCCCAACTAGAAGCAGCTCGCCGTCAAGCCCTACGACAAGCTCGAAGCCGACCCTTACACCAAGGCGCGCATCATCCTCATGAACGGCATCGAGGTTGAGGCGGTTATGTTCGGCCACAACTTCAACCGGCACTGCGAGAACAAAGACCTGCGTCGCGACCTGGCCCTATGCCGTCGCATGGAGCAGGAGCAGCAGAAGCGCATCAACTGGATGAGCCCGAGCAACGAGTCCACGCTCGAGCTCACCATCGGTTACGAACAGCTGGCGGTCGACCTCACGGCGTGGCTCGCCATGCACGAGCCCGACGAGTACGCCAAGTCCTGCATGGACTTCGCCCTGCTCGAGGACTTCGACCACCTGTACCGCTACGCCGACCAGCTCAAGTTCGACGAGGACATCCCCGCGCACAAGCTCGTGCGCGACACCATCGAGATCACCCCGGGCCGCCCGACCATCGCGCACCATCGCCACCCGTTTGACTCTGTGCGCATGCCGCGCAACTCCAAGACCGGCGACATCCGCACGACGCTCGGCGCGCTCATCCTCACCGCCGGCGAGCAGCAGACGATGAATTTCTACATGAACCTGGGCAACACGGTGCCCGAGGGCCCCGGCCGCGACCTCTACCAGGAGATCGGCATGGTGGAGGAGCAGCACGTGACGCACTACGGCTCGCTCATCGACCCGTCCATGAGCTGGCTCGAGATGCTGCTGTGGCACGAGTACCAGGAATGCTACCTGTACTACTCGTTCTACGAGACCGAGGTGGACGCCCGCGTCAAGAAGATGTGGGAGATGCACTTCGAGCAGGAGTGCATGCACCTGGCCATGGCCTGCGATCTGCTGCAGAAGTACGAGGGCACCGAATGGCAGCAGATCATTCCCGCCGGCGAGTTCCCCGAGCTTCTGGACTTCCACCCCACGAAGGACTACGTCCGCCAGGTTCTGGCCGAGCAGGTCACCCTCACCGCGCAGGACGAGGAGTTCGTCGACATCGACGACGTGCCGAGCGACTTCCGCTTCTTCGCGTGGAACGACACGGTGAACGGCCGCGTCCAGGACGTGCCGAGCCATGAGGCCGTGCGCCAGCTCATCGAGCGCGACGGCGAGGACTACCGCTCCGAGGACGCCGAGAGCCCCATCCCGGAGCTCCGCAGCCGCAAGAAGGACGACACCAAGCTCGCCCGCGTGCAGGGCTACGGTAAGAAGGCTCACGAGGTCGAGAAGCAGGCCAAGGAAGAGCGCGAGGCCGTGCTCGCGTAAGCGCACCACCCACCGTCAGCAAGCGAACAGGGCGCCCACGGGCGCCCTGTTTTCTGTAGGGCAAGGGCTCTTCCCTTGCCGCAATCCGTTGCACCGTCCTGTTGC
>OLND01003511.1_pt1 | contig 12164 bp, 10 predicted proteins | sample 1672031 | NCBI WGS metagenome assembly OLND01 (sample SAMEA3136638, study PRJEB25190) | human gut metagenome | biome: human gut; feature: human-associated habitat; material: faeces | place: Austria | collected 2013
GGACGGCAGGACCCCCGCCGCACGAAGGGCGCAGCGGGGGTCCTGCCATGTCCGAGGACGATTTGGGGGCAAAGCCCCCTGGCCTCCCCGGCGAGTATACGGGACGGCGACTACAGGTATTCGATCTGGGCGCCTTCCGTGTCGCACGTCAGAATATGCGTGTCACACTTGGGGAACTGCTCACGCAGCTTGACCTGCAGGAACTTTGCCACGATGGTGTCGTCGGTTACAGCCATGAGGGTCGAGCCCGAACCGCTGATCCAGATGGTCTTAGCGCCTCCGTTAAGGCAGGTGTCGCGCACGGCGTTGTAGTCGGGGATGAGGCGGCGGCGATAGGGCTCCTGGATGCGGTCGTCGTTGGCGGCAGCAATCAGGTCAAGGTCGCCGGTTTCCAGGCCGCGCGTCATGCCGGCGATGCGGCCCATTTGCCATACGGCGGTGGAGAGTGGAATCTCCTGCGGCACAACCTTGCGCGCTTCGCTCGTATGCACCTCGTAGGGCGGAATCACGGTAATAAAACGCAAGCGATCGCTCACCTCGTAGCGCAGGCACTGGGGGAGCGAATCGGTCGGCGTAAAGGAGCAGACGGCGCCGCCCAGGATAGCAGGGGCGACGTTATCGGGATGGCCCTCGACCTCGGTGGCAATGCGGACGAGCTCAGCGCGGTCGACGGTGTGGCCTGTCAGTGCGGCGGCGGCCATAATGCCGGCGACGACGCAGGTGGAGCTGGAACCCAGGCCACGGGCGACGGGCACGTCGGTCTGAATGTCGATAGCAACGGGAAAAGCCGGCTCGCCCCACGCGGCCAGAGCATCGACAAAGCTCACATAGACCAGGTTATTCTCGTTTTGGAACTCCTCGGGGCAGCCCGTGATGGTGAGCTTGTCGGCGCGCTCGAAGGTGAAGTGCGAGTAGAGGCTAACGGCCATGCCGAGGGTGTCGTAGCCGATGCCTAGGTTGGCGCTGGTTGCTGGGACGGTGATTTTGATCATGTGAGTCCTCCTGGGCGGGTCTGGCCGTTTAGTTCGCTGCTCGGGCAGTCCTGGCTCGCTCGGAAAGCACATTAAGTGCTTTCCGGCTCGTGCGGAACTCGCGACGAACTAAACGGCCAGACCCGCTCGCATGCTCGTCATCATCCCGAAAGCTAAATAATTAGAAGGTGCGCCGGCTTTCGCCGGCGCTTAATAAGGGATCTAGTTGGTGCTCATTCGTTTTGCTGCAGACTCGACGTAGCTTGCCATCTCATCGACGTCGCAGACGTCTTCGAAGCGGACGGGCTTGGATTCGAGTTCGGCGAGCTGGGTCGGGGCGACCGTGTTGGTGGCCTGCTCGAGCACACGCATAGCCTCAAAATCATCTTCGGGAACGTCGAGGCCCAGGGCGTCGCAGCAGGCGCGCGGGAACTTGTAGGGGCTGGCGGTCGAAAGCAGCACGCGGGCCTTGGCACCCTCGGCGGGAACGACCTGCTCAAAGACGTGATAGCCGCAGGCGGTGTGCGGGTCGATCACGTAGCCGTTCGCATCCCAGCAACTCTTGATGGCAGCGCGGACCTCGTCCTCGCTGGCCCAACCGCAGCCAAAGACGCTCTGAATCTTTGCCAGCAGGTCGGCGGGAACCTCGTAGCGACCAGTCTGTGCCAGCTGCTCCATAAGGCCGGCAACGAGTTCGCAGTCGCCATCGGACAGGAAGTAGAGCATGCGCTCGAGGTTGGAGCTAATAAGGATGTCCATCGACGGCGAGATGGTCGTGAAGAACGGGCGGTTACGGTCGTAAACGCCGGTGGTCAGGAAGTCGGCAAGCACGTTGTTCTTGTCGCTCGCCACGACGAGCTTGGCGACGGGCAGACCCATGCGCTTGGCGTAGTAGCCGGCCAAGATATCGCCAAAGTTGCCGGTCGGTACGCAGAACTCCACGGCGTCGCCGGCCTCGATGGCGCCGGCGCGCAACAGCTGCGCATAGGCGGCAAAGTAGTAGACGACCTGCGGTACCAGGCGACCGACATTGATGGAGTTGGCGCTCGAAAGCACCGTGCCGGCAGCCTCCAGGTACTCGGCAAGCTCCTTATCGGCAAAGATGCGCTTGACGGCGCTCTGGGCGTCGTCAAAGTTGCCGCGGATGCCGCAGACGGCGACGTTATCGCCCTCCTGCGTGGACATCTGCAGATTCTGCACGCGGCTGACTTTGCCCTCGGGATAAAAGACGGTGATGCCCGTGCCCGGCGCGTCGGCAAAACCGGCGAGTGCGGCCTTGCCGGTGTCGCCCGACGTGGCGGTGACGATCATGATGCGCTCGGCGCCGCCGTCCTTGGCGGAAGTGCGGGCCATCAGACGGGGGAGCATCTGCAGGGCAACGTCCTTGAAGGCGCTTGTGGGGCCGCCAAAGAGCTCCATCACATAGGTCTGAGGGGCGTCAGCGCCCGGCGCAGCGTCGAGTTTGACGAGCGGCGTAACCTCTTCACTCGCGAACGTGCCGCGGTATGCCTCGTCGACACACGCCGAAATTTCTTCGGCCGTGTAATCATTCAGTAACATTCCCAACACATCTTGAGCGATTTCAAAGTACGATTTATCTGCAAGCGAGCTGATATCGACCTGCTGGGTGCCGAGCTCGTCCGAGACAAACAAACCCCCGTCGGGAGCGATGCCGGTACGGATTGCCACCTTACTTGAGCACGATAAAGTGCGTCCTCGTGTACTATGATAAGTTCCCATATAACACTGCTCCTCGGATGCCTTGGTCCCAATCGGTGAAACCATGGTATCAGAGCGCGCAAAATAGGTTCGCAGAGGCTTTTTAGAAAGGTAACCTCCAGCCCATGATTAAGATTGCCAAGTTTGGCGGCTCGTCGGTCGCCGATGCCGAACACTTCAAGAAGATCAAGGCCATCGTCGATGCCGACCCTGCCCGCCGTTTTGTGGTGGTTTCCGCCTGCGGTCGCCGCTTTAAGGGCGACACCAAGGTGACCGACCTGCTCTACCTGGTTAACGCGCACGTTAAGTATCACGTGTCGTGCGAGGAGCTGCTCGAGGACATTGGCCAGCGCTATTTTGATATCGCTGACGAGCTGGAGCTCACCTATCCCATCCGCGAGGAGTTCGCGGCCTTTGCCGAGCGCGCCCGCTCGGGCGGCTACTCTACCGAGGAGCTCGTGAGCCGCGGCGAGTACTTTACCGCTCGCCTGATGGCCGAGTACCTGGGCCTGCCGTTCCTGGACGCCGCGACGGTTGTGGCGTTCCATCACGACGGTAAGCTCAGCATGAATCGCACCTCCGAGCTGGTGCAAGAGTACGGTCAGCAGGGCGGCTTTGTTATGCCCGGTTTCTACGGCGCGACGCGTGAGGGCCAGATCAAGCTGCTCGACCGTGGCGGCGGCGATATTTCCGGCTCGATTCTGGCCAAGTGCCTGGGCGCTGATCTGTACGAGAACTGGACCGACGTCTCGGGCTTCTATTCTGCCGATCCGCGCATCGTGCCCGAGGCTCAGCCCATCGCCCGCGTTACCTACGAGGAGCTGCGCGAGCTTTCGTACATGGGTGCAAGCGTCCTGCACGAGGAGGCCGTGTTCCCCGTACGCGAGGCGGGGATTCCGCTAGTCATCAAGAACACCAATGCGCCGCAGGACCCCGGCACCATCATTAGCGAGACGGCTGACGAGGGCGAGGCAGAGCCCATTATTACCGGCGTGACCGGCAAGCGCGGTTTTGTCGCCATCAACGTGGCCCGCGACCGCACCAAGCCCCGCGTTGGCTTTATGCGCCGTGCGCTTTCGGTCTTCGAACGCTATGACGTTTCCGTCGAGCACATGCCCACCGGTGTCGACCGCTTTGGCGCCGTGGTGCAGGAGCGGGACGTGCACGACTCGCTGTATTCGCTTGTGGGCGACATTCAGCAGGAGGTCGAGCCGCTCGAGATCGAGGTTGTCGAGGGCTTGGCGCTCATCGCTACCGTCGGTCGTAACCTGCGCGGCCGCGCGGGTATCTCGGGCCACCTGTTTGGCATGCTTGGCCAGGCCGGCGTGAGCGTGCGCATGATTTCGCAGAGCTGCGACGAGATCAACATCATTATCGGTGTTGAGGAGAAAGACTTCGACCTGGCGATTCAGACCATTTACCGTGCCTTCTCCGACGAGAACGGCATTGTGAAGGTCTCCGACTTGGAGGCTCCCACGCCGGTCGATCCCACCCTGGCTGCGCTCAAAAAGTAGCGACTGCTCGGTAGATTTTTGGATCATGTCTCAAAAATCAACTGCGGGGCGTTTCGTTTCGGTTTCGTTTCGGCGGGGCGGGTTTCGTGCCCGCCCCGTTCTTGTATACACTGGCAACAATTATCGGCCTGCTCGGTGTGCGGGCAAAAGCCACAACCTTAAAAGGGGGAAGCATGAAACAGTACACGGTTGCTATTTTGGGCGCGACGGGAGCCGTGGGCACCCAGATGCTCGAGTGCTTCAATGAGCAGGAGTTTCCGGTTGGCAAGCTCAAACTGCTGGCGAGCGCGCGTTCTGCGGGCAAGACCGTTGAGTTCCGCGGCGAGCAGATCGTGATCGAAGAGGCTTGCCCCGAGGCCTTTGAGGGCTGCGACATCGTACTCGGCGCTGCCGGCGACGATATCGCCAAGGAGCTGCTGCCCGAGGCCGTCAAGCGCGGCGCGGTCGTGGTCGACAACAGCCACGCCTTCCGCATGGATCCCGAGGTGCCACTGGTCGTGCCCGAGATCAATGCCGACGACATCAAGTGGCACCACGGCCTGATCGCCAACCCCAACTGTGCGACCATCATCGGCTTGGTTCCCACGTGGCCGCTGCACCAGCTCGCCGGCGTGAAGCGTATGATCGTCTCGACGTACCAGGCGGCTTCGGGTGCTGGCGCTCCCGGTATGGCCGAGCTTGAGGCCCAGCTGGCCGCCCTGGGCCGTGGCGAAGAGATTCCCGAGCCGCGCGCTTTTGCCGCCCAGTTGGCGAGCAACCTGATTCCGCAGATCGGTGGCGTTAAGGAGGAGGGCTTTACCTCCGAGGAGATGAAGCTGCAAAACGAGGGCCGCAAGATCATGCACCTGCCCGAGCTGCGCGTGAACTGCACCTGCGTACGCGTGCCCGTGCTGCGCTCGCACTCCGAGAGCATTACGCTCGAGTTTGAGCGCGACATCACGGTGGAAGAGGCCCGCGCTGCGCTGGCTGTCGCTCCGGGCGTGAAGCTGGTTGACGACATGGGCGCCGAGGATGCACACGAGCGTTTCCCCATGCCGATGGACACCTCCGACCAGGACCTGATTTGGGTCGGTCGCGTACGCCGCGACATCTCGAACCCCGAGGCTGCGCGTGGCATCACCTTCTGGTGCTGCGGCGATCAAATCCGTAAGGGTGCGGCAACCAACGCCGTCCAGATCGCTAAGCTGCTCTGCGAGTAGTGTGACCTGTCCGGCGGGGGCCGGGCTTAGTTTTCAGAACGTCCTCGACCATGTGTGGCGCCTTGTCCTGCTCCTTCGGAGCCGCGGACAAGGCGCCACACTGGTCTGCGGAGTGTTCTGAAAACTAAGCCTGGCCCCCGCCTGCGGTGACGCTGCTGCGAGCGGCCTGCGATGGGGCCGTTGTTGGTTGGGGCCGCTGGGCTGATGTTGGGGCGCATGGCTGTTGCGGGCCCTGGTCCCGGCGGCGGCCTTGGCGCTTCGCGCCTGCCGCCTTTGGGGACTGTGGGGCTCGGCCGGCAGCTGCGGCGCGTTCGCGCCTGCTGCCTGGGGTGACTTTGGGATTGGTGCGAATCGAGGTCTAATACTTTTCCGAGAAGTGAACGACCTGATTTGGACCCCCGAAGCATTGGCATATTTTGACCGCTATTTCCTGCGGTTTTGCAGTGCGAATCCTGCGGCTTTGCGGTCTAAGGGTGTGGATGCTCTGGGGCTTCGTTTTTACTCGTTCACTTCTCGGGAAAAGTATTAGAGCTCAGCTCGCGGGGGTACCGCTCTGGCGTCGAAGCCCCGCGTCTTCTTCGCTTGATTGGGAAAAACAGCCTCGCTGAAGTAATTGCGAGCCCGCCTGGACGTATCTGCGGGGGTTGCCTGCACAGTTCGCGGTATTATGTTGCGGAGTTTTGAAAGGAGCCGCTGGTGGTCACGACGACGTTTGCTTCGCCTTTGGGCGAAATCTTGCTTGCCGCTGATGGCCGCGGTTTGACAGGGCTTTGGTTTGAGGGGCAGGAGCATTTTGGCTCTACGCTGCTCAAAGAAGATACGGAGCATGTCGAGGGTTCCGATGCGTTTTCTGGTGCTGGCGGGATGTCTTCGGTGAATCCGGCAAACGGTGCTGCCTCGTCGGTACTTGAGCGTTCTTGGGCTTGGTTGAATGCTTATTTTGCGGGGCAGGAGCCTCGGTTTACGCCGCCGTTGCATTTGATTGGCACGGCGTTTCAGCGTGAGGTTTGGTTTGAGCTGCTTTCAATTCCGCGTGGCGAGGTCGCTACGTATGGCGAGATAGCCCAGCGTGTTGCGGCTCGACATCGTGTGCCGGGAAACGAGGCACCCGTCGTGTCTCCCCGTGCTGTGGGGGCTGCGGTCGCTCGCAACCCTATTTCGATTATCGTGCCGTGCCATCGCGTGGTTGCCGCCGACGGCTCGCTTAACGGATATGCCGGTGGCCTTGACCGCAAGGAGTGGCTGCTTCGGCTTGAGGGCGCGTACGAGGAATAACGTTCGAGCACTTTGCATAGCCAAGATGCCGTGAAAGAGCGGGACACGCTTTCCGAATGGCGTCCCAAGCGGAAACCGTGTCCCGGAATACAGCCTCAGAGTGGGACGCCGTTTTCGGTTGAGGCCACCTGCTTGGACATCTTTCTACGCCCGCTTCTGCAGGGCGTAGATCGACTTATCCATGTTGAACAGATAAGCCACAACGCAGACAATAAAGAACATCGGCAAGTCACCAAAGCCGAAGACTTCGCAGCCAATCAGGATGGGTGCGAGCAGAATCGCTGACGGCATAAGACTCATAACGGCGATGCGCACATAGGGGTTGGGGAGTAGCCGCGCCGCAAGGGTCTTGGCGTGGGCAAGGTACCAGGCAAAGGCGCCGCCTACCATGCCAAACGCGATGCCCAACAGCGCCAGCCGTCCAAGACCGGGAAGGTCAAGCGCGCATGAGGCGGCAACGTCAAAACACAAGCGTTAACTGCGCGCCCTGCTCAACGGGCTGCTCCTTGTGTTCGCTCAGAAGGACCATTCGGTCTTCGTATTGCTTTTCGGTCATTTCGATAACGGTGACCTCTCCAGCGCTTGGAAGATTCAGCTTAAGGCGAGCGATATGCGCCGCTGCGGATTCGCGAGTCACCGACAGGCGTGAATACACTGAAAACTGCTCCATATGGTATCCGTCGCTAATCAGAAACTTTCGAAAGTCGCTATACTGCCGACGCTCGGCTTTGCTTCCCGTTGGAAGATCGAACAGAACCAATAACCTCATAACTCTCATGGCTCCTCCCTATTCAACAGTTACCATTTCGAGCCCTTTTAGCTCGGGCAACAACAGCCTCTTAGGATCCTTTTCGAGAACGGCAGTTCTGAGTGAAGAGAGCGTTGTTTCTATGCACTGCTGACAGCCGCAACGTTTTCCGTCGATAGTCATGACGTGCTCAAATACGCGGGCGAGCAACGCTTTGTCGCTCTGGCCCAAAGGCTCTGCAACGCCGTAGCTCATAACAATTAGATCGACGAGAGGACGGAACGGTTCAATAAGATCGTCGACAAGATTAAACGCGTTGTAAACGCTGTGATGGTGAAGCCCTTGGGATACGAGCCATCCACCGCCAACGGCTGCTCTTCCGATGCCCGCGCGCAAGACGCTGTAACCATAATCGAGGGCGGAGCTCTGCATGCTGTTGCGTCTGGTCCCTTCGGTAATGAGGGCTTTAAAGTACGCGGAGGCAGCTGCGCCTTCACGATTGTCCGTGTCGCCCGAAAGAACGGTTTTGGCATAAGAGGGGAGAGGGTCTGTAGGCAGCCCCATTTCTGTGAGAACCGCCGCTTGGTTGAGTATCTTTGCCTGAACGATTCGTTTCCAAAGCTGCTTTTTAAACGGAAGGCTCATTGCAAGCTGGTCTTCGACGATGCGTGCATGGCGCGAATGGGCTCCCATGGGGAGCATGAGACCGTTGGGCATGTGGTCACGTCCGCAAATCATAACGCCTATTCCCGCGTCGTTGAGTTGTGACATACAGGCAACTGTCATTGTTGTTTGATGCGATTCGACGATGACGACCCAAATGTCTTCAAGGGGAACGGTGGAGCTTCGATCGTCCACGTTAATCATCAATAGGCCGTTCTTGATGCAGAGATGGGCCTTGCTCTGGATAAGTATTGTCCGTTGGGCCATTTTGTCGACGACCTTCCCCGCATTAGCGCTAAAATATAACTACGTCGAAAGCAGCTCACCTTGGGGAAGGGCGCGGCTCCAGACAAGGGGAGCCACTTAAGTGGCTTACCCGTAAAGTTACCCCCGTTCAATCTCCGGATTGGGCGGGGCGAACTTTTTTGGGCGAGTGTTAACCAGTATTCCGTAAACGGTAGCTATGGATAGCGTTTAGGTCGGTCCTTTTGAGCGATTTTTCGCCCAAGGATTTGATTCGATTGTGAAGAAAAGTACATAAATCGCTGTGCCGAATACGGCTCTTTTCTTGCGTGAAGGGCGACGTGCCGGCGCGTTTTGTCTCGAAAAAATGAATCGCAGTTGTAGATCTGAGGTCGAATCAGTCTTCTTTTTTGAGGCTTGAAACAGAAAAACCCCTGTTAAAGGGGCTTTTCTGTGCGCACATAGCGTATCACCTTGGGGAAGGGCGCGTGCTCAAGACTCCAGCAATGAGTAGATACCGTCGTCACCGAGCGTATCACCTTGGGGAAGGGCGCGTGCTCAAGACTGCGTCAGTAATTGCAAGGTGTCCACCTCGAGCGTATCACCTTGGGGAAGGGCGCGTGCTCAAGACATCTTCATTGCCGTCGCCATGTTGAACAGGAGCGTATCACCTTGGGGAAGGGCGCGTGCTCAAGACAGGTCAATCTCGATTGTTCCGTCAGACATCAGCGTATCACCTTGGGGAAGGGCGCGTGCTCAAGACCCCGAGGTAACTGAGGACAGCGCCGTTATTAGCGTATCACCTTGGGGAAGGGCGCGTGCTCAAGACTCGCTCACGGCGCAGAACCCGCACGTCTCGAGCGTATCACCTTGGGGAAGGGCGCGTGCTCAAGACAGCTGGCATCTTATATTCAACCTCCGTAGTAGCGTATCACCTTGGGGAAGGGCGCGTGCTCAAGACTCACGTCGCCGGTGATGCTTACCGAGAGCTAGCGTATCACCTTGGGGAAGGGCGCGTGCTCAAGACCGCGTGGTACCATGCTCTACGCCACATAGAACCGTATCACCTTGGGGAAGGGCGCATGCGCAAAGATGCGATAACCGTACAAGATAAGCTCGAAAGTTCAATTAAAGTATGCAGCCGTTGGTTTACGGGTGATGTTCCCAGAAAGAAGAATGCCCCGTTCAGAGCTCACTCTGAACGGGGCATATGGGCTATTTGCGCATTATTATGGACTCACGAATAATTGTTGGGAACAGATTGTTGTTCAGCTTGGCAACACTGGGGCAGCTTAGGGCTTCCTTAGTAAGCCTGTCGATAAATGACCAACTTCCATTTGCAATGTTGTAGCCATTAAACCGCCCAATAAAATTGCCGATTTGCACTAGATCGCCAAGGTATATTTCCAGGGGCGGCTTTGTCCTTGCGCTTTCCGGAACGAGTTTCCACGCCTTTCTTCCTATTGCTGCCCTTGCAATTCTAGGCACATACGTCCCATCTTTAAGTGCAGGAATATCCGCCTTATAGACGGGGTCTGCGTACCACGCGCCCTGTCCCTTCTTGGCCTCCGGGTCATGCCAGAGCCTCAGGCACAACATCTCGCTCACCTTGATGACCGACTTCTCGTCTGCCGACACAACGGCGTTGCCCATGACGATGTCCTTATCGGAGCTCGCCTTGCGAGCAATGTCTTTGCCCTGTGCATTAACGCCGGCATAGCGATAGACCGTTTGCTCGAACAACTCGCCCTTTCCCTTACGCGGAACAAAGCGTGTGGGTACGACGAAATCGTGCGCCGCACGTACTTCGTTCGCAAAGGTTTCCCAGGGCATAACACTTTCGAGAGCCTTCATGATGGCATCGCGGCGTTGGGTCTCGTTCATACCTCTGGTTATGCTCCAGTGTGTCTCTTGGTTGATTCGAGCGGTTTTAATCACGAGGCTTCGACTACATGCTGCAATCACACAAGCATCGGTGGCATGGTGACGATCGTCCGAGCGGTCTTTTTCGCCATTCGAACCAAAGTTAAGCCCCCACCTGCGACGCAGCCATGCGGTCGCTCTGCCAGTGGTGGGAACAACATGTGCCTTTGCGCCATCATCGGGGAACAGCAGGCAGTCTGCGAGGTAAGCGCATACTTCTCGCGACATATAGGCGGTGTCGGTGAAGCTGCGTGCTAAGAATTCGCCTTCCTTGGTGTCAAGGTCTTTGGCTCTTCGGTGGTTTCTGTGGGAGAGATTCCGGCATAGGCCCAGCTCAGCGGGCGAAAACAACGATCTGGAACTGAAACGGCCCCGGGAGGGGCCGTTTCCGCGTCATCCGCCTATGATTGCTAAGCCAAATTCAGACAACCGAAGAGGTGTGACGCATGAAGAGTCTACTACTTCTCGCCCTCGGTCTGGCCCGCACGGTCGTCCTGGGCGCGCGCATCGAGGCCGAGCGCATCGTCGTGAGCGTCCGGCCCTACAAGCGCGAGCAGCGCCGCTGCCCCGTATGCGGCAGGGCCTGCGACTTCTACGACATGGCGAACCGCGGGGCCCCCAGGCTGTGGAGGGCGATGGACCTGGCGCGCTCGGCCTGCTACCTGGAGTACGCGCCCTGCAGGGTGCGCTGCCCGGAGCACGGCGTGCGCACCGAGGCCGTCCCCTGGGCGCGGCACGGGGCGCGCTTCACGCGCGACTTCGAGGACTGGGTGGCGTGGCTGGCGGTCCGCTGCACCGCCTCGGCGGTCTCCGAGCTCGCCCGCGTCGAGTGGCACAGCGTGGGCGGCGTGTGCAGGCGCGTCTACGCCGAGCTGGAGGCCGCGCGCGGCGCCTCGAGGTTCGACGGCGTGCGCCGCATCGGCATCGACGAGACGTCGTACAAGAAGGGCCACAAGTACGTCACGGTGGTCGTCGACCACGACCGCGGCTGCCTCATCTGGGCGCACGAGGGCACCGGCAAGGACGTGCTCAACCTGTTCCTCGACGAGCTCACGCGCGAGCAGAGGCGCGCCATAGAGGTGGTGACCGCCGACGGCGCGAGGTGGATAAGGCAGCTGGTCAAGCGCCGCTGCCCCAACGCGAGGTGGGTCATGGACCCCTTCCACGTGGTCCAGTGGATGAACGACGCGCTCGACGCCGTGCGCTGCGAGGAGTGGAACGCCGCCAGGGCCGCCGCCAGGGCCGCCAGGCCCAGGCCCGAGGGCAAGCGCGGCAGGCCTGCCAAAGGCGAGCTGCCGCCCGAGGAGGTCAGGGCGCTCGAGGAGGAGGCGGCCTCCATCAAGGGCAGCCGCTACGCGCTCGTGAAGAACCCCGAGGACCTCACCGACGGCCAGAGGGCGAGGCTCGAGGCGCTCAAGAAGAGGGCCGGCTCGCGGCTGGTCAGGGCCTGGGAGCTCAAGGAGGACCTGCGGGCCGTCTTCCGGGCAGCCGACGGCTCCGAGGCCGCCGAGCTGCTCGACGACTGGATGCACAGGGCCGCCTACTGCAAGATCGCCAAGGTCGTCGCCGTGGAGAAGAAGGTGCGCCGCCGGCGCGACGACATCATCGCCGCAGTCGAGCTCGGCATCAGCAACGGGCGCGTAGAGGCCATCAACAACAAGATCAAGGTGACGGTGAGGATGGGCTACGGCTTCCGCAACACCGACAACCTCGTGGCCCTGCTCATGCTCAGGTGCGGCGACTGCCAGCCCCAGCTCCCGGGTCGCCCGGTGAAGGCGAGGAAGAAGGGCGTGAAGGGAGCGAAGAGCGTTGCTGCCTAGGCTAGCCCCTTGTCACACAAACTACCGAAGCCTCTAAAAAAGCCGATAACACATAGGTTTTTTGACCTAATGCGTTATCGGCTCTGCGT
>OLND01003513.1_pt1 | contig 12157 bp, 9 predicted proteins | sample 1672031 | NCBI WGS metagenome assembly OLND01 (sample SAMEA3136638, study PRJEB25190) | human gut metagenome | biome: human gut; feature: human-associated habitat; material: faeces | place: Austria | collected 2013
CGACCTCCGACGTGACAGGCCGGCGCTCTAACCAACTGAGCTAACACCCCGTGCTTTGCAGCGCGGATTATTCTACCGGTAGCGTCCCTTCGGCGCAATACCCTATTTTGAAATATTTCGGATCGCGATTCGGCCTTGCCGAGAGGGCGGCCGCGCGGCATCCGTGCAGGTTGTGTGTACGTGTAAACAATTTAGAGTCTAAAATATAAATTATGCTAAGGTTTAGCAGCTAAACTATAAGGAGCAGGGAAAGGAGACGCCGTGGACGAATCGTTCGCCGAGACGAAGCGCGAGCTGTACGAGCTCATGCAGCGCATGCGGCATGACCGCATCACCCCGCCCACGCCCGAAGGCGTGACGCCCTCCGAGGCGCGCACCATGATGACGGTGGCGATGCTGGAGGAGCACGGCGAGCCTATCAGGCCCGGTCGTGTGGCGGAGCTCTCGCACACGACCCCCAGCGCGCTGTCGCAGACGTTCAAGGCGCTCGAGGAGAAGGGCCTCATCGAGCGGCATCGCTCGGGAGATGATTACCGCGCCGTCACGGTGAACCTCACCGGCGAGGGGCGCCGGTTCGCCGCCGAGGGGCGCCGTATGCGCGACGAGCACATGGAGCAGGTCATGGCGTTCGTGGGCGAGGAGGACATGGCGCACCTCGTGCGCATCCTCAAACGCGTCGTGGCGTTCCACGACCTCACGCACGCGAGCGACGGGTCGGCGCCATGCCCCTTTGGCGCCGCGTCCTCTGTGCCGCGCGACCCCGAAGGAGGAGATGCCCCGTGCGCATAGTCCGCTACCTCAAGAACTCCAAGATCGCAGTCGTGCTCATCGTGTGCCTGCTCATCGTGCAGGCGTTCACCGACCTGGCGCTGCCGAACTACACGTCCCAGATCGTGGACGTGGGCATCCAGCAGTCGGGCGTTGAGCACGCCGCCACCGAGGAGATGACCGCTCGCACCCACGACCTCGTGGCCATGATGCTGCCGGAGGGCGACGAGAAGACGTTCGATGCCGCCTACGCCAAGACCGACCAGGGCACGTACAAGCTGAACGCCCAGGGCGAGAAGGAGCAGGCCGAGCTCGACCGCATGGTGTCTCTTCCGCTTGTGGCCATCCACTACTCCCATCAGGTTCCCGACCTCGACCTCGACCAGGCCCTGCAAGCCTACCAGGCGGGCGCCGTGCAGAAGCAGCAGATACTCGACATGCTGGACAAGGCGAAGGAGCAGATGGGCGACATGGGGGATTCCATCGTCGACCAGCAGGCCATCGCAGCCGCGCGCGCCGAGTACGAGCAGCTCGGCTACAACCTGTCCGATATCCAGATGCGCTACCTCGTGCGCATCGGCCTGACCATGCTGGGTCTCGCGGCCCTCGGCATGGCGGTGGCCATCCTCGTGGGCTTCCTCGCCTCCCGCACGGCCGCCAAGGTGGGCGCGACGCTCCGCGCGAAGCTGTTCCGGCGCGTCGTGTCGTTCTCGGACGCCGAGGTGCAGTCCTTCTCGGCCGCATCGCTCATCACGCGCGGCACCAACGACGTCCAGCTGATCCAGATGGTCACCGTCATGCTGCTGCGCATGGTGCTGTACTCGCCCATCCTGGCCATCGGCGGCATCATCATGGTGTCGCGTACTAACCTGGCCATGAGCTGGATCATCGTGCTGGCCGTGGTGGTCATCGGCATCCTCATCGCCGTGCTCATGAAGGTGGCCATGCCCAAGTTCAAGATCATGCAGAAGCTCATCGACCGCGTGAACCTCGTGTCGCGCGAGATGCTCACGGGCCTGCCCGTCATCCGCGCGTTCGACCGCCAGCCCTTCGAGGAGCAGCGCTTCGACGAGGCCTCCACGCGCCTCATGAAGACGCAGCTGTTCACGAACCGCGTCATGACGTTCATGATGCCGCTGATGATGCTCATCATGAACGGCGTGTCCGTGCTCATCGTGTGGGTGGGCGGCGGCTACATCGACAACGGCACCATCCAGACGGGCGACCTCATCGCGTTCATCACCTACGCCATGGTCATCATCATGAGCTTCCTCATGATCGGCATGATCTCCATCATGCTGCCGCGCGCCGACGTGGCCGCGCAGCGCGTGAACGAGGTGCTGGAGAAGCAGCCCACCATCTGCGACCCCGCGCCCGAGACGGCGCGCGACGCCGAGCTGGCCGGCCGCACGGGCGGCGCCCGCATCGTGTTCGACGACGTGAGCTTCAAGTACGGCGACTCGAAGGAATGCGTGCTGGAGAACCTGGACTTCGCCTGCGAGCCGGGGCAGACCACGGCCATCATCGGCTCCACCGGGTCGGGCAAGTCGACGGTGGTGAAGCTCATCGAGCGCTTCTACGACGTCACCTGCGGCTCCATCACCGTGGACGGCGTGGACGTCCGCGACGTGAGCCAGGAGGCGCTGCGCGCGCAGCTGGGCTACGTGCCGCAGAAGGCGTTCCTGTTCAGCGGCACCATCCACAAGAACGAGCAGGCGCTGGTCATCAAGAACGACAACACGCGCTACAACACCGTCATCAAAGACGTGTTCACGTTCGAGGAGCTGGGCAAGAAGAAGCAGCAGGAAGTGTATGCGGGCGACATCGTGGCCGTGGTGGGCGTGGAGGACGCCGACATCGGCGACATGGTCACGAGCCGCGAGAACCCGGTGCGCCTCGACCCCATCGAGGTGGAGGAGCCCACGATGGCCGTTGTGTTCGAGGCGTCCACCAGCCCGCTCATCGGCCGCGAGGGCGACATCGTGGGCGCGCGCCAGTTGAAGGAGCGCCTCATGCGCGAGGCGGAGAGCAACATCTCCATGCGCATCGAGGAACTGGAGGACAAGTCCGGCGTAGAAGTGGCCGGCCGCGGCGTGCTGCACTTGTCCGTGCTCATGGAGACCATGCGCCGCGAGGGCTTCGAGTTTCAGGTGGGCCGCCCGCGCGTGCTCATCAAGAAGGACGAGCAGGGCCGCAAGCTGGAGCCCATCGAGGAGGCCACGGTCGACGTGCCCAGCGAGTACGCGGGCAAGGCCATCGAGGTGTTCGGCAGCGCCGGCGGCGAGATGGCCGACATGTTCCAGCGCGGCGACCAGACGCACCTCGTGTTCAAGATCCCCACGCGCGGCACCATGGGCCTGCGCACGCGCCTGCTGAACGTCACTCGCGGCGAGGCCACCATGTTCCACCACTTCAGCGAGTACGGCGCCTACCGCGGAGACTTCAACGGCCGCAAGAACGGCTCCATGATCAGCATGTCCACCGAGAAATCGGTCGCCTACGCGCTGGACACGCTGCAGGAGCGCGGCAAGCTGTTCGTCGGTCCGGGCGAGGATTGCTACGAGGGCATGATCGTGGGCGAGAGCGCGAAGGAAGGCGACATGGTCGTCAACATCGCGAAGTCCAAGCAGCTGGGCAACCAGCGCTCGAGCGGCGCCGACAAGGCCATCCAGCTCACGCCGCCGCAGACGTTCACGCTGGAAGAGGCGCTGGAGTACATCGAGGATGACGAGCTGGTGGAGGTCACGCCCCAGAGTATCCGCCTGCGCAAGCGCATCCTAAACTCCATCGAGCGCAAGAAGGCCAACAAGAACTAGCAGGTTTCCGCAGGTTCGCATGCGCTTCGACAAGAGGCACCTCCACGTCAGCGTAGGGGGTGCCTCTTCGCATAAGGCCCCGTCCACGCTTCGTGAAGCGAAAGTGGGCATATTGTGCATCGCTAAGGGGGCAATTGCCGCGTGTGCGAAAATACTGATCAGTAACTTACATCATGCACGGCAGCTGCGGCAGCCGGCATGTTCAAGGGAAGGGTTCTATGAAGACTGCTAACATCATGAAGGCCGTGTGCGTTGCCGGGTTGGCAGCCACGTGCGTATGGAGCCTGGCGGCCTGTGCGGGCGGTGCCTCCGCTTCCGGCGCGAAGACCTATACCGGCGGCGTGGCGGCCACGGTCAACGGCACGGAGATTCCCGAGGACGAAGTCACGGGCATGGTCGAGAGCATCCGCTCCCAAATGAGCATGACCGATACCGACACCTGGGGCCAGTGGCTTGCTGACAACGCCATGACGCCCGAGTCCGTCCGCGAGGAGATGATCGATTCATTCGCTCAGCAGGAACTCATCAAGCAGGGCGCTAAGGAGAAGAACATAACCGTCGAGAGCTCCGAGATCGACGACATCGTGAACAAGACGAAGTCGAACTACGAGGACGACGAGAAGTGGAAGGCCGCCCTCGAGCAGGTCGGCTTCACCGAGGAGAAGTACCGCGAGAACGTTGAGAGCCAGCTCTTGCAGAAGAAGCTGACCGAGTCGTTCGCCTCCGACGAGGAGCCCAGCCAAGAGGACCTGCTGAAGTACGCGCAGATGTACGCCTCCGCCTACGACGGAGCGAAGCGCTCCTCGCACATCCTGTTCGACAGCGGCGACGAGGCCACGGCCCAAAGCGTGCTCGACCAGATCAACAGCGGCCAGCTGGACTTCGCCGAGGCTGCCAAGCAGTACTCCAAGGACAACGCGGAAGGTACCGGCGGCAGCGCAGCGAAGGGCGGCGACGTGGGCTGGGACAAGCTGAACAGCTTCGTGACCGAGTACACCGACGCGCTGGGCGGCCTTGAGAAGGATCAGGTCAGCGGCTTGGTCACGAGCCAGTACGGCATCCATATCATCAAGTGCACCGACGTGTTCAACGCACCTAAGGTAGTCGGCGAGGATGGTACCGAGACCGTCGAGCTCACGAGCCTCGACCAGATTCCCGTCGAGTTCTTGGACAGCGTGAAGGAATCCCTCAAGCAGCAGAACCAGAGCACGGCGGTTCAGGAGTGGTTCAACGAGTACAAGGAGAACGCCGACATTCAGATCAACCCGATGCCGGAGGGCCTGCCCTACGCCGTCGACATGTCGAAGTACACGCCGGCCGAGGGGTCGACGGGCGCCGAGCAGAACGCTGCCGGCGAGAATGCCGACGGCAGTGCCGAGGGAACGGCGGACGGCTCCGCCGACAACGGCGGCTCGGCCGATGCTGCGGATGGGGGCGATGCGACGGGTAGCGCCGACGGTTCTGCCGACAACGCGGCCGGCGACCAGCCTGCAGAAGGCGGCGACAGCGCGAACCAGCAGCCTGCCGAGGCGGCTTAGCGGTACGACCGCACGGTGCAGGTGCGCAGACGATCACGAACGGCGGGCATCCTGCGGGGTGCCCGCCGTTTTTTCTTTCCCGGTTTTGTCTTCCTCTTGGGGTATCCGCGGCCTTTCCGCTTCAAGCGCCCCTTCGATTGCATTGCCGCACAACCGCGCCCGGCCACTTCGGAAGTGTTTCACGTGAAGCACTTCCACTGAACAGGAGCGATTAAACGAACATGAGCCTCACCCCGCCTCCCTTCCTCCAGCTGCGCAACGCTGTCGTGCGCCGAGCCGGACGCGCCATCCTGACGATCGACGCGTTCGAGCTTGCGTGCGGCGAGAACATCGCCCTGCTCGGGCCGAACGGTTCAGGCAAGTCGACGTTCGTGAAGCTCGTCACGCGCGAGATGCTGCCGCTGCACCGCGACGAGCCCCCCGTGCTCTTCAAGGGCCGCGATCGCGCAATGCTCGCCGAAGTCAAGCGCAGCCTGGGCGTGGTGTCGTCTACCATGCAGGAGCAGATGACGGTGCACCTGCCGGTCGTGGACATCGTGGCCGGCGGCCTGTTCGGCGCCCTCGGCATCCCGCAGGCCGTTGCCGCCCCCGATGCCGATGGCGCCCGCGACCGGGCGCTCGCCACCATGGGGCTGCTCGGCATCGCCGACCTCGCCGCCCGCGACGCCATGACGCTCTCTACCGGCCAGGCGCGCCGCGCTCTCATCGCCCGTGCGCTCGTGCACGATCCCGAGGCCCTCGTGTTCGACGAGCCCTGCACCGGCCTCGATCCCGAGGGCATGTTCTATGTGCGCCGCAGCATGCGCGCGCTGGCCCAGGCGGGGAAGTCCATCGTGCTGGTGACGCACTATCCCGAGGACGTCATCCCCGAGATCGCCCGCCTCGTCCTCGTGAAGGACGGTGCCGTGTTCGCCGACGGCCCGAAGGAGCGGCTGCTCTCAGACGACACTATGAGCGCGCTGTTCGACGTCCCCCTGCGCGTGAAGCGCACGGCGGTTCCCGCTGTCGCGAAAAATGCCGAAGAGGATGCTTATTTCTCGCTTGTGAGCGCCTATTAGCTGTTGTATACTACGTAGCTGCTGCACGTCCGCGCCCAGCGCGAGCATGCACGTTTCGGACGAGCGGAGAGATGACCGAGAGGCCGAAGGTGCACGATTGGAAATCGTGTGTGCTCCAAAAGAGTACCTAGGGTTCGAATCCCTATCTCTCCGCCAGCTTACACCCGCGCCCGCGAGGCGCGTTCCATACGGGGCACACGCCCCATCACCCCACGCGGAGGGGTGGCAGAGTGGTTGAATGCGGCGGTCTCGAAAACCGTTTTACCCGTAACCCGGGTAACGAGGGTTCGAATCCCTCCTCCTCCGCCAGTTTTCCAGATGAAGCGCCTCCGGGCGCTTTTTTCATTCCATCGTGCGCGCCCTGCCTTAACGCCTTCTTAACACCCGCCCTCGCTCCTTAACGGCGCGCTAATCCGCGCAACCTTATCGTTTTCCTAGTTTGCAAAGGTGCCGCTGCGGCGGCCTGGAAACGAGGAAGGAAGACGATGGACTACGTAACCGCCGTCGTTGGAGGGTTGAGCGTCATCGTGGCGTTCTACCTGTTCTACGTTCTGCTTCGAGGGGGTGACGAGCGGTGATGGACGAGTTGCTGGAATACGGCATCTACCTTGCCCTGCTCGTGGCGCTCGCCATCCCGCTGTCGGGCTATATCAACAAGGTCATGGCCGGCGAGAGGGTGGCCGTGCTCTCGCGTGTGCTCGTGCCGGTGGAGAACGTGGTGTACCGGTGCATCCGCGTCGACCGTGCCGACGTCATGGGCTGGAAACGCTACCTGATAAGCGCGCTGGCGTTCTCGGCGCTCTCGCTGGTAGGGTTGTTCGCCATCCTCATGTTGCAGGGCGTGCTGCCGGGCAATCCCGAGGGGCTCCCCGGTCTCACGTGGGACCTCGCGTTCAACACGGCGGTCAGCTTCGTGACGAACACGAACTGGCAGGCCTATAGCGGCGAGAGCGCGCTCAGCTACTTCTCCCAGGCCATCGGCCTGACCGTGCAGAACTTCGTCACACCGGCCGTGGGCATGGCCGTGCTGTTCGCGCTGTTCCGCGGGTTGGTGAGCGAAGGCGCCCCTGGCCTGGGCAACTTCTTCGTCGATGTGACGCGCTCCGTGCTTTTCGTGCTCATCCCGCTCGCGCTCGTCGTGACCGTGGTGGACGTGTGGCAGGGCTCGCCGCAGAACGTATCCGAGTATCAGGAAGTACAGCTGCTGGAACCGGTCGGTATCGATGCAGAGGGCAATGTGGTAGAAGCCGATGATCCGGCAGCCGTGCAGGTGATCGATGAGGGCGTGGTTCCCATGGGGCCGCAGGCCAGCCAGGTTGCCATCAAGCAGCTCGGAACGAACGGCGGAGGCTATAATGGCGTGAACTCGGCGAGCGCCCTGGAAAACCCCACGCCGCTCACGAACCTGGTGCAGTGTATCTCGCTGCTGCTCATCCCGTTCGCGCTCGTGTTCAGCTTCGGTCGCTTCGTGGCCGATCGGCGACAGGGTCGGGCTATCTTCGCGGCCATGTTCGTGGTGCTGGTGGCGAGCTTGGCAGTGATAGCCTTCTTCGAACAGGTCGGAACGCCGCAGCTTGCGGCCGACGGCTCGGTGTACATGGGCACGTACGATCAGTCCGGCGGTAACATGGAGGGCAAGGAGGCACGTTTCGGCGTGACCGACTCCTCTCTCTGGGCCGCATTCACCACAGCCGCATCGAACGGCGCGGTCAACTCCATGCATGACAGCTACACGCCCATCGGCGGCATGGTACCCATCATTCTCATGGGATTGGGCGAGATCATCGGCGGCGGTATCGGCTGCGGCTTGTACGGCATGATAGGTTTCGTCATCCTTACCGTGTTCATCGCGGGGTTGATGGTGGGTCGCACGCCCGAGTACTTGGGTAAGAAGATCGGACCCAAAGAAATGCGCATGGCCACGATCCTGTGCATCACCACGCCTATGGTTCTTCTTATAGGCGCTGCGGTCATGTGCCTCGATCCGGCGACGGTGGATAGTCTGAACAACGCGGGTGCCCATGGATTCTCTGAAGTACTTTATGCCGCCACATCGGCGGGCGGTAACAACGGATCGGCTTTCGCAGGCTTCAACGCTAACACCCCGATGATCAACGTCGTGTTGGGTTTCGAAATGCTGGCGAACCGCTTCATCCCGCTTGCAGCCACGCTCGTGCTGGCTGGCAGCTTGTGCGCGCGGCCGAAGGTGGCGGTGAGTGCAGGCACGCTCTCCACGAGCAATGCCATGTTCGTGTTCCTACTGATCCTTGTCGTGCTGCTGGTTGGCGCTCTGTCGATGTTCCCGGCGCTGGCGCTGGGCCCGATAGCCGAGCAGCTTCATATGGTGCTCTAGGGAAGGCGGGCGAAAAAAGAAATGTCAACGGCAACTATGAGGAACAATGAAATGACCCATTTGGCGAAGCGCGCCGTGCGCGACTCCTTCGTGAAGCTTGCCCCTCGCGAGCAGGCGAAGAATCCCGTTATGCTCATGGTGTACCTATCGGCCATCCTGACGCTCGTTCTGTTCGTGCTGTCGCTGTTCGGCATCACGGATTCCCAGCCCGGCTTCATCATCGCCATCTCGGCGGTGCTGTGGCTCACGGTGCTGTTCGCGAACTTCGCGGAGGCGCTCGCCGAGGGCCGCGGCAAGGCGCAGGCCGACTCGCTGCGCGCCGCCAAGCGCGACGTGCCCGCGCACAAGCTCAACGAGGGCCTGGTGGCGAAGGGCCATCATGTGGACGACCCGGCGGAGTTCTTCCGCCTGCAGGCCGACGAGGTGAGCTCGGCGGTTCTGAAGAAGAAGGACCTCTTCTACGTGGCGGCTGGCGAGCAGATCCCGGCTGATGGCGAGATCGTCATCGGCGCCGCATCGGTGGACGAGAGCGCCATCACCGGCGAGTCGGCTCCGGTTATCCGCGAGTCCGGCGGCGACCGCTCCGCCGTGACGGGTGGCACCACCGTGCTTTCCGACTGGCTGGTCGTGCGCGTGACGGCCGATGCGGGCCACAGCTTCCTCGACCAGATGATCGCCATGGTGGAATCGGCTACCCGCAAGAAGACCCCGAACGAGATCGCGCTCGAGATACTGCTCGTGGCGCTGACCATCGTGTTCCTGATCGTGTCGGTGTCGCTGTTCGCGTTCAGCGGCTTCAGCGCGAACCAGGAGGGTATCGCGAATCCCACCACCATCACCTCGCTCGTGGCACTGTTCGTGTGCCTGGCGCCCACCACCATCGGTGCGCTTCTGTCGGCTATCGGCATTGCCGGAATGAGCCGCCTGAACCGGGCGAACGTATTGGCCATGAGCGGCCGCGCCGTGGAGGCGGCGGGTGACGTGGATGTGCTTTTGCTGGACAAGACGGGCACCATCACGCTGGGCAACCGGCAGGCCGCCGAGTTCATACCGGTGGACGGCGCCACCGAGCACGACGTGGCCGACGCGGCGCAGCTGGCCAGCCTTACCGACGAGACGCCCGAGGGCCGCAGCATCGTGGTGCTGGCGAAGGAGCGCTTCGGCATCCGCGCCCGCGAGCTGGAAGGCTCGGGCATGGTCAGCATCCCGTTCACCGCGCAGACGCGCATGAGCGGTGTTGACTTCGAGGGTCACGAGATTCGGAAGGGGGCGGCCGATGCCGTCAAGGATTATGTGGAGTCGCACGGCGGCGCGTACAGCGGCGAGTGCGCCGCAGTCGTTGCGGATGTCTCGCGTGCAGGCGGCACTCCGCTGCTCGTTGCTCGCGATCATCGTATTCTGGGCGTTATCCATCTGAAGGACATCGTGAAGCAGGGTATCAAGGAAAACTTTGCCGATTTGCGCACCATGGGCATCAAGACCGTCATGATAACGGGCGACAACCCCATGACGGCCGCCGCCATCGCAGCCGAGGCCGGCGTGGACGACTTCATTGCCGAGGCCACGCCCGAGACGAAGCTGGCCGCCATCCGCCAGTACCAGGCCGAGGGCCACATGGTGGCCATGACGGGCGACGGCACGAACGACGCACCCGCGCTTGCGCAGGCCGACGTGGCCGTGGCCATGAACAGCGGCACCCAGGCTGCCAAGGAAGCCGGCAACATGGTGGACTTGGACTCTTCACCCACGAAGCTCATCGACGTCGTGCGCATCGGCAAGCAGCTGCTCATGACGCGCGGCAGCCTGACCACGTTCTCCATAGCGAACGACCTGGCGAAGTACTTCGCCATCGTGTCCGCGTTGTTCGTGCCGCTGTATCCTCAGCTCGAGGCGCTGAACATCATGCACCTCACGAACCCCTACACGGCTATCATGGCGGCCATCATCTACAACGCTCTCATCATCGTGGCGCTCATTCCGTTGGCGCTGCGCGGTGTGAAGTACCGCGAGGCGTCATCGCAGAGCCTGCTGTCCCGCAACCTGTTGGTATACGGTCTGGGCGGCATCGTCCTGCCGTTCGTTGTCATCAAGCTGCTCGACATGATGTTGACGGCTTTGGGTGTGGCGTGAGGATAGTTCTCGTCCAGCAGTTTGGTTTGGCAAAACTCTGCATTCAATACTCCGCAGGTCAAAAGCAATAACTGGCCTGCGGACCGAATTGGAAAGGATCACCTCATGAAGCAAGTGAAAATATGGGGAAGCGCAATGCTCCTCTTCCTCGTTACAACAGTGCTGTGCGGTGTTGTCTACACGGCTGTTTGCACGGGTGTCGCGCAAATCTTCTTCCCTTATCAGGCAAACGGCTCTATCATCGAGGTCGATGGGACAAAGTACGGCAGCGAGCTTGTCGGCCAGGAGTTCCACGATCAGGATCATATGTGGGGCCGGCTCACGAACGCAAACGTCTCTGCGTTTACCGACGACGAGGGTAATCCCGTCATGTGGTACGGCCCGTCGAACCTGAGTCCCGCGAGCGACGATTTTGCCGCTACGGTGCAGGCCCGTATCGACGAGATCCATGCAGCCCACCCCGAGAAGGGCGACGAGCCCATCCCCAGTGACCTCGTCACGAACTCCGGCAGCGGCTTCGACCCCCATATCTCCCCGGCTGCCGCCGAGTACCAGGTGGAGCGGTTGGCGAAGAACACCGGCAAGACGCCTTCCGAGATCCGCGCCATCATCGAGCAGTGCACCGAGCAGCCCCAGTTCGGTGTTCTCGGCGATGCTCGCGTGAACGTCCTCAAGGTGAACCTCATGCTCGACGGTATCCTCCAGTAGCCGCCTTCCCAACCGTTCGAAACCGCCGAATCCCCCGGATGTTTCATGCGAAACATCCGGGGAGCGGGAAACGTCCTGAATAACGGCCGCGTATCAATATCTGAAGATACGCCGAATAACTCGCCGTCCGCGAGCGAGGGCTCGCTGGGAAGCCCTACACTGGTCGGCAACGGAAAAACGAGGGCCGCATGCGGGCCGCCAAAAAGAGCGGACAGGCAGCGGCGGCCAGTTGAAAGGACGAGGCTATGGCCGATCGCGTAGTGGAGAGCTCGGACGTAGAAGTACCCGAGATCCCCGAGATCCTGGAAAAGGTGCTGCTCTTCTCGCTGGAAGAGGCGAAGGAGAAGATGAAGCAAGGTGCCGACGTGGTGCCGTTCACCGCGCTCGTGGTGAAGGAGAACCTGTTCTTGGAGAACCATCCGGGCGAGTCGGCGGACGAATGCTTCGCCTTCGCGCGCCACACGGTGGAGAACGCCCGCGGCGCCGAGGCGTACGCTCTGTGCTATGACGGCTACGTGGAAGTCGATGACGAGACGAAGGATGCGCTCATCGCCGAGGGCGGCATTCCCGGCGAGGACGAGGGCGTGGCCGTTGGCTTCCTTTACACGATGAGCGAAGACGGCGAGCCTGCGTTCGAGGAGGAACCGGCCTACATCGGCGAGGCGCCGAACTACATGGCCGATCTCAAGGACGCGAGCGAATACGACGAAGAGGATATCGACGGCAAGTATCTTGACGAAGACGAGTTCGAAGAAGAGCCTGCCGAGGACGAAGCCGAATAAAGGA
>OLND01003518.1_pt1 | contig 12128 bp, 9 predicted proteins | sample 1672031 | NCBI WGS metagenome assembly OLND01 (sample SAMEA3136638, study PRJEB25190) | human gut metagenome | biome: human gut; feature: human-associated habitat; material: faeces | place: Austria | collected 2013
GTGCCAGCACCATCTGGTTCTTCCACAGGGGGATGGTGTTGACGATGGTGGACTGTATCTTCTCGGCCATCATGGAGTTATTGTTCTGCAAAAGCCGGATCTGAGGACCCATCTGCAGGCTGATGGTGCGGGTCAACTCAAGGTCGTAGAGCTTTTTCTCAAAGCGCTCGCACTGGTCGGCCAGATCGCGTGCGGCCTGTGCGTCCTCAGGCAGGCCGGAAGCCTTTGCCTTGTCCATCGCCTGCTGCAGCTCGTGGGCGCGGAAGTCGGCCAGCTTCTTCTTGCCCGCGAGGATATACATGCTCAGCTCTTTGAAATAGGCCATGTTCAGCTCGTACATCTTGTCCAGCATCGCAATATCCTTGAGCAGCTGCACCTGATGCTTTTCGAGGGCGGACTGGATGGTCTCGACGTTCGTTTCCGCTTTGCTGTACTTGGTCTTCATGTTGTCGAGCTGGTTACCCTTTTTCTTGAAGAAGCCGAGGATGCCCTTTTCCTCTTCGGCGGCGTCAAAGTTCTTCAGCTCCCCGATAAGGTCGGTGATCATGCCGCCCACCTCGCCGAGGTCTTTGGTGGACACTTTGGAAAGTGCCGCCTCGGAGAAGTCACCGATCTTCTTCTGGCAGGCGGAGCCGTACTGCAGCACCTGCTGGCTGTTGGTGATGTCGATCTTCTGAGCGAAGGCGTCCACCATCGCCTGCTCCTCGGGGCTGAGCTTGACCTGTTCGGCCTCGGGGGCCGCAGCGGGTTCGGGCTGCTTTCCCTCGGCGGCAGGTGCTTCCACCGGGTCGAGGGTCAGGGTGGGAACAGCGGGTGCGTCTAAGTCAAAATTGAACGTATTATCAGCCATGAGAGATTCCTTCCTTTCCAAATCAGACGTTTAGCCTAAGCCTTGTCCTTTGAGCATATTCTGCAATACCGTCAGATCCGCCGAGAGGTCCATGCTTTCAGCGGCATACAGTGCATCCAGCTGGTTTTCGAATGCAGTGGCGATGGAAGCCGCGTTCCGCTCCACCTCTGCCCGAATCGAAGCGGCATTTTCGCCCCGCACGCCTTGGCGGGCGAGTTTTGCGTACTGCTCCAGTACGTTCACCGCGTCAGGCAGATAGTAGTTCGCAAAGCGGCGTACCTGCTTTGCCTTGGCGGGACTGGCCTCCACCGTCTCCATGATGGAGCGGCCTGCCTTTTCCATCCGGGTCATGGCGGCGGAAAGTTCCGGGTCGGGCAGGGCCTCGTTCAACGCGTGGAGGGCGTCCAGCTTCTGCTGGATGTCGGCCAGCATCTCGTCCACATCGCCGCTGCCAGTGTGGAAAGGCACTTCATGCTCCACCACCCGGGGCGGGCAGACCTTCTTTGCCACGCCGAACATCACGGCTGCGCCGCCCAACGCTAGCAGCAGCGCCCACAGCTTATATACTGGCAGCACCGCGCACAGCACCGCGAACACCAGCGCCGCCGCATACCACGGCAGGACGCTGGGCTTTTGGGTGCGGATAACTTTGCTCATGCATTTTCTCCTTTCCCGGAGGGGCGCACCGCCCCTTGTACTCTTCCATAATAAATCCTTTTATCCACAAAACGCAAGTGTTTCATGAATAATTTACAGGTTGGAAACGGTTATATAATCTTTGAGGGCCTCGCCCCAGACCTCGCGCAGGGTTTCGGGGCGGCAGGCGGCGTTGGCGGGGCTGGTGCTGGGCAGCTTGACCGCCGGGATGCCGGACACCGGCAGCAGATACTTTGTATAGATGCGGTAGGCCGTGGCCCCGTTGCAGAACACTGCCTCAATGGGTGCTTTTGCTAAAAGAGATGCAATGTCGTTCGGCACCACGTCCCGGATAGAGGCGTCCGACGCGCCGGTGATGGTGCAGCTTTCCAGCGTGTCCCACAGGGCGAGGCCATGGCGGAGGATGATGCCTTTTTTGGCTTCGATGTCCTCCCGGGCGGGGACAGGCTCGCCGGTGAGGGCTGCCATCATGGGCCAGAAACGGTTCTGCGGGTGGCCGTAGTAGAAGGCCATCTCCCGGCTTTTGGGGCTGGGCCATGTGCCGAGGATGAGGGCGCGGCTGTTTTCGGAGTAAACGGGTGCGAAGCTCATCGTTCCATCGTCTCCCATGCAGAGCCGAAGCTGCGGTCGGAGGGCTCCGCCTTCGGGCCGTCGAACCACAGCTCTTCAATAAGGGCAGCAAGTCCGTCTTCCCGCACATCGCCGATGATGCGGTCAGCGGCGGCTTTGGCTTCGTCGGTGCCGTTGGACATGCAGCAGCCGAGGCCGGCTGCTTTCAACATCCCGACATCGTTGGCGGAGTCGCCTGCCGCCACGGCCTCGGCGAGGGAGAGGCCCATCTTCTCGCAGAGGTCTGCGAGGCCCGCGCCCTTGTCGATCCCGCCCCGCACGATGTCATAGAAGTGGGAGCCGTCGGGCAGCTGGCCGCCCACCTGCATGAAGTGAAGGCCGAGGTGGCCGTACTTTTCGTTGAACCGCTCCAGCGCCCCCTCGGGGAAGATGCAGAACGCCGCGTGAGGCATATCGATGAGATGGCGGTCCTGGTCTTCGCCGTCCACGCAGTCCAGACCGACGCTATTCATCTGATCGTAGTACTTGTGGAGGATGTCATACTCGCAGTAAGCATAGTATGCATCCTTGAAGTCAAATTGCAGGGGGTAGTTGTAGTCCTCACAGAAATCCACCAGCGCGTACATCTCTTCGTTGGTCATGGGGTGTTCTGCCACGATGGTGCCGTTCTTGTCCACGACGCAGGCACCGTTGCAGGTGATGGCATAGTCGAACCGGATGCCTCCCAGCTGGCCTTTCCGGTTGATGGCTGACCAGGCCCGGCCTGTGCTGAGCACGAATTTTCCCCCGGCGGCCTGAAGCTTCTTCACGGCCTTGACCATGGCCGGACGGGGCTGGTTTTCCCCGAAGGGGACGAGGGTGTTGTCGTAATCGCTTGCGAGAATTTTATATTGCATGGTGTTCTCCTTATATCTATATATAAGTTGAGTATATCACAAAATGGAGGCTTTGTCTCCAAAACAAAAAGCACCTGCACGCTTTTCCGAAGAAAAGGTGCAGGTGTTTTGCAAATACTCAGGCGATGAAGGCCACCACGATTTGGATGCCCACGCCCACAGCAGCGCCGCAGGCCCAGGTCAGGCCGGTGATGAAGAGGTTCTGCTTCCAGGAGGGATTCACCCGCCACAGCACGGCAAGGCCCACGCCCGCGCCGGTGCAGAGACCGGCCACGAGGCTCGAGAAGCGGAGTGCGCCCTCGACGTAGAGTTGGGTCATCAGGACGCTGGCGGCACAGTTGGGGACAAGGCCCACCAGTGCGGCCACCACCGGCTGGAAGAAGCCCATCCGGCCCAGCACCGAGGCGAAGACATCCTCGCCGACGCCCTCGACGATGAGGCCGAACACAAGGCTGAACACGAAGATAAAGACAAAGATCTCGAGGGTGTGGCGGAGCGCGGCCTTCCAGATGGGCTGGGGATGGCCCTCTTCGTCGCTGTGCTCCTCGTGGCAGTCCACCTCGTCGGCGTGGCCGGTGTAGCCGCCGCGCAGGCTGCGGGGCAGGGCCTTGCGGAGGACGAAATCCAGCAGAAAGCCCACAAAGACAGCGTACACGACTTTGATGACCATCAGCAGGATCAGCTTATCCCAGTAGGCGGGCATGGACACCAGCAGGGGGATAGCCTCGTCGCTGGTGGCAAGATAGACGGCCATCAGCGTACCCAGCGTGATGACGCGGGAGGCGTAGAAGTTGGAGGCGATAGCCGAGAAGCCGCACTGCGGCACACAGCCCAGCACCGCGCCCGGCACCGCACCCCAGCGGCCGCCGCCCGCCAGCAGGGCCTCGATGCGCTCACCGTGGCGGGTCTCGACATATTCAATAAAGAGATAGGCTAAAAACAGGAAGGGGAGCATCTTGGCGGTGTCCACCAGAGTTTCGCTCAGTACATCCAGAAAAAGTTCCATTGTTTGATACCTCGTATATAAGGGTTGGATTGTTTTTTGCAGGGATAGGTTCTCTTTCTCGCGCCGGTGGCGCGGGGTCAGAGCGCGGTTACGCGGGGCTAAGTTCTCTTTTGCGTGCCAAAAGAGAACCAGAAAAGCACCCGCTACTTTCGAGGCGCGGGAGGCACGAATCAGGGGCTGCTCGCCCCTAATAACCCCAAAGAAGAAGGCCCTGTCAAAAAATCGGGCGGTGCGCCAGTCGGCGCAAACGCTTTTCCGATTTTCAGACAGAGCCGATTTCGAATGGCCCGACTGAGAGGTTTACTCTTTACAAGACATCTTGAACAGCACAAAGCCGATGATGAACAGCACGATCAGCGAGCCGACGCCCACATTGGCGCTGCCGGTCAGCTGGCTGCCCACGCTGACGATCATGGTGCCGAGGAAGGAGGCCCCCTTGCCGCAGATATCGAACAGGCCGAAGTATTCGCCCGACTTTTCCGGCGGGGTGATCTTGGCGAAGTGGGAGCGGCTCAGCGCCTGTACGCCGCCTTGGAACATGCCCACGATGACGGCCAGCACCCAGAACTGCCACTGCTGGGTCAGGAAGAAGGCGAAGGCCGCGATGCCCGCATAGGCCGCGATGCAGACCGGGATCAGCGTCGTGGACGGGTATTGGGAGGACAGCCGCCCGAAGATCAGCGCCGAAGGGAAGGCGACGATCTGGGTCACCAACAGCGCCAGCAGCAAGCCGGTGGTGTCCAGCCCCAGCGCGGTGCCGTAAGCCGTCGCCATGTCGATGATGGTATACACGCCGTCGATGTAGCAGAAAAAGGCCAGCAGGAACCAGAACACCTGTTTGTCCTCGTGCAGATGCCGGATGGTGTGGCCGATGCGGGCGAAGCTCTGCCGGATGGCGTGCTCCTTCACCTCCACATAGTGTACCTGCTTATAATTTTTCAGCAGCGGCAGAGTCGTCACCAGCCACCACACGGCGGTGATGAACAGCGAAATGTTCAGTGCCGTCATCTGGCTCAGGCCGATGGCCCCGGCCCCCAGCACCAGTGCAAGGCAGACTAGGAAGGGCACGCAGCTGCCGATGTAGCCCCACGCATACCCGCGAGAGGACACTACGTCCATCCGCTCCGGTTCGGTCACGTCGCTCAGCATCGCATCATAGAACACCAGACTGCCGGAGAAGCCCACCTTCGCGAAGATGAAGATCAGCAAAAAGGGCAGCCACGTTTTCGCCAGCCCCATGGCGCAGCAGCCGGCCACGCCCACCACGAGGCAGAGGATGAAGATGGGCTTCTTGAAGCCCTTGGTGTCGGCCAGCGTGCCGAGGATGGGGCTCAGGATGGCCGTGATGACGGTCACTGCCGAGGCCGCATAGCCCCAGTAAGCCAGATACTCCACCGAACTCAGGCCGCCTTCCTCCGCCAGTGCATTGAAAAAGATGGGGATGAGGGTCGCCACCAGCAGCACAAAGGCCGAATTGCCGACATCGTATAAGATCCACGCGCGTTCCAGCCCGGTCAGGCGGAATTTTTCCTTCTGTTCCATTGATTCCTCTCAATTCTCTCCAAAGGTATGCTGATACGCCGCATCCAGCGGTGCATCCGTGCTCAGCCCGTCCACATACTCCGTAACGAGCCGTACCGCCAGCGGGATGGCCTTCTGGTACAAGGCATCCAGCCCGCAGCCGCTCTCGGCGCAGTCCGGGTTCGGCTTGGGGTTTGCCACCAGTCCGTGCATGAACTCCCACTTGCCCGCCAGCCGCATGGCGCTCAGCACCACCCAGCGCTTTGCCGGGTTGGAGGCCAGCAGCATCTTGTGGACGAAGACCATGCCGGTCATGGCCTGATAGGCTTCGTCCACGCTGATGCCCTCGTAGAACGGAGCCACAACATTCGCCCAGATGCGGCTGGGCTGGATGTGGCTGGCCGTCAGGTAGTGCATCGGGTCGTGGCCGTCCCGGCGGAGCAGCATATTATCGAACTCCGTCTCGATCTCGCAGTGGCTCACCCCGCTGGAGCGGACATACTGCTCCACGTACGGGTGGCAGGTGCTGTCCAGCGCAAAGTGGCAGATGAACCCCAGCGCGTACACCAGCGCGGCATCCTTATTCTTGGCCTTGCGGATGACGTCCCGCGCCCGCTCGAAAAACACCGCACCCGGCTGCTCGTGCATGGCGCCGCCCAACCGGCTCACATGGTTCGACTGCAATGCCTTGTAGTAAAACAGCAGGTCCGGCCCGTGGAGACCCAGATCATACAGCGCACGGTAAGGCTCGATCTTGTCCCGCAGCTCTTCCGGCAGCCGGGCCAGAACATCCGCCCCGAACCGGCGGTGTGCATAAGTAGAAGGCATATTTACTCCCCCTTACGATTTTCATACGAAGCTAGTATACCAGAAACATTTTCCCTCTGCTACCCTTTCGGGCATTATTTTGGTAAAATATTTGAGATATCTTTTGTAAAAAACAACCTCTCAGTCTCGCCTACGGCTCGCCAGCTCCCCTAGTAGGGGAGCCTCTGGCGTATCCAGCAAGCTTGATCCGACTGCCAAGGCCTCCCCTATCAGGGGAGGTGGCAATGCGAAGCATTGACGGAGAGGTTGATTTTCTCACTTCAATTCATTCTTCGGGTCGCGGTCCATCAGGGTGCGCACGGCCTCCGCCGCGCCCATGCCCTTGTTGACGATGGCATTCACGGTCTGGACGATGGGCATGTCCACCTGATACTTCTCGGCCAGTTCCAGTGCGGCGGGCAGGGCGTTCATGCCCTCCACCACCATGCCGACTTCCTTGACCGCGTTCTCCGGCGTCTCGCCCTTGCCGATGAGGATACCGGCGCGGTTATTGCGGCTGTGCATACTGGTAGCCGTCACGATCAGGTCGCCGATGCCCGCCAGACCCGCAAAGGTGTGGACATTGCAGCCCATCGCCACGCCCAGCCGGGCGATCTCGGCGATGCCGCGGGTGATGAGGGCAGCGCGGGCGTTGTCGCCGTAGCCAAGGCCGGTGGAGATGCCGACGCCCAGCGCGATGACGTTCTTCATAGCGCCGCTCAGCTCCACGCCCTTGATGTCCTCATTCGTGTACACGCGCATGACGTTGTTGGAGAAGACCTCCTGCACGAACTTGGCCGCCTCCATGTCCGGGCTGGCCGATACGATGGTCGTGGGCAGGTCCACCGCCACCTCCTCGGCGTGGGTGGGGCCGGACAGCGCCACCAGACGGACGCCCTTCGGGCCGCCCTCCTTGCCCAGCTCGTCGGCCAAGATCTCGGTCATGGTGTACAGGGTATCGGGCTCGATGCCCTTTGCCACGTCCACGATGATCTGGTCATCCGCCACATAGGGCCGCGCCTTGGCCGCCGTGGAGCGCACGAACACCGACGGCACTGCAAACAGCAGCACGTCCTTGTCCTTGCACACTTCCTCGATGCTCTTGGTAAAGCGCAGCTCGTCCGGGACCTTCATTCCGGGCAGATTGGGGTGCACGCGGGTGCTCGACAGGCTGTCGATCTCCTTTTCGATGGCCGACCAGACCTGCACATCGTTCCCGCTCACGCAGAGCATCCGTGCCAATGCCATACCCCAAGTACCTGCACCCAGAACCCCGATATTCCGTTTCGTCACGTTCATATCCTCCGAATCCGCCGCGCGGCTTTCGCGCCGCTGGTATATTCCCCGCAAATTTGGCGGGAGCTTGTCAGTTTCTATTGTACACGAAACTCCCGCCAACGTCAACTCCTTGCCAGACTGCACAAAGTTAGTGCAGGTTTCCCCGCGCTTTTGGTAATAACAGGGGAATTGCCCAAACAAATTGCGTCTGCTGGAAATTCATGTTATAGTTTTCTGGTAGGAATTATAGGATTTCACTTGACTTCAAGTGGCCTTTAAGGTATATAATAGACACTCCGCAGTTTCTTTTTGTCAAAATAAGGAAGATTTTCAATGCTCGAAACGATCCTTTCCAACCGCACGGCCAGCGTTTTGTGGGAAGCGCTGCCCCGTATCCTGTCGGCGGGTCTCACCATGACCATCCCGCTGACCCTCATCTCCTTCTCCCTCGCCATGGTGCTGGCCGTGGTGGTGGCGCTGGTGCAGTACGCCAATGTTCCGGTGCTGCGGCAGGTGGCCCGGTTCTACATCTGGGTCATCCGCGGCACCCCGCTTCTGGTCCAACTGTTCATCATCTTCTATGGTCTGCCCAGTGTGGGCATCATGCTGGACGCCTTCCCGGCGGCGGTCATCGCCTTCGCCATCAACGAGGGGGCTTACTGTGCCGAGACCATGCGCGGCGCGCTGGAAAGCGTGCCGCAGGGCCAGCTCGAAGCCGGTTACTGCGTCGGCATGACGTGGTGGCAGATCATGCGCCGCATCGTGCTGCCGCAGGCGCTGCGCACCGCCGTGCCCGCCCTCTCCAACTCCCTCATCGGCATGATCAAGGATACCTCGCTGGCGTCCAACATCACGGTGGCGGAGCTGTTCATGGCCGGCCAGCGCGTCGCGGCCCGCACCTACATTTTCCTGCCCATCTACTGTGAAGTCGCCGTGGTCTACCTGCTGTTCTGCACGGTGGTCACCAAGCTGCAAAGCCTGTTGGAGCGCCATCTGAACGCCCACGGCTTCCAGTGAGAAAGGAGGAAGCAGCATGGCTATGTTAGAAATTCAAGACATCCACAAATCGTTCTATACCTACGACGATAAGCCCCGTTTCCACCTCGGCCCCTTCCCCCGCGGCAGCGCCCGCCGGGTGGCCAGCACCCTGAATGTGCTGCGCGGCGTGGACCTGACCGTGGAAAAAGGCGACGTCGTGGCCATCCTCGGCCCCAGCGGTTCCGGCAAGACCACCCTTCTGCGCTGCCTGAACTTCTTGGAGCCCGCCGACAGCGGCCGCCTCGTCTTTGACGGCGAGACCTTCGACCTCGGCAAAATCACCAAAGCCGACATCGCCCGTCTGCGCAAAAAGACGGCCTTCGTCTTCCAGAACTACAACCTGTTCCGGAACAAGACCGCCCTCCAGAACGTCACCGAGGGCCTCATCGTTGCCCGCAAAACGCCCAAGGAGGAGGCCGACGCCATCGGCCGGAAGATGCTGGAAAAGGTCGGTCTGGCCGACCGGGCGGACTACTACCCCCGCCAGCTTTCGGGCGGCCAGCAGCAGCGCGTCGCCATCGCCCGCGCCCTTGCCACCGACCCGGAGATCATCTACTTCGACGAGCCGACCTCGGCGCTGGACCCGGAGCTGACCGGCGAAGTCCTCGCCGTCATGCGGCAGCTGGCCGAGGAGGGCATGACCATGCTCGTGGTCACACACGAGATGGGCTTTGCCCGCAACGTCTCTTCCAAGACCGTTTTCATGGAAAACGGCGTGGTGGTCGAACAGGCTCCCTCCCGCGAATTCTTTGAGGATCCGAAGGAAGAACGTACAAAAGAGTTTTTACGTAAAATTGAACACACAAATTAAGAGGTATAGTATGAAAAGAAGAACCTTTATTTCCCTGATGAGCGTCATGGCAGCAGCCGGTGTGCTCACGCTCTCCGGTTGCTCCTCCAACAGCAGTTCCACCAGCACCACCGCTTCCGGCGCTGCTTCTGCCGACCCCGCTGCGGCGGACCAGCTCGCCGCCATTCAGGCCAACGGCAAACTGGTCGTTGCACTGGAAGGTGCATGGCAGCCGTGGAGCTATCACGATGAGAGCGACACCCTCGTCGGTTATGACGTCGAGGTCTCCCGCGCCATCGCCGAGAAGCTGGGCGTGGAGCCGGAGTATGTGGAGAGCGACTGGGACAGCCTGTTCGCCGGTCTGGATGCGGGCCGCTATGATATGGTCTGCAACGGCGTCGAGGTCACCGACGAGCGCGCCCTGACCTACGACTTCACCACCCCCTACGGCTACATCCACACCGCCCTCGCCGTCAAGAAGGACAACGACGACATCAAGACCTTCGAGGACCTGAAGGGCAAGACCACCGCCAACAGCCTCGCCTCCACCTATATGGAACTGGCCGAAAGCTACGGCGCCACTGTGCAGGGCATCGACACGCTGGAGGAGACCATCCAGCTCCTGACCGCGGGCCGCATCGACGCCACCCTGAACGCCGATGTCTCCTTCTATGACTACCTGAACGTCCATCCGGACGCCGACTTCAAGATTGTCGCCCAGACCGAGGAAGCTTCCCACGTCGCCATCCCCCTGCGCAAGGCCGACGCCAGCGCCACCCTGCTGGAGGCCGTCAATAACGCCATTGACCAGCTGCGCGCCGACGGCACCCTCAAAGAGCTGAGCGAAAAGTATTTCGGTCAAGATATCTCTTCCGAAAACTGAGCTTAAATTAAAATCGGCCCTGTCGAAAAATCGGAAAAGCGTTTGCGCCGACTGGCGCACCGCCCGATTTTTTTGACAGGGCCTTCTTATTTGGGGTTATCAGGGGCGAGCAGCCCTTGATTCGTGCCCGCGCCTCGAAAAAGCGGCGCTTTTCTGGTACTCTTTTGGCGCGCAAAAGAGTACATTCCTTCAGGTGTGAAAATACTCGTAAATGGTCTGCGCCAACAGCGGCCCCACACCGGGCGTATTCTCCAGCGCTGCGGTGCTGGCTTCCCGCACCGCAGCCACGCTCTTGAACTGGTTCATCAGCGCCTTGGCTGTTTTCGGCCCCACGCCGGGCACCTCGGTCAGGGCGGAGGCGTAGCTCTTTTTCTTCATCTGCTGCTTGCGGTAGGCGTTGGCAAACCGGTGGGTCTCGTCCTGAATGGCCGTGATGAAGGTGAATGTCCCCCGGTTCATGTTGATGGCGATTTCCCGCCCGTCGCTGTCCACGATGGCGCGGGTGCGGTGGTGGTCGTCCTTGACCATGCCGAACAGCGGCACATCCGCCAGCTTGGTGCCTGCCAGCGCCGCCTTAGCCGCGCTGACTTGGCCCTTGCCGCCGTCCATCAGCAGCAGGTCCGGCTTCTCGCCGAAGTAATCCTCACTGGCCTGCCCATGGGCGGCCAGCTCATGAACCCGTTCGTAGGCCGCCGCCCGGCGCGAGACCGTCTCGGCCAGCGAAGCGTAGTCGTCGGTGCCCGGCACCGTCTGCATCTTGAACTTCCGGTAGCCCGTCTTGTAGGGCTTGCCGTCCCGGAAGACCACCATGCCGCAGACGCTGGAACCGTCGCCCCAGTTGGAGATATCGTAGCTTTCGATGGTGCGGGGGGGCTTTGAAAGCCCCAGCACCTGCGCCAGCTCGTCCAGCAGCTTTTCCTCGCGGGCGTAGCGGCCGCTCTCCCGCGCCAAGCGCTCCACGGCGTTGGTGTGGGCCATCTCGATGAGGTGGGCCTTGTCGCCCCGCTGAGGGACATAGAGCTGTACCTCGCTCCCCCGCTTGTCGGTCAGCGCCTGTTGGAGCGCGTCGCTGTCCGGCGGCAGCTCGTCCACAGCGATGACCTTTGGGATCTGCTCGTCGTCCAGATAGTACCGGGGCAGGAACTCCTCCCGCGCCGCCGCAATGTCGGCGGTATCGTGGAAGAGGAACTCCCGCTTGTCGGTCAGCCGCCCTTCCCGGAAGCGGAGCACCGCCGCACAGACGCTGTTGGGCGTGCCCGCCAGCGCCACCACGTCCATCTCCACGTCCGGGTCCACCACCACCTTCTGCCCTGCCGTCACCTTGGTGATGGCGTTGATCTGGTCGCGGAGCAGAGCCGCCGTCTCAAATTCCAGCCGGTCGGACGCTTCCATCATCCGCTCGTGCAGGGTCTTGAGGATGTCCTTTTTGCCGTAGCGGATCAGGTGGACCGCGCTCTTGACGGCCTGATTGTAGTTTTCGCAGCTGATCTTCCCGCTGCACACGGCCATACACTTGCCGATGTGGGCGTTCAGGCAGGGGCGGCCCTTGCCGCAGTCCTGCGGGAACCGCTTATTGCACCGGGGCAGCAGAAAGGCATCCATGGCTGTTTCGGCCATCTGCCGCGCCGCAAAGCTGGAGGTATAGGGGCCGATATACTCCGCTCCGTCCTCCTCTTTTTGCAGCGTGAAGGAGAGCCGCGGCCACTCCTCCTTGGTCACTTTGATATAGCTGTAGCCCTTGTCGTCCTTCAGCAGGATGTTGTACTTCGGGGTGTGGGCCTTGATCTGGCTGGCTTCCAGCACCAGCGCCTCGAACTCGCTCTGGCAGACGA
>OLND01003521.1_pt1 | contig 12114 bp, 11 predicted proteins | sample 1672031 | NCBI WGS metagenome assembly OLND01 (sample SAMEA3136638, study PRJEB25190) | human gut metagenome | biome: human gut; feature: human-associated habitat; material: faeces | place: Austria | collected 2013
AAAGCCCGCACCTGCTGGTCATGAGCGCCACGCCCATCCCGCGCACGCTGGGGCTTTTGATGTACGGCGACCTGGATATTTCCGTCCTGGACGAGCTGCCGCCGGGCCGCAAGCCCATCAAAACATGGTTTATCACCGGCAAAAAGCGCCGGGATATGTACGGCTTTTTGGACAAACAAATCGCGGCGGGGCATCAGGTGTACATCGTCTGCCCGGCCATCGAGGAAAACGAGGCCATGGGTGACCTGCAGGCCGTGACGACCTACTACACCGAGACGGCCTGCGCACTGCTGCCCAACCGCCGCATCGGGCTTTTGCACGGCAAGATGAAGCCGAAGGAAAAGGACGATGTGATGCAGCAGTTCAAGGCGGGCGAGCTGGATGTGCTTGTCTCGACGACGGTCATCGAGGTCGGCGTCGACGTGCCCAACGCCACGGTCATGGTCATTGAGAACGCCGAGCGGTTCGGCCTGTCGGCACTGCACCAGCTGCGCGGCCGCGTTGGGCGCGGCGCGGCGGATTCCTGCTGCATTTTGATTTCCGACAACGGCAACGATGCCGTGCGGGAGCGGCTGCAATTTTTGTGCCGCACGTCGGACGGCTTCGCCGTGGCAAAGTACGACCTTGAAACCCGCGGCCCCGGTGATTTCTTCGGCTCCGCCCAGCATGGCCTGCCGACGCTGCGGGTGGCCGACCTTGTGCAGGATACCCGCACGCTGCGGGTAGCGCAGGATGAAGCCAAAGCGTTATTGGCCGAGGACCCGAATTTGATCGACCCGGCGCACCGGGCACTGTCCGATGAGGTGGAGAGGCTGTTTGAGACCGCAGGGGCGATGAACTGAGGCCTTTGGCTTCCCCTGAGGGGGAAGCTGTCACCGAAGGTGACGGATGAGGGGACAGACTTACTGCGGCCGCCCATGTATGGGCAATAATGGAACCGCTGCCCCTCATCCGTCTGCGGTCGGAGCCGCAGACACCTTCCCCCAAGGGGGAAGGCAGCGCACCCGAAAACACCACGCCCACCGCCAAAAAATCCTGCATATCCCTTTTATTTCCCCGCAAAGTTTGGTATACTGATAGGTAACTTTACAAAGGAAACCTTTGCCTATGAAAAAATTCTGCGCGATACTATTTTCCTTCGTGCTCGTGCTGCTCATAGCGCTGCCGGTCGCGGCGGAAGGGGAGAGCAGCACCCTTGCGGACAATGCTCCCTCGCTGACCGCCCCGGCTGCCTACGTGGTCAACCTCGACACCAACATCGTCGTGTACGAGAAAAACAGCGAGACGCCGCTCTCCGCCGCCAGCCTGACCAAGCTGATGACGACGCTGCTGCTGCTGGAAAATTACCAGGATCAGCTCGACTCCATCAGCCTGACCGCCCCGAGCTATGTCTACGACCTGATTTGGGAGCAGAGCACCAACGCGTCCTCGGCCGATATCCGCCGGGGCGAGACGCAGAGCCTGCGCAACCTGCTCTACGCCATGCTGCTGCCCAGCGGCAACGAGGCCGCCTACATCGTGGCGGACTACATGGGCGGCGGCAGCATTGACAACTTTGTCGCCATGATGAACGACGAGGCTAAGGCCGTGGGCTGCACTGGCACGACGTTTGTTGACCCCTGCGGGCTGAACCCCAACAACATCACCACCGCGCGGGACGCCTACCTGATTCTGCGGGCGCTGACCGCCTACGATGTGTTCTCCACGGTCGTCGGCACGCCCAGCTACGATATGGGCACGAACGACCGCTACACAACCCCCGGGACCTATATCATCCAGACCACCGACAAGCTCATCACCAACAGCAGCTACCACCGCGACTACACCAAAGGCGGCAAGACCGGCAGCCTGGGCGAGTGGCAGAACTTTGCCGGGTGGCACAGCCAGGACGGCGAGAGCTACATCAGCATCCTGCTGAACGTGCCCTACGACGCTGACCCCGAGGGGATGCGCCCCGCGCTGGTGGAGACAGCTACCATCATGGACTGGGTGTTCGATACCTACACCATTGCCCCGGCGCTGGACACGACCCAGCCCATCACCGAAGTGCGGGTGGCCTATTCGACCCAGGCCGACACCGTCATGCTCTACCCGGCTGACAATATGATGACCCTGCTGCCCAGGGAGGGCGGCGCAGCTCTGACCGAACAGGTGTTCAATGTGCCGGATCAGCTTCCCGCGCCCATCAAGCAGGGGGACATTGTGGGCACCGTGACCCTGACCATAGAAGGGGAGACCATCGGCACCGCCGACCTGATCGCCGGCAGCGATGTGTCCCGCAATCAGCTTTTGTACACGATTTCCCGGGTGAGCCTTTTTTTTTCAAGCACATATTTCAAAGTCGTCGTTATCCTGACCATGCTCGTCATCGGTGCTTACCTGATTTTCACCGTTGGCCGCATCCTGCGCATCTGGAGCAAAGAGGTCTGAATATAGGCGTGCCGCCCGGTGCGCTGCAAAATTCCACAGGAGGGTTTCTACCATGTTGGATGTAAAACGCAATTTGACCACTATGACCGATTTCTATGAGCTGACCATGTCGGCGGGCTATCTGGATGAGGGATATGTTGACAAGATCGCCGTCTTTGATATGTTCTTCCGCCGTGTGCCGGATGGCGGCGGCTACGCCATCATGGCGGGCCTGCAGCAGTTCATTGACGCCGTGGACCACCTGAAATTTACCGCCGAGGATATCGACTACCTGCGCTCCACGAAGGCGTTCGACGAGAAATTCCTCGACTATCTGAAGAATTTCAAGCTGCACTGCAACATCTGGGCCATTGAGGAAGGTATGCCCATCTTCCCGCAGGAGCCGATCGTCACCGTCGAAGGCCCGGCCATCGAGTGCCAGCTGCTGGAAACGCTGCTGCTCGTCACCTTCAACCACCAGTGCTTGATCGCCACCAAGGCAAACCGCATCGTGCGCTCTGCCGCAGGCCGCCCGGTCATGGAGTTCGGCGCCCGCCGCGCCCAAGGGTATGACGCCGCCTATTTCGGCGCACGCGCCTCTTATATCGGCGGCTGCGGCTCCACCTCCTGCGTCATGGCCGCCCGCGATTTCGGCATCCCGGCCTCCGGCACCATGGCCCACAGCTGGGTGCAGATGTTCCCGACTGAGTATGATGCTTTCAAGAAATACGCCGAGATGTACCCCGACGCCTGCGTGCTGCTGGTGGACACCTACAATGTGCTGCGCCACGGCGTGCCCGATGCCATCAAGGTATTTGATGAGGTCTTGAAGCCGATGGGCAAGCGCCCGAAGGGCATCCGCATCGACTCCGGCGATATCGCCTACCTGTCCAAGAAGGCCCGCAAGATGCTGGACGAGGCCGGCTACCCCGACTGCACGATTTGCGCATCCAACTCTCTGGATGAGTACATCGTCCGCGACCTGATTTTGCAGGGTGCCCGCGTGGACAGCTTCGGTATCGGCGAAAACATGATCACCGCCAAGAGCGACCCTGTGTTCGGCGGCGTGTACAAGCTGGCCGCTGTGAAAGAGGACGACGGCAGCTACACGCCGAAGATGAAGCTGTCCGAATCCGCCGAGAAAATGACGATCCCTTGCCTGAAAAAGGTTTGGCGTATCTACGACGAGGACGGCAAGGCCATGGCCGACCTCATCACGATGGCCGATGAGCAGGTCGAGACCCTGCACGGCATCACGCTGTTTGACCCCATCGAGACGTGGAAGGAATGCACCTACGTCAACTGCACGGCTCGCTGCCTGTCCACCCCGATTTATGAGAACGGCAAGCGCGTCTACAACTCCCCGAGCCTGGATGATATCAAGAAGTTCTGCAAGGCCCAGGTGGGCACGCTGTGGGACGAAGTCAAGCGTTTTGAGAACCCGCACCGCTACTACGTCGACCTGAGCCAGAAGCTGTGGGATACCAGAAGCACACTGCTGAAGAAGCTGTCGAAGTAAAAATCTCCGGCTTCCCCCTTGGGGGAAGCTGCCGCCCGCAGGCGGCTGATGAGGGGCAGGCTTGCCAATACCGTCCGTTTACGGGTCGCCGCGGAAACGCAGCCCCTCATCCGTCTGCGGGCAGGGCCGCAGACACCTTCCCCCAAGGGGGAAGGCATTTCTTCCCAAAAACTTCCACCATCCTTACAAAACGGTTACAACCATCACCCTCTGCACATACTGTTGCTAACAGCTTGTGCAGGGGGATTTTGTATGTTGGAACGTCTTTCTCTATTTTGTCTGGGCGGCGGGGCCTATGCCGCACTGGAACTGGCCTGGCGCGGCACCACCCACTGGACGATGTTTCTGGCGGGCGGGGTCTGCCTCTGCCTTTTGCAGGCACTGGCCGCCGCGCCGCTGCCGCTGGCGGTCGCGGCGGCCCTGGGCGCGGCGGGCGTCAGCGGGCTGGAGCTGGCTGTGGGCGCGGTCTGCCGCCGCCTTTTGCATATCGCCGTCTGGGATTATGCCGATGAGTGGGGCAACCTGGCGGGCCTGGTCTGCCCGCGCTACACCTTTTACTGGTTTTTGCTCTGCGGGTGGGTTGTTTTCGTGCTGCGGGGCGTTGAAAGTACCGTTTATCACCCTCAAAAATCGGTACAGAAGAGTTAAAGTCCAAATTATCGTACTTTCCATCTGGTATAATAAAGACATACCAGATAAGAAAGGCGGTACATACCATGACCCAGCAGTTCAGATACGTCGGCGGCCACATTGAAGTCTTTTCCGAGAGCGGCGAGTTTCTCTTCTCGGCCGATACCATGCAGGAGGCATGGGAGGAATTGTCCGCGTAATGCGTACAGTCGCAACGTGCATATGTACAGTTTGCCGAAATAGTGGAATATATACAAATAACTTTTGTAAGTTTGTACAAAATGCAGCTTGCAAAAGTCAGATCTTTCGCATATAATAAAGACAGAACAAGGGAAGCGGAAAGCCTCCCAAACTACTTGCCCTACACTAGGAAAGGAGACGGGGTTACAATGTTGAAGCTGCACACTTTGGCCGAATGGATGCACGGTTTTCTGGATCCGGAACGGCCCTACGGTCTGCCGGAGGATGTCTACAATGATGTGATCCCTTCGGGCGTCCACAATTTCAACCGCAACGATCTTTTTTAAGACCTCTTTTTAACCCTCGCCCCCGGCGCGGCCCGCAAGCCCCGCGCCGGGGGTATTTTTTTTGCAATAATGCGGTACGGTGAATCGTACTATATGTAAAGCCTTCCCCCAGAGGGGGAAGGTGGCCGAGCGAAGCGAGGTCGGATGAGGGGCGCACTTGCCGCAGCCACCCACAAATGGGCTATTGCGGGGCATCTGCCCCTCATCAGCCCGCTTCGCGGACAGCTCCCCCCTAGGGGGGAAGCCTTTTCACAAAACTTTCCCTTGTTTTTTTCGTCAAAACGCGGTATCCTATAATAAGTATATTATGCCTTTTAAAAGGAGCTTTTTATGAAACTCATCACCTTTACCGTGCCGTGCTACAACTCGGCTGCTTATATGGATCATTGCATCGAGACCCTGCTCACCGCAGGCGAGGATGCCGAGATCATCCTTGTCGACGACGGCTCCAAGGACGACACCGGCAAAATTGCCGACTCCTACGCCGAAAAATACCCCACCATCGTTCGCGTCATCCATCAGGAGAACGGCGGCCACGGCGAGGGCGTCAACCAGGGCATCCGCAACGCGACGGGCGTCTATTTCAAGGTCGTTGACTCCGACGACTGGCTGGACACCGACGCGCTGCAAAAAGTTCTGGCTGAGCTGCGTGCCCACCTCAACGACGAGCATCCGCTTGATTTGATGATGGCGAACTACGTCTACGAGCACGTTGCCGATAATACGCGCAACATCGTCGACTACAAGGGCATCCTGCCCGAGGGCCGCGTTTTTACCTGGCAGGAGATCGGCAAGTTCCCGCCGAACAAAAACATCCTGATGCACAGTGTCATCTACCGCACCGAGATCCTGCGCCAGAGCGGCATGGAGCTGCCCAAGCACACCTTCTACGTCGACAACATCTTTGTGTACCAGCCGTTGCCCCAGGTCAAGACCATCTACTACATGAACCTAGACCTCTACCGCTACTTCATCGGCCGCGAGGATCAGAGCGTCAACGAGGCCAACATGATCAAGCGCGTAGATCAGCAGCTGCGCGTCACCCGCATCATGATGAATGCTGTGGACGTCTACGCCCTGCCGCCGGAGCAGAACAAGCTGCGCGCCTATATGCTGAACTATTTCTCGATGATGATGGCGATTTCCAGCATCTTCCTGACTTTGGACGGCAGTAAGGAGGCGCTGGCCAAGCGCAAGCAGCTGTGGGACGACCTGAAAGCCCACGACGGCCACCTGTACCGCCGCTGCCGTTTCTCGGTAGCCGAGGGCTGCAACCTGCCCGGCTGGCTGGGCAGCAAGATCAGCATTGGCGGCTACCGCATTGCCCAAAAGCTGTTCAAATTTAACTAAAAAGGATTTTTATGCGCAATTACGATGTTATTTTGTTTGATCTGGACGGCACGCTGACCGACTCCGCGCCGGGTATTTTGAACTCGGTACGGTACGCCTGCCGCAAGCTGGGGCTGGAAATGCCCAGCGAAGCCACACTGCGCAAATTTTTGGGGCCGCCGCTGATCGACTCGTTCCGCACACTGGCAGGATTGAGCGACGCCGAGGCCGACCACGCAGTCAGCGCGTTCCGGGAGTATTTCCCCACGAAAGGCATTTTTGAAAATGAGGTCTATGACGGCGTCCCGGCCCTGCTGGCCGATCTGAAAGCCGCCGGGAAAACCGTCATCATCGCCACCAGCAAGCCTGAGGACTTTGCCAAGCGCATTATGGCACACTTTGATTTGGCGCAGTACTGCGATTTTGTCTGCGGTGCCACAATGGACGAGACACGCACCGACAAGGCTGAGGTCATTGCCTACGCGCTGGAAACGGCGGGCATCACTGACAAGAGCCGCGTCGTCATGGTCGGCGACCGTGAGCACGACGTGGTGGGTGCCAAGAAGAACGGCCTGCCGTGTATCGGCGCTGTCTACGGCTACGGCTCTGCCGAGGAGCTGACCGCCGCCGGGGCCAACGCTCTGGCCGACACGGTGGACGAGCTGCACAAACTGCTGCTGGGATAAATCAAATGGGAGACAGCCCGCGCTGTCTCCCGTTTTTTTATTGGTCCCGATCGTTGTAGTAGAGATACCACCCGCGGAAGCCGTACCCGATGCCAAGAGCGCCCAGCACCAGCAGCATAGCCGCCTTGTCGGGCCAAAGCGGCATATTCCGGGTGCAGACCCAGACCACCGCCAATGCAAGGCATACAAGCACCGGCAGACCGTAGTGCAGAAATCTCTGCACCCGCAGCCGCTTCGGGTCGCCCTCTACCGCCAGCGCCGATGGATCGCACACCTCACACCGCACCCGCAGTATCGGGATATTGCGCACATGGCTCGAATACCGCACGGCCCTGTACTCAATGCCATCCAGCATAAAATGCGGGGTCATGCTCTCCCGGGTCATGTTCACATCCACGCCGTTTTCGTCTGCCCACGCCAGCAGCGCCGCCGTAAAGTCCTGCGGCGTGCCGATGGCGGTGTCCGGCGTAAAGGTAAACTGCCGCTTATGCTCGGCAGCCGCCATTTTCCGGTAGTCCTGCACCCAGCCGGTAAACCAGCCGCCCACCGGGGCAGGGGAGTCCATCCGGGCCAGGCAGTCGTCCACATCCAGCTCTGCCGCCGTTCGGCCGCCGGTGGCCAGCTCCGTGCAGAAGGCTGCGGCCGCTGCCAGCTTTTGCTGCTCGGCCTCCAGCTGTCGGCGCTGGCGTTCAGCAGCCTCGGTTAGCGGCAGTGTACCGCTCAGCACCGCGCGGATATTCTCCACTGGCATATCCAGTGTGCGCAGCACGCGAATCAGTTTCAGCGTCCGCACATCGGCATCCGTATAGATACGGTAGTCGTTCTCTGGGTTGCGTGCCGGGGCCAGCAACCCCGCCTGCTCATAGTAGCGGATGTTCCGCGCCGATACGCCCGACGCATCCGCTGTCTGCTTGATGTTCATAACATCACGCTCCTTTCCCGGTTATCGTACACCCTGCACCCACTGGAAGGTCAAGGCTTTTCCTGAAAATAAGCGACAACTTATAATATTTTGATTTCTACAGTTCGCCCGCCCAGGTTCTCATAAATTCTGTGGGACACTGACAGTACCGTGCGACCCTCGGACGCCCGCCGCAGGGCCTCCAGCACGCGGGCTTCGGTTTCGGCGTCCAGGTTGGCGGTGATCTCGTCCAGCAGCAGCACGGCGGGGTCCGCCGCGGCGGCTCGAGCGATGGACAACAGCTGCCACTCGCCCTGAGAGAACATCTCTTCACTGCACGGGGTGTCGTAGCCGTCGGGCAGCGCTTCGATGGCCCCGTCAATGCCCGCCAGCTGGGCCGCATGTTTGGCCATCTCGGCGGTGATCTGCAGATCGCCCAGCGTGATCTGGTCCAGTACGGTGCCGGGCACGCGGGCAAAATGTTGCTCCACACAGCTGATGCAGGTGCGGCGCTCCCGGTCGGTGATGTCCGCCACCGGTACGCCGCCAATGGTGACGGTGCCGCTTTCGGCCGGGTACAGCCCCAGCAGCAGCTTGAACACGGTACTCTTGCCCGCGCCGGTGCGGCCGATCAGCGTGACCTGCTCGCCCTGTTTCACGGTCATCGAGAAATCATTCAGTACATGTTTCTCGCCGTAGCCAAAGGTGACGTGGGAAAGTTCCACATCGCCCCGGGCCGCCCTGGTACGCTGTGCGGAAATTTCCCGTTCCGGCTGGGCCAAAAACGCATCAATGCGTTTCACGCCTGCCATGGCAGATTGAATGGTCTGAACCTCCATGCCCAGGCTTTCAATGGGGGCGAAAATGCGCGATATGTAGTTGATAACGGCTACCGAGGTGCCGACGGACATGCCGAACAGCTCCAGCACCACCGCGCTGCCGGAGGCCGACAGCAGCATAACGATGCCCACCACCACGGCGTTCAGCAGCAGCACAACGGGGGAGTAGACGGCATCGTAAAAGTTAGTGCGCTCCATGGCGGCGTAGCCCGCGCCGATGCACCGGTCATAGCGGCGTTCCATGTACTGCTCCATGCCCAGCGCGCGGATGGTGCGGATGTTGTGCAGCGTCTCGGGCACCTGGCCGGAGACGGCGGCCACAGCCCGGCGGTTGTCCAGCTGAGCGGCCAGCATGCGGCGCTGTACACGGCGGGTAAACACCGCGAACAGCGGCAGTACCAGCAGTAAAATCAGCGCCAGGCCATGATTTTTCACGGCGATGACCGCCATAATGGAAAGGATGCGGCAGGCGTCCGCCACCATGCTGATGATGCCGGAGGTGAACAGCGCCTCCACCGTGTCCACATCGCCGGAGAACCGCGCGGCCACCTCGCCGGGGTTCTGATCCACCAGCGTGGCGGCGGGCAGCCGGGTCAGCTTGTGGGACATTTCCGAGCGCAGCGCGTGGGTCATCTTCTGACCAAAAACGACCAGCAGACTCTCCTGCGCACTGGATAAAACGCCCTCCAGCGCCAGGCTGGCAAAGTAGGCCAGCACGGCCCAGATCGTCAGCGGCAGGCCCGCCGTCAGACTGTCGATGCAGCGTGCCAGCAGCAGCGGCGGTAGCAGCGACGCCGCAACCGACGCAGCCACGCACAAAATCACGCCAACTGTCAAAAAACAGTGTGCCATGGCCGCCGTGCGCAGGGCGGCAGCCACACCGTTTTTATTGCTCGTTTTCATTTTGCTGCCCTCCTGTCTGGCTTTCGTACAGCTGGCGGTACGCGGGGACCGCCGCCATCAGCTTGTCGTGGGTGCCCACAGTGGTCTTGCCATCCTCCATAAAAACCACCTGCCGCATCTGCGGGAAGTGGTACAGCCGGTGGGAAATCAGGAACACGACTTTATCTTTGGCGTAGGTCTGCAAATTTGCAAACACGGTATCCTCGGTATGGCGGTCCAGCGCCGAGAATGGGTCGTCCAGCACCAACACCGGGCGGGGGTGGGCCAGCGTTCGGGCCAGCGCCAAACGCTGGGCCTGCCCGCCGGAAAGCCGCGTACCGCTGGGGCCGATGACGGTATCTCGGCCCTGCTCCATGGCCCGCACCTCGCCGTCAAGCGCGGCGGCGGCCAGATAGGGCGCGGTGTCCTGCGCACCGCCGCAGAGGACGTTATTTTTCACGGTGTCGGCGCTCAGTTCTGGGTCATGGCCCAGGTAGCCGACCGTGGCGGAGATTTGCCGCGGTGTCAGGTTCGAGAACTCTTTGTCCCCGAACTTTGCCGAGCCGCCGTAGGGCGCTTCACACAGGAACACACGCCCCAGCGTGGATTTACCGCAGGCAACCGGGCCGGTGATGCCGATGATATCGCCGGGGTGCGCCGTCAGAGTAAGCCCTGCAAAAATCGGTTCGTCGGCGTAGGCGAAGGAGAGGTTTTCCAGCGTCACGGCGGCGGGGGCTGGGACCTCCAGCGGGGCCAGCTGCTCCGGCAGCTTCATCAGCGGCTTGATGCGCCGCCAGGAAACTTCGGCTTTTTGGACGGAGTTGAAGAGCTTTGCAACTTTCGATGACTTGACGACCAGTTTCGTGAAGCAAGACAAAAACGTCGTGAACGCGGCAATATTCCAGGCGCACCAACCGGTGCCCAGGACGTTCTTCGCGCCGAACCACAAGATAAACAGCACGCCCGCCTCGGACACAGCCAGGTAGAGCGGCGGCAGCGCCGACTGCCAGACATTGCTGCGCACAGCGGTCCGCTCGTAGTTTTTCAGCACATCCTCGTACCGTTCCTCGCGGGCGGTCTCACAGCCGTAGTTGCGGTAGGTCGCGGCATTCCGGGCACGATCCAGCGTGGCGGTGCGCAAAGCGCCCGCCGCCTTTTTATAGGCCGCCCCTTCGCGCTGCACCGGCTTTTTCATCCCAGCGGCGCAGACGTAGGAGACCGGCGTAAACAACAGGCTGAGCAGTGCCAGCCGCCAGTCATACACCAGCAGCATAACGATGTAGCCCACCAGCGCCACGCCGGTGTCGAACACCTCGGTCGTGAATTTGCGCATCCCTTCGACGCAGTCGTCCACATCGGAGATGGCTTTGGTCATCAGTTCGCCCGCGCCCTCTTTTTCCAGCGCGGCGCGGCTCTGGCGCACAAGGTTGGCGTAGAGCACGCCCTTCATCCGGCGGTTGATGTTGTTGGCAAAGCGGCGCACGTAAAACCGCTTAATGAACCGCGCCGCCTGCACCAGCAGCGTGACGAGGATGTAAGCCAGCACGAGCATCGCCATGGCGGACGCTGCCGCGTTGCCGCCCAGAATGTCGGCCAGGCATTGGGCCAGCCGCCCCTCAAACCAGGGCGCGGCCAGCAGACCGATGTTGTAGATAAGGCCCGACACCGTGACCAACGCCAGCGGCAGCCACTCGATGCGGAAATAGTCGCCGATTTTGTCCGGGCGGAATTGTTTTTCACGCTTCATCGTCTGTCTTGCACTCCTTTTGGAAATGCGGGAACCCCGCGCGGCTCTCGGTCTTGGACCGATGGTACAGCTTATCCAGCGTTGCCGCAAAGGCAGCGGCCTCGTCGGCGGGCAGCGCGGCGGTCAGGTACTCATAGAAGGCCGCCTCGATCTCTGCCTTCGAGGATTTCAGGTTCTCGGCCTTCCCGGTCGGGTACAAAAGCTGGCTGCGCCGGTCGTTGGGGGCATCTTCGCGGACAAGATAGCCCTTGGCCTCAAGGTTTTTCGTGCGCCTTGCGATGGCCGCCTTGTCGGCGTGCAGCAGCTCGGCCAAGGCCGCCTGGGTGCAGCCGGGGTGGTGGCGCAGGGCGTGGATCAGGTCGATTTCCGCCGTGCCCACACCCTGTTCCCGCAGAGTGCGGAGGACGAGTTTTTCGGCCTCGCGCGCAATTTTTGTGATTTTTCGTTCGGTAATGTCCATAGACGCCTCCCGGGCTTCAGAAAGATGTACCTACATCGTTGTACCTACAACCATTATAGTCCGGTTTTGCGCCATGTCAATAGAGTGGCGCACAAGGTCTGGATATGGTATACTTAGAACTATAAATCGAAATTTATATATAAAGGAGAATATTGATGAAACTGTTTTTATGTTCGCACTTTTCA
>OLND01003527.1_pt1 | contig 12097 bp, 12 predicted proteins | sample 1672031 | NCBI WGS metagenome assembly OLND01 (sample SAMEA3136638, study PRJEB25190) | human gut metagenome | biome: human gut; feature: human-associated habitat; material: faeces | place: Austria | collected 2013
TACGAGGCGTACGCCGGCTCGGGCACGCCCGCGCACAACCCGTCGCGCGCCATCTCGGTGCTCAAGCCCGCGAGCTACGGCGAGGTGGAACGCGTGGCCAAGATACTGAAAGCGGGCGACGTGGTGGTGCTTGCGCTGCGCAACACGCCCGACCAGCTGGCCAAGCGCATCCTGGACTTCTCGTTCGGCGTGTCGAGCGCGCTCGACGCCCGCGTGGAGGCCGTGGCCGACAAGGTGTTCGCCATCACGCGGGGCGCCGCGCTCACCGAGGCCGAGCGCCTGGCGCTGCGCAACCAGGGCGTGCTGTAGCGCGCCTTCCCGGGCGCCGACCGTCTACCAAGAGAAGGAGCTGGGCTCGTGCTGAGCTTGAAATACCTCATCGTATCGCTAGCCGACGTGTACAGCATGGTGCTGTTCGTGTACGTGCTCATGTCGTGGCTCCCCACGGACCGCGGCCTGCTCGCCGACATCTACCGGGTGCTCGGCCGCGTGTGCGATCCGTACCTCAACCTGTTCAAGAAACTGATTCCCCCGCTTGGAGGTATGGTGGACGTTACTCCCATCATCGCCCTGCTTGTACTACAATTCGGGGTACGTTTGATAGTAAACTTGTTTTAGCTGCGCTTGAACCGCGTCCGCGCGGACAGGACGAAGGGACCGACTATGGCAATCACCTCGGCTGATATCCACAACCAGAGCTTCTCGATCGACCGCAAGGGCTACGATGTCGACGAAGTGGACGTGTTCCTGGAGCACGTTGCCGACGAGATCGACGCGATGACCGCGCAGATAGACCAGCTGGAGCGCCAGTTGGACGACTCCTCGTTCGCCGGTTTCGACACGCCGGCGCGCATCGAGGACGTGCCCGCGCCCGTCGCCGCCGCGAGCGACGAGGAGCTGGCCGCGAAGGATGCGCGCATCGCCGACCTCGAGCGCCAGCTCGAGGCCAAGAAGGCCGACGACAACGCCATCGCCCAGGCGCTCATCATCGCGCAGCGCTCCGCCGACGAGATCATCTCGAACGCGAATGCCACGGCTGCCGGCACCATCAACGATGCCGAGGACGAGGCCAAGCGCATCGTGGACAAGGCCGAGGCCGAGAAGCAGAAGGTGCTCGACGCCATCAAGAAGCTCGAGGACGATCGCGAGGACGCCCGCGAGGACTACCAGGAGCTGCTCACCGACTTCATCGCCGACGCCACGCGCAAGCTGGCCGAGATCGGCGGCGAGATCCCGACTCCGTCCCTGCCCACGAGCGCGCACGCCCGCGTGGCGGAGACGACCGTGGAGGCCACGGGCCGCGTGATGACCTCGCCCGCCCAGGCCCCCATCAACGTCGACAGCACCGCCGCCTACGCCATGCCGCAGACCGGCGCCGTGTCCGTGGCGCCCGCCACCCCCACGCCCTCCCGCGTGGAGAAGGACCTCTCCGGCTTCGGCGATGCCGACGATGCCTTCGAGTTCGAGGAAATCGACTAGCGAGCTCCGCTGGCCTGTCGGCCGAGCGCAAGGGTCATGAAGCCTGCCATCATAGCCGTTCACGTCACGCCCCGCTCGGGGCGTGACGAGGTTTCGGGCGTGCGCGCGGATGCGGCGGGCGCCGACGAGGTGTGCGTGCGCGTGACGGCACCGCCCGACGGGGGCAAGGCGAACAAGGCGGTGTGCAAGCTGGTGGCCGAGGCGCTCGGCGTGCCGAAGTCGCGCGTGGGCGTGGCCTCGGGTCATACGGCGCGCCGCAAGCGCCTGTCCGTGGAGGCCGACCAGGCCCAGGTGGACGCGTGGCTGGCATCTCTTCCGCGCTGCTAGCCGGGCAGTGCGCTCGGCGGCGAGGGATTTCCCCTCGTTTTTGTTGCGAGTTTCTGAAAGACGGGGATTTGCCGTTGACGGCGACGTAGCGTCATCGCATATGCTCGGTTTCGGTCGGACGGGGGCGTTCGGCCGAGGACGAGGAGGCGGCCGCATCGAGCGGATGCGGAGCCTCATGAGGAGCAGCCGCATGACCGATCAACGATACCTGACCGTGGGAGAGCTGGCCCGGCGCGTCGGGGTGACGGTGCGCACGATCCAGTACTACGACCAGCAGGGCCTGCTCTCGCCGTCGGCGAAGGGTCCGCAGAACCAGCGCCTGTACACCGACGACAACGTGAAAGACCTGTATCGCATTCTGACCTTGAAGTACCTGGGGCTGTCGCTTGCCCAGGTCAAATCCGATGCAGATCTGTTCGACGAGGCGGCGGCGCTGCAGGAGCTCGCCGGCGAGCAAATGGACGCCATCGAGGAGCAGTTCCAAGCGCTGTTCAGGCGCATGTCCACCCTGCGCGCCCTGCACGACGAGGCCGGCGAGGGAATGCCGGACTGGGAGGCGCTCGCCTCCACCGTGGAGCGCTGCCAGGGCGAGAGCCAGTTCTTCTGGCGCCTCACCTGCATCCGCGACGACGCCCCCGCCGCCGAGACGGCCGCCGAGGATCGCATCGCCCGCGGCGAGTCCGTATCGCAATGGCACGAGCTCATCGCCGACACTATCCGCCTCATGCCGGCAGGCGAGGCCGTCGACAGCCCGTCCAACCGCGACCTGGCACGACGCTACCTGGCCCTCGACGCGTCGCAGGATGCCGCCGCGGCCGAGAGGAACTTCATCCTCATGGAGAACATCGCTCCCCATGGAGGCGACGACGGCTCGTTCGACGAGCTGCGCCAGGCGGTGTTCGACCATCTGGAGGCCGTGGTAGCCGCTTACCGCGGCCAGCCCGACCCGTCCGGCTAGCCTCATCCGGCGCCGGACGGGCGCGGCACCTCTTCCTTCGCTCTCTCCCCAGTGTTCTGTCCGTCCGGCGCAAACCCTTCATCTTGCCTGCTCATTCACCCGGTGCCCCGCGCACCCTCTGTCGGTGCGCCCGAACGAAAGGATACGCCCATGCTCGTGTCGTGGATGACGACGAACAAGTGCAACCTCAAGTGCGTCCATTGCTACCAGGATGCCGAGGAGGCCAGCGCCTTGGAGCTCTCGACCGACGAGGGAAGGAAGATGATCGACGAGATCGCCCGCGCGGGCTTCAAGGTGATGATCTTCTCGGGCGGCGAGCCGCTCATGCGCCCCGACATCTACGAGCTGGTGGCGCACGCGGCCTCGCGCGGACTGCGCCCTGTGTTCGGCTCGAACGGCACGCTCATCACGCCCGAGGCGGCGGCCAGGCTGAAGGAGGCCGGGGCCTGCGCCATGGGCATCTCGGTGGACAGCCTCGACGCGGCCAAGCACGACAAGTTCCGCGGGCTCGAGCACGCCTACGACCTCACCATGGCGGGCATCGAGGCCTGCAAGCAGGCCGGCCTGCCCTTCCAGCTGCACACCACCGTGGTGGACTGGAACCGCGACGAAGTGTGCGCCATCACCGACTTCGCCGTCGAGATCGGCGCGATGGCCCACTACGTGTTCTTCCTCATCCCCGTGGGTCGCGGCAAGTTCATCCAGGAGACGTCGCTCGAGGTGTTGGATAACGAGAAGCTGCTGAACGACATCATGACGAAGGCGTCGCAGGTGCCCATCGACGTGAAGCCCACGTGCGCGCCCCAGTTCACGCGCGTCGCGAAGCAACTGGGCGTCGACACCCGCTTCGAGCGCGGCTGCCTGGCGGCCCTCACGTACTGCGTCGTCGGCAGCGAGGGCATCGTGCGCCCCTGCGCCTACATGACCGAGGAAGCCGGCGACGTGCGGACGCAGCCCTTCGACGAGATCTGGCGCACGAGCCCCGTGTTCGAGAAGCTGCGCACCCAGGCGTACTCCGGCTCGTGCGGCACCTGCGACTACGCGCAAGGCTGCGGCGGTTGCCGTGCGCGCGCCGCCTACTACCACGACGGCGACATCCTCGCCCAGGACGATTACTGCGCACATGGGTTGCGCTGTTCTGACGAACAGCGCAACTAGTCGACGCTGCGGCTTCCCATGGCACCCGATCTCGCGGCGATGCCAATGACTCGCGTACCGAAGTACGCTTCGCCATCGGCCTCCCCACGATCTCGGGCACCATGGAAACCCTCGCTGACTTTGCTGGACCTGGAATCTGCAGCATCCTATCGAAAGGACCCCTCATGACCATCATCTCCCAGCGCATCGTTCCCACCGCCGTCGCCGCGTCCTTGGCCGCGACGATGATCCTCGCCGGCTGCTCGACCGCGCAGCCCGAAACGGGCGGCGCTGCGGGCGCCCCGCAGGCGGAGGCCGGGCAGGCCTCGCAGGCCGGCGCGGTCACGTTCACCGACGACACGGGGGCCGAGGTGACCGTGGACAACCCGCAGCGCGTGGTGGCGTGCATGGGCAGCTTCGCCAGCATGTGGGAGCTCGCGGGCGGCACGCTCGTGGGCGCTTCCGACGACGCGTTCACGCTGTCCGGCTACGACCTGAAATCCGAGAACGTGCAGAAGGTGGGCGACTTCGCGACCCCGAACCTCGAGGCCATCATCGCGCTCGAGCCCGATTTCGTCATCATGACGAGCGGCTCGGGCGGCCGCGGCGGCGACTCGAACCAGGCCGACCTCAAGGCCGCGCTCGCCGCGTCGAACATCCCCGTGGCGTGCTTCCAGGTGACCACGTTCGCCGACTACGAGCGCATGCTGCGCACCTGCTGCGACATCACGGGCCGCGACGACCTCTACGAGCAGAACGCCCAGGCCACGGCTGATCGCATCGACGCGATCACGGCCCAGGTGCCCGCCGGCGAGGCGCCGACGGCCCTCGTGCTGACCACGTTCTCGGGCGGCACCCGCGTGCAGGCGTCCTCCACGATGACGGGCTCCATGCTGGCCGACCTCGGCGTGAAGAACCTGGCGGACGAGAACCCGAGCCTGCTCAAGGACTTCAGCCTGGAATCGATCATCGAGATGAACCCCGACTTCATCTTCGTGGTGCCCATGGGCAACGACGACGCCGCGGCCATGAAGGCGCTCGAGGACCAGACGGCGGCGAACCCCGCCTGGTCGACCCTCGATGCGGTGCAGGACGGCCGCTACGTCGCGCTCGACCCGCACCTGTTCCAGTACAAGCCGAACGAGCGCTGGGACGAGAGCTACCAGGTGCTGTTCGACGCGCTGTACGCGTAGGCGGAAGGCTGTCCGGTGACCCCGTTCAACCGTGAGAAGGCGGTGCCGCTTGCCATCGTCGTCTCCGCCGCCGTCCTCGCGGGCGTGACGGCGGCGGCGTTCCTCGTGGGCTCGTCGTCGGTGAGCCTGGGCGACCTCGTCGCCTGGGCGACCGGCGGAGACGTGAGCGCGTCGGCGAAGAGCATCCTCGTGAACGTGCGCCTGCCGCGCGTGCTTTCGGCGCTGTTGGCGGGAGGGGCGCTGGCCGTGGCGGGCGCCATCATCCAGGCCGTGCTGGACAACCCGCTGGCCAGCCCCAACATCATCGGCATCAACTCCGGCGCCGGACTGTTCGTGCTGATCGCGGCCAGCGTGTTCCCCAGCGTGCTCTGGTTGCCGCCTCTCGCGGCCTTCGCGGGCGCGCTCGCCACGGCGCTCATCATCTTCGGCATCTCGCTGGGCGCGAGCACGTCGAGGCTCACCGTGGTGCTGGCCGGCATCGCCATCACGTCGGTGTTCGGCGCGGGCATGAACACCATCCTCATCGTGAACCCCGACGCCTACGTCGGCTCGTCGGCGTTCCTCGTGGGAGGCCTGGCCGGCGTGCTCATGGACGACCTCGCGTGGCCGGCGGCCTACATTCTGGGAGGCCTGGCCGTGGCGCTGCTCTCGGCGGGCAAGCTCAACATCATGGCCCTCGGCGACGACACGGCGCATGCGCTCGGGATGAACGTGGGGGCGACGAGGCTCGCCATGCTCGGCCTCGCCGCCGTGCTGGCGGGCGCGGCCGTGAGCTTCGCGGGCCTGCTCGGGTTCGTGGGGCTCATCATCCCGCACCTCGTGCGGTTCTTCGTGCGTGCCGACAACCGCATCGTGCTGCCGCTGTCCGCCGTATGCGGCGCGGCGTTCGTCGTCGTGTGCGACCTGTTGTCGCGCGTGCTGTTCGCGCCCTACGAGGTGCCCGTGGGCATCCTCATGGCGTTTCTCGGCGGGCCGTTCTTCATCTACCTCATCTTGAAGAACAGGAGGGGTTCCCTTGATTAGCGCTGATGACACGCGCGCCGCAGCCATCGAGGTGCGCGACGTGTCGTTCTCCTACGGCAAGGAGCCGTTCATCGAGGGGTTGAGCGCCGCGTTCCCCCACGGCGCGGTGACGAGCGTCGTGGGGCCGAACGGCTGCGGGAAGTCCACGATGATCAAGCTCGTCGACGGGCTGTTGCGCCCGCAGGCGGGGGAGGTGCGCATCGACGGCGTGGCCACCCTGTCGCTCAAGGCGAAGGAGCGTGCGCGTCGCGTGGCCGTGCTGGCGCAGGCCAGCCGCCCGCCGGCGATGACGGTGGAGGCGCTCGTGGCGTGCGGGCGCTACCCGTACCAGGCGCATCAGGGGAGGCCCTCGCGCGAGGACCGCGAGCAGGTGGAGCGCGCGCTCGAGCTGGCGAACGTCGCGCGGTTCCGCGCGCACGAGCTGCGTCGGCTGTCGGGCGGCGAGCGTCAGCGCGCGTTCATCGCCATGACGCTGGCGCAGGACACCGACCTCATCGTGCTCGACGAGCCCACCACCTACCTCGACATCCGCGCCTGCCACGAGACGATGGAGCTCGTGCGGCGCCTGAACGTCGAGGCGGGCAAGACCGTCGTCATGGTCATCCACGACCTCGACCTGGCGTTGCGTTACTCCGATTGCCTGCTCGTCATGGAGCGCGGGCGCGCCGCCGCGTCCGGCACGGTGGAAGAGGTGCTGGAAACCGGCGCCATCGAGCGGGCCTTCGGCGTGAGCATCCGCACCTGCGCCGCTCCCGAGGGGACCGCGTACACGCTGTTCCCGGCGTAGCCAACCGCCCGATCGCTCGCGGCGGTTGGGGCCTTTCGGGGAAGGCTGCTGTATGAAAGGGAAGATGCGAGCGGGCCGATAAGCCGGGTTCTGTCGTTGGACGACCATTTATCTCGAACGTGCGTCGCCGCACGCCTCAAGCACGCAACCCGAACGTACGGCGGGCCACCGTGTCGCGTTCCTATTTGCGCTTGCTCCGGATGGGGTTTTCCAAGCCGCGCCGTTGCCGGCGCGCTGGTGCGCTCTTACCGCACCGTTTCAGCTTTTCTCCCGTTGCCGCGCGCCGAAGCGCGTGTTCGCGGGGGAGTCTTCTTTTCTGTGGCACTGATCCGTCGGGTCGCCCCGCCCAGCCGTTAGCTGGCATCCTGCCCTGTGGAGCCCGGACTTTCCTCACACCGAGGTGCGCGATCGTCTGGCCCGCTCGCATATGGTATTCTAGCAAACCGAAAGCAGCGCGCGCCCGCGAAAAGCGAAGCAGCGCGAAAAACCGATCCGGCCGCGCGCAGCCGGCGGGCGGGCCGCGTGCCCGCAGAGGTAAGGAGCACCATGAACGAGGAACTCACCATACGTTTCGCCACGCGCGGGGACGCACCGGCACTGCTCAGGCTGACCCAGGGGCTTGCCGCCTCGATGGGGCGCGAAGGTGCGGTGGCCGCCACGCCTGCGGATATCGTGCGGGGCATGTTCGATGAAGGCGCGGGCGAGGCGCTGGTCGCCGAGCATCCGGACGACGGCGTGGTGGGGTGCGCGATCTTCTGCCGCGCGTTCTCCGTGTGGACGGGGGGTTGCGGCGTGTACCTGGAGGACCTGTTCGTGGACGAGGCGTACCGGGATGCCGGTGCGGGCCGGGCACTCATGGCGCGCCTGGCAGCGCTCTGCGAGGAGCGGGGCTATCGGCGCCTCTCATGGCACTGCCGCGACACGAACGAGGCGGGGCTTGCGTTCTACGAGCGCTTGGATGCCGAACGGGTCGACGCGCTCGTGCTGCACCGGTTGGAGGGCGAGCGGCTTGCCGTGCTCGCGGCCCAGGCTCCGACAGGCGGATGTGCGGAAGGGGCGAGGTAGATGGCGACGTGCGCGATCGTGGGAGCGTCCCCCGAGTTCAATGCCGAGGACTTCAAGGCCCGCTACGAGGCGGGCATGTTCGAGTTCGTGATCGCCGTGGACGCCGGCTTCGCCTACCTGGAAGAGCTGGGCGTGAAACCCGACATGGCGGTGGGCGACTTCGACTCGCTCGGCTACCTTCCCAAGTGCCGCCGCGTGTCGCGCTTCCCGGTGAAGAAGGACAAAAGCGATATGGAGCTGGCGCTTGAGAAGGCCGTGGCCTGGGACTACGACGACCTCGTGGTGTATGCGGCCTTGGGCGGCCGTCTCGACCACACCATCGCCAACCTGCAGCTGTTCGCGAAGTTCTCCGAGCGGGAGTTCTACGTGACCGCCGTGGGCGAGGGCAGCGCCCTGCGCGCGCTCACCGGCCCCGACGTGATGGACCTGCCCTTGCTGGAGTCCGGCACGGTGTCCGTGTTCTCTGCGAACGATTGCGCCCGCGGCGTCATCGAGACGGGCATGCTGTACTCCCTCGACGACGAGGACCTGTCTAACCGCACGTCGCGCGGCGTGTCCAACGAGCTCGTGGGCAAGCCCGCGCGCATCGCCGTGGAGGAGGGCACGCTGTACGTGTTCTACCCGCTGCCCTGACGGGGCGGGGGACACAGCCGAGCGGAGAGTGGAGTGCGGGCTGCGGAGCGAGCGCGGTCGCGCTGCTCGCTTCAAACCACCGTTGGCGTTTCGCGGGTTGATGCGCGCCTCCGCTCGGGATGACCCAGAGGGGTTTGGGGCGTCGTTGCACAGTAATCACCGATTCTTGCCAAGCATGATCGCGCAGGCTCTCCCATGGCGCTGGAGAGTTTTCTTCTTGCAGAGTTTTCCCTGATCAGAAAATCTCATCCCGGAGATAAGCGATGCTGTAGAGTTTTGAGGGGCTCATCGTTGTGGGGAATCGGTAAAAACTGTGCACAAGAGCCTTGCCCGGGCTTCCTCTCGCGTCCGCGCGAACCCGGCTCCACGTTTCTGCTTCTAATACGTAGCCTGCTTCCAGACGCGCTTCGCTTCCGGACGCTCCTCCAGGCACAGCTCCAGCAGGGCCTGGAGTTCTTCGGCATGGTCCTCGCGGGCGTCGTCGTATTCCAGCTCCTCAACGAGGGCGAACGCGAATCCCCCGCGGCCGTGCTTGTTCCACAGCGCCTGCAGGCACTTGTTGGGGTGATTTCCGCCGTCGAAGCGGGCGACCAGGCCGTTCTCGGTTGCCCGCGGGTCGCGCGAGGCGATGAGGAACCGCTCGCCCGTGGCGAGGCAGCGCATCTCCAGAACGCCCATGGCGGGCCTGCGCTCGCCGTAGGCCCGCTTGAGCTGCTTTTTCCGTTCGTTGTCCATGGGTTTTCCTCGCCGCCTCGCGTTTTCCCTCCATTGTGGGGCATCTTCGGCCTGTGTGCAATCGACGGTTCGTAGAGCTCGCCGGCGGATTCGGCGTGTGAAACGCAGGGCGGGGCGGTATAATCGCCCGAGCGGCACCGCCTGCCGCCGCGCCGCCGCGAGGCGGCCTCGACATACCGGGGAGCTTGCAAGCCGCATGCGCGGCCGGGCAGGCTGAGAGGAAGCGCCGAAGCACGCTTCGACCCGAGGAACCTGACATGGGTAATGCCAACGAAGGGAGCTCTATGACGCAGATCAGCGCCGCAGCGCGCGGCAATCCTGCACCCGTCACGCAAATCGACCACGCCCGCGCGGGCACCGTCACGCCGGCTATGCGCACCGTGGCCGAGAAGGAGGGGCGCGATCCCGAGTTCATTCGGGAGGGCGTGGCGGCCGGACGCATCGCCATCCCCGCGAACATCCACCATGCGAGCCTCTCGCCCGAGGGCGTGGGCAGCGGCCTGCGCACGAAGGTGAACGTGAACCTGGGCATCTCGGGCGACGTCGCCTGCGAGGCCGAGGAGTGGAAGAAGGTCGACGTGGCTCTTGAACTGGGCGCCGAGGCCATCATGGACCTGTCGAACAGCGGCAAGACGGCCGCGTTCCGGCGCGCCCTCGTGGAGAGGTCGCCGGCGATGATCGGCACCGTGCCGATGTACGACGCCATCGGCTATTTGGAGAAGCCGCTCGTCACCATCACGGCCAAGGATTTCCTCGACGTGGTGCGCGCGCATGCCCAGGACGGCGTGGACTTCGTCACCGTCCACGCTGGCATGAACCGTCGCACCATCGAGAGCTTCCGCGAGACGGGTCGGCTCACGAACATCGTGAGCCGCGGTGGGTCGCTCATCTTCGCCTGGATGGAGGCAACCGGCAACGAGAACCCCTTCTACGAGTTCTACGACGAGGTGCTGGCCATCCTGCACGAGAACGACGTGACCATCAGCCTGGGCGACGCCATGCGCCCCGGGTCCACCTACGACGCCACCGACGCGGGGCAGATCGCCGAGCTCATCGAGATCGGCAAGCTCACGCGCCGCGCATGGGATGCGGGCGTGCAGGTGATGGTGGAGGGCCCGGGCCACATGGCGCTCGACGAGATCGCCGCCAACATGAAGCTGGAGAAGCGCCTGTGCCACGACGCGCCCTTCTACGTGCTCGGGCCGCTCGTCACCGACATCGCGCCGGGCTACGACCACATCACAGCCGCCATCGGCGGGGCTGTGGCCGCGGCCTCGGGCGCCGACTTCCTGTGCTACGTCACGCCGGCCGAGCACCTGCGCCTGCCCGACGCCGCCGACGTGCGCGAGGGCCTTGTGGCAACGAAGATCGCCGCACACGCGGCCGACATCGCGAAGGGCGTGCCTGGTGCGCGCGATGCCGACAACCGCATGAGCGACGCGCGTCGGCGCGTGGACTGGGAGGGCATGTTCGTCGAGGCGCTCGATCCTGCGCGTGCGCGGGAGTATTTCGAGAGCGCGCCGCCCTCGACGGAGGGCACCTGCACCATGTGCGGCGAGATGTGCGCGATGCGCACCGTAAATCAGATCATGGACGGCCTGACGGTCGATCTCGGGAAGGAGTAACCTATGGAGGCATTCGCTTTGAAGAGGGCTTTGGACAACGTGCGGGCAGGCTCGCCGCTCGTGCACAACATCACGAACTACGTGACGGTGAACGACTGCGCGAACGCGCTGCTGGCCATCGGCGCAAGCCCCATCATGAGCGACGAGCCCGCCGACGTGGAGGACATCACGTCCATCTGCGGCGGGCTCACGCTCAACATCGGCACGCTCAACGAGCGCTCCATCGAGGGCATGTTCGCGGCGGGCGAGCGCGCGAGCGAGCTGGGGCATCCCATCGTGCTCGACCCGGTGGGCGCGGGCGCGTCGGCCTTGCGCACGCGCGTGGCGGGCGATTTGCTCGACAAGCTGGCCGTGTCCGTCATCCGCGGCAACATGTCGGAGATGAAGGCGCTCGCCGGCGGCGCGGCGGCCACGCGCGGGGTGGACGTGTGCCCCGACGATGCCGTGACCGAGGACAACCTGGCGGCCGGCGCGGCGTTCGCGCGCGATTTCGCGGCGAAGACGGGCGCGGTCGTGGCCATCACGGGCGCCATCGACATCGTGGCCGACGCCGATCGCGCCTACGCCGTTCGCAACGGCAGCCCCCTTATGGGCCGCATCACGGGCGCCGGCTGCATGCTGTCGTGCCTGTGCACGGCGTACGCGGTGGCGAACCCGGGCGCGCTTCTGGAGTCGCAGGTGGCCGCAGTCGCCGGCATGGGCCTCGCGGGCCAGCAGGCGCAAACCCGCATGGGGGGCCTGGACGGCAACGGGTCGTTCCGCACCTACCTCTTGGACGCGCTGTACCACCTCGATGGCAACGCGCTCGAGGCGGGCGCGAAGGTCGAAGAGCTGGCGTAGCCGGCGGAAGCGAGAGGAGGGCCGATGTTCCCACGTGAGGATCTGCGCCGCGCATTGGCGCTGTATGCGGTAACCGACCGCGCGTGGCTGGGGGAGCGCACGCTCGCCGCGTGCGTCGAGGAGGCGCTGGGGGGCGGTGCCACCTTCGTGCAGCTGCGCGAGAAGGACGCTCCCCGGGCCGAGGTGGTGCTGCGGGCCCGCGCGCTCGCGCCGCTCTGCCGCGAGGCGGGCGTGCCGTTCGTGGTGGACGACGACGTGGAGGCGGCTCGCATCGCGGGCGGCGACGGCGTGCACG
>OLND01003533.1_pt1 | contig 12076 bp, 6 predicted proteins | sample 1672031 | NCBI WGS metagenome assembly OLND01 (sample SAMEA3136638, study PRJEB25190) | human gut metagenome | biome: human gut; feature: human-associated habitat; material: faeces | place: Austria | collected 2013
GTTCAAACGTGGAAGAGACACGGAATGAGATGCCAGCCGCGGCATGGAAGAAATACGTGAATTTTGCTTCAAAGAATTTGCCGTCGTCTGTTTATTCTGGAACTTTTTGGTTCGCTGGTATTCCTGTAATATTACTTATCAATCCAAAGAACGATATTCTTATTGCGGCAATTCCTTTTTATCTCCTTTATTGCTCCAGCAGCCCCAGAAAGATTTCTCTCCGCTCCACTTCTTCCGCCTCCTCATTTCCGTCCGCCCTTGCGTGCAGCAGCGGATATTTTGATCCCGTGCGCAGCATCTCCATCACCGACGCATAGTTGGCATATTCCGGCGACACCAGAATCATTCCTTTTCCATGCGACAGTTCCTGCTCCATCAGGCTGCATAGATAGCGGAGGTTTGCTCCGTGAACCAGCGGAAACTTTTCCCGGATCTCCTGTAAGCGTTCGTCCGGCTGCTTCCAGCTGCCGTAGACGCCGCGGTAAATCTGCATAAATTCATGCAGCTGTTCTGTAAAATGCTCCGGAATCTTTCGCCCCGACTCCGCAGCAAGGAACCACAGATATTCCGAGAGCGGCATATACACCGGAACAAAAGCATGTTTCCTCACCGCTTCCTCCATATTCTGATTCAGATAAGCGCTATGCAGCACAATCGGATCGCCGGCCAGCAGCAGCTGTCTGTCCTCCGTCACATATACCGCCCACTCCTGTAAAAGGCTTTTGGTCCACTCCCTGCTCCAGGCATCCGGCGCGGCGGTCTTCTCCCGGAAAGAGGCACGCACCTTTTCCCGCCACTCCTCATCCAGGCAGTGCCATGCATCCCCGAGTAAGAGCGCCTGCCACAAGATATCCGCTTCTTCCGCAAAAAGCAGCTGTTCCAGAAACGGTGTCACAAGATGCGCCCTCTTTCCGTCCGCCTCTAAGACCGCACGCAGGATTTCCGGAACCATTCCGTCCGCCTCCGCACCCTCGGTCTGGAATACCAGAAACTGTTTTTCCTCCCCGTCCGTCTCCTGCAGCCGGTTTGCAATCTGTCCTGCCGCAGCCGAGAATGTACAGTATTCTTTTGCGGTGCTGTACGCTTTTCCCGCATGAAGATCCTGCGCCGTGTAATCCGGCAGCACTGCCGTGCGTTTTCCTTTCTGGTTCAGGTAAAGTGCCATCCACTCTGTATACACGGACAGCGGCGGCAGATACACCGTCTCCTGCTGCGGTTCTTTCATATCTTTCGTATCTTTCGTGTCTTTCGTGTCTTTCTTCCCGTCCCGAAGCCGCCCGGACAATACGGCTGCCTCCGGCAGTATGGCGCGCTCCGTGCAGTTCTCTACATGGGATAAGCTGTTTAAAAACGCCTCGATTCTCGTTATCACTCCCACCTTGGACTGATGCTCGTCCACCTCTATTTTCAGGTACGGCTTGTCCCCCATAATTTCCGCAAAAAGGTGGGAGATCATGCCGTCCGGTCCGCAGCCGTGGTTCGTCAGATAGACGGCATACAGATTCGGATGCTCCTTAATGATCTTCGCTCCCGACAGAATGTGCTGCGCAAATGGCCAGTACAAATTTGGATAATGACCGGACAAATCCACATCATGTCCTTTCAGATGGGAAAGTGTCAACACTCTGCACCCTCTCTTTAACATTTCCCCGGGAATTCCCATATTTAAAACCGGGTCTGACACGCCGTAGTTTCTTGTAATCAGAACGAGCACCTTGTCCTCCGGTTTCAACTCGTCCAGGATCTGCGCGCCCAGTTTTTCAGAATTCTTCTCACAGCGCACCATCGCCGCCGCGCCCTTCGCGAGCGCCGCCGCACACCGTGCCTTGTCGCATCCCAGTTCCTGACCCGCTTTGATCATCGCTCCCGCGAGCTGCGGTTTTCCCATATCCAGATCCAGAACCGGGCAGATCAGCTCCACGCCGCGTTCCGAAAGCCCCAGCACACTTGCGACAATCCGCGGCGCTGTCTGCATATAGACACAGCCGTAATTGTGCGCAACGCCGGAAGTCTCATGCCGGATCGTATGGATACACGGGATAAAAATGTAGTCCACCTTTTTTCTCGCAAGCCATTCCATGTGCCCGTGCAGTAATTTTACCGGATAACAGGTCTCCTCCGCCGCCATCTCCTGTCCGAGCGCAATGATCTTATCGTCCGTCTCCGGCGACAGCAAGACATTAAAGCCGAGAGTCTTAAAATACTGGTACGCCATCGGGAAAAATTTATAAATCATGAGCGCACGCGGGATTCCCACAGTCTTTTTCCCCGGCAGCAGCGTTCCGTCATAGCCTGCCAGAAACCATTTCTGGCTCTTCCGGTAATTCTCCTCATTCCAGATGCTCTCCTTTTGGGATGTACCGCCCTGCTCTTTTGCCGCGAGCGCCGCTCCGTATGCCCCGGTCACATCGTAAAACGGCGTGATGTGAAGCCGTTCTCCAAACACTTCATAGAAAGCCGCAACGATTCCCTCGTTATGCACGACTCCGCCCTGAAGGCAGATATGTTCTCCCTTGCGCTTATTGCCGACTACCCTGTTTAAATAGTTTCTGACAATCGAGCGGCACAGCCCTGCACAGATATCCTCCTTGTCCGTGCCTGCCGCAAGTTCCGCTGCAATCTTGGATTCCATCAACACGGTGCAGCGCTCTCCCAGATCAATCGGCACATTTGCTTTCAAGGCACTGTTTCCGATCTCCTCCAGCGATACTTCCATGCGGTTCGCCTGTTCCTCGACGAAGGAGCCCGTACCCGCCGCACACACTTTGTTCATCTCGAAATCGACGACCTGACCGTCCCGGATACTGATGTATTTGGAGTCCTGACCGCCGATCTCAAACACGGTATCCACCTCCGGGCACAGATGGGCAGTCGCGCGCGCCTGCGCCGTGATCTCATCCAACACCGTGCCTGCACCGGTCTTCTCCGCGATATAGTACCGCCCCGATCCCGTGACACCAATGCCTTCCCACGTGAGTGCTTCCCCGTATTTCCGCTTTAACTGTGCCATTCCCTGCTGCACCGCGCCGAGAGGATTGCCGCGCGTTCTAAGATACAGATCGTCAATGACGGCTCCGTCCTCCCCCGTCAGCACAAGGTTTGTGCTCGTGGATCCCACGTCAATCCCGAGCCAGAGCTTTTCCCCGCCACGTAACGGTCTGATCCGGTGAAGTGCCTCCTTCTCGTAGTCATATCGCGGCAGCGCCTTTCTTTTTTGCTCCTCATCCGCCACCTCCCTGCGAACCGGGTGTTTCCAGTCGAAGGCCAGCTTCCCGTGACATGCACAGGCTGCGATTCCGGCAGCAGACACCACAGCTCCCTCTTCCCCGCAAAGCAGTTCTTCCTCTTTTAATCCGAAGATATCACAGATGGCGAGGCGCACGCCTTCATTATAGACAACGCCTCCCGTCACAAGCACCGGCGGCTGTACCGGAAGCTTCCGCACGACCGCAGATTTAAAATTACGGATCACGGCATAGGAAAGTCCGAGCAAAATATCTTCCACCGGCACACCTTCCTGCTGTCTGTGGATCAGGTCTGTCTTGGCGAACACGCTGCACCGTCCCGCAAGCCGCGGCACACTTTTCGCCCGTCTGACATACTCCGAGTAGGCGGACAGCGGAAGTCCGAGCCGGTACATCTGATCCTCGAAAAATGCTCCCGTTCCGGCGGCACATTCCCCGTTCATGGCGTAGGAGAGCGTCTCTCCCTCACGCATTCCGGTAAGGAAGCAGGAATTCTGTGCTCCCATCTCTACGATGCTTCCCGCGTCCGGATAGAGCATTCTCTGTCCTTCCAGAAGGCTGCTGATGCGGTTGATCTGCACTTCCTTTTGGATCCCCGGATACAAACAGACTGCACCGGGATTGACCGCTGCATACAAAATCCTGTCGCCGCACGATGTCTCCACCTGCCCAAGCATGTCCACAAGATTCTGATACAGTTCTCCGCGATGCAGTCTGTAATCTTTATATATGATGTTTTCGCCTTCGACAACAGCGATGGAAATACTTCCATTTCCGATGTCGATTCCAAGTCCTGCTTCTCTCATTGCTTTCCTCCGAAATTGCCTCTTACGCATAGTTAGAATATTCTAACTAAATGTATCACATTGCAAGAGCCGTTTCGGTTGCAAAAGCAACGGAATCAGTTTTCTATTAGAGAAAGATTCTCAAATAGTTCGATCAGTCTAACTTCAATCCTGCCAGAAGCGAGCCAAGGCTGGTTCCTGTGGATGTGTGGTCTGTGTATGCCTCCAGATCTTCCACACCTTCGGTATCTACCATCTCCTCTGCCAGCGCCTTCATGGACAGGCTGATCTTATTGTCGTTGGTATTTAATACCTTTGCCTTGACCTTCTCTCCGACCTTAAGCACTTCGGACGGCTTTCCGATTCTGCGCTCACAGATCTGTGAGATGTGCACCAGTCCGCTCAGTCCGTTGCCCAGATCAATAAATGCGCCGTACGGCATCAGGCTCTCGACAGTTCCCTCAAGCACGGTTCCCGGCACGATCATAGAGATCTTGTGATTGCGCTCCTCCGCCTCTGCCTCGAGTGCGACCGCCTTTCCGGAAAGCACGAGCTTTTCGCGCTCCTCATCCACCGTGATGACCCGGACCGGAATCTCTTTTCCTACCCAGCTCTCCGTATCCTCCACATAAGCGGATGTGATCTGGGATGCCGGAATGAACGCGCGGATCCCCTCAAGATATGCCACAACGCCTGCCTTCACGCTCTCCTTGATGCGGACGATTACCGTTGTACCCTCCTCCATCATCTCTTTGAGCTTCTCCCATGCCTGCTCTTCATTGGCTTCCCTGCGGGAGAGAAGAATGTTGCCTGCGCCGTCGTCTACCCGGATCACGGTCGCCTCGATCGTATCCCCCACATGCACAGCCTCCGCCAGTGAGAAATCCGGATCGCTGCTCATCTCCTCCGCACTGATAAATCCCGGTGCATAATATTTCAGGTCAAGCGTAACGCCCTCCTCGTTGACATCGATCACCGTGCCGGTTAAAATATCTCCCTCTCTGATTCTGCGGAAAGAAGCTTCTAACTCCTCCTTGTAATCATCCATTGATTCCATGTGTCTTAAACCTCCATCTCTTTTTCTACCTGTAGTGTACCACATTTCAGTCTGATTACAACCTTGAATAAATCACCATCCACCTCGATTGACAGTTTTCCGCCCTGCGCCTCGGTAAAACTTCTGGCAATCGCAAGTCCCAGACCCGAGCCTTCCGTGCCGCGCGAAGTATCGCCGCGCACGAAGCGCTCCGTGATCTCCTCCGGATCAAAATTCAGTTCCGTCGCCGACATATTTTTGATCGTGATCTCCACGAACTCCTCCGGTGCCTCCCCGGATGTGTGCACCTGCACGTACACGCGGCTCTGCGGCATCGCATATTTCTGAATATTGACAAACAGATTTTCAAAGATGCGGAATGTCTTCTGATTGTCAAGCACCACGATCACTTTTTCCTCCGGCACATCCCAGCGCAGCGTAAGTCCCATCGCCGCAAAGCGCTCCGTATGCTCCACCGCAACCTGCTTTAACAGATTCACCACATCGACTTCCATCGGATGCAGCACAATATTGTTGCTGGTCGCCTTGCTGACCTCAAAAAGATCCTCGATCAATATTTTTAACCGCTGGCTCTTTTTATCGAGCGTCTCAATGTATGACCTGCGCTCCTCCTCCGTGATGTCCTCCTTCTTTAACAGTTCCACGTAGGTTGTGATCGCCGTGAGCGGTGTTTTTAAATCATGGGAAACGTTCGTGATGAGATCCGTTTTCATTCGCTGGCTCTTCACTTCCTCATCCACCGCCTTCTTAAATCCGTCACGCACCCTGGAAAGTTCCACCTTCATCGGCTCATATATTCCCAGATCCTCGGTGATCTCCGTGTCCAGATCTCCGTCCGCCATCCGGCTTACACTGCGCAGCAGCGCCTGATAGTCTCTGCCGATCCTGTCATAATATTTTTTGATAAAACAGAACACAAAGATGGAGTACACGATCAGCGCGCCGATGCCGAAAAACCACATCATCGAGCAGAGCGACAGCACCGCAAAGTTGATCAGCACGATTTTCCAGATCGTCTTTGTGGATTTTTCTGAAAAATCCACATGCGCCACCTCATAGCGGAACGTGTTCCACAATTTTTTCAACCCCGGAAAAATCTGATAAATCAGGCTGTACTGTCTGATATATTCCCTGACTCCCAGGAAAAATACCGGACGCAGTACGCGAAGCGCCGCGTACCAGATGCCATACAAAAACAGGAGCGGAACCATCATCTGTCCAAGCTGTAAGATGGCTCTCCAGGCATTGTTTCCAAGTAAAACATCCACTCCTTCGCTGTAATAGGAATAGCTTCTTATGATATCGTAGAAGTTTTCCTCCATACATGCCATGCAGCAGACGGCAATCACCGCCACCTCCATGAGATACCATTTCCCCGGGCGTTGCATTGGTATGTCTTCGTTCCAGATGCGCCTGCTCGTCATAAGAAACATCCATCCCGCCACCGCAGCAAGGCTCACCAGAAACAGGATGCTTCCCCCAGACGCGCGGTACACTAACACCACCTGCACCCAGTAATTTGTCATACCCTCATACGGATCTCCCAAGGAAATCGTGTCGCTCGTTGATACCGGAAGTCCGAAGATCACCTTAAAGTCCTTCGGTCCCTGCAACTGACCCGCTTCCACATATCCGCCCAGCGACTGTCCCAAAAGATTTTCCCGGTCTACATTCTGAAACGCCTTGATCAGAACGCTGCCGCTGATATTTTCGTCGTACAGCGGTGTCACTTCCAGCGCGCCCTCTTTGTCAAAGGATAAGCATACGATGTCCGTATAATACTGCTTTATCTTCTCCGTCACAGTTCCATCCACGCATGTCTCGAGCGGCTGATCCGTATTTTTCACGCAGTCGGCACTGCTTTTGTATACACAATAATCGATGTTCCAGCTGTCACTCTCAAACTGGCTTTTCCATTCGTCAAACGTAGAGGTTACCGTGTCCTTTACATACTGGTAATCTTCATCATCCGTCGGCAGATTCAAAAACAGTCCGCCTGCATCTGCCTGCCCGCTCCGCTCCATCTGCTCTACATACAGGACATAGCTGCCCTGATAGAGTGTCTGTACCGTATCGTTGTCCACGCTGTCCGAGGACTCGCGCATCATCTCCGCTTTCTGCTGCTCTTTCTGTCTCTCAGCCGTCCGGTACACCACCGGGAAAAAACACATGGTAATGATCGTGATGAAAATGATTCCCGCGATCGCTATGATAATCCGCTTGCTGCTGTTTACGGCATTGCTGTTGTTGCTGCTGTTGCCGGCACCATTATTTCTGCTGGCACCACTGTTGCTGCTGGCATCGTTATTTGCGCTGACATTGTTATTGCCGGCACCGTTGTTTCTATTGTTGTTTTTCAATTTTATATCCAACACCCCACACCACCTTTAAGTATTTTGGATCTTTCGGGTTGATCTCAATCTTGTCCCGGATATTTCTCACATGCACCATAATCGTATCGGTATTGATCGCCTTTTCATTCCACACGCGCTCATAGATCTCGTCCGCCGAATATACACGCCCCGGTGTCCGGATTAAGAGCGCAAGTATCTTGAACTCAATCGGCGTCATCTTCACCGGTTTTCCATCCACAAACACCTCCACGGTGTCCTCATTCAGTTCCAGTCCTCCGATCACATGAATCCGATCATTCTTTTCCTCCTTCGGACTCCTGTTTGCAAACTGCGTATACCGGCGGAGCTGGGAATTGACGCGCGCCATCAGTTCCAACGGTGTAAACGGCTTGGTCACATAATCATCCGCCCCGATATTTAACCCGATCACCTTGTCGGTCTCCTCTGACTTCGCCGAGAGCATAATGACCGGAAAGTCATATTTTTCCCGCAGCTTCATGGTCATTGTAACGCCGTCCATGCGCGGCATCATGATGTCGACGATCGCCAGCGAGATCTTCTCCCGCTCCATCACCTCAAGTCCTTCCACGCCGTCTGCCGCCTTGAATACGTTGTAATTCTGACTCTTTAAAAAGATTTCAATTCCGTCCCTGATTTCTTTATCATCCTCAACAATTAAAATGTTATATTGTTCCATTTTTCCGCTCCTGCTCTTGTTCTCTTTTCTGCTATCATAACACATCCGCCGCAGAATCACACGCCTCCCCGTGCATTGATTACATTTTACCTGATCTGCCGCAAAATTCCCCGCAGAAATACCCGAAAAATTTCTAAAGAATTATTTAGAATTATTATCTTGACAACTGCCACTTCGTAGTGTATAGTAGTACAAGTGCTGAGGCAACTCACACAGATGCTGCTGTGGCTCAGTCGGTAGAGCGTCGCATTGGTAGTGCGGAGGTCACGGGTCCGATTCCCGTCAGCAGCTTCATTGAGAAGAAGCGCAAATCCTTGAATGAAAGGGTTTGCGCTTTTTTGTGCTATGGTGTTACAGTGTTACGGTATTATGACAAATGTATTGTGATGGAAGTCTGGATGAGGGGGAATATACGGTTGAGGCGTTAATGCTATCTCGTGTCCAAGGGGGAAGTAGAAAAACTTTTCTCGTCTCAGACCCGGGGTGCTCTTCTCTTCTGGCATTATGTCAACCTTTTTCCATTCTCTACGGGTCTGGCACGCGATTTTTCTCCTCTGGAACTTCGCCTTTTCCTTCTATCAGCCCCGGATTCCAATTTGTTTGACGATTCTTCACACATTTTTCAACACTGCTTCATACCTTTTTCACATTTATCCGGTATCTTAATCATTGTCAAGAGGAAATCCCCATTGACACAATTTCTTTTTCATAATATGGCCGGTAAGTACCCCACATCTTACCGACTTCTCCTTCTTTTTATAAAATGATAAACGTACAAAACGCCTCACCATCCGGTGAGGCGTTTTGCGTATTCCTGTTGAATACCCAGATTCTGTCAACTTCTCCTTTACTACATGCGATTCATCATCTTAATGTGTGACTTGAACAGGGAATAATATTTCATTCCCTTGTCTTTGCCATAGTGCCCCTGCAATGCTGCGCGGAGAGAATTGAGATTCTTTCGCTTTCCGTTTGCCTGATAGAGGAATCCCGAAAAATCTTCCGGCGGTTCCTTTGCATATTCACTGTGGTCAAAAACCATTTTGCAGTACATGTCAAACTTTTCTTTTAAGCCATAAGCCGGAAGTTCTGACCAGTAAGACGCATACTCTGCATTCGTCTTCAGTTCCTGATACAGCCGCTTGCCTTCTTCCTCGCCGAGAAGCGCAACCAGTGCATTGTGAAAATCCACCAGATTTTCCTTGCTGATGCAGGCACACAATGTCTTTAAAATTGCTCTCTCTGCATTCAGATCCAGTCCAAACTTTGCTGGCGCTTCGCTCTGACCCGTAGCATTTGACACACTCTGTGGATTCTCTGACATTTCTTCTTTCAAATCCATCATTGCTGTCATCTGTCCGGATTGTTGCTCCGTCAGATCCGGCTTCTCATTCCCTGCGTTCTGCGTCTTTGCTTTGTCACTCTTCTGTGACTTTTCCGAACGATCCGGTTCTGACATATGCTCAGACTTTTCTGCTTTGACTGCTTTTGCTGACTTTCTTGACCGTTTTGCCCTGCCAGTCTTCTCTGCCGGCTCAGCCTTCCCGGATTCCTCTGCCAGCCCAGCTTTTTCTTCCGGTTCCGACTTCCCGGATGTCTCTGCATCCTCAGCCTTCCCGATCACTTCCGGCTTCCCGGATTCTCCTGCCAACCCAGCTTTTTCTGTCGGTTCAGCCTTCCCGGATTTCTCTGCATCCTCAGCTTTCCCGATCACTTCTGCCTTCCCGGATGTCTCTGCATTTCCAGCCTTCCCGGACGCTTCCGGCTTCCCGGATTCTCCTGCCTTACCGCCGGCTTTCGACGGTTCTGACTTCTTGGATGACCGTGGCTTCTTTGACTGCTCTCTGCCACGCTCTGCTTCCGCTTCCGGTCCGGTCTCCCGAATCCGCTCTGCTTCTGCTTCCTGGCCGGTCTCCCGAACCTGCTCTGCTTCCGCTTCCGATCCAGCCGCTCTGGTCTGTTCCTGTTCCTGCTCTGCTGCCGCCCCGGATTCCTTTGCCACGCGCTGCTTTTTCTCTGTCAGCATTCTGTGGCATTCCTTTCCGCTCAAACGGCTCACCGGCATTTTCCGCGCTGACCAGTAGCGCACCGCAGCGTCAAATCCCGTATCATTTGATACAATGACATACTCCCTGGCCGCGTTCTGGCTCAGGCGATAGCCAAGCTCCGATACCAGCTGGAAATCCAGCGCATTGCTTCCCTCAAAACACTTAATAAAGTCTGCTTCCTTTTCCGTCTCCTTGAGCATCCTCACATTTTCATAATTCATATGCGGGCTCTTTGTCGTATAAAATACAAGAACCTCGTCATCTTCCTGCGAGGATACCAGAAGCGGCACCCATATATCTCCTACATTCTCACTGTCAACCAAATAAATTTTTCCCATTCATTCTCCTGCTGACAGAATCCTTTTTTATTGTACCACATTCCGCTTTTATACTGCAATGTCGTTTTTCCGCTGACGCTTCTTCACTTTCCCGTGTTCTGTTTTTATAAAATATCGATGTACTCCCCCGCAAGCGCCTTGTTCATGCTGCGCACCGCACAGAATTTTCCGCACATGGAACAGGTGTCCTCGTGCTCCGGTTTGCGGTCCTCGCGGATCTGTTTTGCGGTCTCGGGATCAATCGCACATTCCCACTGTGCATCCCAGTCCAGCACACGGCGTGCGTCTGCCATCTTGTCGTCAATCTCTCTTGCGCCCCGCACGCCCTTGGCAATGTCTGCCGCATGCGCCGCAATTTTCGATGCAATGATGCCCTGCCTGACATCCTCCACATTCGGAAGCGCCAGATGCTCCGCCGGTGTCACATAGCACAAAAATGCAGCTCCATTCTGCGCGGCGATCGCTCCTCCGATCGCGGAAGTGATATGGTCGTACCCCGGGGCAATGTCCGTTACAAGCGGTCCCAGTACATAAAACGGTGCTCCCATGCAGATCGTCTGCTGAATCTTCATATTCGCTGCAATCTGATCCATCGGCATGTGGCCCGGTCCCTCTACCATGACCTGCACATCTCTTGCCCAGGCACGCTTTGTAAGTTCTCCCAGCCGCACCAGTTCCTCAATCTGACACACATCGGATGCATCCGCCAGACAGCCGGGTCTGCAGGCATCGCCAAGGGAGATCGTCACATCATGCTCCCGGCAGATCTCAAGGATCTCATCGTAGTACTCGTAAAACGGATTCTCCTCTCCGGTCATACACATCCACGCAAACACCAGTGAACCGCCTCTGGATACAATATTCATTTTTCTCTTGTGCTTCCTGATCTGCTCGATCGTCTTGCGCGTGATTCCGCAGTGCAGCGTCACAAAATCCACGCCATCCTCGGCATGCAGGCGTACCACATCAATAAAATCCTTTGCGGTCAGTGTCGCAAGATCCCTCTGATAGTGAATTACAGAATCATATACCGGCACGGTTCCGATCATAGCCGGACATTCCGCCGTCAGTTTTCTCCGGAACGGAATGGTGTTCCCGTGCGAGGAGAGATCCATGATCGCATGCGCTCCCATGTCAACTGCCGCCATCACTTTTTCCATCTCCACGTCATAATCCTTACAGTCTCTGGAGATTCCGAGATTTACATTGATCTTCGTCCGCAGCATCGAGCCGACACCCTCCGGGTCAATGCATTTGTGATGCCTGTTCGCGCAGATGACCACCTTTCCCTCCGCAACGAGCGGCATCAGCTCCTCTGTGGTCATACGTTCCTTCGCCGCAACCTTCTTTAACTCCTCTGTCACAATTCCCTTGCGTGCTGCTTCCATCTGTGTTGCATACTGTTCCATATTTTTCTGCTCCATTTCTGCAGAGGATGTGCGAAAAAATCCGGCGTCGCAGTGACGCCGGATTCCACAAACTATCTGATCCATCATTCGCTCCCTACGACAGTATTAACTGACAGGTTCAAAGAGTCAGGTTTTAACCTTCT
>OLND01003536.1_pt1 | contig 12060 bp, 10 predicted proteins | sample 1672031 | NCBI WGS metagenome assembly OLND01 (sample SAMEA3136638, study PRJEB25190) | human gut metagenome | biome: human gut; feature: human-associated habitat; material: faeces | place: Austria | collected 2013
CGTGGCTTCTCTGGCATGCGGTATTGTTGACTTCTCAGAAGTGGCAGCGGCGCCGTTGTTTGCCCTTCCGAACTTCCAGACACCGAAGTTCAATATGCAGGCCATTGCTATTGTACTTCCTGTTCTGTTAGTTATTACCTCCGAGCATATCGGACATCAGATCGTTACAAGCAAGATCGTGGGAAGAGATTTGCTGAAGGATCCTGGTCTGCACCGTTCTTTATTTGCAGATAACTTTTCAACGATGCTCTCCGGTTTTATCGGTTCTGTTCCGACAACAACTTATGGTGAGAACATCGGCGTTATGGCGATGACAAAGGTTTACAGTGTTTACGTTATCGGCGGTGCAGCGGTACTATCTATCATCTGTTCCTTTATCGGCAAGATGACAACACTCATCAGTACGATTCCGGGACCGGTTATCGGCGGAATCTCATTCCTGCTCTATGGTATGATCGGTGCATCCGGTATCCGTATCCTTGTAGATGCACAGGTAGATTACGGCAAATCCCGTAATCAGGCTATGACAGCCGTTGTATTCGTTACAGGTCTTTCAGGCATTTCCGTACAGCTCGGAAGCATTCAATTGACAGGTATGGTACTGGCCTGTGTTGTTGGTATGATCATGGGTCTGGCATTCTATATTCTGGACAAACTGAAACTGACGAACGACAGAGACGAATAAAACGTGCGAAACGCAAGTTGATTCTTCGAAGAACATAAAGAAATAGCAGTTCAGAACCGGCAGCGAGAGCGGCCTGTTCTGAACTGCTATTTCTCTATGTTCTATCTTAGAAAATGAGCGTTTCGTCATCATATTTATTCCAACATTCGAGGCCGACAGCGAGAGGCCAATCAAATTCTCCGTCCAAATTGCTCAAAGACTACGATATTGAAACAAAGAAACTATAAACTATTTCGTACCAAAAATTCTATCGCCTGCATCGCCAAGTCCAGGGCAGATATAGGCATGTTCGTTCAGGCAGCGATCCAGATGGCCGATGTAGATCTGAACGTCCGGATGTGCCTCGTGAAGAGCTTTGACACCTTCAGGAGCAGCGATAATACACATGAATTTGATGTTTCTGCCGCCATGTTTCTTGATCATGGTGATGGCATCAATAGCAGAACCGCCTGTTGCCAGCATTGGGTCGCAGACAACGATGGTACGTTCTTCGATCGGGCTAGGCAGTTTGCAGTAGTATTCATGAGGCTCGAAGGTTTCTTCGTCACGGTAGAGACCGATATGGCCGATTTTTGCAGATGGAACGAGAGCAAGGATACCTTCAACCATACCGAGACCTGCGCGCAGAATCGGAACAATAGCCAGCTTACGGCCTGAGATCATTGGTGTCTTGCATTTTTCAATCGGTGTTTCGATTTCAACTTCTTCCAGAGGCAGGTCATTGAGGGCTTCAAAACCTTCCAGCATAGCAATCTCTTCTACCAGATGGCGAAACTCGTTTGTTCCGGTTTCTTTTTTTCTGAGGATAGAAATTTTGTGCTGGATCAGTGGATGGTTAAAATAAGTAACGTTTTCAAATTTTTCCATAATGCTCTCCTTTAATCAACATTTCTCTTATAGTTTTATGTTATTCATTTGCCATTCCTTCAGGCAAAATTATTCCAATGATAGTGTACGTGAAAATGTACATTTTTTCAATGATAAATCATGACAATTTTTATTTTTACAGCTGTTTTGAGTCGGCATGCACAATGGGCTGCCAATTACTTAAATTCGACGATGGTAACGCCGGTCTCACCCTCACCAAATGTTCCAAGACGATAACTCTTGACATATTTGCTCTTGCGCAGTTTTTCGTGGACAGCTTTTCGCAGAGCGCCTGTGCCGCGGCCGTGGATGATGGTGACATTCGGTATGTGGGCCAGATAAGCATCATCGAGATATTTGTCCAGATCGATCATGGCTTCATCAACGGTTTCACCGATCAGATTGATAGAAGTATTGACATGGGCCGCTTTATTCATCTTGATCTTGCCGGAGCCGGTCTTATTGATCATCGGTGTGTTGATGACTTCTTCGTCAATTGGCTCCAGATCACTGAAGTGAATACGGGATTTGAGAATGCCCATCTGGATTGACAGTTCACCTTTGCTGTTTGGCTGGGAGACAACGGTGCCTTTTAAGTCAAGGCTGCGAACATGGACGGAATCCCCCTGCTTGAAATCAGAAGCTGCATAGACCTTGGCCTTTTGGGCAGTCGGCGCAGCTTTCTTGCGGTTGTTGGATTGATTCAGCTTGTCACGGACACGGCTTCGCTCCTGTTCAAGGGCTTTCATATCCACACCGCCGGATTTCGACAGTTTATTCATAGTACGGATGGTATGATCGGCATAATCCTTGGCATCCTGAAGAATGTTCTGGGCTTTTTCATTGGCTTCATTGAGAATCCGTTCTTTCTGTTTGGCAATGTTGTCATGCTTTTCTTCCAGACGTTTCTTCAGGGATTCCACCTGAGCCTTGTAAGCGGATAATTCTTCCTGCTCTTTCTCAATGGTGGCACGGCTTGTTTCCAGGTCAGCGATCAGTTCTTCAAAATTCTGTTCCTGAACATCAATATTCTTCTTGGCTTCCTCAATAATATGAGCCGGAAGGCCGAGTTTGCCGGAGATGGCAAAGGCATTGCTTTTGCCGGGAATGCCGATGAGTAAGCGGTATGTCGGACTCAGGGTTGCCACGTCAAATTCGCAGCAGGCATTGCAGACCTGATCCGTTGTCAGGGCAAATACCTTCAATTCGCTGTAATGGGTAGTGGCCATGGTGGTAACATGTCGGTTCAGTAACGTTTTCAAAATAGCAATGGCCAGAGCGGCACCCTCTGTAGGGTCTGTACCGGCGCAAAGTTCATCGAAAAGCACCAGTGTCTTGGCGTCGGCCGCATTCAGTATTCTGACAATATTCGTCATATGGGATGAGAAAGTACTGAGGCTCTGCTCAATGCTCTGTTCATCGCCGATATCTGCAAAAACATCGTCAAAAATCGCCAGTTCCGAATGATCAAATGCCGGAATATGAAGACCTGCCTGCCCCATCAGTGTGAAAAGACCGACCGTTTTCAGAGAGACGGTCTTACCGCCGGTATTTGGGCCGGTGACAATAAGCATCCGGTAATCCTTGCCGAGAATCAGGTCGATTGGAACAACCTTCTTCTTGTCCAGAAGTGGATGACGGCCTTTCTTGATGTGAATATAGCCATTCTCATTGAAAACAGGTTCGCTGCCATTGTAGGTACGGGACAGGGAAGCCTTAGCGAAAATAAAGTCCAGACGTGTCAGAACCGCAATGTCCTGTTCCAGCATAACAGCGGATTCACCTGCCAGTTCACTTAAAGTATCCAGAATATGTTCAATCTCTTCCTTTTCCTTGCTGCCGAGTTCCCGCAGATCGTTGTTCAGCTTGACAACAGCCATGGGTTCAATGAACAGTGTGGAGCCGGTGGAGGACTGGTCGTGGATCATACCCTGCACCTGTGAACGGTATTCAGCCTTGACAGGCAGGCAGTAGCGGCCGTTTCGCATGGTGACCAGGTTGTCCTGCAGTTTGGAACCGATATTCTGGGAAGAAACCATAGATGCCAGCTGTGAGTGGATGCGTTCGTTGGTCAGTTTGATCTGGCGGCGAATGGATTTCAATGTTGGACTGGCATCATCCGCCATGGTTTCTTCATCTATAATGCATCGACGGATTTCGTGGTTCAGATTCGACAGTGGTTCAATCTGTGCAAAAAGGCCCTCCAGCGAATCCTGATCTTCATCATCGGCTTCACGGCGTCCGTAGGATTTCGCACGCAGTGCCACATCCAGAGTGGCAGCGATATTCAACAGTTCAGCCATACCGACGGTACTGCCAACCTTCAGACGGAGCAGGGAGCCGCGGATATCACGGATGCCGGAGAAGGAGAGACTGCCCTTTTTCATGACACGGGTCAGGGCGTCACTGGTCTCCATCTGTCCCTGAAGAATCTCAGAAATATCAGAGGAAGGCATCAGATTACGGCACAGCTCCTTGCCCATAGGGGAGCTGGCATAGCCGGTAAGCATATCTATGATTTTTGGGTATTCGAGAATACGCAATGCTTTTTCATTCATAAGTAAAAACCTCCAAAATAATAGTAAAGCATAACGGCCTTGTTGTCAAACTTTTCGTCTTCTCGGAAGGGCAAAAGTCTGATATACTATAGTATTGAAAACATTGATGAATTAGAAAGGCAGAACCCCGCAAAGAGCGGGCAGAGTGAGAGTATGAGATATATTAACGAATTAAAATCAGGCGATATGATTTCAGATATTTATCTGTGCAAAACGAAACAGACATTGAAGACGAAGGCAGGAAAGAGCTATTATTCTATGATGCTTCAGGATAAGACCGGTACAGTGGATGCTAAGGTCTGGGAACTGACACCGGGCATTGAATATTTTGAGCCGATGGACTTTATCAAGGCAGAAGGACAGGTGACTTCTTTCCAGGGATCACTGCAGCTGAATCTGCGCCGTATCCGTCGTGCCAAAGAGGGCGAATATATTCCGGCAGATTATATGCCGTGCAGCCGCTATAGTATAGAAGATATGTACAAAGAGCTGATGGGATATGTAGACAGTGTCAAAGAACCGCATCTGCATGAATTACTGGAATTATTCTTTGTAAAGAATACAGCATTTATCAAGTCTTTTAAGGAGCATTCTGCAGCGAAGAGCATTCATCATGGTTTTGTGGGCGGACTGCTTGAACATACACTTAGCGTAACAAAACTCTGCGATTTTTATACAACCCGTTATCCGCATCTGAACCATGATCTGTTGATCACAGCAGCTATCTGTCATGATATTGGCAAGACAAAGGAATTATCCTTATTCCCATCCAATGATTATACTGATGAGGGACAGCTCATCGGCCATATTGTGACAGGTGTGGAGATGATCCATGACGCCATCCGTGAGATTCCGGGATTCCCTGTTGTATTGGCCAACGAGTTGAAGCATTGTATCGTGGCCCATCACGGTGAGTTGGAATACGGTTCACCGAAGAAACCGGCACTGATGGAAGCCATGGCACTGAATTTGGCGGACAATACAGATGCCCGTATGGAGACGATGACAGAGATCTTCGACCGTTCAGAAGATAATCTGGAATGGCTTGGATTTAACCGCATTTTTGAGTCGAATATCAGAAGAACGTCCAAATAATACGGAATGGAGTCAGGGATGGAGAAAAAGACAATCAAGAAGAATGATATATATACAATCGAGATTGAAGATCTGAGTACAGACGGTTCCGGTATCGGCAAGGTGGACGGCTATACACTTTTTGTGAAGGATGCACTGATCGGTGATACAGCGGAGGTCAAAGTCATCAAGACAAAGAAGCATTACGGTTACGGTCGTCTGATGCGCATCATCACACCGTCACCGGACCGTGTGGAGGCGCTGTGCCCGCATGCCCGCAGCTGCGGCGGATGTCAGATCCAGCATTTATCCTATGAACGGCAGCTGGCTTTCAAAGAGAATAAGGTTCGGAATCTCCTGAGTCGTGTGGGACATGTGGAAGATTATGTGATGCATCCGATTATTGGCATGGAGCATCCATATTATTATCGCAATAAGGCACAGTTTCCGGTGGGACTTGGCAAAGACGGACAAATCGTCACAGGATTTTATGCCGGTCACACGCATGTTATTGTAGACTCTGCCCATTGCTGTATTCAGGCACCGGTCAATGAGCAGCTGCTTGTTATTGTCAAAAAATGGATGACGGATCATGATATTGCACCTTATGATGAAACGACGCATAAAGGGCTTGTTCGACACATTCTGACAAGAGTTGGTTTTAAGACAAAGGAGATCATGGTCTGTCTCATTATCAACGGCAAAAAGCTGCCGCACAGTGAAAGTCTGGTAGAAGCCCTCCGTGAGATTCCGGGGATGACAAGTATTTCCTTTAATATCAATCAGGAGAAGACGAATGTGATCCTTGGTAGTAAAGTGGTGACACTCTGGGGACAGGATTATATTACGGACTATATTGGTGATGTCCGTTATCAGATTTCACCGCTATCTTTCTATCAGGTGAATCCGGTGCAGACAGAGAAACTTTACGGAGCGGCCCTTAAGTTTGCCAATCCGGGACCAAATGATGTTATTTGGGACTTATACTGCGGTATCGGTACCATTTCACTTTTTATGGCCAAGAAAGCCAAACAGGTCTATGGGGTTGAAATTGTTCCCCAGGCTATTGATGATGCCAAGCGCAATGCTGCAATCAATGATATACATAATGCTGAATTTTATGTGGGAAAGGCAGAAGAAGTGCTGCCGCAGACTTATGAACGTGAGCATATCCATGCAGACATCATCGTGGTGGACCCGCCGAGAAAGGGCTGTGACGAGAGCCTGCTGGCATGTATCACACAGATGCAGCCAAAGCGGGTGGTCTATGTCAGCTGTGATCCGGCCACACTGGCCAGAGATCTGAAGTATCTGGAAGAAAGGGATTATAAGGTCAAAGAGGTTCAGTGTGTTGATATGTTCGGGCACTCGGTTCATGTAGAAACTGTCGTTTTATTGGAGAGGAAATAGGCGGTTTTGACCATTTAACAGATTATGAAAATTGACCTATAATATGTTTAACAAGGCAGCCGGAAGGAGAATACAGATATGTCAAATGAATCAAGAGATAAGCATGAGAAAATGATAGAACAGGTCGCTGCGACAATGGCTATTGAAGATATGCCATTGTCACAAGCCTGCTATGAGAATTTAAGGGCTATGGCATCCGGCGAAAAGACACGTGAACAGATTACAAAAGAAATCACTGAAAAATATAAAAAGCGTCGTTGATTTCTAATCAGCCCTTTGTTATCAAACCGCCAGAATCCGCAGCAGATTACGGATAATGGAGTGGGCGTCTCCTCGGATGCCGTAATCACAATATTGAAAGATTGGCGAATTCAGGTTGGTGTTTACCGCAATGATACATTGACTGTTTTTCATGCCGGATTTTATTTTATAGATGAATAAGAGATTGGGCTACTGTTCAATGGCCTGATAATCATCGCCGAGGGTGATGCCCAGATCAGAAGCAATCTGCGGATTGTAAATGCGTGTCAGACTCTGAGGGTCTTCAACAGGCATTTCGGCCGGATTCTTGCCGTTTACAAGGATGTCATAGGCCTGTTCGCCGGCACGGTAGCCGATATCATAGAAATCGATGGAGAGAGAGGCAAGGCCGCAGCCTGTACACTGGCTTTCTTCACCACAGATGATCGGTACGCCTGCAGGACGGGCAACAGCGTCGATAATGGACTGGTTGCTGGATACAACATTATCCGTTGGTACATAGATCACATCGCATTCAGAAACACAATTGTTGGTCACGGCCTGCAGGTCATTGGAATCTGAAAAACTGAAATCCTTGTGCTTAATATTCAGATCATCCAGATAAGCGGCGATATGTTCTGCCTGGTAAACGGAGTTGACTTCGGCTGAACAATAGAGGATACCGACCTGTTTTACATCAGGGAAAAGGTCAGCAATGATCTGTGCCTGCTGATCAAGCGGTGCAAGATCGTTGGTACCGGTGACATTGATGCCAGTGCAGCCATTCGCATCCAGCTCAATATCCAGTGCAGCGGCGAAACTTGTGACAGATGTGCCGACAACAGGAATTGTTGATGTGGCATTCGAGCAGGCCTGAAGGGCAGCTGTTGCATTGGCCATGATCAAATCAACACCGCCGTTGACAAACTGGTTGGCAATGGTTGCACATGTCTGGGAGTCACCCTGGGCGTTCTGAACATTGAATGCAACATGATTTTCTCCGAGCAGCTTTACTAATGCATCTTCGAATCCCTGTGTAGCTCTGTCCAGTGCATCATGCTGGACGAGCTGGCAGATACCAATCTGATAGACTTTGCCGTCGGCTGCGGTACTGTCGGAAGCAGTTTCGGCTGCGGCTGTTGAAGTGTTTTCTGCAGCTGATTCAGTGGTTGTATTTGCTGCGGATGAGTTGGTGTTGGAGCCGCAGCCTGCCAGGCAACCCATAGCCAAAGCTGCACAGGCAATGGCAGATAACATTTTTCTAATTCCCTTTTTCATTCATTTCCTCCTTGTACGTAACTTCTGAATCGTGATGTGAAGATTACGATTGACTTTCCTTCTTAAAAATATAAACATAACTGTCAGTTTAAAGCGTTGCGCTTTAAATCGATAAATTAAATTATAACATTATTTATGCAACAATTCAACAGGGAAATCATTTGAAATTAAGTTAGTTGTATGATAGGCTGCAATTATAAAAAGTACATAAAGAGTGTAAAATATTTAAAACACATTGTGTAGTATACAAAAGTGCGATATAATAGACGTAAGATGTAATATTTTAAAGAGCGAATCGGAGACATACAAGGCTATATATGTCTGCGGATGTGCGTGATTTGAGGAGGAAAATGAGATTATGACAGAGTGCCAACAGAAGATTAAAGAATTAAGAGAAATAACAGGGATGAACAGAAGACAGTTTTGTGAGGCATTCGAGATTCCTTACAGGACAGTCACTGAGTGGAAGCGCGGAACGAGAAATGCGCCAAAATATGTTCTGAAGTTTATGGAGTATTATATTCAGAATGAAAAAGTGAAGAAAGAAAATGAACAGGAAGCTTCGGAGAACTAAGTCGGTTCTGAAGGCGTTAGTAGCCGGAATTAAGAACAAGGTGAGATAAGAGGAGCCTGTGCATCATATCAAAGAAAATGCTGTACAGGCTCCTTTTTAGCCGATACCACCCAGTGCGATACCGAGAATCAAAACCAGAAAACAAATCGGAATGTAAATGTATTTGCAAATTGGGAAGAACAGCCCGCTAAAAGGCTTTTCACGGCCAGTGTTGACCTGCTTTTCTACATATTTTTTGCCAAGGACCCAGAAGAACATAATGCCTGCCAGACCTGCACCAAGAGGGCAGATGTAAATGGACAGTACATCCATCCAGTCGGAGACAATGCCCTGGATCAGCATGGAAACGACGATGCCGATGGCTGCGATAACGAGACAGGATGCTTTTCTTCCGAGGCCGGTTTTCTCCTGAATGGTGGCGATAGGAGCCTCATAAAGGTTCATCAGTGAGGACATACCGGCCAAAAAGACAGCCGCAAAGAAGATAATAGCAATTATTCTTCCGCCGGGCATGGCTTTGATCAGATGAGGCAGGTAGATGAATAATAATCCGGGACCGCCCTGATCGAGCTGTGCACCTGTGGTGGCCATGGCAGGGATAATGACCATGGCAGCCAGCATAGCGGCGATGGTATCAAAAAAAGCAACTCTGGCTGCGGAGGCTGGGACGTCTTCTGTATCCGGAAGATAGGAACCGTAGATCAGAGTACCATTTCCTGCTACAGACAGAGAGAAGAATGCCTGGCCAAGAGCAAAAATCCATGTGACTGGATCGGACAGTGCCTTTGGATCGACTCTGAAAATATAATGGTATCCATCGACGGCACCGGGTTGGAAAGCAACATAAATGTCGAGAATGATGAACAGGACGAAGAAAACAGGCATCATAATCTTGTTGGCTTTCTCAATGCCGCTGCCGACACCGAACATCAGAATGATCATGCAGATCACTAAAGCGGCGGTCTGCCAGAAATTATTGCCGAAGGAAGAGGCCATTGAGCCGAAAGCACCGGCAAAGCCATCAATATCGGCAGGGGCCAGAACAGCACCGGTAAAAGTCCCGATGGTATACTTCAAAATCCAGCCCATGACAACGGTGTAGCCAATAGCCATGGCCAGTGCGCCAAGAACCGGAATCCATCCTAAGGCTTCTCCTGCCTTGCGATGTTCTCTGGATTCACAGGCAATGCCGAAGGCGTCGATAGGGCCGGAGCGGGTGGCACGGCCAAAGCTCATTTCGCTGATAACACCCGTAAAGCCGATCAGGATGACAAAGATAAAATAAGGGATAAGAAAAGCCCCGCCTCCGTAGAGAGAGACGCGGGTTGGAAACATCCAGATATTGCCCATGCCGACTGCAGAACCGATGCAGGCCAGTATAAAGCCCCATCGGCTGTTAAAAGATTCTCTTTTTCTCATATCATATCCTTTCAAGAGTTTCGTTTATTTATAATGAAAAGAAGCAGCTTTTGGATTACTGCATCAGTGATTCGAAAGCTGCTTCTTTTGAATGAATGAGGTGAACACGCATGGCGGCAACTGCACTGGCGAGATCACCGGATTCGATATAATTAATGAGTTCAAGATGTTCGTTGGCAGCAATTTTATGGCGCTCCCAGATGTTGCGCTCACCTAAAATACGGATGCGCATGTTCTGGTCATAAATGGATGATAGATTCATGCTGAGGTATTTGTTCTTACAGGCATCGGCAATGGCTCTGTGCAATTCGTCATCCAGATCACAGCATCTTTCAGCATGTTCGTTGTCTGCAATGTCCGTTTGTAGAATCTCCTCTGTCTGTTTGCGGAGTTCCTGAAGCTTCACATGGTCTATATACTGGCTGTAGTGCTCGATAATATAAGGTTCCATCAGCATGCGGGCTTCAAAAGTCATGGCTACTTCTTTCATTGTAAGGGGAAGTACCATGATGCCTTTCTTGGGAATGATGTGGACAAGGCCTTCTTGTGACAGCATGTTTAATGCTTCACGAATTGGTGTCCGGCTTGCATCGATTTCTTCCATCAGCATCATCTCGCTCAAAATATCATTCGGCATATAATCACAATGGATAATCTTTCTTTTAATTGTTTCATAGGCAATCTGCTTTAGATTAGTTTCTGTTTTCTTCATCATCTATACAATCTCCCATAAAAGCACTACTTATCTGATATTACGCATTCATCTTGCATACAAGATGAATGCGTTTTCTTTTTAACGAAGTTCTGATACTATCTAAGTATAACAAATATATGACATGTCGGGAAGTTGTTTATTAAAAAATTTTGTAATTCAGCATTAAAGAATCGATTTTTCAAATGGGAGGAAGTAGATATGCAGAGCAAATGGAAAAAAATCATCGCTGTACTGATGATAGCGGTTTTTGTTCTTTCAGGCTGCGGAAGTATCGGGGAGAAAAAGAACAGTGCCAACGGAACCGTTCATCTGACATTCGGACACGGACAGGCCGAGGGACATCCTTATCATAAAGCGGCACTTTATTTTAAGGAGCAGGTGGAAAATAAGACAAATGGAAGAGTTATTGTTGATATTCAGCCAAACGGTAATCTCGGTGATGAACGAGAGATGACAGAGGGACTTCAGCTGGGCACTATTGATATCACAGTGGCTGTTGCGGCAACACTGAGCGGCTTTGATTCAGATATGGATGTATTTAATTTCCCATATCTGTTTGATACAAGAGAACAGGCCTTTCAGGTATTGGACAGCGAGACCGGCAAAGAAATCTTTGACGGGATGAAGGAACAGGGAATTGAAATCTATGGCACATTTGATCTTGGTTTTCGAAGCATGACCAATTCAAAGCATCCTATTAAGACACCAGAAGATGCAAAAGGTATTCGAATGAGAACACTGGAAAGCTCTGTTTGTGTGGATTCACTGGGTGAGCTGGGTATTGATGCAGTTTCCATGAGCTTTGGTGAGTTATTTACTGCACTGCAGACCGGTGCGGTGGATGGACAGGAAAATCCATTGTTCACTATTTATAATTCAAGATTTTATGAAGTTCAGAAGTATCTCTCTTTGACAGAGCATTTCTATCCGGTATGTCCGCTGATGGTCAGTGACCTGATGTGGGATAAATTAAGTGATGAAGATGCAGCAATTGTAAAAGAAGAGCTTTATGACATGGTTGACTATGAACGCGAAGTTGCGGGGGATGAACTGGATAAGACACTGCAGGCTATCAAAGATTCGGGAATGGAAGTCAACGAGGTTGATAAAGAAGCTTTTAAAGAAGCCGTCGCACCTGTCTATGATAAATATGCAGACAAATATGGTGATCTGTTTAAAAAGATTGAAGCGGCAAAGGAGGAGAAGTAATGAAAGCGGTTCATACGATAGACCATGTGGT
>OLND01003542.1_pt1 | contig 12037 bp, 10 predicted proteins | sample 1672031 | NCBI WGS metagenome assembly OLND01 (sample SAMEA3136638, study PRJEB25190) | human gut metagenome | biome: human gut; feature: human-associated habitat; material: faeces | place: Austria | collected 2013
TGTCCGTGCCGACAATATCCCGGAAATCCTCGGCGTTCATCAGGCTGACCAGCGTCGAGATATTGGACGGCACCTTCATTGCCTTGCACAGCACGAACGACACGATGAGCGAGGTGCTGATGGTCGAAATGATGATGGGCAGCGACTGCGCGCCGACCTTTGCAATCTCGGACAGGTTAAGACCGAAGCCGAGCAGGATAACCGCGTACTGCAGCACCTTTTTCGATGTAAAACCGATGCCCGGCTGCACCTTGGTCTTGTTCTTCCAGAACAGCGTGAGCACCATGCCGATCAGGATGGAGAATACCGGTCCGCCGACAACCGGCACCGCCTGTCCCAGCAGCCACGCCGGAATCGCAATGCACAGGCACAGCAGCAGTCCGGCGCCGTTTTTCTTGATAAAATCCATTGTTTTACCCCCTTATTAAACCGAATATTAGTATACACTATTCCTGCCAGTCAGTTCAATACTCAGTTCGTGCAGAGGGAAAAAGAAATCAGCCTGCAGGCTCTTTGCAGGCTGATTGGGACTGTTTAGAACTGATACGGCAGATTTCCGGAGAAATCAGCGATACTGCCGTGTGCATCCTCGAGATAGAACACCTCAAAGATCGGGTTGGTCGCCTCGCCGTACTGTCTCTTGACGATCGGGTTCTGGATGCACATCTCCTTGGCAGCCATGTTGTTCTCGAAAACAGCCTTGCCGTGCAGGCGAATCCATGCGTACTCCGGGCTGGAAACCGAGATTTCGATCTCCGGGTTGCTCTGCATGTCCTTGTAAACGTCCTTAGTGTTGTTCGTGCAGAACCACAGCTTGCCGTCCATCTCGCCCGAGAACATGAACGGACGGCACTTTGCCTTACCGTCACGGCCTGCGGTTGCCAGATACTGTACCGGATTTGCCTGCAGAAATTCTACGACCTTGCTCATGATAAATACCTCCATGAAAATTTTATTTTCTTTTTCTATATTGGGATTGCTTTTCCCTTTCGGTGATTCTATAATAAAGCCGTAGTGACAATCTGTAAAGTAAGCACAATATTGTGGTGTAGTTACCCAAAAGATACTATTGGCGCAAATCGCGTTAACAAGGAGGTTTTTCTCATGGAACTGACCGAATCGACCGCAAAACAGGAGCTGCCCGCCTGCCCTGTCGAGACCACACTGACGCTCATCAGCGATAAATGGAAGGTGCTCATCCTGCGTGACCTGATGAACGGCACCCTGCGTTTCGGCGAACTGAAAAAGTCCATCGGGCACGTCACGCAGAAGGTTCTGACCGCACAGCTGCGCCAGATGGAGGCCAGCGGTCTGCTGACGCGCAAGGTCTATGCCGAGGTGCCGCCGCGTGTGGAATACACGCTGACCGAACTCGGGTACAGCCTGAAACCCGTGATGGACGCCCTGTGGAAATGGGGAGAAAATTATCAGGCACAGTGCCGTTAATCCGGCTTTCTATCCGCAAAAACAACTTTCAGGAGGAAAATCATGCCTCATATTTTAATGATCGCCACCGGCGGCACGATTGCATGCTGTGAGACCGCACACGGTCTTTCCCCCGCTCTGGACAGCGCCGCACTGCTCGGCGCACTGCCCGAACTGTCTGCGCTGTGCACAGTTGAAACGCTCGATCTCATGCAGCTGGACTCGACCGACGTGACCGCCGCCGACCGTCAGCACATGGCACAGGCGGTCTGGCAAAACCGTGAGAAATTCGACGGCTTTGTGCTCACGCACGGCACGGATACGCTTGCGTACACCGCCGCGCTGCTCACCCACCTGCTGCCGCATTTCGACAAGCCGCTCGTGCTGACCGGCTCCATGCTGCCGATGGGCGTGCCGGACTCGGATGCGCCGCGCAATCTGCTGGATGCGTTCCGCACTGCGGCAGACGGACGCGCAGGCGTGTACGCCGTGATGAACGGTCAAATTCTGCACGGCAGCCACGTTTTCAAGCAGCATTCGACTGAGATTGACGCATTCCTCTCGGCAAATGCCGCACCGGCAGGCGAAATCCGGGAGAGTGAAGTACGTTGGAACACACCTGCGCCTGTCCCCTCCGGTGAACCGAAACTTGTAGAACAAATCGACACCCACATCCTTCCGGTGCGCCTGACCCCCGATCTCGACCCGTCATTCTTCTCCGTGCTGCTCGGCTACCCCAAGGTCATACTCGAAGCCTTCGGTGCAGGCGGCGTACCCGCCCGTTTGGAATCCGCCGTGCGCGACCTGATCCAAAGCGGCACGCGCGTGTATATCACCACGCAATGCCCGGAAGGCGGCGTGCATCTGCACAAATACGAGGTTGGACGCCGTGCCGAAGCACTCGGTGCGATTTCTCTCGGCAGCCGTACCTTCGAGGACGCGCTCGGCGCACTCATGTGCGGTGAATTGTAAGATATTCTGCCCGCAAAGTACAATAAAGTCAGAATAGCCAGCCGTATAGAAGGACTTCGCCTGTCCAACGGGGCAGCCTGTCCGAAATCACACAAAAATCCCGCCTTCTCACGCGAGAAAGCGGGATTTTTCTTTACTGTGCATTCTCCTTGCTGAACGGCAGAATGTGCATCCGATACTTATGCTTATCGACCAGCAGCGTTCGGTCAGCGATCGGCATGATATCCGAAACCTTATCCGGCGGGGTGCAGATGATCGCCTGCAGACCCATTTTGCGCAGCAGACGCACGCTTTCGATGATACGTTCGCTGTCCATCTTGTTGAACGCCTCGTCGAACACGACCAGACGCACGGTGTTGCCAAAGCTGGACGTATCGCTCACGCGGTACAGCTGTGCAAACGACGCCAGAACCGCGATATAGAACGGTGTCTGCGTCTCGCCGCCCGACTTGGTGTTGAGCGTCTGCGACAGCAGCTGCCTGGAGCCGTTCTGGTCGGTGGTCTCCAGATCGAACTTCAGATAGGTGCGGAAGTCGGTGTACCGCTCGATGTTCTCCTGCAGCTCACTCTGCTTGCGGGCGTTGAGCTGGGTATCGTCTGCCATGGTGATCTGGCTGAACAGCTTGTCGATCAGCGGACCGTATTTCTCCTGAAACTGTGCGGAAAACAGCGTAATATCGCCTTCCATCAGCTCCGGCGCCATAATCATGTCGTAATATTCGGCGTAATCCGGATTGCGGTCCACGCGGAACTGGTAGCTGTCCGTGCCGAACTGCGCCTGCCGCAGTGCCCGATTGAGGTTCTTGACCTGATCCTGCACCTGCTCGATGCTGCTTTTCAGCCTGGACAGGAAGTCGTTCTGGAACTGCTCCATCGCACTCTCGCGTGCGGCACGGATTTTGGTGCGGTACTGCGGCAGCTCGCTTTCCTCGAGCACACGGCGTTCCGCATCGAACTCCGCATTGTCGTCTGCCTCCACGCGGAACGAACACGGCCCCAACCGCTCGACATATTCTCGGCGCGCCCGCAGGAGTGCCGCGCGGGCGTTCTCCATCTCGTTGACAACCTGTGCATGGTGGCTGCTGAAATTGCGGTACACGATATCCGGCCGGTGCAGACGCTCCAGCTCCTGCCGGTAGCGCGGCAGACCGATATCGTCGCGGTAGGTCTCCGAGAAGGTTTCCGCCAGCGTGCGCTCCATTTCGGTGCGGCTGCGGTACTGCTCGGGCAGGATTTCCTCGTCCAGCTGACGAATGCGCTCCTCCAGTTTGGCCTTGTGTGCGATCTGCACCTCGCGCTGATGACTCAGCGCCGCAATCTCGTCGCTGATCTCGGCGATCAGCTGCTTCTGCTGATCCAGCCACAGCAGGTCGAGATGGGAAACCTGCTCGTCGATCGCGTTGATCTCCTCCTCCAGTTCCGCGCGGTACAGGAAATCCGCCTGCCGCTGCGGTACGATGTTTCGCACATAATATGGTGTCAGCATGGGCGCTTTCTGCTGAGAAACTGCCTGCCAGATGGGTTTCCGGTGCGAAATCTCGGTCTGCAGACCGGCGGCCTCCTCTTCCAGACGAGCGATACGCAGTGTGACCGCATGACGGCCGATGAACGCATCCTCCATACGGTCTCTGCGAAGCGCACGCGCCACATAGCCCTGATACAGCATACCCTCATCCGTGATGGCGGTCCGATACCCGCGCAGCTGCTCAACCGTGTCGCAGCACATCACGCGCCCGAGCAGATAATCCATGTAGGTTCGCGCAAGCACGTTTCCGGTCTCCACCTTTTCCGCAAGACTGCCGCTCTGCGGGTCGATATGCTCACGCTCGCGCAGCGTGCCGATATCGACCAGACCGTAGGCGTTCAGGCTCTTTTCCCACTTGAGTTTGTTGTAAATACGCAAAGCCTGCTCATAATATGCCGGTTCAACCAGAAAATAAAACTTCTGGTTGTTGAGATAGCCTTCCACGGCACCGCGCCAGCGCTCATCTTCAATTTCCAGCACATCCGCGAGAATATCTACCGCAACCGGCGTTCCCGCCTGCTGCTCCAGTTCCTCCGCCAGCTTGGCACGGAACGGCAGCAGTCCACGCGGATAGTCCTTGATGTTCCTGCGCAGATCGGCAAGCGCAGTCTGCTTTTCGGTCAGCTGCTGCTGCAGCTCTGCAACCTTATCGCCAAGCTGATGCGCCGCCTTCGCCAGCGCGTCCGACAGGGCCGCTGCCGCCTGCCGGGCGTCCTCGAATACGGTCTGCTCCTGCGAGAAGATTGCGCATTCGCCGCTCGACAGCCGTGCATAGGTACGCTGCACCTGCTCTGCCGCCTGCTGCACCGGAACAAGCACCTCCTCGGCGTCCCATGCAAGCGCGGTCTCGCACAGGTGCGTCAGCCGCAGCGCCTCCCGCTTGATCTCAAGTGCGTCGCGCTCCATCTCCTGCACCAGCTTGCTCTGCTCGGTCAGCAGCGACTGCTTCTGGTTGCCAAGCCGCTCGCGCTCCTGATAGGTGTCGCTCTGCGCATAATCGCGGTCCAGCTGACGGCGGCGTTCCTCCTTCGCCTGCACCTGCCCGGCCAAATCCTCAATCGCGGTGTCCGCCGCGGTCAGCTCGGACAGGCAGTTTCGCTTTTCCTGCTCGCGGCTGTCGATCTGCGCCTGCATGTCCTCCTTCTGCGCCCACTGCACAAGGAAGGACTGCACGCGCCAACGGTCCACCGAGCGCGTCATTTCGCGGTACAGCGTGCTGATCTCCTGCAGCGCGGTCAGCTTTTCCTCCTGCTGCTGCGCCAGCTGCTCGTGCCGCTTGTAGTTGCGGATGTTCTGCTGCATAGCTTCGATATCCGGCTTATCCGGAATATCGCAGATATTTTCGGTGATAAACTGCTGAATATCCACGATTGGGCGGAACGACACCGCCTTTTTCATCATGCGGAGCACCTGCTCGTTGTGCACGTTCCACCGCGATAGCATATTGCGGCGGTACTCCCACTGGGTGTCGTACACCTCGGCGCGAGAGAAATTCTGCTTGAGGAATTTGCGCAGGTCGTGAATATCCATCGCCTCGCCGTCCTCGATAAAGCAGTTTTCCGGCAGTTTTCCGACATAGATAAAGAAATGATCGTGCTTACTGCCGTCACTGCGGCAATCGAACATCACGCCGCACACAAAACTATTGTGCTCCACATCGTCCTCAAATTCACAGACAATATAGGTCGAAAAGTCCTTGCCTCTGCGGGAATATGGGTTATTCTCGTCCATATCGGCACGCAGATAGCCGTCCAGCGTGCGCTGTGAGCGCTCATTGGCCGCCAGATTGAAGTTGCGCGCATTGGTCTCACCAAGCAGAACGATCTGCAGCGCATCAATTACCGTGGACTTGCCGGCGCCGTTTTTGCCGGTCAGGAAGTTCACGTCACCGACCTCGATGACCTCCTTGCTGAAATACAGCCAGTTAATCAGCAGAATCTTCTTCAGTTTCTTCATCGGCGGTCTCCTCCTTTCGCAGCACGGCTGCGACCTCATTCAATCGTTCGCTCGAAACGGCAGTCTGAATGGTCGGCAGGATGGCAAATCTGCAGTCAGCCTGATTAAATTTTCCCTCGATGCGCTGCAGAATCGAGTGGTTTTCAAACACGGTCAGCGCCCGCTTGACCTCCTCCATATTCGGCTTAGCCGGCAGGATGGCGTAGTCGGTCACGATCTTTTCGAGCACCTCGCGCACGCTGCAGAGCGCGTCCTGCTCGAGTCCCAGTCGCTCCTGGCTTTCGTCGTACAGCATGCGCAGAGCGAGCAGAATCGCGGTCTCGCGCTTGGACAGGATGCACCGGTTGGCTTCATCTGTGTTCAGCACATAAAAGTAGCCGTTTATGTCGTCGCGCCGCAAATCCCAGTCAAGCAGGCTGAGATACTCGCGCACGGACTCATAATGAATGGACAAAAAGGTGTAGTCCGGGTTGCTCACCCGTCCCCTGCCCGGACGGTACAGCGTGCGCACCACATAGGTGCGGCTGAGCAGCTGATTGCACACCGCTTTGAACTGCTCCAGCTCCTTTGCGGTAGCGGTATTCAGAAATTCCAAATTCATTCGTTGTTCTCCTTCCGGCTGATCTGCAGCTCCGGAATAGCATAGCCGTTTTCCCGGCGTTCGCCGTCCAGCTCCTGCACCGTGAAATCCGCCGAGCGGTCGCCGCCGGTCAGCACCGCCAGCAGGCTCATCACATAGTCCTTATCATTCTTGAGCGGAATATCCTCCGAGCGGCACACATCGCTTTCACCGAGCCAGCCCTGCACATACGCCGCGATAGCGCCGCGGCCATACTCCGAGCGTAAAAGTGCAGCCGCCTTTGCGGCGGCTGCCGTATCCGCTTCGGTCTCCTGCACGAGCACAGGCGCGGCCTTTGTCCGCTTGCCCGGACGCTTGCGGTACCACAGGCTGCTCTCGGACAGGCAGGTCTGCTCATACAGCCGGAATACCGGCTGAATCGTGTCCACCAGATCGGCGGCACGCCGGTTGCGCGACAGCGCGGTCAGCACCGTGTGCAGGTTGCCGCGGATATTCTGATCTCGGTTGGTCAGGTTTTCGATCTTCTGCGTAGCCGCACGCGTGTAGCGGCGCACCTGTGCATCGATCTCATCCAGATAATCGCGCTCGAGATTGTCGTAGCACTCCTGTATCCAGTAAATTTTGCGAAGAAGATCGGCGCGGCAGTTCTCCGGCGTGTCGCCTCGGCGGTCAGCCAAGGCGGCATTCGCCATGGCGATGAGCAGTTCATCGTTCTCCGCCCAGTCGTTTAATACATTCTGGATGGAAATGCGGTATTTCGGCACGGAATCCTTGATCTTGAGCGGACGGATGTACGCCTCCATCACCTTCTGCCCGAAATCATCAAAGTGCGATGCGAGCACTTCCCCGACATTGTGCATGTCGATCTGCATCTGGAAATAATGCTTGACGTTATGATACACCATCTGCAGCAGGTTGATGAGCGCGCGCGTGTTGTCATATGCGCCGTAGACAGCAGCCATTTTGTCATACACGTTGTCCGACTCATGCGCGACCTTGAGCGTGGAATAGGTGCCGAACACATACGAATAGCCGCGTGCAGGCGTGTCCTCGCGCAGCGCGTGGAACAACTCGAGCAGACGGCTGCTGTAACCCGGAACCGTAATGTATTCCCGAAAATCTGTGCCGCGCTCCTTTTCAAACCAGCCCTTGCTGCCCAGCTTGCGGATGAGGAAACGGGCACGGCCGGAAATATCGCGCAGCTCATCCTCGTCGATGTCCTCGCCCTCGAAGGTAGCCTCGGCCAGCTGCTGCTCGAGACGGCTCCGCAGCATGGAATACAGCATGTCCTCGGGCAGCTTCAGCTTTTCGCGGTACGCCGTGTACAGCACATCGAGCGCATCCGCGTATAGCGCACGGTTCGGTGACGCCAGCGGCGAAAACAGCTCGTCCGGCACAGCTTCAAAAAATTTCATGTCCTCTATCCTCCTCTGCGGCGCAAAACAATGGATTCTTCACGCAAATTGCTTTTCTATACAAAAATATTATACAATTTTCGAGGAAAAATTACAATGATGAAATCCGTTCCCCGCGTATTGCGCCGCTGTCCGCCGCATGATAAGATAATGCTGTAACCCTCATGCAAGGAGAATCCTGTTTCATGGCACAAACAAAACACAAGGAAATGGACATGCTGCACGGCGGTCTGGCCGGAAAACTCATTCTTTTCGCGCTGCCGCTGGCGTTCAGCAGCATTCTGCAGCAGCTTTTCAACTCAGCAGATGTAGCCGTTGTCGGCCGGTTTGCAGGTGATACAGCGCTGGCGGCGGTCGGCAGCTGTGTGGCGCTCGTCGGTATTTTTGTCAACCTGATCGTCGGACTGTCGGTCGGGCCGAATGCCGTGCTCGCGCTGCTCATCGGGCAGAACAACCGCGAGGAGATCAACCGCACGCTGCACACTGTTATCACATTCGGCGCGGCGCTCGGCGTGGGACTGATGATTGTCGGCTGGCTAACGGCAAAGCCCATTCTCGTGCTGTCCGGCACGCCGGAAAGCGTGCTCGATCAGGCGCTGCTGTACATATTCATCTACTTTTTGAGCATCCCGTTCATGCTGGTGTACAACTTCGGCTCGGCCGTTCTGCGCAGCTACGGCGACAGTCGCCGCCCCATGTACTACCTGCTTATCTCCGGCACGGTGAATGTCATCCTCAACCTGTTTCTCGTCATTGCGCTGCAGCTTGGTGTGGCCGGTGTAGCGATTGCGACCGTTATCTCCAATGTGCTGAGCGCAGGCATGGTGATCACCCACCTTGCACGCCGGAATGACGATTTCGCGTTCCGGTTCCGACGTATGCACATTGAAAAAACGCCGCTCCTCCGCATTCTGCAGATCGGCATTCCCGCCGGTATTCAGGGTGCGATTTTCTCGATATCCAACGTATTTATCCAGAGCGGCATCAACTCATTCGGCGAAAATGCCATCGCAGGTTCATCTCTCGCACTTAATTTCGAGTATTTCACCTACGATATTGCCAACGCCTTCGCGCAGGCGGCTGTCACCTTCACCAGCCAGAACTACGGCGCAGGTGACCTCAGACGCTGCAAAAAGATTTTCCGTTACTGCATGCTGTTCGGCGTGGTGTTTACCGAGATTCTCAGTGCGGTATTCATGATCTGGGACGACTTTTTCGTCAGCATTTACACCACGAGCAGCGCCGTCGCGGCGTTTGCCATCAGCCGCATGCGGCACGTCTGCTCGCTCGAGGGTCTCACCGCCACCTACGAGGTCGAAAGCGCGGCGCTCCGCGGCATGGGCAAGTCGCTCGAGCCTGCCATCTTCACCGTGCTCGGCACGGTCGTTTTCCGACTCATCTGGATGGCAACGGTTTTCCGTCTCGTGCCCACGTTCGAGATGCTGATGGACGTTTACGTTGCCTCGTGGGTGTTCACCGGCGGAGCGCTGCTGATCATCTATCTGCGGCATATGCGAAAGGTTTCGCACGCATAACTTCAGAAAACACGAAAACCGAGGTACACGTCCCCGGTTTTCATGCATTTGCTTCGCAAATATAATATTATTTCATGCGCGCTGCCGCGCGGCAGCGTCAGCATCGCGAAAACGGACTTTATTGACAGACTGACCGCAGGTGTCCCTTCCTTTTCGCCCCAGCTACGGGTGCGGCAAACCCGCGATAGATTATCGCATAATAAGATACACTGTATAGACAGCATACATTGCCACCATGGCGATACCCGGCACACGTCCGAGCTTGCCCTTGCGCGCCGGCAGATAAAATACCGCGCTGATGGCAATCAGGAACAGGCAGTCAACGATAGAGGTCGCCTGTACCGGAATCGGCGTGATAACCGACGAAACGCCGAGAATCAGGAAAATATTAAACAGGTTTGAGCCGATAACATTGCCCATTGCAATGTCGTTCTGTCCCTTGCGTGCAGCCACGATGGAAGTAACAAGCTCAGGCAGGCTGGTGCCCATGGCCACAATGGTCAGACCGATGAGCGTTTCACTCAGGCCGAACATACGCGCAATGCCGGTCGCGCCGTTTACGGCCAGCTGACCGCCGATCACGATGCACGCCAGACCGAGCAGGATATTCACCCAGATCATCGCAGCGGACATGGGTGCTTCCGCTTCCTCGGCCTCGGCTTCTGCAGCTGCGGCAGCAAGCTGCTCGCGGTTCTGCAGTGCGGTGCGAATCTGGTATGTCAGGATGAATGCGAATATAATCAGCAGTACAACGCCTTCCCAGCGGGCGATGGTCAGGTCGGGTGCGATGGCGCCCAGCAGCAGCACAGCCGCGAGAATGGACAGCGGCCAGTCACGGCGGAGCAGCGTTTTATCCATCACAAGCGGGCAGACAGCGGCGGACAGACCAGCCACCATCAGCAGATTAAAAATGTTCGAACCGACAACATTGCCGACCGCAATCTCGTTTGCACCGCGCAGGGCCGCGGTGACACTGACCGCCAGCTCCGGCATGGATGTGCCGAACGCAACGATGGTCAGACCGATCAGCAGCGGTGATACGCCCAGCTTGCGCGCCAGTGCGGATGCACCCGCAACAAACTTATCCGCACCCCAGATCATAAGTGCAAAGCCGATCACCAGAAATACAAATGACAGCATACAGTTTCCTCCTTCGTTTCCGGAAAATCTCGGACAGCACCGCTCCTTCACGGCAATGCCCTTGTCCCCAACAGTGTACATGCTTACGAGGGAGTTTTCGCTCGATTTCCGGCTGCAGAGCACAAAAAAAGACTTTTACCGCATACTGCGGTAAAAGTCTTGCTGCTTACGGCTCGGTACGGATTGACTTTTCGTCAATCGGGCTTGTCGGCACCGACCACGCGCTCTCGCGTGAGCTACTCCCTTTTACAGTAACTATCATATGGGAAAAAAAGCGATTAGTCAAGCCGAACTTGTGGAAATGTACACAATCTTTACGGGACAACCCCTTATAGCAGTTCAGACAAATACTGCAACAAGTGCGCGCATACAGCACGCAAATAGCATCGTCAATTTCATTCGCCATGCGCCCAGCATGGCTTCATAAAATTTCCTTGCTCTTTGCGCGCTTTATACGCTACTTTTGCCGCATTATTTATCTAAACTGCTATAATTCACGAAAAAATCTTTACAAGTCCCTCGTGAACCTATATACTATAAGGTACTGAAATTTTGAACAATCTGAAAGTGAAGGAGCATTTTCATGCTGGAATTTGAGGAATACAAGGTCAAGCTGAACAACCTCAAGCCCGAGCTTGAGGAGCTGTACACCTCGCTCGGTCTGGAGCAGGCGAAGCGTGAGGTAGAGGAGCTGGAGATCAAGTCCTCTCAGCCGGGTTTCTGGGATAATCCGGAGGAGAGCCAGAAGATTGTCTCCCGCATGGGCTCGCTCAAGGGCAAGGTTGAAGCGTACAACAAGATGACCGAGCTGTGCGATGACCTGCTCACCATCTGCGAAATGGCGATCGAAGAAAACGACGAATCCATGCTTGAGGAGCTGGAAAGCGGCTACAAGGAGCTGGAAGATACCTTAATCAAGACTTATCTGGCAGAGGGGGTTAGGCTGAATCACCAGAATGCAGTGGCGCTTATCACCATGCTGCGCAACAAACGGATGATAGTGCAGGAAAACGGCAGGAAGTATTCCTTCAAGCCCGATTACCACTATTAGCCGACAATCCCGAAAATCGCTTCACTTTATTCCCGTATCCTATATATACGACAATTTAGTGAAGTGATTTCAGAAACAGACTAATCACTTCACTAAATTCCGGGGGTCTATATATTAGGAGTTTAGTGAAGTGATTGTACAGACCGTTTACTTCTAAGAGTTGCGGGCAAAAAGAGAAATAATCAACGTACTCACTAAAAACGATTTCCTTATGAACATCGAGACTGCAAAACAAATCAATCTGGCTGACTACCTGCACAGCCTGGGTTATTCACCCGTCAAACAGCAGGGTATCAACCTTTGGTACAAATCTCCCTTGAGGGAAGAAACAGAGGCTTCCTTCAAAGTGAACACCGAGCGCAACCTGTGGTACGACTTCGGTTTAGGGAAAGGGGGCGGTATCATTGAACTGGCTGCACACCTGTATGCTACCGACCA
>OLND01003544.1_pt1 | contig 12034 bp, 8 predicted proteins | sample 1672031 | NCBI WGS metagenome assembly OLND01 (sample SAMEA3136638, study PRJEB25190) | human gut metagenome | biome: human gut; feature: human-associated habitat; material: faeces | place: Austria | collected 2013
CGGCGGCATTCTGATGATCTTTGTCGGCGTTTTGTTCGCCCGGCCGTTATTGGAATTAATGGGTACGCCAGCCGACGTCATCACGCACTCCGTGCTGTATATGCGGATCTATTTTCTCGGCATGCCATTTATCATGCTTTATGATTTCAGTTCCTCAATCCTGCGCAGCATCGGTGACAGCCGCCGCCCGCTGTATGCCCTGATTGCCGCCGGAATCATCAATACCGGACTGAACCTGATTCTTGTCATTGTATTTCATCTGGGAGTATCCGGTGTCGCAATTGCCACCGTTGTTTCTAATATTGTAAGTTCCGGTATTCTGTTTTATATTTTACTGCATGAACAGGAACCAATCCGTGTCAGACTCTCCGGCTTGTCCATTGACTGGGGCGAACTGAAAAAAATTCTGATCATTGGTGTTCCTGCCGGCCTGCAGGGCATGGTCTTTTCCCTTGCCAACGTCTGCATCCAGAGCATGATTAACAGTTTTGGATCAAACGCTATCGCAGGATCTGCAGCTGCACTGAATTTTGAATTTTTTGCGTATTTTATGGTAAACGCATTTGCCCAGACTACCGTAACTTTTACGAGCCAGAATTACGGTGCCGGAGATTTTCAGCGGTGCAAAAAAGTATACCGTCTCTGCATGATTTTTTCCGTGATATTCTGTGGTCTGTTATCCGGTATTTTTGTACTTGGCCGGGACTTTTTCCTTCGCCTGTACACGACCGATCCGAATGTCCTGACTTTTGCCGTACAGCGCCTTCTGATCGTCACCACACTGGAACTTCTGACCTCCACTTACGAGATCAGCGGCGGTGCCATGCGTGGCTTTGGCCATTCCCTGACACCGGCTCTGATCACCGTGGTCGGCTCCTGCGTGCTGCGCCTTATCTGGATCAACACCGTCTGCCGTGCCGTACATGAATTCTGGGTTGTTATGATTATCTATCCGATTTCCTGGGTACTGACCGGTACGGTTATGATCACGGCGTATCTGCTTCTGCGGCGGAAACTAATGCGTTAAGCATCGGAACGGGCAAATGCATTCTTCATCTGTCCACACAGTTCAAACAGAACTTTATCGAGTGTATCGGCGGCTTCTTTTTTTACCATATCTGCCACCGCATTGTTTGCTTCTGTCTTAAGTGCCATGCGCTTTCCTGCGTCGGTTTCTTTTTCCAGCAGTTTATCATAATGATTGATAATCTCATGTCCTTTAGACAGCACTTTCTCCTGATACCGCTCGACATGGAACACCGATTTCTTATAAGAGGCATCTGCCATCGCACCAATCATCCGGCTTACCCAGTAAAAATTATCCGTAGAAACTTCTGCTGTCGTATTTGCCACATATTCCGGAGTTTTCTCCACCTGTGCATAAAACGGCACCATGGCATTAAAGGCATTGGAACCATACGCAACCCATTCCAGTACATTGGCATCCTCTCCATGCTCCGGGCGGATATGTACCAGACCAACAAAATCATTGCGGTTGATACCGATGGAACGATACATGCCGCGCTGCCCCGGATCTCCATACGCTCCATATGGATCGTAAGGTGTTCCCTGATAATGCGAGGAAAGCACATATTTCACATCTTCCACCGTAATCTTGCGCTCCGGTACCAGTGTCCATGGCAGATCATCGGACTCCGGTGTAAAATCCGCATCCGGTCCATCCCAGTTGTATGTGTGTGGATTCAGGCAGCGCAGCATATACCACGCACGCGGTGTATTGTACACATGATCTGCATCGTCATGGCTGCCAAAAGCTTCCCGTGGATTCAGAGTTCCATCCATGGATAGATTCAGGTGATGGTTCGCAATAAACTCCCGCATATCTGCAGAACACATATGATTTTCCTGCATGGTAAATGCATCATCCAGATCAAATGCATCAATTCCAAGCTGATTTGGCATAACCACATACGCATCATCCGGCACACGGCGTGCAATCCAGTGATGTCCGCCAATGGTCTCCATCCACCAGATTTCATTCTGATCGGAAAAGGCAATTCCATTCATTTCATAAGTGCCATAGGTTTCCAGAAGTTCTCCCAGCCGCTGAACACCCTCTCTTGCATTGTGGATATAAGGAAGTACTAACGATACAATATCTTCCTCTCCAATCCCGTTTTCCACCAGTGGATCTGCACCGAGTACACGTGGATTGGATGTGATCGTCTCGGTTGCCGTCATTCCGGTCCGTGCTTCATTGACTCCGCATGCACCCCAGATTCCTTTCCCTTCCACTGCATTTGGCATAGCCGTATAGCGAAGCGGATTTTCTGGAAGCGGAATTTCTACAGAAGAAAGTACCGCTTTGTATACACGTGGCTGCTCCTTTGGCTGCACCACGATCATTTTCTTTGGCGTAAAGTGATCATTTCCACCCGCATCATCATTTCTCGCAATCATGGTTGAACCATCATAGGTTGCATTTTTTCCTACTAATATCGTTGTACAAGGCATATTTTTTGTCTCCTTTTCTTTCTATTTGCCATTACATTTTTATTTCCGGTTGCCAGACGGACAGTTCTTCTTCATTTTCATAATAAATATGATAATCTTCTCTCATGGAAGCTCCCTGATAAAATATCCTGCTTCTTTCATGGCTTTTGCGAACTTCTCCACCGGCATCTCTGCCTTTGTTGCTGCAATCTCAAGAGACAGTGTTCCGTCCTGCACCAATGAAAAAAGCATATCATTACGGCCCTTTTCCATCATTTCATTGTCTCTCATAAGTAACGTCATGTATTCCACCTTCCATTCCTCATGTTTTTTTGCCTTCAGAACAGCATTTTCAAGCTTATTCACGAATTGGCTATTGCCTGTCTGTCCTGTCGTAAGCCAGTTTAAAAAGTCCTTCATTTCATCCGATACATCATCTGCATGCCCACCGGCACACAAGAATATTTTCGTTGACTCATCTCCCAATACAAGTTCTGGTATCTCTTTACATTGATTTTCAAATGTGTACTTGTGTAACCCCTCCTGAAATTGATCAAATGGACAAATAAAGATCACATAGCTCTTTTTCAGTTCTTTATAATCCGCACCCCTTTCAAGTAAATTTAAATCTATCATTCCCTGATAATATCTCGTACGCTTCGGAAGATTATCTTTTTTGCTCGTCTGCATTTCACAATCATACACAATCCCGGAATCATCCTCGCTGTACACATCAAATCGTATGCCCTTTCCATCAGCCGTCATTTCTATTGGTTTCTGTTGATCAAGTCGGGTGAAAGCACCTACTTTCTTTCCAAGAATAAGTTCTAACAACTCGTGACAGAGTTCCGGGTTCGTTGTCATTACTTTACAGAACATAAAATCATCTGTAAACGTTAAGTCATCATACTTTTTTGCATTTGCCATATCATTCTTCTCCTTCTTCCTTTTGTGAATAGAGAAGACACTGGGAGCATCGATATTGTTATGAAAGTCTTTTTTATAGTATAACATACACTATTAATTAAGCAATCATTCATCCGCAGAAACAAGCCATTTTCCCAAATGCCATCCCATATTTAATTGTTAAAACTCGTGGTATTGTAAGCACCTGAACTTCTTGTGCTTTAAACGATTTGTCCAGCCTGTTTTTGACTGAATTTGATTGGTGTGAGTTTTGTAAATATAGAATAACGTATCTATCTGTTCTCGTCAACTCATATTTACAATTGTAAATTTTCCACTTTCGGAAGTGGCTGGAAAACAGGTGCAGTTACAACACCTATTTCCCAAATTTTTATCTTTATTTCAAATAGAAGACGCGGTTTTCTTTTCTAGGAATAACATCCGGATAATCCCCGTCCACATAGCCGAGCGCACAGTGTCCGATTCCCTCATATTCATCCTCAATCCCAAGGGATGCAAGCAGTTCCCTGCCCCAGCTGCTTTCAAATTCCTCTTTCGCGCGGTGAATCCAGCAGCTGCCGATTCCCAGATCATGGGCTGCAAGCATCAGGTTTCCCATCACAAGACTTCCATCATAAACATGTGTCGGCCAGTCTTTTTTTCCTAAAACGATGAGCATTGCCGGTGCGCCGTAAAACGGATCACCCTCACTTCCCATGATTTCTGCATTTTTCTTTGCGATTTCATCGCGCTTCTCTTTGTTTGTCACCTGAATGATGATGACATTCTGTGCGCCTCTGCCGTTTGCCGCATAAGTTCCCGCTTCGATGATCTTGTCTAAAATTTCCTGCGGAATGGCATCCGGTTTGAATTTACGGATGCTTCTTCTGGTTTTCATTTCTTCTAATACGTTGCTCATTTTGGTTTCCTCCTGTCAGTCTTCTTTTGTTAATTGCTCAATCACACACGTATGTGTTTTTGTCTCTCTGTTGTAGTTGATTCCGGCAAGGAGCAGATTTCCCCGATACTCCTTTAAGGCATCTGTATAGTGCCGGTCTTTGATCTGCGCAATGGCTCCCTGTGCGGATTTTTCCCATTTCAGTTCAATCACAACCGCCGGTTTGTCTGCATGCATTTTTCTTGGAATAAAACACAGATCCGCGAACCCTTTTCCGGTCGGAAATTCCCTTATGATCGTGTAGTATTCCCGTGCAAAATAAAACGCCAGATTGATCGTACATGCCAGCGAATTTTCATTGTTGTACTGCAAAATGGAAATCTCACGATGCGCTTTATCAATGCCTGCTGCCACTGCCTCTTCGTCCTGCATCCATAACGCTTCCAGCAGATTTTTCGACGCTTCGACAGAATCAATCACCTCATGCCAGTCCATGGTACTGATTGCATTTACATATTCCTGTGACACTTCTTTGTTTGGAATCGACACCGTTTTGTCCATCCAGTGATAACTCAGATAACCCAGATGAACCAGGAGTGTCAGAACATCATCCCGGTTCTGGAATGTTGTCATATCATTGGAAAATGTCCCTGTATTGATTTCCACACGATCCCCGGCAAGCATCCGCACAATGGCATCTTTTAACCCGTCAAAATTCATCTGGATATAAATTTTTAATGCCTCATATGTTTCGGTCTGATTCCAGTAATTATCATACAGACCGCTTAACATTGCATCGACCACTGATTTCGGGCTGTACATGGAATAGATTTTGGGGTTTTCTCCGTCCATTGCGACAAGTTCATAGCCATCATACCACGCCTGCGCTTCTTCAAAATTGCGCTTGTATGTTGCGCACAATGCGTGCACTTCCTCTTCGGTAAAACCGAAAAACTCCGCCATCTCGCGTGGATTGGTCATGGAATATTCCGTAAACATGTTGAGTGCCGAATGCGAACCGTATTTTTTTATCGGTAAAATTCCGGTCATGTAGGCAAGTGCCACATATTCCTGATCTTTCATCCATACCCGCAGGAAATCCAGATATTTTTTTTGCGCCTCTTTATCCTGCTTGTACTCGCGGAACAGACAGTCCCATTCGTCGATCAGTATGATAAACGGGCACTTCGTATGTGCATATACGTCTTTCATCGCAAACACCAGACTGTCTTCTCCATCCATGACATAATCAGGATATCCTCTTTTCAGATCTGCAATCATGCGTTTTTGAAAAACCGCAAGCATTTCATCCATACTGTGCGTCATGCTTAAAAATTCCTGCATATTCACTTTCAGCACATCATATTGATTCCGGTATTTCTGATAAGTCTCTGCCTTTGCAATCTGCAGAGTATCAAACAACCGCGCCGTATCGACGCTCTGATCGTAATATGCTGCCAGCATATCCGTCGCCATAGATTTTCCAAATCGCCGCGGACGGCTGACACAAATATATTTCTGCCGTGTGTCAACAACCGCATTAACTTTTTCGATTAACCCAGTTTTATCTACATAAATTGCGGAATTTAAGCTCTCCTCAAAGCCTTTGCAGCCCGGATTCAGATAACTTCCCATGCCTGACACCTCCGTAATGTCATTCGTAACCATCCACCGCTTTACCAACGAACCGTCACGACCAGATTCCTGTCTCTAGCATACCACAAACATTCTGTCTTTGCACTTATATTTCTTCCGATATTCTATCCATGATTTTACAAATGGTTCCTGTCCATTGATGTTTTCTGCCCATAATACTTTCTTCATATTTTTCTCCTTCCTCTTTCGGTCAGCCCATGCCAAATTTCCTTTCCGCAAATGGACTGACATGCTCCTCACTGTATTGATATATGATCAGCTCCTGCACCGATACGTTTCTGTCGGTCCAAGATAGGCTTCTGCCGGTTTGTTTCCATGGGGATAGATCACGATCTTCTCGAGCACAAAGCCCGGCGTGACCGGATAGACCCTGATCGTATTGATTCCCTGTTCCAGCTGCACCGGTACACTCTGGCACCGGATCTGATCCAGCACACCGCGCGCCCACACAGGCTGATGATCTCCGATCTTAAAATCATCCGTAACGGCATCCAAAATCTGCATTTGAACATCGTTCACGGACACTGCATACTGCAATCGGTTCTCTGTTGTCACAGGATTTGACGGCTGCATATAAAATTCCGCTTCATAATCCCCCGCCTGCTTTGTCACGATGCTGTATTCGATATACGGTGCCCCATTCTCTGCATCTGCGTAGGAATCCGTCGGAAATGCTTTCATCGCAGATAAAGTCTTTCCGTAGCCGGCAAGACATTTCCATTGCATCGGTTGTCCTTCCCGATCAAAACCGTCCTTGCATCTGCTGTAATGTTCCGCCTCGATTGCGATCCATCCCTGTGTATCCACAAACGTATTGTTTCCATATTCATACGTTGACCGGTCGACCGGCACGCTGATCTTGCAGATGCCCGCCGGCAATTCCAGCCGGATCATTCCCTGCGTTCTTCCATCGGTGAGTGCCATCGCAAGCGCACTCTCGTCCACTGTGACATCAATGGTGAGTCTCTTGTGCTCTTCACCATCAAGCGTTCCATCCATTGCGGACAGTACGATCCATTCGGGCTTTTCGATCACCCGAAACGATGCTGGAAGTTTGCTTCTGCTGTACAGGCTGATCGAAGCACATCTGCATTCCGGATTCAGAAAATCCGAAATCGTCATTCTCTGATTCAGCCACGGACTGCCTTCCACATGCTGCACGGTACCGTCCACCGTTGCTATAATCGTCGGCTTTTGCAGCGGTAACACCTGCATCAGAAGCGGGTTCTTACACTCATCCTCATTCCAATTCGTAAACCCGATATGCTGCGACAGTCCCATTCCGTACCAGCGCGCATCATCCGACCGATGATACTGCTCTATGATCTTTTGATCGGCATCCAGACATGCCTTTGCCTCTTTCGCATAATCATTGGCACTGAGTGCACCGATTTCTGCCAGATAATGATTCATTCCGGACAACAGCTGAAGCTTCAGCACATTCATCGTTCCCATCGCCGGATACCAGACGAGCGCAACATAAGCGGGAAGTATTTCGGGCGCAACACGCTCCAGCTCATCGTACAAATCCTGTGCGGTCTGCATCACCCGCCCGACCTCTGCAAGCACCCGTGAGCCTTCACGATAATTTGCTGCATGATAGGTTTCCGGTCTTAACGCCTCCGGTCTGCACTTGTGTATCATCCTTGTATAATCCGTCAGGATATCCGCAATCTGCGCCTGCTGTACTTCCGACAGCCGACTGAATTGCCGCTTTACCCACAGTCGGGTATAGGCATCCGTCGTATTTAGTGCAGTCGTTCCCCAACGCTCAAAATCATAAGCCAGATCCATAAAAAACGATAACGGAAATTCCTGCGTTGCAATGTCTCCCACATTGACGATCCAGAGTTTTTGTACTCCGAAATCATATGCCTGCGTCATCTGTTCCCAGATTTTCGGAAGATAGGAACTGTTGATCCACTCATAGGAGGTCGGCCACCCATGATAATCGAAATGATAATACATACCATATCCGCCCGGATGCTTACGCATCTCCTCCGTCGGAAGCGTTCTTAAGTTCCCGTAATTGTCATCGCAAAGCATGAGGATCACATCGCAAAGCTCCTTGGATCCGATCAACCCCTGCGTCGTCTCATCCCCGTAGAAGAAAGCCTCCACCTCCTTGTACAAAGCGATCATTCTCGGAACTTTGGACAGATCTTCATCGACATTCTCCCGGATCAGCTTTCGCTGCGTTCTGAGCACGTCCCTGAGCAGTTCAATATTGTCCGCAAGCGTTGCCCCTTTTCCCATGATCGCGGTGTCCGCTTCTCCACGCATACCAACCGTGATCACATTCTCAAATTTACCGCTCCGCTTCAGACCATCTTCCCAGAATCTTATGATTCCTTCCCGGTTCGTCTTGAAATTCCACGCATCTCCGTAAATACTGTCTTTTCCGCGCAGATATTTGTATTCCTCACCCTGCCGCAGACACGGCTCATGATGCGACATTCCCATGATCACACCGTACTAATCCGCAAGTTCTGCGTTCAGAAGGCCCGGGCCGTCATCCTCAAACCGTGCACTCCACATCGCCGGCCAGAGATAATTTCCTTTCAGGCGAAGAAGCAGTTCAAAGATCGGCTCGTATGCCTTCGCATTCGGTCCTCCGAAATGGTACTCACTCCAAGTGCCGAAAGCAGGCCACTCATCATTGATAAAAAACCCCCTGTATTCCACCGATGGTTCTTTTGCGATACATGCCATATCCGTGCTCAGCCGGACTTCGTCCCGATGTACCGGCATCACATGACACCAGTTCACAAACGGGGATACACCAAAGATCTCCGACAAATGAAACAGTCCGTATATCGTTCCCCGCTTATCGCTTCCGACAATGACAAGCAGTCTCTCCCGCAAGCCATCATCCGGGAAAAACCATCCGTAGCACTCCCGTTTGCCTTTTAACACATCCGTCGGGATACTTTTCTGTGCATCCAGCCACCGACTATGTCCCATCGTTGCGACAATGATCGTCGGTTCACGGGCTGCACTGCTTCTTACCTCTTCATGATCGATCGTTTCGACAACACGGATTTCCGGCAGCGTGCCGGTCACAAGTTCCATGTCATGTGCAACTTTTCCTGCGATCTTCAAAACCCCGGAATACGCACTCTGTTCTATGATAAATTTCATGTTGCGCTCCCTTTTCCCCCTTTTCCACTATTTTTATTCTTATCCGTATAAATCGTGATTACCGGCTGTCCTTCCACAACCGTAAGGGTTCCATACATAGATGCCGTTTCCATCCATTTCAGTGCAATACTGTCCGTATAGATGACCGGTCTGGTAATCGTTTCACCGTCATACATGATTCCGTTATTTTCGATAAATATCCGACATCCGCGCCCCGTATGATCTATTCCCTGCACTAGATAACGAGCCGATAATTTTGATGGCTGATCCTTATAATAAATCTGCGTATCCACACCGCCCGGAAGGATCTCTCCTCTGAAATAATCTCCATCGCACCTTCCGTCAAACGAAATCATCTGTACGGTAGCGCATTCAGATTCCACCTTCTCGCAGCCATTCACATGAATATACAATTTCAACACTTCCATTTACTTCTCCCCATCTGCCTGTCCTTTCATTGCTCAGCATAAATAAAAATCCCCATCCGTGTACGATCAAAAATATCGCACTATGAATGAGGATTTTATTTCTATCACTTATATCACATAATTGTCGTATTATTGAAGAATCTGATCCACATGCCTCTGCAGGATATCGAAATAGTCCTGTGGATTGCATTCCTGATATGCAGCCATATATGCATCCCATGTCGATGCAAAGTCATCGCTCATGATCACCTGCGGCAGCCAGTTTCTCTTGACCGCGTCTATTTCATCACGAATCATGCCGCCTTTGGATTTTGATGACAAAGACTGTGTATACGAATACATCGGATACCATGCGCCGGGCGCTTCATTTGTTCCCAGCAGCTCGACATAGTTTTGTACACCATACGCTTCAAAACACTCCCGTATGTCGGGCTTTAGGCTTTTCATAAACTCCACCGGCTGATACTCCATCGAAAATGCATTGATTCCGTCGTCAAGCAGACCTTCTACTCGTGGAAAATACGAATAGGGACAAAAATGGGATTCATTCAGTGCGCTGTCTCCGTGACGTTTTTCCTGTTCACTATTCATATAGAACATACCGTTTTCGTCCACCGAATAGTCCAGGTCTTTTTCTCCCCAGAATCGAAGCTTCGTAATATCGGAATCCAGCAGATCATTTACAAACTGAAGTGCCCCCTGCACATCTTCACAGGATGTGGTAATCGAAAGTCCGCTCGATGTATCCATCTCTGCATTCCTGCTTGTATGCCACTGGTTTGACGTACCTTTGTCCATTGTAATCGGAAGCGGAACATAATCGCACCCCAGATCACTCAGTCCGTTTGTCTCATAAGGCTCTGCCAGATTGTAATAGAACTGCCACCATTGGTCAACCATTCCGAGAACAGCACCGGTTCCTAATTTATCCAGATATTCTTCGTATGTACTGGTGAACGACTGCGGATCAAAAATACCCTTGTGGTACTCTTCGTTCAGCTTCTGAAAATACCGTCTGGCAGTCTCCGTCGTATTATAATCAATGACCTGATCATTCCCGGGATCAACCATACAACTTCCGTCATTGGGATATCCATCCAGAAACTGCGGCACATTCTCCAGACAGAAGAATCTCCAGTCATCGCACAACACGGTAAACGGAACATTTTTTGTCCCGTCCGGCATGACCGGATTTGCCTGCACATAAGCTTCGATCAGATCAAAATATTCATCCACCGTTGTAATCTTCGGATATCCGGCCCATTTTAAAACGCGCGTCTGTATCCAGAATGCCTCGCCCGTATGCGTCACTTCAACATTCTCTCCCTGAGACACACAAAACTGTGGAATCCAGTAAATATGTCCGTCCTCCTGCCGAATGCGCTCCCATTGCTCGTCGGAAAGATAATTTCTGAGATTCGGATAATCATCCCAGTATTCATCAATCGGGATCAAAGCATCTGCCTCCAGTAATGCTTTCTCTCCAAGAATAAAATCCGGATATTCTCCCGAAACAATGTACGAATTGAGCACCTCTTCCTTGGATTGTCCAACCAGCCAGTTCTCCTCGCAGTCTGCTCCGATCTCGTCAGCAATGATTTCCTTTATATCGTTCTGCATTCCCAGTGGTCTGCCCGTAACACTGAAAAAAGCGGTAAAATGTTTAATTTCCGGTTTCTGCCTATATTGAACGTTGTAACTGTATCCTCCAAGTACAATAAGCAATCCATTCACAACTAAAGTTGATACGATTTTCTTTTTCATATAACTCTACCTTTTCCCCAAAAGCTTTCTACTATTATAGCTTTTTTTCTGTCAAAGGACAAGCAATCGCATCCGCAAGCACGGTTAAAGTGATATATTCTCTCCTCTTAATCCATTAAATGCACCCTTGATGGCAGCCTCCTCATGTGCGATCAGCCACTTGTTTTTCGCGGTCATAAGTTTGTCCTCACCATCTGCTGCAAGGGTAAAATCAATCGGTGTGTTTGTACCCTTCGGCAAGATCACAACACACTTAAATCCACCGTCTGCTGCGTTGCACGGTGCATAATGAAGTGTCGTCTCATACATTTCAACGACCGTTCCTGCCGGAACCTTAAAAGCCTCGATTTTTGCTGTATCATAAGTAAATTCATCCGTTACATCCGGCAGCCATCCCAATAAAAGGATCATATCCGTTACCGCAATGTTGATTTCGGAATTTCTATGATATTCTACCGCGTTTAACTTGTGATTGTTTCCGTTGCAGTAACCAATCTGGATTGGAAGTCCGCCAAAGACACGCTCGCTGAATGTCTTTGCTTCCGGAACCGCTTCAAGTTCCTCGACTGACGGCACATAAATAACATCCTCCGGAAGCGGTGTGTGCTCCATCCCCTTTATCAGTTTTGTGCATTCGATGTTATTCCAAACCTTACCGTATTTACGGAATTTTTCATCATTAACAGAAAAAATCTCCATGATTACCTCCCAATACTCATTTTTTCTTGAGTATATCAGTTCGGCAACCACGGATACGAGTCTTTCTTTGTCTTTCCAATGTCACTTT
>OLND01003548.1_pt1 | contig 12019 bp, 14 predicted proteins | sample 1672031 | NCBI WGS metagenome assembly OLND01 (sample SAMEA3136638, study PRJEB25190) | human gut metagenome | biome: human gut; feature: human-associated habitat; material: faeces | place: Austria | collected 2013
CCAACCCGCTTCTCTTAAAGCTTAAAGATAAATTAATAAGACAGATTAATGACATTGAAACTCTTGATAGTTCTGTAAAATACGAACTGCTCACAAGACTTAATACGATGCCAAAGCACACAAAATTGTGCCATGGTGATTTTTGTCCTGACAACATAATCGTAAATATTGATGATAATGCCGACATAACATCAATCACCGCTGTTGACTGGGTTCACGCAACGCAGGGCAATGCCAGTGCCGACATAGCCAACACTTATCTTCTGTTAAAGCTGCAATACTCTGACAGCAGCATCGATATCGCAGATATGTATATGACACAGTTCTGTGCTGCAACAGACACTAAAAAATCATATGTAACAGGCTGGCTTCCTATTGTTGCCGCCGCAAGAATGGCAAAAAACAAACCTGATGAAAAAGAACTTCTCGAACATTGGGTAAATGTGGTGGATTTCCAATAATAACGGCTATATTCACACCAAACTAATTAAATACAACAAGACATAAAAAGACGGCAGCTTTAACAACTAAACATCATTAAAGCTACCGTCTTTTAATTTTCATCAATAACAAGTGAAAAAATACTCTTTATATCTTCATCACTAATACCGTATCGTCTCGCCTTCTTTACAGCCATCTCAATATCAAGTTCAACTTCTTTTCTTTGCTCTTCTTCCTGTATTTCGGAATTGGACGCAGCAACATACGTTCCTTTACCGTGAACCGTCACAACAAAACCTTCGCTCTCAAGATAATCATAAGCTTTTTTAACTGTCAGTGCACTAATCTTTAATTCTTTTGAAAGAGAACGCACCGACGGAAGCATATCATTTTCTTCCAGCTTGCCAATACGTATAAGTGTTTTTATCTGGTCAACAATCTGTTCGTATATAGGAATCATCAATGTAGAATTTACTTTTATATTCATTTCATCACCTCGTAAACAGTATATAACAGCATAGTACTGTTGTCAACTGTTATATACTGTTTATTTTTTTTCTGTTGCAAAATACGAGGGGTTTACATTTCCAGAATATGTACCGGCTAATTGGGAAAAGGTCATGCCTGTATAATATATGGACACATGAGCAAGACAGCCTGAAACTGCGTTGGACAGCTGGCAGGAGCAGAGTGATGTTTCTTATCAATGGTTTGCAGAGAATAATCCACAGCAGGGAGATCTGATTGGATGAGGATACGAGATTGGCAAGATCTGGCTCTTTTACTTCACAATAACTTCCATGATAGAGAACAAATCCATCTTTTAACTCAAGCACTAATCTTTATCCCCTTTCCTTCCAGAAATTCTGTAATGTCTTCAAGCACAGCTTCATCACCCTCACAATGAAAAATCCCATAGCATTTTTCTATATATCCAAGAACATCGGCTTCTTTAAACAAGTGGATAATCTGTTCAACAGGTAAATGCCACTCTTCTGAAGCAAGCCGGATTAATCTTGTTTGCATGAAAGTAATCTCTGTTTTCTCACTCATAATGAATCCTCCTTAATTTCTTGGTCAATAATACTGGAATTTTCTACTCTTATCAATAACCCCAAGTCATCAGATTCCATTCTCCGCCTTCACTCCGTGCAAGCCACCATGACCAAGTGTATTCTTCGTTAGCTTCCCATGCACCGCCACCTTTTTTCGGCGAACGGAAACTGCTTTCAAATGCAATACATTGCGTAAAGGCTTCTTTATTATCATCCGTTCTTAAATTGTTCATCCATTCAATGTTATCTGCATTGTTGCATTCTTCATCCGGCAAAGAGAAGAACCAGCACAATGCAAAGCATTACGGTTATAATCTTTTTCATAGTGAATACCTTCAAATACCGTTTTTTCGTTCTCTGCGACTTCCCGATAAACGGGAAGTTAACCTCCTGTTACTCATCATCTGTAAATTCCATCATCTCATCAACAGTGCAGTCTAGCTTCTTGCAGATCTTCTCGATCGTCTCCATTGATACATACTGATTTTTCCCCATCCGGGCAAGAATATTTCCACTGATTCCAGTGAGGTACTGCATCTCTATCCGCTTCATATTTTTATCTATGAGCATTTTCCACAATCTGTTATAACTTACGCCCATAAGCTATCTCCATATTTCTCATTCAAATATATTTTGATTATATCATGACCGTTGCTTCGCAACTATCATGATCCAATTCGCCGTTCGCCAATCATGCAAGCATGTTGACTCTCTTGCACTCATTATATCACGATTTCGTTAGGTCGAATACCTGTAATTTTTGATTTCTTCTGTAAAATGGAAAAGAGGATGCCCCGGCAAAGGGCAGCCTCTCCAACCATTTATTCTGAATTAATCAAATGGAATCTCACCATCTGGTGTTTCCATGAATCCATCTTTAACTGTTTTGGATGTTTCCGACGAATCCGCTCCAGCACCGTTATCCTTTTATGACACTGCCTGGAACTGGCTGTTATACAGATGACTATAAAAGCCGCCTTCTTTCAGAAGTTCTTCATGGGTTCCCTGCTCAATGATCTTACCGTCTTTCATGACGAGGATCAGGGAAGCGTTGCGGATCGTAGACAGGCGGTGTGCAACGACAAAGCTTGTACGACCTTTCATCAGGTTATCAAATGCTTCCTGTACCTGCAGTTCGGTACGGGTATCGATACTTGAAGTCGCTTCGTCCAGGATCAGCATTGGCGGCAGACAGAGCATAACTCTTGTGATACACAGGAGCTGTTTCTGTCCCTGGCTGATGCTGTCCTCATGCAGGACGGTATCAAGTCCCTGCGGAAGTCTGCGAATGAAATCCCAGCTTTTTGCCTCTTTTGCTGCCCGGATGATTTCTTCATCCGTGGCATCCGGTTTTCCGAAGCTGATATTTTCACGGACAATACCGGATTTGATCCAGGTATCCTGAAGCACCATACCGAAGCTCTTTCTGAGCGAATGTCGGGAAAGCTCATCGATCGGTTTACCGTCGATACAGATTTTTCCGGAATCCACGTCATAGAAGCGCATCAGGAGGTTGATAAATGTTGTTTTTCCGCATCCGGTAGGACCTACGATCGCAATACGCATACCAGGTTCGACCTGAAGGTTAAAGTTTTCAATCAGAGATTTACTCTTGTCATAGCTGAAATCTACGTGGTCGATATCCACATTTCCATCCACCTTTTCAAGTACTTCAGAAGAATCGTTTACTTCTTCCGGTTCTTCTAAGAGGTCAAAGATACGTGTCGCACATGCAAGGGCGTTCTGCATTTCCGTGATTACGGATGTAATGTCGTTGAATGGCTTCATGTACTGGTTCGCGTAAGAAAGCAGTACGGAAAGACCGCCGACAGTCAGGGTTCCAAGCGGGATCAGGAATGCACCTGCAAGTGCTACGGCAGCGTAAATAATGTTGTTTACGAAACGGGTGGACGGATTGGTAAGGCTGCTGTAAAATACGGCTTTCTGGCTGTATTCTTTGAGTTCTTTATTGATCTCATCAAAACGCTTTGAAGCCTTGTCCTCATATCCGAATGCCTTGACAACCTTCTGATTTCCGATCATTTCCTCGATCAGAGCAGTCTGTTTTCCACGGGTTTCACTCTGCTTTTTAAACATGGTAAAAGAGCGTGAGGAAATAAATTTTGCCACCAGGAAGCTGAGTGGTGTCAGAAGGATGACCATCAAAGTGATCCACACGTTCTTGGAAAACATGAAGATCAAGGTTACAACAACGGTCACAATGCCGGAAAATAACTGGGTAAATCCGAGCAGTAATCCGTCAGAAAGGATATCGGTATCGGCAATGATACGGCTCACAATATCGCCGGTGCTGTGCTGGTCCAGATAAGAAAGCGGAAGCTTCTGGATGTGGCGGATTGCCTGGGATCGGATATCCTGTACAATATGATAGGTCATGCGGTTATTGATAAGGTTCATGATCCAGATTGCGGCTGCAGCGATCACTACGAACAGAAGAATCTGCTTCAGATAGAGCCACATCTGGGTAAAGTCTACATTGTGCGCTGCTACGATCTCATCGATCGCATTACCGAAGAGAACCGGCACATAAAGCTGAAGAACCACTGATATTCCGGCAAGGATGATGCTGAGGATCAGGAGGATCCAGTATTTTCCGATATATTTAAAAAGCTTTTTCATTACACTGTCTTTTTTCATACCTACATCTCCCCTCTTTCATATTTTGCACGGTCTTCCGGGAACTGTGAGAAATAGATCTCACGATAAACTTCGCAGGATTTCATAAGTTCATCATGTGTACCGGATCCGGCGAGTTCTCCATTATCTAATACTAAAATCTTGTCTGCCTGGCGGATGCCTGCAACCCTCTGGGATACCAGGAAGGTTGTTGTCTCTCCTTCCAGTCCTGCGAGGGCTTTCCGAAGTGCTGCGTCAGTTGCAAAATCAAGTGCGCTTAAGCTGTCGTCGAGGATCAGGATTTCCGGCTTTTTCACAAGAGCGCGAGCAATGGTAAGACGTTGACGCTGTCCACCGGAAAGGTTCTTTCCGTTCTGTTCGAGCATGAAATCAAGTTGTCCGTCTTTTCTTTCTACGACTTCTTTTGCCTGTGCAACTTTCAGTGCATCCCAGATCTCGGAGTCAGATGCATTTTCATTGCCCCATTTCATGTTATCGCGGATGCTGCCTTTGAAAAGGACGGAGCGCTGCTGTACGATTCCGACCTTGTCGTGGATTTCCTGATTGGTGAGCTCTTTTACATTGCGTCCATTCAGTTTAACGGTTCCGCAGGTTACATCATAGAAACGGGAGATCAGGCTGACCAGAGTGGATTTTCCGCATCCGGTACCACCGATGATACCGACTGTCTGCCCTTTTTTTACAGAGAAACTGATATCAGAAAGGCTTGATGCACCGGCACCTGCATAGGTGAAGGATACCTTGTCGAATTCAACTTCATTTGCAGAAGGATCTGCCTTTGCAGAAGAGATTTCCGGATAATGCATGGTAGTCCTGATATCCAGGACACCGGCTACACGGTCTGCACATGCCATCGCCTTGTTCAGTGTAATGATCAGGGAAGCCAGCTTGATCAGCTCGACGATCATCTGTGCCATGTAGTTGTAAAGCGCGACAACCTGTCCCTGATGCATGGTTCCGAGATTGACCTGGAGTCCTGCTCTTGCGATCAGGATGACAGTTGCAATGTTGATCAACACGTAGGTAAATGGATTTAACAGGGCGGAAATTCTTCCGACAAATTCATTTAACCTGGTCAGTTCGGTGTTGCTCTTTTCAAATTCATTTACCGACTCTTCTTCGCGGCAAAATGCGCGGATCACGCGGACACCTGTCAGATTCTCACGGGTAAGTCCTGTGACGCGGTCCAGGGCAGCCTGCACTTTTTTGAAAAGCGGGATGCTGACCAGCATAATGAAAATGACGCCGACAAATAAAAGAGGGATCGCCACAACGAATACCAGCGCACATTTAAAGTTGATCGTAAATGCCATGATCATCGAACCGATTACGATAAACGGACTTCTCAGAAGAAGACGAAGTCCCATGTTGATGCCGTTCTGGACCTGGTTGATATCATCGGTCATCCGTGTGATCAGGGTGTCCGTACCAATCGTATCAAGTTCGGTAAATGAAAAGCCCTGAATGTGGTCAAATACGGCCTGTCTTAAATTGGTTGCACAGCCGACACTCGCTCTTGCAGCAAAATACTGTGCGGTAAAACTGCAGCTAAGACCGACTGCAGCCATGAGGATCAGCACCAGGAACATCTTTACGATGTAGCCGTGGTCATTGTTTGCAATACCAATATCAATGATCTTGGCGACAACCACCGGAACCAAAAGGTCAAATACGACTTCCAGCAGTTTGAATAATGGTGCAAGAATACTTTCCATCTTGTATTCTTTCAGATAAACCCAAAGTTTCTTCAAACACACTCACTCCTGTTCTTTACTTCTTAGTTTTTTCTTGACCTACTCATTATAATGCGCTACCATCAATATGAATAATATTGTTTTTATGACAGCTTAATATAAAAAAAGTATAACAATGTGAGTGGCAAAAGGTATTTTGACCTATTTGATACCAGATTGCTACGTGCTTTGCACTCTCGCAATCCTCAAAAACATTCGTAATCCGCTCATTTTTCTTTGAAAAATGGCTACTTACTCATGTTTTTGGCGGGTCAAGAGGTCAAAAATCCTCTTGCAAGCAAGCTTGCATCGGCTTTCTGACCTTTTGACCCTGGTATCATCATATAACTAAACGGAGGGAAAAAAGAAAATGGAACTCAGACAGCTGGAATATTTCCGGGAAATCGCGAATACGGGAAGCATCAATGAAGCGGCGAGAAAGCTCAATATGTCACAGCCGCCCCTCAGCTATCAGATCAGGCAGTTGGAAAATGAACTGAACGTGCAGCTGTTTGAGCGTACCCATAAAGGGGTGATCCTGACGGCGGCAGGTAAGCTTTTGTATGACCGTGCGGCGAGCCTTCTGGATTATGCCAGATCGACAGAGCTTGAGGTGTCCCAAACGGGTAAAAAAAGGGTTCTGAGAATTGGGATCACACCGACGACGGTCGGCACGGTCATGCCGTTTATCGCAGAATTTTCAAAGAAAAATCCCGACGTGAATTTTGAGGTTCACGACGGGATCACGTATACGTTATATGATTATCTTCAGGAAGGGATCATCGATATTTCGGTTGTCCGCACGCCGCTCCGGCTGGATGATGTGGAGTCCGCAGTCCTGCATTCGGAGCCGATGATCGCTGTCTCCAATCCGGAGATGCCTTCAGAAAGGCGAAAATCGCTCATTCTTGAAGAGTTAGTCCACAAACCGTTAATTCTCTACCGGCGCTATGAAAAGCTGATTATGGATGCATTTCACGCGCAGAATCTGGTTCCGGAGGTGTTCTGCCTGTGTGATGATGCCAGGGGCGCTACCCTCTGGGTGAAGGAAGGGCTTGCCACGGCGATCTTTCCACAGTCCATGGAGCCGCTTTGCGAAGGGCTGACTTGTCAGGTGCTTGATGAACCGGATCTGGTGACGAAGATCCTTCTGATCTGGCAGAAGGGGCGGAAGCCGACGGCGGTGGTGCAGGATTTTATGGATGTCTGTCTGAAATAATTTAAACCGTATCAAAAATAATAATCCTCAGTTTATTTTTGATACGGTAAGTGAATTGTAAGACGGATTCTCCATGTTCTGGCAGGTGGAAGCGATAAACATCAGTATGATCGATTTACGAATTGTTTTTCGATTATACTGCTTTTTCAAAGTCTGTCCCTATACCCATTTTCACTTCAAATGTCGTTCCGCTATGCTTATTTGTATAAACTTCAATCGTTCCGTCATGAACCCGCACAACTTCTCGCACCATCGCAAGGCCAAGCCCCACACCTCCGAGTTCCCGGCTTCTTGACTTATCTACCCGGAAGAACGGTTCGAAGATCTGCTCCCTGAATGCTTCATCAATTCCATTTCCTGTATCCGAAACCGTCAGAACAACTTCGTTCTTCTTCCTTATTGCCGATACCGTAACGGATCCATTTTCCCGATTATATTTAATCGCATTTTCCACAAGATTATATAGCATTCTGTAAATCAGAATATCACTTCCTGTCAAAAATAATTCTTCATCAGCCTTTTCTCCTGCTCCCTGTGACTTCTGTATCAGTTCAACCTTTTTTTCCTGTGCCAGCGGTTCCAGATCTGTCAGCACTTCCTCGATCAGACTATGGAGCTCAATTCTGTCATTTCGCGATACGGTCTGTAATTCGCTCATATCCAAAAGCGTTCGGACCAACTTGCTAAGACGTTCATTCTGCTCCGTTACCATCTGAATTGTCTCTTCTGCCACTGCGGTACTCTCCGGATGTTCTGTTGTATGGTATAGATCCAGTTGTGCCTGGATTAAAGCCAGTGGAGTACGTAACTCATGTGCTGCATTTCCCGTAAACCGGCGCTGCGTCTCGAATGATTCTGAAAGCCGTATAAGCATCTTATTGTAAGATATGCGAAGTCTGTCCAGCTCTGCAATCTTATTCTCTTCGATCGTATAATCTTTCAGATTCTGTGCCTGAACTTTTTCCACTGTCTCTGAAAATTTCCTGAGTGGTTTCAATGCCCGTCCACTGATAAAATAAGTCGCTGCGCCGCCAAACAGCGCTACAATAGCAGTAATCAGAAGGCTTCTGCTTCTATAATCTGATTTGGAGTTATAAACCTTCATGGAAAACTGTGACACAAAGTCATCCCACTCATTATCCGGAATATCAATGTACACCGATTCCGGCTCTGTGCCCTGATCCGTGATAGACTCCTGAAGCGTATCGAAATAATAGACTCCGTTTTTATATAAGAAAAAGGTAAGACATCCGCATAATATGGTGATCAACACGGTTGTAAGAAGTGTTAATTTCCACTGGAGTGATATTTTCTTCATGCTTTGCTATTTCCCCCTATCTTATAGCCCTCACCGATTTTGTTCACGATTGGATCATATCCGAGTCCTGCTTTCAGTTTTTTTCTCAAAGAAGACATATGTACTCGGATGGAACCGCTAAAACTATCCACAGAAGAATCCCAGACATGCTCGATCAGTTCTTCCTGACTGACCGGTCTTCCCTGATTTAAAAGGAGATATTCTAAAATCCCATTTTCTTTTCTCGTCAACGCAACCGGGTTATCGTCTGCATATGCAACCCTTTCTCTCGTATCAAATCGAAGTTTTCCGCATTCCAGACAGATATTTTTTTGTATAAATTTTCTTCTTGTCAGGCTTCTCACGCGCGCTTCCAGCTCCTGCAGGTGAAATGGTTTTTCCATATAATCATTTGCACCGGAATCCAATCCCTCAACCTTATCTGCAATCTGACTTCTCGCAGACAGGATCAATACTTTTGTCTCTTCATTTTCTTTGCGAAGTTCCCGAAGGATTTCCATCCCATCCACCCCGGGCAGGTTAAGATCAAGCACGATCAGGTCATACAGTTCCGCATAGATCATCTCCAGTGCCTGCTCTCCGTCATTACACATGTCCACCTCATAACCTGCCAGATGCAGACTTTTCGCGATCATATCACATAATTTCTTTTCATCTTCAACAACTAATAATCTCAATTTACTTTTCTCCATTTTCTTAACAGGAAATTTACATCCCATATTATATAATGTAGTCACTGAACGGTCAATAAGCCGACTTTGAGCAATAACATTGAAAGGAGCAGTTACTATTTACAGTAACAAGTGGTATCTTAATGAAATCAGAAAAAGCAACACAAACTTTTTTACTTGCAGCCGGTCTTGTATTTTTCCTTGTCGGGATTTACCGTGGAGAAGCTGCAACTGTACTCAGTAAGGCAATAAAATTATGTATGGAGTGTGTCGGAATTGGATAAGAAATTAAAATCAAACAAGAACTTCCTGGTTCGTTTCCGCGGATGGTTTCAGGCAGCTGCAACACTGCTGACCAATCTTCATATTCCGAATCTGTTTAAAGGGAAAATTTATCAGGGAAAGGTAAAAACAATATGTGTACCCGGACTGAACTGCTACTCTTGCCCGGCTGCCACAGGTGCTTGTCCGATTGGAGCTTTTCAGGCTGTAATCGGTTCATCAAAATTCAAGTTCACCTACTACATCACCGGATTCTTTATCTTGCTGGGAGTTCTGTTAGGACGATTTATCTGCGGTTTTCTCTGTCCGTTTGGATGGTTTCAGGATCTGTTGCATAAAATTCCGGGTAAGAAACTGTCTACTGCAAAACTAAAACCCCTGCGGTATCTGAAATACGCGGTTCTGGCCGTTTTTGTTATACTGCTTCCGGCATTTGTGACTAATTCGCTGGGGATGGGCGATCCATTCTTCTGCAAATACATATGTCCACAAGGCGTACTTGAAGGTGCAATTCCACTGGCACTTGTTAATTCGGGAATCCGCGCGGCACTCGGACATTTATTTACGTTTAAGTTTACAATCCTTGTACTTGTAATCATCTTAAGCATTTTGTTTTACCGCCCATTCTGTAAGTGGATTTGCCCGCTTGGTGCCATCTACTCGCTGTTTAACAAAATATCATTACTTAAGATTAAGGTGGATCCTGAAAAATGTGTTAACTGTCAAAAATGCAGCCATGCCTGCAAAATGGATGTAAATGTAGTAGACACACCGGATCACCCGGAATGTATCCGATGTGGAGCATGTATGAAAGCCTGTCCGACAAATGCGATCTGCTATCATTACGGATTTTCAAACAAGAAACAGGCTGACAATAAATAAGCAAAAATGAATCAAATGATATTCAAAAGGAGATTAAAAATCATGAAAAACAAAACAAGTAGAACAAACTCAATGAAATTAAAAAAAGTAATTGCGGCATCTCTTGCCGTTTTCATTCTTTTTGCATTCACAGGTTGCAAAACTTCATCCGGTTCCGCAACAACTGAAAGCTCAAAGCAGGAAGATACTTCCACAACAGATTCAAGCAGTTCGGGTGATCTGAATGAAAAGCTGAATGACCTTTACCAACAGGAAAACCAGATCTTTGCAGATCACAAAGATGTGTGGGACAAAGCATTTGGCTTTATGAGCAAGAACATTGACGATGATACCAAGAATGAAAACTATGCGGACTTTCTTGCAAATATAATAGAATCAAACAAAGATTCTTTCTCCGAAGAAGAATATGCTACTCTGAGTAAAGACATTGAAACGATCCGCGGTATTGAAGAAGAAATTGCAAAACTTGAAAAAGAAATTGCCGCAGCTGATCCTTCCGGCAGTAGTTCCTCCGGCACAGATGACTCTACAGGTGTGTTTCACGGTTTCAAAGGGAAAGACCTGGATGGTAACGATGTAGATGAAAGCCTTTTCGCCAAAAATAAAGTTACGGTTGTAAACTTCTGGTTCAGTGGATGCAAGCCTTGCGTTGAAGAACTTTCTAAACTGAATGAATTAAATGATACAATTAAGAAAATGGGCGGTGAAGTTGTTGGTATCAATACAGATACATTAGATGATAATCAGGATGGTATCAAAGAAGCGAAAGAAATCTTGAAGGCCAAGGGAGCTTCCTACAAAAACCTGACTTTCGATTCCGATTCAACAGTTGGAAAATATGCAGGAAACATTATGGCATTCCCGACAACAGTTCTCGTAGATAAAGACGGAAATATCATTGGCGAACCTTTCATGGGCGGAATCGATGATCAGTCAAACTACGATCAGCTGATGAAGCAGATTCAGTCCGTACTGGACCAGAAATAATTCATTTACTGAAGATGCATAGTAATAGCGAGGGCTTTCAAGTCCTCGCTATTACTATAATCGTCAGCTCATTTACTTTTCTTGTTGCCTTATGATTTCCGATAATATCGACAGCATGTTATCAACCTGGATTGGCTTTGCGATATGAGCATTCATTCCAGCTGCAATAGCCTCTCTCTTATCTTCTTCGAATGCATTTGCTGTCATTGCAATGATCGGTATACACGCTTTATCCTCATCCAGCAAATGCCTGATTGTCTGTGTTGCTTTATAACCGTTCATTTTCGGCATCTGAATATCCATGAGGATCATATCATATGTTCCTGCCGGCATTTCCATTATTCTGTCCACACACTGAATACTCTTCCAGCCAGGATTTTTCTCCGCCTGTAAGACTCTGATTATAATCAAGCGTAAAATACTTCTTATATAGGTCTGCCTTAAAAAAAGGACTATCCTGATCCAGCTGATGCATAGCATAATCCAGTTCCGTCTTGATATCGCTGCGCTCTTTATTTATTGCAAAATACATGCCTGACTTGCCAATCGTGGTAACATCTAAAGGAAAAATGCACTGCCCTTTCCGACAATGCATCCTAAACGTTGCAACTGGCTGTCATTTTACAGACCCTATAGCTTTGCGTCTCAGCCTTTCGACTAATTTGCCGACGAATCTTTTTTTGTATTATATTGTACATTTTTCATTGAAGCTGTCTATTATAAATATTTCATCATTGTTGGCACAAGAATGTTCATATCAACAGGCTTTGCAA
>OLND01003557.1_pt1 | contig 11991 bp, 10 predicted proteins | sample 1672031 | NCBI WGS metagenome assembly OLND01 (sample SAMEA3136638, study PRJEB25190) | human gut metagenome | biome: human gut; feature: human-associated habitat; material: faeces | place: Austria | collected 2013
CGTGTAACGTGTCAAAAGCGTTCTGGGGTTCGAATCCCCATCTTTCCGCCAGAAATCCGAAACCTTGCGGTTTCGGATTTTTTGTTTTTTCAGCGCTTCTCTGTTCTGCCTTGACTTTTGTCCGCTGTTCCGCTATGCTGAATAAAACATCTGAGGGAGGATTTTTTATGGCATCTTCCAAACGAAAAAAGCACGGCGCGGGCTATGTGATCCTGATCGCAGTGCTCATCCTTGTACTGCTTGCAGTCGTGGCCGCTGTAACCGGGTACAGTCTGGTAGCCCGCCGGGTGAAAGCGCTGCAGGCAGGCGCGGCCTTTACCTTTGATTATGAGATCACATCCACAGCCGATTCCCCTGCCCTTTACACCATCCTGCAAAAGACAGGCTCCACCAAGGGCACCGTCAACGGCCTGTATGCGCCGGACGCACTGCAGCTGAGCATCTCGGCCCCGGATGCCGTTATCCCGGCAGGCCCGCTCACCCGGGTGTATATCAGCAGCAGCGAGACCTTATACGATGTCGGGCAGCTGTACAAAAATATCCGCTCTTCCATCACCGGCAGCTACCCGCTGGCGAGCCTTCTGCTGCCGGACTGGAGCCTTGGCAGTTATATCTCGCAGGCCCAGCTGGCAAGCCTGCTGGGTGTGGACACCACAGCCACCAGCCTGCAGGACATGACCGAGTTTGAGCTGCCGCAGAAAAAGCTGCAGCGCGTACAGCCGGAAAACGCAAAGGACGGCTACCTTTATTTTCAGCTGGATACCGGTGATGCCAGCGCCAATGCACCGGTACTTGTTATCGGGCTGGAAAAGAGCAGGTTCTTTGCGGATGCCATCCCGGTGCACATCCTGCTCACCATCCCGGAACACGGGGTCAGCATCCAGCTCACTGGCACCGTGAGTGCCCAGACCGTGGTGCTCACTGCGCCCACATCCCGCATGAAGGACGAAGACATCCAGACGCTGGTGCAGATCCGCGATACCATCCAGAGCGTGCTGCAGTTCGTGCAGACCGCTGCCAACAGCGTACAGAACGCGGGCTGATCTTTCCGCAAACATCAAAAGCCAGAAACGGCAGCAGTCGTTTCTGGCTTTTGTTCTGTCATTTTACCGGTCGAGGATGCGGCCATCGGTGGAGAAGGTGACTACATTCCACGGGATGAACTTGCCGCTGTTCTTCAGAGCAGTGATGGCAGCGTGCTCCAGCCCGCCGCAGCAGGGCACCTCCATGCGCAGCACCGTCACGCTCTTGATATCATTGCTGCGGATGATCTCGGTCAGCTTTTCGCTGTAATCCACAGCATCCAGCTTCGGGCAGCCGATGATGGTCACATGGCCCCTCATGAACTCCTCGTGGATATTGGCGTAGGCATAGGCGGTGCAGTCGGCGGCGATCAGCAGCTTGGCACCGTCAAAGTAGGGCGCGTTCACCGGCACCAGCTTGATCTGGCAAGGCCACTGTGCCAGCTGGGACTGCATGGGCACTGCGGCTGCGGCAGGTGCGGTCTGCTCGCGGTGGAACTGTTTCATCATGCTGCCCGGGCAGCCATGGAACGCCGGTGCGGCGGGCTGTGCCTGCTGCTGGGCGGCAGCGGCCTTTTTCTGCTTGTTTTCCAGCACAGCCTGCTCGTCATAAGCGGCGGCTTCGCGCTCGGTAAAGGTGATGGCACCGGTGGGGCATCCGGGCAGGCAGTCGCCAAAGCCGTCGCAGTAGTCGTCCCGCATCAGCTTGGCCTTGCCGTTCACAAGGCCGATGGCACCCTCGTGGCAGGCGGTGACGCAGGCACCACAGCCGTTGCATTTTTCTTCGTCTATATGAATGATTTTGCGGATCATGGAAAAATCCTCCTTGCTTTGATGTTCTGAGTATACTATAATCAGACCGTGCTTTCGGTTGTTATAACCACAGAAAGAGGATTTTTATGAAAAAGATCGCGTCGCCCCTATTTCAGGATCTTTCAGAAGCTGAGCTGGATACCCTTGCCGCTGCCGGGCACCTGCGCACCCGGCAGTTTGCAAAGCACGAGGTCATCTTCCGCGCCGGAAGCTGCGTGCGGGAGATCGGCATTGTGCTGCGTGGTTCCGTGCACATTGAAAATCTGGATCTCTGGGGCACCAAAAGCATCCTGAGCAGCGTAGGTGCCGGGCAGGCCTTTGCCGAGACCTACGCCTTTTGCGGCGAGGCCTTGATGGTGGATGCTGTTGCGGCCGAACATTGCGAAATACTGTTCCTGCACACTGCCGCCCTTACCGATGCGCGGATCGAGCCAGCGCTGAAAGACAAGTTGCTGCGCCGCCTGCTGGCGGTGTCCATGCGCAAGAACCTCAGCCTTTCGCAGCGCATCTTCTGCACAACGCCCAAGACTGTGCGCGGACGGCTGCTGACCTATTTTTCCGCACAGGCAGCACGCTGCGGCAGGATGGCGTTCGAGGTGCCCTTCAACCGCCAGCAGATGGCCGACTACCTCAATCTGGACCGCAGCGCCCTCTCCAAAGAGCTGTGCAAAATGCGGGACGAAGGTTTGCTGGAATTTGATAAAAACCGCTTTGTTTTAAAGCAGCTTCCAGAATAACCAAAAGCGCCCGCCGGGCAGGGCTGGACCTCCGGCGGGCGCTTTCATTTTAACAAATCAACAGAACGAGATCAGACCGTCTCCTTCTTCTTGCGGGGTGCGCACTTGCGCTTGGGCTTCTCCGCAGCGGGCTTCTCCTCTGCAGGTGCTTCTGCCTTTGCAGGCTCTGCTTTTTCGGCAGCCTTGGCGGCGGTCTTTTTTGCGGCAGTCTTACGGGCAGGCTTTGCGGGCTTTTCTGCCGGTGCTGCGGTCTCTGCCTTCCCCTCTTCTGCAGCTTCTGCCTTGGCGGCAGCCGCCTTTTTGGTGGTGCGGGGCTTGCGGGCCGCAGTCTTCTTGGCCGGTGCCTTTTCTGCAGCGGGGGCAGCTTCAGCGGCAGCCTCCACAGCAGGTGCCTCGGCCTTCTTTGCGGCATGCTTTGCGCGCTCCTTCACCTCGGCAATGGTCCACAGCTGGTCATCTGCGCCGGACACCTCCTGCCAGATCTGCAGCACAGTGCCAACCGCAGCGCCCATGCCAACGGTGTCCACGCACTTGCCGCCGGCCCAGGAAGAGCGCAGGCGCACAGTTCCTTCCGGGGTGGGCTGAACAGTCCACATCTGAGAGGTGCCGCCCACATCCTCCCACAGGTGCAGCCAGGTGCCGTTGGCGGTGCCGGTCATGGTCAGGTCCAGCAGCTTGCCGGATGCGCGGTTGCGGATGCGGTAAACGCCGTCACCCACGCGGATAAAGCTCCACTCCTGCTCAGGCTTATGCTCGTACTTGCCCAGACGGACGGTACCGGCTTCCTTGGTGCCCTCCACGGCCTGAATGACGTTGCCGGTGTGCGCGGCAATGGTGTAAAAGTGATCGGCTTCGATCACGGTCTGTGCAACAGTTTTCATGGTTTGTTCCTCCTATGGATTGCAGCCGCCCGGCTCTGCCTGCGGCTGCCGCTTGTATTTTGTATGCAGCCTGTACAGATGCACAGGCTCTTTTGTTTCCCTTATGGTAAATGATACCACATATCGTGATTTTCTACAAGCAATTCGACCAGCCTTTAGCAAAACAGACAAAAACAGTCAAGCTTTCCATCCGTTTTTCTCCCGCCCCATGGGCATTTCAGGCACCATTCTGTACCGGTTCGGCTCTCGACTTTTTGCCGCAGCTGCGTTATACTATGGAACGTGCATCCCGTGCACACATTCAAATTATCCGCCGCTCTGCTGCTGGGCGGCTTTTCTTGACCTATTCCTTATGATAAAAGGAGGTTCTTTCATGTCAGCAGACGAGCTCAACATTCAGCAATACAAAAAAATGACCGAGACACCCATTCCAAAGCTGATTCTCGGTCTTGCCGCCCCTACCATTTTAAGTATGCTCATCACCAGCATCTACAACTTGGCCGATACTTTTTTTGTGGGCCAGATCTCCACCAGCGCTTCCGGTGCGGTGGGCATTGTTTCCAGCCTGATGGCCATTATTCAGGCGCTTGGCTTTACACTGGGCCACGGCTCCGGCACCATCATCAGCCGCAGCCTTGGCAGTCGGAACACCGATGCCGCCACCCGCTTTGCTTCCACCAGCTTTTTTACTGCTCTGGCCGCTGGCGTGGTGCTGGCCGTTGTGGGCCTTGCCACTCTGCCCAGCTTCATGATGCTGCTGGGCAGCACCGAGACCATTCTGCCCCACGCCTGCGCTTATGCACGGCCCATCCTCATTGCAGCCCCGCTTATGATCTCCAGCCTTGTGATGAACAACATCCTGCGCTATGAGGGCAAGGCGAACTTTGCCATGATCGGCCTTGTGACCGGCGGCGTGCTGAACATTGTGCTGGACCCCATCTTTATGTTCGGCTTGAGCCTTGGCACCGCCGGTGCAGGCATTGCTACGGCTCTCAGCCAAAGCATCAGCTTCTGCATCCTGCTGTCCATGTTCCTGCGGGGCAAAACCGTCAGTCAGTTCCGTATTGCTGCCGTCACCCGTGAAGCGCGGGAGTTCGGCATGATCCTGGTGGGCGGCGCGCCCAGCTTTGGCCGTCAGGGCCTGCAGAGCATCGGCGGCATGCTGCTGAACATTGCCGCCCGCAGCTATGGCGATGCCGCTGTGGCCGGCATGAGCATCATTTCCCGTATTTTCATGTTCATCATCTCGGTAGCCATTGGCGTTGGGCAGGGTCTTCAGCCGGTGGCCGCGTTCAACTACGGTGCGCGCAAATTCCGCCGGGTGCAAAAAGCCGCAGTTTTTACCATAGGTGCAGCCTTTTGTATGCTGGTGGTGCTGGTGAGCCTGTGCTGGGTCAACAGCGATGCCCTCATCCGCCTGTTCCGCGACGACCCGGAAGTTACCGCCGTGGCGCTGCCCGCCTTCCACTATCAGTGCCTTGCCATTCTGCTGCAGCCGGTCATTGTGGTGGCAAACATGACCTTCCAGAGCGTGGGCAAAGCCGGACGCGCCACCTTTCTGGCCTGCTGCCGTCAGGGCGTGTTCTTCATTCCGCTCATCCTCATCCTGCCCCGCACACTGGGACTCGTGGGCGTGGAGACCTGCCAGCCCATTGCGGATGCGCTCACCTTTATTGTTTCCCTGCCGTTCCTGCTGGCCTTCCTCAAGCAGCTGGACCGGATGGACGATGCTGAAAAAGCCAAAGCACAGTCCTGAAAGTCTGTCATAAAACTGTAATCAACAGCCGCGTTTTCCTGCAATGGAATGCGCGGCTGTTTCGTATTATAATTGAACTGGAAAACCTTTCCGGCTTTCTTTTAAACTTTGTTCCTTTCCATACTGTAAGGAGTGATCTTTATGAAGCGTAACGTTTGCCGCATAGGCAGCGCTGCTGTATGCGCTGCCCTGTGCCTTGCCCTTGGCTGCAGCTGCAGCGTGCTGCCGCCCGCTTCCGGCAAGCCTGCTGCTCCTGCTTCCTCAGTGCCCACCGATGCACACGGGGATCCGCTTTACGACAGCTCCCGGCTGGACGACGGAAAGCTGCGGATACTTTACGGTTACGACAATTCCGGCGGTGCCTGCACCGTTCTGTGCGGCAGCAAGGTGCTGTACCAGTCCTTCCGCAGCGAGAACGTGAACCTTCTGCAGGACACCGTGACCGGTGAGACCAACTACTGGTTCCGCACCTGGGCCGACCCGGACGCTTATTGCGGACGGCGCAGCGGCCTGTTTGACAAAGACGGCAATGAAGTCATGACCTTTGAGGGGGAGCAGAACGCCTCCATGCAGAACGGTCTGCTGGTGCTGCAGGAAGCCCACGCCGTGAACGGCAGCTACGAAAACGGCTACGACGATTACGGCACCTGTCAGGTGATCGACCTTTCCACCGGTGAACGTCTGCCCGTGCCGGATGGCGCATACCGCTGCATCGTGTGCGGGGACAGGCTGGTGTTCACCTGCTATGCCCGCCCAGCAGACCTTGCCGAGGACGCATGGGACGATGAACCCGCCCTGCACAGCTGGGTCATTATACAGACGAAGGACGGTACACAGACTTACGTCGCAGATGCCACTACTGCCCTGAGCCTTTCCTATGCACCGGACGTTCTGAACGACTGGGTGGAGCTGGACACCTGCCACGCCAGCGGCGAACCAACGGACGAAACGCTCTATAACCCCGCCACCGGCGAAGTCTTCACCGGCTTCCGACAGGTATGCGGCAGCGGCACCGCCTGCTTCGAGACTAGCGATGGCCGCTACGAGCTGCGGGATCTCGCCACCGTGGACCGCACCCTCATTGGCACCTTCGACGACCAGCCCAGCAGCTATTTCCCGGGCTATGTGGTCACATGGCGCACGAGCGGCGACTTCGGCTATGATCTGCACGACCTTGTTACCGGTGAGGTGACACCGCTGTACGCTTCCAGCGTCATGAGCGACACCATCGCCCTTTACTATGAGGACGGACGGTTGAAGGTGTTCAACACCGAAAACGGCGATTTGATCACTGATACCACCGTGGAGCCAGTGGAGGGCCAGCAAAGTGTGATGATGGATAACAAGGGTGACGGCTACGTCTGGCTGGAGCTGCGGGATAACGATAACTTTGAGACCACCGCCACCCGCGTGTACGGCCCCGAGGGCCTTGTCTCCGACCTGACCCATCTGCAGGACAAGTATTATGCCCTGAACTATCTCATCACCACACCGGAGGGCAGGCCGCTGTACTGTGGCAACGCCAATGCGCCCAGCAGCAACGGCTCAATGTGTGACGTGCTGGATGAAAACGGCAACATTGTGTTCTATGGCCTTGGCAGCTGCTACAGCTACTACGACAACAGCCTGAACCAGCTGCCAGAACACGTGTTCGTTGCAAAACGCGGCTTTTACTACGGCTGGATGGATACGAACGGCAAATGGCTTTACTGCCAAAGCATCTTCTCTTCCATCAACGCCGACGATGAAATGGGCTACTGACCCAATAGGAGGAACGCCTTATGAAAAATGCTAAAATTTCCCGCCGCAGCTTTCTGCTTGGCCTTGCCGCCTGCTCTGCCGCAGGCATTCTCACTGCCTGCAAGGGGGATGACACCCCCGCCAGCAGCGCTTCCACCTCGCCGGAAGCACCCGCTTCTTCCGTGAGCGAGCTTGAACCCATCGGGCTGTTTACCGTGGAAGATTTTCCCAAGCTGGATGGCAGCACTGCCTGCATCCCGCTGATGGCCCAGATGATGGCCGATACCACCGGCATCGATCTGGAAGTAGCCCAGAGCGGCATTTCGGTCAGCACCACGGCCTATGCGTGGGAAAACTTCGGCCTGTACCCGGATGAGGAGTACACTGCCAGGATGCTGGTGGTCTACGAAGCGCCGGACTACGTAAAGGAAGAGCTGAAAGAAGCAAACGCCCAGCTGGAACAGAAACCCATTGGCCGGGACGCACTGGTGTTCATCGTGAACGAGAACAATCCGGTCAAGAGCCTGACCCGGCAGCAGCTGAAGGATATCTATGCCGGTAAGATCACCAACTGGAAAGAAGTGGGCGGCGAGGATCTTGCCATCGTGCCCTTCCAGCGGGGCGAAGACTCCGGCAGCCAGACCCTGTTCCGCAAGCTGCTCATTCAGGGCGGCGAACTGATGGACCCGCCCACCGAGCTGGCTCCCGCTGCCATGGGTGAGCTGGTGGATAGCATCGCCGCCTACAACAACAGCGCCAATGCCATCGGCTTCTCGGTCTACTACTACATCGACCAGATGTACTCCCAGCCCGGCCTGCGTCTGCTGGCCGTGGACGGCGTGACCCCTTCCAACGACACCATCGCCAGCGAAAGCTACCCGCTGTGCAACGAGTTCTATGCCGTTCTCCATGCGGACGCTGCCGCCGACAGCCCGGAACGCCAGCTTTACGACTGGCTGGATACCGCCGCCGGACAGGACTGCATCAAAAAATCCGGCTATGTAGCGGTGGCCCCCACCACTGCAGCGAACAGTGCCGTCTGATCTTCTAGCAATTGACAGCTTTCTGCATTTCTGTTACAATATTACACATAAATGTTGAAACTTTTTTTGCAAAGGAAGGCTCAATATGGACAATTCCTCCTCCCATGTGGAAAGCCGCTGGCGCACCCAGCTGCGCAACCGCATCATTCAGGCGTCCAGTCTGCTGGAAATTTTGCTCTCCGGCCTTGTGCTCATCGGCCTGCTGCTCAGCGCTGTGCCGCTCATCAAGTGGATGCCCGGCCTGCTGTTTGACGGCAACGAAGTGGAGATCCGCATTTTTCTGGAGCGGAGCCTTGACATCGTGATCGGCATCGAGTTCATCAAAATGCTGGCCAAGCACAGCCCCGGCAGCAGTCTGGAAGTGCTGCTCTACGCCATTGCCCGTCATCTGGTAGTGGGCCATGACTCGGCAGTAGAAAACCTGCTCAGCGTGGGAGCCATCGCCCTGATTTTTATTGTGCGCAAGTTCTTCTTTGTGCCGGCCTTTGGTGCCCACCTGCCGGACGGCCATCCGGCACCGGATCTTTCACCTCGCCAGAGCGGCATCCCCGCCGATGCGTTTCTCTCCCGCCTGAAGGAGCGCGCCAAGGCCGAGGTGGCCGAGGCCATTCCTTCCGAAGAAGAGACTTTTGACGAGTACGATTTTGAGCAGGCCGCCCCGGAACCAAAATAACATAAACAAAAATGCCCCGCAGCACTGCCGGAAAACCAGCAGGCTGCGGGGCATTTTATAATGCTTTTATTTTTTATTGTGCTTTCCGAAGCGGTACTCTTTGCCCTCACGGATGCGCTGGATATTGGCGCGGTGCATATAGATCACCATGCCGGACATAAAGCCGGAGCCAATGGCGCACACCAGCATATCACCGGCGGCATAGCCCTGCAGGGAACCGTAAATGATGGTCAGCACCGGGTAGAGTGCTGCCATGGCCACGCTGCCCAGCGACACCATGCCGGTGGGAATCAGGCACACCAGAAAGATAATGGCCAGAAACGGCAGCAGCACCGGCTGGATGGCCAGAATGGCACCAGCTGCCACCAGCACGCCCTTGCCGCCTTTGAACCCGAAGTACAGCGGGTACAGATGGCCCAGCACTGCAAAGATAGCGGCCAGATAGACACCCAGATACGGCGAAACGCCGGCATCGGCGGGCAGCATGTGGAACAGCCACCGGCCGATGCACACGGCCAGCACGCCCTTGAGCACATCGCCTGTCGCGGTCATGGCGGCAGCTTTCTTGCCAAAGGTGCGCAGCATGTTGGTCATGCCGGCCGCACCGCTGCCATGATTGCGCACATCGTCATGATATACGAATTTGCTGACGAGGATGCCGGTATCCACACTGCCCAGCAGGTACGCCTGCAGGATGGTAGCTGCGGCGATCAGGATCGCTTTCATCATAGAAACGGATGCCTCCTTTGCGGGCGCTTACACGTCCTTTGCGCCCACTTCGCCGGAGCCGCGCTCGCGGATCACCAGACGGATGGGAGTGTGTTCCAGACCAAAGTTCTCGCGGATCTGGTTGATCAGATACCGCTGGTAGCTGAAATGGAACAGCTGCTTCGAATTCACAAAGGCCACGAACGTGGGCGGGCGGGTGGATGCCTGAGTCAGATAGAAGATCTTCAGGCGGCGGCCCTTGTCGCTGGGCGGCTGCATCCGGGCTGTGGCGCGGGCCAGCATCTCGTTCAGTACGCCGGTGGGCACGCGGGCACCGTTCTGGCTGTCCACATCGCGAATCAGCTGCATGAGCTTGTTCACGTTGTAGCCGGTCTGAGCCGAGATGAAGATGATAGGAGCATAGCCCATAAAGCTGAAGCACTCGGCATAATCGCGGCGCTGCAGCTCCATGGTGTTGGTCTCCTTGCCTTCCACCGCGTCCCACTTGTTGACGACGATGATGCACGCCTTGCCCTGATCGTGGGCATAACCGGCCACCTTGCTGTCCTGCTCGGTAAAACCGACGGTGGCATCCACAAGGATCAGCGCCACGCGGCTGCGCTCCACAGCGGCCAGTGCGCGCACTACCATATAACGCTCCAGACCATCGGTGATGTTGCTGCGCTTGCGCAGACCGGCGGTATCGGTAAAGATGAACTTGCCGTAAGCGTTGTCCACCGGGGTGTCAATGGCATCACGGGTGGTGCCCGCCTCGTTTGCCACGATCATGCGGTTCTCGCCCAGAATGCGGTTGGTCAGGCTGGACTTGCCCACATTCGGGCGGCCGATGATGGCAACCGGGATGCGGTCCTCTTCCACCACCGTCTCGCTGAAGTCCAGATGGGCGCACACAGCGTCCAGCAGGTCGCCGGTGCCGTGGCCGTGCACGGACGAAATGGGCATCACCTCGTCAAAGCCGAGGTTGTAGAACTCGTACATCTCCATGGGGGCATCGCCCACCTTGTCGCACTTGTTCACGGCCAGAATGATGGGCTTGTGGCTGCGGCGCAGCATGTGGGCCACATCCTCGTCTGCGGCGGTCAGGCCGTCGCGCACGTCCACCACCATGATGATGCAGTCTGCAGTGTCAATGGCGATCTGGGCCTGCTCCCGCATGTGGGCCAGAATGCCCTCGGTAGCCTTGGGCTCAATACCGCCGGTGTCCACCAGCAGGAAGTCATGGCCGTTCCACTCGCAGTTGGCAAAAATGCGGTCACGGGTAATGCCCGGCGTGTCCTCCACAATGGCAAGGCGCTGACCGCACAGCTTGTTGAACAGGGTGGATTTGCCCACGTTAGGGCGGCCCACCACTGCTACGATCGGTTTGCTCATAGGGGTTCCTCCTTTCTTACAACCCTCTCAGGCACAGCTTACGCCGCGCCAGCTCCCCCGAAAGGGGGAGCTTTTATCACTTCTGCCGAAAGATGCATAAAACCTCGCCCTTCGGGAGAGGTGGCATCGCGCAGCGATGACGGAGAGGGTTTTCTTTTATGCTCTTCTTCTCCTTGCAATGTGCAGGCCGCTGCGCAGCAGGGCGCGGGCTTCGTCGCCGCCAGAGGTCGGCAGCACCTCCACCTTCACGCCAAGGCGCTGGGCCAGCTGGTCGGTGGTGATGTCGTCCAGAAAGGTGTCTTTTTCCTCCCGCAGCATCACGGCGGGCACGCCCAGCGTGCCGCTGGTCAGCTTGCCCTCGCACTGAGCAATGATATCGGTCGCCGTTACAAGCCCGGCCACACCCACATTGCCGCCGAAGAATTTGTTCTTGATGGTGTGCACCGTCACCTCGACCATGGGGTACTGGCGGTGCAGCTCAGCCATCATCTGGCGGATGAGCGGCGAAGCCATTTCGCCCGTGACCACGTCCATCTTTTTGGTGCCGTAGATGCGGTGGGGCTTTTCCAGCTCCGCCAGAAATTCCGAGGCATACAGGCGCATCATGCCCACGCCGTTTTCCAGCTGGTCGAAGTCCTCGTAGAACTCTTCCGGCGGGATGGGCCTGCCTGCCTTGAGGTACCATTCATCACTGGGATAAATGATGCGCTTGCCGTGGCGGCGCTTGCACTCATCGCCGAATTCTTCCATGATGTCGATGACTTCGGCGCTGGTCTTTGCATCATACGGTGTCTGCTTGAACAGCTTCTCGCGGTAGTCCGTCACACCGCAGGGCACCGCAGCGATGCTCTGCACCATAGGGGTCAGCTCCAAAAGGTCGGAGAGGGTACGGCGCAGTTCGTCGCCGTCGTTGATGCCGCGGCACAGCACCAGCTGACAGTTGACGGCGATGCCGCCCTCCACCAGACGGGGCAGATACTTGAGCACCTCGCCGCCGCGCTTGTTGGCCAGCATCCGCACACGGAGCTGCGGGTTCGTGGTGTGCACTGAAATGTTGATGGGCGAAATGTGCATCTTGATGATGCGGTCGATTTCGTGGTCCTGCATGTTCGTCATGGTGATATAGTTGCCGAACAAAAAGGAAAGCCGCTCGTCATCGTCCTTGAAGTAAAGGCTCTCGCGCATACCGGGGGGCAGCTGGTCGATGAAGCAGAACATGCAGTGGT
>OLND01003562.1_pt1 | contig 11974 bp, 10 predicted proteins | sample 1672031 | NCBI WGS metagenome assembly OLND01 (sample SAMEA3136638, study PRJEB25190) | human gut metagenome | biome: human gut; feature: human-associated habitat; material: faeces | place: Austria | collected 2013
TTGAAGGGCGTTTCGATGATCGACGCAGAAGGCCAGCCGTTCTACGGTCCCGAAGAAGATGCGGCATTGTTCCAAGTACTTCGCGATGAGATCGACCCGACAAAGGCTGAGCTCATCGAAATGGATGCTCATGTTAACGACGACGAATTCGCCATCGCCGCAGCACAAAAGCTGATCGACCTCATGAATCAATAACGATACAAAAAGACGAGAACGCCTAGTTCTCGTCTTTTTATTACAGAGGGTGCCCCAAGCGGCACCGCAACCCTAGCTTCATTGGGCCTTTTTCCATAAGGGCAGTATCTCTTATTGGAAAACGCTCATTAAAGTAACAGTTCCTCAAGGAAAAAGGAGAAAACCATGCTTGAATTGTCCCGCGCAGAAATCCTCGACCGCTTCCGCAAGTCCCTCGACGAAGGCAACATCCTGCTCGGCGTAGGCGCCGGTACAGGCATCACGGCTAAATCGGCTGAGGCCGGCGGTGCCGACATCTTCGTTATCTACAACTCTGGTCGATTCCGCATGGCTGGCCGCGGCTCTCTTGCTGGCCTGCTTTCCTACGGCGATGCAAACCAGATCGTTGTTGAAATGGGCGCCGAGGTTCTGCCTGTTGTGAAGGACACCCCCGTGCTCGCTGGCGTATGTGGCACCGACCCCTTCCGCGTAATGAAGAAGTACCTTGCCGAGCTTAAGGAGCAGGGCTTCAACGGCGTTCAGAACTTCCCCACCGTAGGCCTTATCGACGGCACATTCCGCAAGAACCTCGAAGAAACCGGCATGGGCTACGGCCTTGAGGTAGATATGATTGCCGAGGCTCACAAGCTCGACATGCTTACCTGCCCGTATGTCTTCGATGAAGAGCAGGCAGCAGCAATGACCAAGGCTGGCGCAGACATCATCGTTGCCCACATGGGCCTTACCACCGGTGGAACCATCGGCGCAGAAACTGCACGCACTCTCGAGGATTGCGCAAAGATCATCGAAGGCATCGTAAAGGTTGTAAAGGATATCAACCCTGATGCACTCGTTATCTGCCATGGCGGCCCCATCTCCGAGCCCAAGGATGCGGCTTACATCATCGAAAACGTTCCTGGTATCGATGGCTTCTTCGGCGCAACTTCCATCGAACGCCTGGCAGCCGAGCGCGGCATCAAGGCCCAGACCGAAGCATTCAAGTCTATCAAAAAGTAGCTTTTACCAGCTTGTTTGTTTGCAAAAACAAGGCGCTCGCCATTCGGCGGGCGCCTTGTTTCATTCAACAGCAAAAAGAAACAAGTCCAAACCTTGTTGGTAATTGCCCAATCTCCCCAATCATTCTCTTTCGGTATGCACTATGCATCTGTGCTAAAGTTAGCTTAACCTAACTTAACCACGGCTAACTACGCTCTCACACCGACCGCTCCGTTGGCCTTCTGCACAGATTGGAGCACTTATGGAGGGCAACACCCCCTACCTGGTGGTCAACGGACTCAAGAAGCACTACGGCAATGACGAAGCGCGCGTCCAAGTGCTTGATGGAATTACCACAACCATAAACAAAGGCGAAATATGCGTTATGCTTGGCCCCTCCGGTTCAGGAAAATCAACCTTCCTGAACCTCATCGGTGGGCTTGAAGGGGCCGACGGCGGCACGATCTGCGTCGGAGAATGCGAGATCACCGCGCTTTCCGCAAAAACCTTGGGCGAATACCGCCGCCGTGAACTTGGCTTCGTTTTCCAGTTCTACAACCTGGTCCCCGACCTTACCATTCGCGAAAACATTGAGGTCACAGCGCACCTTTCCAAGAAACCCCTCCCCATAGACGAACTGTTGCATTCGCTTGGCCTATGGGAACACCGCAACAAATTTCCCCGCCAGGTTTCAGGTGGCCAGCAGCAGCGTTGCGCAATCGGACGCGCGCTGGTAAAGAACCCTGGCCTCATCTTGTGCGACGAGCCCACAGGCGCCCTCGACTACAAAACCTCGAAAGAGGTTCTTGAGCTTATGGAAAGCGTGAACCGCACGTATGGCTGCACGATCGTTATCGTCACACACAACGCCGCCATAGCACGCATGGCAAACCGCGTGCTTCGTTTGCGCGACGGACGCCTGGCGGAAGACGCAGCAAATGGAGCGCCTGTGCCCGCTTGCGAGCTTGAATGGTAGGCGAACGATGACACCACTTGCCAAACGACTCCCCCGCGAACTCAAGAACAACATCGGCAAATACCTTGGCATCTTTCTGCTTATGTGCGGAGCCATTGCTCTGACCTCAGGCTTTCTACTTGCCGCGCATTCGATCAGCCAGATCATCGATGGCATGCACGGCGAATACACCATCGAAGACGGCCGTTTAGCCACCTCGTTCGAAGCCACCGACAACCAGCTTCAAGCCGCACGCGATGCAGCCGAAGACGTGGGCGGCGTTACGCTCTTCGATAACTATTCCATCGATGCCGCCATCACACTCCCCAATGACGATGGGACCAAACGCACACTGCGTACCTACAAGCATCGAACCCAAGTAGACATCGCAGCCTACTGCGAGGGTTCAGAACCTGCAACCGAAAAAGAAGTTGCCATCGACCGCGTGTTTGCAAAAAACAACGATATCCATGTGGGCGATACCGTCGATCTTGAAGGCAGCGCCTACACCGTCTGCGGCATCATGACCCAACCGGACAGCCAAGCGCTTTTCCTCAATAACTCCGACTTTACCGTGAACACCATCACCTATGGCGTTGCCGAAGTTTCCCCCGCGGGCTTTGAAGCGCTTAAAGATGCTGGCGGCGCACCAACATATACCTACTCGTTTACCTTCGCCAACCGCAACCTTTCCGTTGCAGACCGCACCGATGCCGAAAAAGATATGGCAGAGGCAATGGCGGATGCCGATGCAAATATCGACGACCTCACCGATGCAAGCGCCAACCAAGGCATTGGCTATGCGGCAGATGACGTTAAGGGCGATTCTGCCATGTGGACCACTCTGCTCTACATCATCATCGTTATCATGGCATTCGTATTTGTGGTGCTTACCAACGCCACCATCGAACAGGAAAGCGCAATCATCGGCACCCTTCTGGCAAGTGGATATCGCCGAAGCGAGATTGTCCTGCACTATCTAGCGCTGCCGGCAATTGTAGGCATCTTGGCAGCTGGTCTAGGTACCGCACTCGGAGTGGCATTCTTTACCGAGCCCATGCGCCAGCTTTACTACGGCTCCTACAGCCTGCCTCCGTTCCAGGTGTTCTGGGACTGGGGTATTTTCCTCAAGTGCGCCGTGGTGCCCGCTGCCGCACTTATCATCATTACGCTCGTGGGCCTTCTGCGCAAAATGGGAAAAACGCCACTGCAGTTCCTGCGTCACGAAGCTGCCGGGAAATCGGGCACCAAGCGCGGCGTGCGCTTACCTGAACGTCTGAGCTTCGTAGCGCGCTTCCGCCTTCGTATTTTCCTGCGAAACCTTGGCAACTTCGCCACACTCTTCGTAGGAATTGCTTTCGCCAGCCTGCTTTTGCTTTTTGGTTTGGCTATCCTGCCCACCATGACGCACTACGCCGATAACTTGGAAACAAGCCTCGTAGCCGAACATACCTACACTCTTAAGGCGCCACTCGAACTCGAAGGAACACCCGAAGAACGCGAAGCGTGGACCGCACTCGAACGCCTACAGTCCATCAACGGTACGCTGCTTACCGCCGCAGAGGACGCGCAAGACGAATTGGAAGAAGCAGCAGATGCCGCACAGGATGCATACCATGAAGCAATGGCGTCGCCTTCTGTCGAAACTACCCAGGCAGCAACTAACGCCCTTTCTAAAGCACAACGCAAAAAGGACGCCTTCTATGCATCTATCGATGACATTGCCGACGCTCTTGGATGCAACCGCGACGACGCTATCGACCTAATGGAAAAAGCCGCCGATATCGATATAGACGATGACGATATTCATCCCGTAAACACCACCGACAACGGCGCTGATGTCATTAACCAAGCAGAAAAGTACGCCGTCTACCAGCTTGAATACGACCGAGGAAACAACAACGGCACCGAAACCGTTGCCGTCTACGGCATTCAGCCAAATTCCCATTACTGGAAGGATCTTGATATAGGCGATGGCAAAGCCGTATTCGGTGCGGGTCTTGCAGACAAGTTCGGCTGGAATGAAAACCAACAGGTAAACCTCTACGACAAGTACGAAGACAAAACCCACAGCCTTACCTTCTCGGGCCAGGAAGACACCTGGGGTTCGAAATCGGACATGAACGTGTATATGAGCATCGACGACTTCAATGCAATGTTCGATCACGATAAGTCATATTTCAACGGATACGTTAGCAACAAAGCACTCACCTTGGACGCACGCTACTACGCAAACGACACAACTCCCGATGACATGCGTGCGGTGGGCAACCAATTCGTAGACATGATGGACTCCATGATTGGAATGATGGTGGGCTTGGCCGTATTCATCTTCTTGCTGTTCATGTACCTGCTCACCAAAGCAGTCATCGATCGCAGCGCACGCTCCATCAGCTATATGAAGGTATTCGGCTACCGCGATAAAGAGGTCACACATCTTTACATCCGCTCGGTCACGCTGTGCGTAGTCGCATCGCTTGTGCTGTGCCAACCTCTTATCATCGGCTCACTCACCGTAATTTTCCGTTCAATGCTGCTCTCCTACAACGGCAACATCGAGATCTACGTCCCCTGGTGGTGCATGGCCGTGTGCATCGGCATTGGCTTTGCCACCTACCTCCTAGTAGCGTTCATGCATACGCGCTCGATTAAACGGGTTAGCCTATCCGAGGCATTGAAAGTGCAGGAATAGGCGAGTTTTCGAAGCTTTAAATAGCAAGACCCCATTGGCGCCCCCCCCGAAAGCTTTTTCCGAGGGGTCGCCAATTCAATTGCCCAACGCGCAAACCACCCGCACCAATTAGTCGCTTCCATCCCCGCGAAGCGGGGGGTGCGCCATCATGGCCGACGCAAATGTGTACCGCGTTGTTCCATCCACGCAAATCAAAGAGGCTGCGCCAAAGGCAAGAAAATCAACCGAAAGAAGGAGAAACCAATAGAAACTATCCTTGGAATCCTGATTCCCTTTTTAGGCACGACGATGGGCGCTGCCTGCGTGCTTTTCATGAAAAACAATCTGGGAAACCTGACGCAACGTTGCCTAGCGGGATTTGCCGCAGGGGTAATGGTTGCCGCGTCGGTTTGGAGCCTGCTCATTCCTGCTATAGAGCAATCGGCTTCGATGGGAGCGCTTTCGTTCGTTCCCGCTTTTGCGGGATTCTGGTTCGGCGTGCTGTTCTTGCTTGCCTTAGACCACCTTATTCCCCATCTGCATGTAGGCAGCGAGCAATCAGAAGGCCCAAAAAGCAAACTCAGCCGCACCACGATGATGGTGTTGGCGGTGACTCTGCACAACATCCCGGAGGGTATGGCGGTTGGCGTTATGTACGCGGGCTTTCTTGCTGGAAATGCGCAGATCACCGCAGCAAGTGCATTGGCATTGTCCCTCGGCATCGCTATTCAGAATTTCCCAGAAGGCGCAATCATCTCGATGCCGCTTCGAGCGGAAGGGATGAGCAGAAGAAAGGCATTCGCGGGTGGCGTTGTTTCCGGCATCGTAGAGCCCATTGGTGCTGTGCTGACGATCATTGCCTCACAGCTCATCATTGCGGCACTGCCTTATCTTTTAAGCTTTGCAGCAGGAGCCATGCTGTATGTGGTGGTCGAAGAACTGATGCCGGAACTATCTCAAGGCAAGCATTCTAACCTTGGCACGGTGTTCTTTGCCATCGGGTTCAGCCTGATGATGGTTCTCGACGTTGCGCTGGGATAAAAGCACTAGTCGTGCTCACGCACTCTGGCAACAGAATCAAGCTCGAGGCCGTCACCATGGTCAAGTTCCCTTTCCTTAGGAATGGTGGGAATAATCGCCAGCATTAAAACCGCCAGGAAAACCGCAACAGCAGCTAGCACAACCCACACAACGGGCTTTTGGACCAGAAACGCACTAAGGCCCATCACCGAATAGGAGATGGCCAGGATCCTCATCTTCCTAGGCAGCGAAATACCACCGCTTTGCTTGAAGGGCTCAACGTATGCTCGATAAATTGGAGTTTGAGCAATCCAGGAACTAAGGCGCTCCGAGCTACGTGAAAACAGAAACGCTGCAAGCAGCACAAGCGGCGTTGTGGGCAGCACCGGCACGAACATTCCAATAAAGCCAAGCGCAAGGCATACACTGCCTGCAATAATAAAAAGAATCTTCTTCGCAAAACGCATGGTAGTGTCCTTTCAGGGATTGGCATGCTCGCAAAAGAATATGCGCGTTTATTTTCCTACAGAAGCCCCAATCGCTCATGCAGCAAGCAAGGCGCATGGTCGGTATTTCCAAATTAACGGCTTAAACTTCGCTACCTGCATAGGCGGAATCTCAAAGCCGAAGTTGCATGGATCGGGCGCACCAACCGGCTTCACCCATCAACCCAACCGGGCCAATACCAATTACCGCAACATCATCACCGAACTGGATATCGGCGAGTTCAGCCCCGTGAAACCCCGTCGGCACCATGTCGCTCACCATAGTGGCAGCACCTAGGTCCATCCCCTCAGGAAGAAGAGCCAAATTGCCATCCGCGTCATTCACATGAAAGAGCTCGCCAAATACACCATCTCTGCGCTACATCATGTACGGCAATGCCGAGTTTTTTCATCGCCGCATCACGAAAGTAACCGCACCAGCACCAGAGCAATAGGGTCGATTCACGCATTTGTTTTCAAGCCAATCAACGCTGATGAGCAAGGATCTCCTTTTGGAAAATCGTTTCCAAAAGCTCAATCGCAACGACAACATGACCAGTTGGAATTGAGGCAAAATTCACCACGACGCAATGGGAGCTTTTCGCACTAGGATGAGCACAATAATCTGAAAGCATATCAAGGCTTATCCCCTGCTCTGCGGCAAGGTGCTTAACCTCTTCATCGCTGCGAATGCAACGATGAAGATACTGATATTTGGAAAGACCTCCCCTATTGTCAAGGTCGTACCGCGCCGCCATAAAACTCCCCGATAACAATCGACTCGAAAGTTTACGATGAAAATCCAAGTTAACTTAGGGTCAATCTTGCCTAAACATCAGGCACTATTTCGCAGAACGCATGATTCCAGATGTCCTCTGTTCGGTTCTCTCGGTGAACGGCTTTCGTGCTTGAAGCACCAAAAAGGCGACCCATAGACATTTGCTCACAGCCGCAAATTATGATGGAAACATCTTTACGGATGTTTACTCCAATGGCCTCATGCAGACACTCATATCCACGGGCTTAGCCGTAAACGGCGCCGTGGTAGCCAAACCGTCAACGCCGCATGCAGCATAGGCGCCTGCATTTTGAGGATTGATGCCACCAGCGGCGATAATCGTGATTCGGGGATCGATATCGCGTATCCGACGAACCAACTCCGCCAATTCGGAAACTGGAACTTTATCAAGCTGGATCCCATCAACCCCGTGCCCGCCTGCGCTTGCCCTCGCAAGTGCTATGGCGCGTTTTGCATCCGCCTCTACAAACAGCTTCTTTTCCACACACCGTGCCTTAATGCGAGGCAATTCCTCGACAAAACGGTTGAACCCGCCAAAAAACGCAAGGTGCTGCTCGAATACCAACACGGTTTCCGACAGCCCAAGGCGGTGAGGAAACGCACCGCCCGCCATTACCGCACAAGTAAGAAGGTCCTTTGCGCCAGGCATGCTTTTACGCGTGGTCAGAACTTCGCATTCAGGGTTTACCGCATGAACCGCATCGACCATACTGCGTGTTTTCGTAGCAACAGCCGACAAATGATCGAACACGTTAAGGCACACTTTCCATGCAGCATGCAAATCCGCCGCTGCTCCCCGCACCGTAAAGAAGGTCTGACCCGCTGAGACCAATTGCCCGTCTTTGCTGGATGTCAGAACCTCACAACCGAGATTTCGCATAATGCATCGAGCGATTTCGGTGCCGGCAAGCACACAGCTCTCTCGCGTAAAATATTCCATTTCGCCAGGCTGATTGTGGACGCCGAGCACCTCACACGTCAGATCGATATAGGGCACGTCTTCTTCAATGAACGCATCAATGCGCGCATTTGAAAACCTCATTTCAACTCACCTTTCATATCTCTTAACACCCTCAGTTCAACTTTGGTATTTCAGCGTATTGAGGCTCAGAGGCGCTTATCTGCTTACTACAACATCACACTTTGCACGCATACGTGCGATAGCTGTCACTTTATATCAGCCTCTAAATCTCCTTATGCCACACGTGCAGCCCAAAAGACCAGGTTGCCAAAATAAAAAGGGCGGAAAGAGAGCCATACGCAATAACAATGATTTAATTCGACATATTTTGCATGGATTTGCCCTATATCAACAAGTTGCACATTCGTATCCTTTTACCGAATCTGAACAAGCGCGCACACGCTCTTATCCAAATTCAAAAGACCATGAAAGCGAAATGCCGTGAGCAGAATACGCATAGCACTGACCTTTGTTGCAGCATTAGCACTCTACGCATTGGTAATGCCGATATCGGCATTCGCAGCAACGCCAACCACTATCGAAGCAGGCAACAGCAGCGAATTCGATAATGCGGTAGCTACTATAAACACTGCTACCAGTGGCGAGTACATTATTGAACTCACCGACGACATTCAAACGGGAGGAGCCTCATTCTCCTCTTCGCAGCCTGTAAGCATTGTTGACAACGGACACACCATTGCACTTGGCAAGGGCCACATTTACGTAAACCCGTCAGCACAATTGAGCTTAGGCGCGGCAGATGGCAGTGACACGCTGAAAATCAGCGGCGGTAACGAACAGAGCAACGATGAACCTGGCCTGTTGCAGATCCAAGGCACGTGCAACATGTACCCCGGTGTCACCATTGCCGACCGCAAAGGCAACAACTACTTCGGCGGCGGCGTAACCGTACAGGGCGGCACCTTCCATATGTACGGCGGCACTATTGATAATTGCGGCATCACCGGCGGATCCATGTGCTATGGCGGAGGTGTAGGGGTTGCTTACGGCGGCTCGTTCACCATGGACGGCGGCGAAATCAAGAACTGCTTCGCCACTTCTCCCTTCAAGTGGGCGGATGCCGGCATGAACCCCCTTTGGATCGCGTCTGCCGGCGGCGGCGTGTTCGTTTCTGGCGGATCTTCGTTCGTCATGACAGGCGGAACCATCTCGAACAACAAGGCAAACGAAATGGGCGGAGGTGTTGCCGTTGTTGCGTCACCCAATGAAATCGAGGGTGGACGATGGGGCAAACTTCAAAGCTCAGCGCAAATCCTTGACGGTACCATTAGCGGAAACGAAGCAAACGATGGTGCAGGCGTTCTTTCTTCCGCGTATTTCTACAACCCATACACCCTGTGCGCCGCCACCCCAAACGTAGGCGCTGCCGAAAAGCCGGGCTTATTCCTTAAGAACACCACCATAACCAACAACAAAGCGAACCAGGACGAAGGCTATGGCGCCGGCGTGCTTGCAATGAAGATGAAATCACCTGCCGCAGCTGAAATTCGCGACTGCACGATAAAGAAGAATAGCGCCGCGGTAGGCGGCGGCGTTGCATCGTATGGTAACTTCACCAGCTTGACCATCGACGGATGCACCCTCATCGGCAACAAGGCGTCAAATTACGGCGGAGGCTTTGCGGCGGAATCGAATTCCGGTGAAGGTGCAGGCACCACCATCACCAACACCAAGCTGTGCAACAACAGCGCAGACAAGGCGGCTTCCGATGTCTACCTGAACGGCTCTGTTGCAAAATTGTCAGCCGCAAAAGACATGGACGAGCTTTACCTGGGCAAACCCGATGACGTGACCAACAAAAAAATTGACGGCTGGTATCTTGATAACGAAGACTCCCGCTACGCAACGCAGGCAAAAGAGCAGCGCAATGAGTACACCAACTACGCCAGCATCGGCTCCGATGGCAAGGTTTACCTGGTTGCCGCCGCAAAACCGTCTTTGGTGAAAATCACCTTCACGAATGAAGACGGCACCAGCATCTATAGCGAAGACTGGTACGAAATCGGCACGAAAGCAGACCAAATTACGGTACCCACTCCTACGAAACCGTCAGACGACAAGTACGACTACGTGTTCGATTCATGGCACACCGCGATCGAAGATGTCACGGGTGACGTTGTTTACAAGGCTCAATTCAAAAAAGTCTTCAAGAACTTCAGCACTAAGTACACGTTCAGCAGCACCTCTTCCGACAAACAGCTGCCAAGCGAGGTTTTAGCGGTACTTCCTAAAGACACAAACAACTATGTGTATAACGATGCAGTAAACGTTATTACGCCATCCCAGACAACTGTAGATGTCGCCAACGGCACCTGGATTTTTGTGGGCTACGACAGGGATTCAGCCATCGCCGATATGACCACGGCAGATTCAGAAGGCAATGTAACCTTCACCGGCTCCTGGAAATTCGTTGAGAAGAGCGACACTCCGTCCGCGCCAGACAATAGCGATCAAAGCGGAGCAAATGGCAACGATAAGTCGCAGGTCAACTCTAACGACAAATCAGGAACTGCGCGGGAGGCAGATTCGCCTTCCCCCAACACGGCAGACGGCACAAGTGTCGGTTTTTGTTACACCCTTCTTATAGCCGCCATTGTGGCGCTGGGAAGTGCCGTGTATGCAAATAGCAGGATAAAGCGTAGACGAAACTATTAATTGTGATCCGCATCCGCAGAGTTGCAGAAGGTCCAAATCGATTTCGGAGCAAATGCATTACCCAATCAGGGAAATTGTTCCCAACTGGATATTAATAACAGATATGAGATATGCACCGTGCTAACAACGACGCATTCCAACCGAATTCAAAAGAGCCCTGCATGGATCCCAATAAGCGCCCTGACGACATGGTTCGCATAACCACCCCCGAACTTGCCCAGGCATTTATAGAAGAGTAGACTGCTGCAATCCACGAACAAATCGGCAGCAAAAGGTCCTGCTGGCACTTTCCGGCGGTGTTGACAGCTCCGTTGTTGCCGCACTACTAATCAAAGCTATTGGCAAGCAGCTGATCTGCGTACATGCAAACCATGACCTTATGCGCAAAGGCGAAAGCGAACAGGTTGTTGACGTATTCAAGAACCAAATGGACGCAAACCTGGTGTACGCACACGCAACCGACCGCTTCCTTGACAAGCTTGTTGACGTAGAAGAGCCCGAAACCAAGCGCAAGATCATCAGCGCTGAGTTCATTCGCGTATTGGAAGAGGAAGCTCACAAGGTTGGCAACGAAGTGAGCTACTTGGCTCAGGGCACCATTTATCCCGATATTCTTGAATCGCAGGGCAGCGTGAAAGCCCACCACAATGTAGGCGGCCTGCCCGACGATCTGCAATTCGAGCTGTGCGAACCCGTTAAGCTGCTGTACAAAGACGAAGTGCGCGTTGTTGGGCGCGAGCTGGGCCTGCCCGAAAGCATGGTTGAGCGTCAGCCCTTCCCTGGCCCGGCCTGGGCGTTCGCTGCCTTGGCGCCATTACCCGTAACCGCTTGGAAGCCCTGCGCGATGCCGACGCTATCGTACGCGAGGAAATCGACAAAGCAGGACTCACCATCTGGCAGTACTTCGCCGTAGTGCCCGACTTCCGTGCAACCGGCGTTCGTGATGGCAAGCGCGCATACGACTGGCCCTGCATCATTCGCTGCATCAGCACCGTTGATGTTATGACCGCCGAAGTTCCCGAGCTTGACTGGGCGCTGCTGAAGCGCATCACTGCACGCATTACCGCCGAAGTTCCTAACATCTGCCGCGTCTGCTGCGACCTGACGCCTAAGCCCGTTGGCACTGTAGAGTGGGAGCAGGCAGATAGGGCTCTTACCTGCACTTCTGAATACCGCATTGTGCCGCTGAGTTTCGTTTCGTACGAGAGTCATGGCAAAACCGCCAGCGACGGCAGTG
>OLND01003569.1_pt1 | contig 11958 bp, 10 predicted proteins | sample 1672031 | NCBI WGS metagenome assembly OLND01 (sample SAMEA3136638, study PRJEB25190) | human gut metagenome | biome: human gut; feature: human-associated habitat; material: faeces | place: Austria | collected 2013
ATTTTACTAGAAAAGGGGTGTGTTCACAATTTATTTACTCATGCGTTTGTCGTGATCTGACAGTTTCTTTTTCCAGGCCAACTGGTTCGTACAGCTTTTTAATGTTTTTACCATTTCATCTTTACCGGTATCTTCGATACAGACATCGTATCTGCCTTCCACACTTCCGAATGTAATGACTTTGTCCAGATTCAGCAGTGCCTTTAAATTTCGGAGCATGTTTTCCCGGGTAGCATCTTTGATGTAGATCTTGATGTTGGCACATCCGGGATATCGGATGGGATCGTGAAATGCCACGCGGTAACTGTCGATCCACTCTTGTTCCATCAGTTCCCGGTAAAGTTTTTCCATAATTTCTTTTTTATCCAGAAGATACAGATATACCACGTTTTCGTATACCGACTGGGTTTTCTGGACGTAATTGCGATGAGGGGACCGGTGTCTCCGTTCATAAACTTCCTGGTGAAGAGGTGAGATCAGCTGATCATAATAAATCACCAGAAGATCATCCACCACACAGTTTGTAAAATAGGAAATTCCTTTCCGGTCAAGAAAATCACAGATCGTCTGTGCCTGGGACGTTGACATCTGATATTTCATAAGATAGGAATTTTCATTCAGATCGTACAGCACAGCTCCATCCATGGCGATCACCGGAAGTTTCAGATGGATCCCTGGAAGAGATTCCCGGATCGTTGCCGGAGTACGCCCGGTGGATACGGTAAATTTTGCCCCGGAATCGATCAGGCGGTTCAGTTCGATCCTGCTGTATGGGGACATCTGATCTTTCTGATTGAGAAGGGTGTCATCAATTCCGGAAACAAAAAGAATATCTTTCTGCCGTTTTCTTGGAAGATGCACGGTATTTACGATCAGTGCGATCCCAACTCCGATCAGGGTATCCAGTACACGGTTAAATACAAAGAGAAACGGACTTGCGTCTGTCATATGCATGACCGTTATACTTAAAAACACCACGCATGAAAAATAAGCAGTATTTTTACAGTTCAGAACAACGGTAGAGTAAATAACAATTCCCGTAAAAAGTGAGATCAGCATGTATCCGAGAAAGGTATCCATAAGACTTCCGTGAAACAAATACATCTGGATCAGAATGATCACCAGTCCCCAGAAAGCGCCTACAAAAGTTCCTGTGACTCTTTTTTTTGCCACCTGAGCCATACTGTCCTGATAGGGCTGGATACACTGAAGAACTGCCAGTGCGGAATAAAACGGGATTCCTTCTCTGTTTCGAAGATAAAACACACAGAAGCAGCATGCCACAGCGATCACAGAGCGGACGATCCGCTGTCCTGGTTTTGGAAAATGGAAAGTATTTTCAGCAGCCATGTCCTTTTCTCCTATATCATTTTTTCCAGCTGGTATAAGAACAGGGTTGCCGCCAGCAGATCCGCCGCGCCGCCGGGGCTTAGATTTCTGCGGATGCATTCCTGATTCAGCTTCTCGATCTTTTTCATGCCGGTTTCAAAAAAAACGCCGCCCGGTTTCCAGATTTTTTCTGCCTGCTCCTGGATCCATATGACATCTGCATAGGATCCGCGGCTCCAGACATTGGTATCCTTTAGTTCCATCATGATCCGCAGCAGAACATTGATATTGGAACGGTTCTCATCAAGCCCGATGGCACGGTACTGTCTCATCAGAGGAAGCGCTGTTTCTCCAATGATGGGAAAACCTTTCTGGGCCTCTCCACGGATTCCACGTTCTTTGTATTTCTGAAAAAGGATCTCTCCATGAGTTACCGGTGTTCTCTGACTCATTTCAAAGAAATCCGCTTCCAGCGCTTTTTCCGTCATTTCGCTGGCAGAAGCAAGGATTTCTGCAGTATCAAACCGGCGGATCCTGGCATAGCAGTGTCCGGCACAGGCAGACAGGATTCCCATGGTAAAAATCAGTCCTTTATGTGTGTTGACCTGGCCTGTTGCACGAAACATGGCTTTTTCTGCCAGCACTCCTGTTCGGCGGATCCTGGGAAAAAGGTTCTGGAGATTCCTTTTCCAGAAATATCCTTCAAAAAACATTTTTGCCAGATAGGGAGTGATGGCATCGGCGCTTCTTTCAAAAGTATACACGTTCATATCATGGTGAGCACCATTGTCATGACGATCTACAAGTCCTGGCTTTGGAGTGGTATAAACTTCTCCAAGGATCGTACTTTTGATACACTGTTCTATTTCTGCAGAGGTAAGCACTGCCGCATTCGCTCTTGCATACATGAGATCACTCCTCCCTATCAGTCTTATGTTTTATGGAAGAACAGGAATTATGCCTGCTCTACATAATCGTCGATCACCTGAAACAGCTGTCTTTCTCTGTCTTTTTCTTTTGGGGTGTTGGAACATCTGCGTCCCGGAACCTGTCTCATTCTTAAGATGTATGGTCCAAAGATATTTGCGGTTGCGTAATTTTTTACTGTTTTTGTCATCATGATCATTTCCTCCTTATCCGATTTTTCGTCCGGCTGCTTTTCTTCTTAAGATAACTATAACAAAGCTCTTCCACGAAATCTAATTCTCTGTCATTATGCTGTTATGCCAAAAAGGAAAGTCCCGGGAAATTTTGTGCAAAAAAAGAAAGCTCCATGGCAGCAGAGCTTTCTTTTCATAGAGAGGTTTATAATTTGTGGGTGGTTAACAATATCATAACAATAGATTTGATTTATGCTTCTTTAAAGGTAAATGGTTTTACCTGGCGGACAACATCCATGATGGTGCCGTCACGACCTTCGATAATACCTACAACTCTGTCACCAAACTGAACCGGTTCAGGCTCACCTGTGATAGAATATGCGATATCGCGAAGTTCCTCAATGGTCTTTAACGGTACGCAGTTTGCTTTTTTCAGTGCATCCAGAAGATCCTGACGTGCTGGATTTACCGCAACACCGTAATCTGTGACAACAATATCTACAGATTCACCTGATGTGGTAACGGTTGTAACATTGGAGCAGATCGCCGGGATACGTCCCTGTACCAGCGGAGAGATCACGATGGTACATTTTGCGCCCATGGCTGCATCCGGATGGCCGCCCTGTGCACCTGTGATCACACCGTCAGAACCCACAACAACGTTGCAGTTAAAGTTTACATCGATCTCCAGTGCGGCAAGGACTACATAGTCCAGTTTGTTCACAAATGCACCTTTATTAAATGGATTTGCGTAAGCGCCGGCACTGATTCTGTGATGGTTCGGACGTTTTACGGATTCTACTGCGGAAGTATCGAAATCCTGTGTATCCAGAAGTTTTCCTACCAGGCCCTCATCCAGAAGGTCACACATGCCTTTGGACATACCGCCCACTGCGAATCCCATCTTGATCCCGCGCTCTTTCATGATCTTTCCGAGAGATGCTGCAGATGCGATAGATGCACCTCCAACACCGGTCTGATATGCGAAACCATCTTTGAAATACGGAGTATTTACAACAACCTGTGTACAGTAATCCGCCATCATCAGCTTTCTCACATCTGTGGTTGGTTTCGCTGCACCGGAAGCGATCTTTTCCGGAATACCAATCTGATCTACCACGCAGACATAATCAACTTTTGTCATGTTGATATCTGCCGGATAATTCGGGAACGGCACCAGACAGTCTGTAACAGCAACTACCTTGTTGGCATGGTTTCCGTCTACGAAGGAATAGGAAAGGACACCACAGTCGCTTTTTCCGCCAACGCCTTTACAGTTTCCGTAATCATCACAGGTCGGCGCTCCGATAAAGGAGATATTGATTACCGTTTCACCGGTCTGGATGGCACGGATACGTCCGCCATGGGAACGCATGATGGCAAGTCCTTTTAATTTTCCTGCGGAGATGGCTTCACCGATCTTTCCACGGACACCGGAGGACTGGATGTTTGTGATGGTTCCATCCTCGATCATCGGTACCAGAGCATCGTGTGCTTTTCCAAGAGAGCTTGCACAGATGGTAACATCTTTGATCCCCATATTGTGGACTTCCTGCATAATCATGTTTACGACCAGATCTCCATCACGGAAATGATGGTGGAAACCAAGTGTCATACCATCGTGAGCGCCACATTTTACAAGGGCTTCGTGGATGGAACTTACCATTTTGCTAGTATCATGGTTCATCACTACTTTTGTAATGGGACCCTGTTTCTGAAATTCTGTGTTATCTTTGTAATAATTTCCCTGAAAATCAGTTTCAGGTTTTCCATGTTTCCTGATGTGTTGTGTGCCTCCATGATGCCGTAAGCCATGGTGCCCTTTCTTGCTTCAGATTTCTCTGCTTTTTTTCCAGTGAGTGCTTCCACTTTGGCTGCTTCTGCTTCCGGTACGATCTCTGTTCCATTTACCAGATATGCGCCGCCATCATATAACTTTACCATAATGTATTCGCTCCTTTTTCTTTTTTCACGATGTTTGTTCTTCGTGATTTTATTGTATCGCATCCAAAGCATTCTGACTAATTGCCAAAATGAATGCTGTTATAACTTTTTGTGAAAATAAATAAGGACAAAAATAACTAATCTTATAAAGAAATGTTGACAGAAATTCGTTACTATTTTATAATTTTCTTATAACTACGAAGGAGGTATGAATAATGAAAAAATTCAAAAAACTTTTGGTTTGTATGCTTGCAGTTATGATGCTTATTTCATCTGCGATTCCGGTTTCTGCGGCCACCCGCCCGGCGATCCCGACCTTAAGAAGTGCACAGATGACCAGTAGCGGACGTATGTCTCTCAGCTGGAAATCTGTAAGTAATGCAGATGGATACAAAGTTCGGATCTATAACTGCAGTAAAAAGAAAGCATCTTCCATTCATCTCAGTGGAAGGTACAACAACAACTATTATACAAACAAACGTGCGAACACAGCTTATCTTGTATCCGTATACAGCTACAGATGGGTAAATGGACAGCGAATTTACAGTATCGATTCGGATGCATTTGTATGCACCCCAAGAACATTAACTACTGTATCAAGCACAGCATCAACATTGACAGTTAAATGGTCCAAGCTTTATGGAATCAGTGGATATTATGTTTATAAATCTACCAGTTCCAATTCCGGTTACAAACGTTATGCAACTTTATCTGCCAATGCAACTTCTGTAAAAGTCAAAAGTTTAACTTCCTCAGGCAACACTTATTTCTATGTTGTGCCATACAGAGTTTATAAAGGAAAAAGATATACTTTTCCTCATAACATTTACCGTATGTATACAAGATATTATTATTACTAAATAACTGATATTCAGAAAGCAAAAAGCTTCCCTGCCAGAAGTAACTCTGGCAGGGAAGCTTTTTTTGTGTATTTTTATTCTTTTCCGTTTTTATTCTTTTCCGTTGAAACAATATGTACATATATTATCCGGATCGATTCCAATGGATTCCAGAAGATCGTCCAGTCTGTGATAGCGAAGGCTGGTAAAATTCTGCATCTTACAGATATCCTGCACCATCTGCTCATATTTCTCTGTATGCGGATCTGCATATTCATCCAGGACTTCCTGCGGACAGTTCGGTCCTTCTCTCTTCTCGATGACCTGACGTGCGATCAGCTCCATCTCGGATTTGGAGCGGGAGAAGTTTAAGTATTTACATCCGTACATGATCGGCGGGCAGGCAGGACGAACGTGAACTTCCTTCGCACCGCTACGGTACAGGAATTCGGTTGTCTCACGAAGCTGGGTACCACGTACAATGGAATCATCAATGAGAAGAAGTTTCTTGTCCTTGATCAGCGCACGTACCGGGATCAGTTTCATTTTCGCGATGAGGTTACGCTGATTCTGATTGGTTGGCATAAAAGATCTCGGCCAGGTTGGTGTATATTTAATGAATGGTCTTGCGTAAGGAATGCCGGATTCATTGGCGTATCCGATGGCATGGGCAATGCCGGAATCCGGAACACCTGCTACAATATCCGGGTGAACAGAATCTCCGTCTCTCTTTGCAAGCATGCTTCCGCAGCGATAGCGCATCTCCTCTACATTTACACCTTCATAAGATGCTGTCGGATATCCGTAGTAAACCCAGAGGAAAGAACAGATCTTCATTTTCTTTCCAGGCTCAACCAGAGTTTTAACTCCGTCTGCTGTTACAAATACGATCTCTCCGGGGCCAAGTTCCTTATAATCTTCGTAACCCAGATTAATATAGGCATGACTCTCAAAGGACAGACAGTAGGACCCCTCTTTGTGGCCAATCTCCACCGGAGTTCTGCCCATCTTGTCCCGGGCTGCATAAATTCCGTCTTTTGTCATGAGAAGCAGCGTCATGGAGCCGTCGATCAGACCCTGGACATACTGGATACCCTCCACAAAATTGTCCTTTTCACAGATCAGGGCAGCGATCAGCTCTGTCACATTGACAGTTCCGTTGGTCATCTCCTGAAAATGTACCTTGGTCGTATCATACATCCGCTGCAGAAGTTCATCATAATTGTTGATCTTTCCCACAAAGGTAAGGGCAAAGCTTCCAATCCTGGAACTGAACAGAAGGGGCTGAGGTTCATAATCAGAAATACATCCGATTCCCATATTTCCCTTCATGGAACCCACATCCCCGTCAAATTTTGTACGGAAAGGTGTATTTTCAATGTTGTGGATGGCACGGTCAAATCCATGTTCTCCGTAAACAGCCATACCGCCGCGGCGTGTTCCCAGATGAGAATGATAATCCACTCCGTAAAAAAGTTCCAGTACGCAGTCGCTTTTCGATGCTACTCCAAAAAATCCGCTCATAATGTGCTCCTCTCTGCTTCCATAGTGTTAACGATTCCTGTCATCGTTCGTACATCCATAATCGCTACCAGTATAGCATAAGAGAACGGAAAATAACAATCAATTCAGCGGATATTCCTGCTTTTTCAGAATAAATTATAATGATATTAGCCGGATTTATAAAAGCAGAAAACATTTTCTGTATGTGACAGAAGTTCCGTCAGTTCCAGAGTGCGATAAACAGATTCAGGTAACCGGCAAAAGTCAGCCATGCCAGATATGGGATCATTAGGTACGCAGCGTTCCGGGAAAATTTCCCGAATGTACGGATGCAGCCGTACACAAGTCCCCACAAAAAAATAAGCCAGAGAAACGCAAAACCATACCATCCCGCTCCAAAGAAGAAAAACGGCCACAGGAAATTCACGGCAAGCTGAATCCCGTACAAGGCAAGAACCCTGTCCCTGTCTCTGCTTTTTGGTCTGGATGCGATCAGGAAAGAAGCAATTCCCATCATGATAAAAAGGATCGTCCATACAACAGGGAACAGCCATCCAGGTGGTGATAAGGGCGGCTTATTTAATTTTGCAAATACCTTCATTCCATTTCTGGTAAAAAATCCGGAAACAGCTCCTGTTGCCAGGGGCACTGCAATACAGGTGATCAGTTTTCTGGTATCTTTTTTCAAAAATATTCTCCTTTCTGCTCTGGGAAAATCTGAGGACAACATTCGTTTTCTCTGTTTATTATATTTCGGAATACCGGTTTCTATACAATTACACAGAAAAAAGAAACAGCTCTGTTTTTATGCAGAACTGTTTCTTTTCAGATTGTTTAAATGCCTTGATTCTTTGACAAATATACGTTTTTTATTATTCCTGAGTGATTCCTTTGAACTCGTAACCAGCCTCTTTGATCACCTCTTCGACTTTTGCCTCGTCAACTTTCTCAGGTACTGTAAATACAGTCGTTCCGTTCTCGTGGGAAGATACCACGTCCTCTGCACCGAAAGCCGCCTGGATTGCTTTGTTTACGTGTGCCTCACAGTGTCCGCACATCATTCCTTCTACCTTTACTGTTACTTTTACCATTGTTTTGTTCTCCTTTTCTTCTTTTTTATTTTCATCATGAGTGATGTTTAATGTTACCGGATTTTTAATCGCTTTGTCTCTGGCTGTGTTATGGATCTTAAACAGATTCAGTCGTAGCGCATTTGTTACAACACAGAAACTGGAAAGACTCATGGCTGCGGCTCCGAACATCGGATTCAGTGTCCACCCGAAGATCGGGATCCAGACACCTGCTGCCAGCGGAATCCCAATCACATTATAGAAAAATGCCCAGAAAAGATTCTCGTGGATATTCCGAAGTGTGGCACGGCTCAGACGTACTGCAGCCGGAACATCACTTAACTGGCTCTTCATCAGAACAACATCTGCCGCATCAATGGCAATGTCTGTTCCTGCACCGATGGCAATTCCGATATCTGCTCTTGTAAGTGCCGGCGCATCGTTGATACCGTCACCGACCATGGCAACTTTCCCCTGCTCTTTCAGGGCACGGATCACACTCTCTTTTCCGTCTGGAAGTACTCCCGCGATCACATCGTCAACTCCTGCCTGGGCCCCGATGGCTTTTGCGGTACGCTCATTGTCACCGGTAAGCATAACCACGCGGATTCCCATGTTCTGGAGCTCTTTTACTGCACGGGGACTGTCTTCCTTGATCACATCCGCAACTGCGATAATTCCCAGAAGTTTTCCGTTTCTGGTGAAAAGAAGAGGTGTTTTTCCCTGCTCTGCAAGCTGTTTTGCTCTCTTATCAAGGTCTGCGGAAACCTTTGTCTGGCTGCTGATAAATTTCATACTTCCGCCGGTCAGTTTGTCACTGCCAAGTACAGCGGAAAGTCCGTTTCCTGGAAGTGCCTGGAATCCGGTTACTTCACCTGCAACAAGTTTCTCTTCCTCTGCTTTTTTGAGAACTGCTTTTGCCAGAGGATGTTCACTTTTTTTCTCCAGAGCGCAGGCAAGTGTGAGAAGTTCTGTCTCTGTAATTCCCTCTGCCGGAAGAATATCAGTTACTTCCGGCTGACCGCTTGTAATGGTTCCGGTTTTATCCAGTGCGACGATCTGGACTTTTCCTGCTTTCTCAAGAGAAACTGCTGTTTTGAAAAGAATTCCGTTCTTGGCGCCCATACCGTTACCGACCATAATGGCAACCGGTGTTGCAAGGCCAAGTGCACAGGGACAGCTGATAACCAGCACGGAAATTCCTCTTGCCAGTGCATAACCAAAAGGATGGCCTGTAAGAAGCCAGATGATCGTTGTGATCACTGCAATGGTGATCACTGCCGGTACAAACACACCGGAAACACGGTCTGCGATCTTTGCGATCGGTGCCTTGGTGGCTGCCGCATCACTGACCATTTTGATGATCTGGGAAAGGGTGGTATCCTCTCCCACTCTGGTCGCTTCGCATTTGATAAATCCGGACTGATTCACAGTTGCCGCAGAAACCATATCTCCGGTTTCTTTATCAACCGGGATACTCTCGCCGGTCAGTGCGGATTCATTGACTGCGGTGGTTCCTTCCAGGATCATTCCGTCCACCGGAATATTCTCTCCCGGGCGGACGACAAAGGTTTCTCCTTTCTGAACCTGCTCAATAGGAACGGTAAGTTCCTGTCCCTTTCGTACCACGACCGCAGTTTTGGGTGCCAGCTTCATAAGGCTTTTAAGTGCATCCGTTGTCTTTCCTTTAGAACGGGCTTCCAGCATTTTTCCTACGGTGATCAGTGTGAGGATCATGGCTGCAGATTCAAAATAAAAATCCATCATGTAATTCATAACTGCAGCAGAATCTCCATCTACCTGTGCTCTTGTCATGGCAAACAATGCATAGACGCTCCACAGGAAGGATGCCATGGAGCCAAGAGCTACCAGAGTATCCATATTTGGGGAACGGCGCCACAGACTCTTAAATCCATTGATGAAAAATTTCTGGTTGATCACCATGATGATACCAGCTAGGAGCAGCTGTACCAGTCCCATGGCTACGTGATTGCCGTCAAACCATTTCGGCAGTGGCCATCCCCACATCATGTGCCCCATGGAGAAATACATCAGCACCAGCAAAAATCCCACGGATGTGATAAGGCGTTTCTTTAGGATTGGAGTTTCATGATCTTCCAGCGCTTCTTCTGCCGCAGACATGGAAATCTTTGCTCCGGCAGCTCCGCCCTTTAAGGATGCACCATATCCGGCGGCTTCCACTGCGGCAATGATCTCGCCGGATGAAGCGGTTCCCTCAACTCCCATGGAATTGGTCAGAAGGCTGACGGAACAGCTATTTACCCCCGGAACTTTTGATACGGCTTTTTCCACACGGGCAGAGCAGGCGGCGCAACTCATACCAGTTACATTATATTGTTCCATTTTCTTTCAGTACCTCCTAAAATCCAGTTTGTCCCTTTATTTCATCAGCTTCTGGAGGGTTGCTACCAGCTCATCAATGGTCTCATCCTTACCTTCCCGGATATCCCGGGCAACGCAGGTGCGGATGTGGCTGGCAAGCAGCTCTTTATTAAACGCATTCACTGCAGCATTGACTGCGGCAGATTGGATCAGGATATCATTACAGTAGGCATCATTCTCCATCATTCCTATAATGCCTCTGATCTGGCCTTCAATACGTTTCAGACGGTTGATCAGCTTTTTTTTCTCCTCTTCTGAGCGTGCAGTGTGTTTTTCACAGTAGCAGGGACAGACTTTCTTTTCAGACATAAGCTGTCTCTCCTTTCCCATAAATACCCTCATGGGGTATCCTATTTATATGGAATAATATATACCCTTATGGGGTATTTGTCAATAGAAACAGTATTTTTATAATAAAAAAGCCCGCTCATCCGATAATGGCAATGAGCGGGCAATATAAACTTATAATTAGCCGAATCAGGTAAGTCCCCAACGGGGTTGCGAAAAGCAATAAGCATTGGGTGGGGACTTGTCTATAATTCTACTCTTCCACGATATGTCCGAAATAATAGAACCCCTTGCAGGTATCCAGGCTTACTTTTACATATTTGCCGATGAGATCTTTTTCTCCCGGGAAATGAACCAGAAGATTATGCTGGGTACGGCCAGTAAGAGTACCCTTCTCACGGTTTTCATCTTCTACCAGGATTTCCTGAATGGTTCCCTGGAAACGGGAGGAATTTTCCCGGCCCTTTTCCTGTACCAGGGTAAGAAGACGGCTGAAACGGTCTTTTACCACGTCCTCCGGCACCTGATTTTCCATGCCGGCTGCAGGGGTTCCGCTTCGTTTGGAATAAATAAATGTGAAGGCAGTATCGTAATTTGCTTTTCTTACAACATCCAGTGTTTCCTGGAAATCTTCTTCTGTTTCTCCCGGAAATCCGACCATGATATCTGTTGTCAGCGAAATATCCGGGATCGCCTTACGGATCTTATTTACCAGCTCCAGATATTTCTCCTTGTCGTAACGGCGGTTCATTTCCTTTAAGACTCTGCTGCTTCCGGACTGCAGCGGAAGATGCAGATGGTGACAGATCTTCTGGCTCTCTGCCATGGTCTGGATCAGCTCATCGGACAGGTCCTTCGGATGGGAAGTCATAAAACGGATACGCTTCAGCCCTTCAATCTTTTCCACTTCTTTCAGAAGTTCTGCAAAGGTCACCGGTGTTTCCAGAGTTTTACCGTAGGAGTTTACATTCTGGCCAAGAAGCATGATCTCAGTAACGCCATCTGCGACCAGTTCCTCGATCTCGCGGATGATGGCCTGTGGCTCGCGGCTCTTTTCGCGGCCGCGGACATAAGGAACGATGCAGTAGCTGCAGAAGTTATTGCAGCCAAACATTACGCTGACTCCTGTTTTGAAGGAGTATTTGCGGGAAGTTGGCATGCCCTCTACGATCTCATCGGATTCCTTCCAGATATCAATGATCTGGTCGTCGGTCTGCAGCGTCCGGTAAAAAAGCTCCGGGAATTTGTGGATATTATGGGTTCCGAATACAAGATTTACATATTTATAATCCTTGCGGATCTTTTCCACTACGTGATGCTCCTGCATCATACATCCGAACAGTACGATCTTCATATCCGGGTGCTCCCGTTTGATGCTCTTTAAATGTCCAAGATGTCCATAGATCTTCTGATTGGCATTTTCCCGGACTGTGCAGGTGTTAAATACAACTGCATCAGCATCCTCGGTATCTACCATTTCAT
>OLND01003580.1_pt1 | contig 11932 bp, 9 predicted proteins | sample 1672031 | NCBI WGS metagenome assembly OLND01 (sample SAMEA3136638, study PRJEB25190) | human gut metagenome | biome: human gut; feature: human-associated habitat; material: faeces | place: Austria | collected 2013
TGTCACGGAACGGTTATTCACCGTCCTCCGACACATCCTTGCTCTCGGCGTCGTACACCACAGGGCCGTCGCTGCCGACATCGCGCTCGGCGGCTTCGGCCTCGTCCAGGGCGTCGCCGATGGCACCCAAGGCCGCATTGGCGGCGGCAGAGGCCATGCGGTCCAGTGTGCGCAGCTCCATGGCGGCGTAGAGAATGCAGCCTAAATTCAGCGCACCTTCGGCGATCAGCAGGATGCCGCAGAGCATGACGGCGCTGACTGCCGCATCAAACGGGTGCAGCACCAGCAGTACGCCCAGGGCAACGGATACGATGCTGAACAGCAGCAGCAACCACCATTTCTGCCCCTTGCGCTTGGCAAGGTCAATGGCGGTACCGATGCGGCTCAGGCCGTCAACGACGATGAAGATGCCGAACACAACGGGCAGAAAGCTGGTCACTACCTGCGGCTTTGCCAGTGTGAAGATGCCCAGCCCCGTCGTGATGACGCCGCCCACCAGCATGAACGGCGCGGTAAAGCCGGTGCCGCGGATGCGGGCATACTGGATCAGGCAGACAATGCCGGTGACAAGCACCACAACACCAAAAATGTTGCAGATCCAGAGCAGACTGGTCTCGGGCATGATGAGCAGCAGCATACCGATGACGATATACGCGACGCTCAACAGCAGCATTCCGTTTTTGACATAGCGCAGCATAGTGAAAGGCTCCTTTTTACTTGTCGGCTTCCTGCATAGCCCTGGCGGCGGCCACGATCAGGTCGGCGCAGGCCTCGCGGCCCAGGGTCGCATTCAGGCACAGATCGTAGTTCTTGGCCTCGCCCCAGCGGTTCTCGGTGTAATAGTTGTAGTAGCTTGCACGGGCGCGGTCATGCTTGGCCAGCTGGGTCTCCCACAGGCGGTCCGGCATGTCCTTGGCGTCGGGGCGGCTCTTGGCAAACTGGATGCGGGTCTCCAGCGGCGCGTAGACAAAGGTGCGCAGCACGTTGGGGCGCTCACGCAGGACGTAGTCACCGCAGCGGCCCAGAATGACGCAGGGGCCCTTGGCGGCCAGCTCCTTGATGACGTTGCTCTGCAAAATGTAGACCTGGTCGGCCAGGGGCATCGTGTTGCCCATCATGTACAGGCTGTAGATCAGACTGCCGCTGCGCTGGTTCTCGCTGGCGGCAATGGCCTCCTCGGTCAGACCGCTCTTTTTGGCGGCAAGGGTGATCAGCTCCTTATTGTATAAGGGAATACCCAGCTTGTCGGCAACGGCCTGTGCGATCTCGCTGCCGCCGGATGCGTACTCACGCGCCATAGTGATGACCATAGGTTCCTTCATACTGATACACCTCGCAATATTTTATGTAGTATGCGCAAAAAGGCATACTATTCTGCTTATATTATAACCTGATTTTGTGGAAAACGCAAGAAAAAATTGCGGGAAAGGAGCAGTGTGGGCGGGGCTTTCGCGCCTTGCCGCCGGCGTTCGTCCCCACAAAAACTGCCCGCGGCAGAACACCGCGGGCAGGGAAAACAGTATGTCAAATTTTATTCGGTCACTTCGCCGGAAATCTCCTTGATCGCGGACACGGTTGCGGCGAGATTCTGCATGTCGCTGGGCACGATCAGCTTGGTGGCCTTGCCGTCAGCGACCTTCTCCATGGCCTCCATGCTGCGCAGGGCCAGATAGTTGTGGTTGGGGTTCGCCTCGTTGATCATACGGATGGCATCGGCCTGTGCCTTCTGGACGGTCAGCAGGGCTTCGGCTTCGCCCTCGGCCTCGCGGATGCGCTGCTGCTTCACGGCCTCGGCGCGCAGGATGGCGGACTCCTTTTCGCCCTCGGCGCGGGTGATGGCAGCCTGCTTTTCGCCCTCGGCCAGCAGGATGGAGGCGCGCTTTTCGCGGTCCGCCTTCATCTGTTTCTCCATGGCTTGGCGGATCTCCACCGGCGGCTCGATGTTTTTCAGCTCGACGCGGTTGACCTTGATACCCCAGCGGTCCGTGGCCTCGTCAAGGCTGGCGGTGATCTTCGTGTTGATGAGGTCGCGACTCGTCAGGGTCTCGTCGAGCGTCATCGAGCCGATGATGTCACGCAGCGTCGTGGCGGACAGGTTCTCGATGGCCTGGATCGGGCGGTTCACGCCGTAGGCGTACATCTTGGCGTCAAACACCTGAAAGAAAACGACGGTGTCGATCATCATCGTGACGTTGTCGCGGGTGATGACGGGCTGCGGCGGGAAGTCGGCGGCCTCCTCCTTCAGCGAGACCTTGCGGGAGATGCGCTCGACAAACGGCGTACGGATGTGCAGGCCCGCGCCCCAGGTATCCTTGTAGACGCCGAGCCACTCGGTGACATAGGCATTGGACTGCGGCACAATAACGATGCAGCGCACCAAAACCACCAGAATAATGATGAGCAGGATGGCAAAGACTAACAGCATTTGGGGGTCCTCCTTTTTCCTTTGTGATTTAAACCGCAGCCGCGTCAGCGGTCACGGGAGCGACAATAAGGATCGCACCGTCCACGGCCACGACCTTGCAGCGGGTGCCCTGCGGGAGTGTGACCTCGGCGCGGGCCTGCCAGTCCAGGCCGTCCACGCGAACCCGGCCCGGAAGGCCGGGCTCAATGTCCACAAGCACAACGCCCTGCTTGCCGATGGTCAGCGGCGAGCCGTTCGTGACAGGGGCACGGTGCGCGCCGCGCCGACTGATGAGCCGGGGCAGCATCAGGCCGAGCGTAATGGCCGATACAACGGCAAAAACAAGCATCTGCCAGCCAAAGCCGACATCAAAAAAGCTGACCAGCATGGCCGCGGCAGCGCCCACCGCAAACCAGACCGAGACAAGCGCTGTTGTGGCGGCCTCGACCATGATGAACGCCACGATGGCAACCAGCCATAAAATCGTATCAAACCACATGGAAATCTCCTTTCAGGGACAGAAAGCGGCTTTGTGACCACTTTAACATTATGACGGTATTCTGTCAAGATTGCCGAAGAAATTTTACAAAACTGCAGGAAAAGTGCAAAGGATTGCAGCCCTCCTTCGAGCGGCTTTGCAGGGAGGGGCTTGACCCCTCCGCGGCGGGGTGAGGGCACCCCGCCCTACAGTTTGCTTGTAAGGGGGGATGTAGGGCGGCATGCCCTCATGCCGCCGGGATGTGTGCGGCTGCAGCAAAGTGCCCGGGGCGTCGGGGACGCCGCCCCCCACAGCACCGACGCGCCCGGCAGGCGGGCGCTGACGAGAATTTTCACGAAAAAAATCGGTTTTCCGTAAATTATTGTAATTTCCAATCATATGGCTCTTTATCTTTTGGAAAAAAGTGGTATAACAGAAGCAAGTAAGGTGAACAAAGTATGCGCTGTAAACAGTGTACCACAAAACAGGAGGAGCGACAATGAAAAACTGTTTTGACCGCACACCCCACACGATGAAGGACTGGCTGCTGCTGGCGGCGGGCGTCGCGGCGGTGTTTGCCGCGGCAGACTGGCTGCCGGGTGTGCTGCGCGGGGCCGGGGCGTTTCTCGGGCTGCTGGCACCGTTTGGCTGGGGGCTGCTGCTGGCCTATATACTGGACATACCAACGCGCTTTTTTGCGCATAAGCTCTTTGGCGGCAAGCGCGGCGGGGCGATGGCCGTCAGCTATGCGCTGTTTTTCGGTGCGCTGGCGCTGCTGGCGGCGCTCGTCGTCCCGCAGCTCGTGCAGAGCGTGACGACCTTTGCCGGGCGGCTCGGCGCGTATGAGGAGACCATCCGCGGCCTGCTGGTCTGGGTGCAAAATACGTTCGGCATCGATACGGCCACGGCGGAACAGCTTGTGCAGATGGTGGGCACGGCACTGCAAAATTGGTTCGGCGGTTTGTCCCACAGTGCGGCGCGTGCGGCGGCGGATTTCGTCTCCGGCGCGGCGGGTGCTGCGGGCAACGCCGTGGTGGCACTGGCCGCCAGCATCTACCTGCTCTCCGGCAAGGAGGCGCTGCTCCGCGCGGCCCGGGCGTGTCTGCACGCGGCGCTGCCGCCGCGTGCCGCGGGCAGTGTGCTGGAAATCTGCCGTCTTGCCAACAAAATTTTCAGCGGCTACATCGGCGGGCAGCTGGTGGACGCCCTGCTCGTGGGCGGGGAAACATTTGCGCTGATGTCGATCTTCGGGCTGGAATACGCGCCGCTGCTGGCCGTGCTGGTCGGCGTGACAAACATTGTCCCGGTGCTGGGGCCGTTCCTCGGCGCGGTGCCGGGGCTCATCATCCTGCTGCTGGAATTGCCCTGGAAGGCGGCAGAATTTGCCATCATTATTTTTGTGGTCCAGCAGGTGGACGGCAACTTTATTGCGCCGCGCATTCTGGGCGGGGCCACCGGCCTGCCGGGGCTGGGCGTGCTGTTGGCCATCGTGGTGGGCGGGGCGTGGTTCGGCATCCCGGGCATGGTGCTGGGCGTGCCGACGCTGGCCGTGCTGGCGGCGCTGCTCAAACAGGCTGTCGGGGCAGGGCTGACGGCCCGCGGCCTGGATGAAAACGGTGAGCCGCGCCGGAATTTACCAGGCGGGCCGCAAGAAAATTAACAAGTTATTCCTTGCAATACAGGCGTGCATAGCGTACAATACTCTTGTAAAATGATGTAAAAGGAGCGGAGCATTTGAAAGAGGAACATATCTGGACCAAAAAGCCGGAGACGATGCTGGACTGGTTCTGTGTGGTCGGGGCCTGTATTGCGCTGTATCTGACTTTGAACAATCTGGGGTACTTTCTGGGGAAAATCGGTGTGTTTATCGGCATCGTGTCGCCGTTTGCGGGCGGCATAGTCATTGCCTATGTGCTTGACCCGATGGTCAAGTTCTTCTACACAAAGCTGTTTAAAGAGAAGAAAAAGACGCGCGGATTCGCGATCCTTCTGGCGTATCTGGTGGCAATTCTGCTGCTTGTGCTGCTGGCATGGCTGGTCATCCCGCAGATCGTGGACAGCATCGCCATGCTGTTTACGAACTTCCCAAGCTACATACACAGCGTACAGGATATGCTGGGCATGGCTCAGGAGCGCTTCGGCGTTGACCTGTCGTCGGCCACAAAAGTGCTGGACGATTCCGAGGCGATGGTCAAGGAGATCTACAGCATGGCCAGCGCCGCCATGCCGCAGATCGTGGCCAGCATCGGCAGCGTGGCATCGAACTTTGTGGCAATCTTCACCTCGATTGCGGCCAGCATCTATATGCTGGCGGACAAGGAGCATCTGCTCCATCAGCTGCGCACGCTGGCGCACGCCTTCCTGCCGGAAAAGGCTGCGGAAAACACGCTGCGCATCTGCCATTATGCCAACGTGAATTTCACGGGCTTCTTTGTGGGCAAGATCATTGACTCGGCCATCATCGGCGTTATCACGTTTGTGGCAATGGCGATCCTGCGACTCGATTTTGCACTGCTCATCAGTGTGTTTATCGGCATCACGAATATTATCCCGGTATTTGGCCCCTTCATCGGCGCGATCCCCAGCATCTTCATTCTGCTGTTGGTTGACCCGATCCAGGCGGTCATCTTCGGCGTGCTGATTCTGGTCATCCAGCAGGTGGACGGCAATTTCATCGGCCCGAAGATCCTGGGCTCGTCCATCGGCATCTCTGCCTTGTGGATCCTGTTTTCCATCGTGGTCGGCGGCGACCTGTTCGGTCTTGTGGGCATGGTCGTCGGTGTGCCGCTCTTTGCGACCTTCTACGGCCTGGCGCGGGAATTTGTGCACTATATGCTGGACAAGCGCGGGCTGGACAGCGAGGGGAACCACGTTGGTGAAGTGGTGGAGGATGAGGAGAACGTGTTTGAGTGATGCAAGGGGGGAACGGGCGGTGTAATGCACGCCCGACAAAGCCCCTCCGGCCATCGCTGGCGCTCGGCCACCTCCCCTGTGAGGGGAGGCTTTAGACGCGGGCGAAGCCGCCTGAGGGACTCTGCCCGTTTACGGCTGCCCGGCACTTGGCCTCCTCTGTCCTTTCTTTATAAAGAAAGGACCAAAGAAATTTCAGCGTCTTACCCCAAAAGCAAAGCACCTGTTTACTGCTTTTTACCGCAGCAAACAGGTGCTTATTTTTTATGGCTTTGTCTGTGGCTGATTCTGTGCGCCCGGCAGCAGGGTCACCACATCCCGCAGCAGTACCAGTGGGCTTTCGCCCTTCTGCACGCGCAGGCTGAAATAAGGTCGGCCCAGTGCATTGTACAGCACCCGATGCGGGAACTTTTCCATGACCTCGCCAAGCTGCTTTGGCCCGACGATGTCACTATACAAAATCAGCTGGTCGCCGCGCTGGACGATCTCCGCAATGCCGACGCGGGCTGCGGTCACGCGCACGAGGGAGACGTCCACCAGCCCCTGCACGCTCTTGGGCGGGCTGCCGTAGCGGTCGATCAGCTCGTCGAGCACGTCCTCGGCGTCGCTCGTCGTCTCGATGGCCGCAATGCGCTTGTATGCCTCGATGCGCCCGGCAGCGTCCGGGATATATTCCTCCGGCAGGAATGCGTCCACGGTGATGTCCACCAGGCAGTCGCTCTTGTCTGGGGCGGGGGCCTCGCCGCGGGCCGCGGCAATGGCCTGCCCCAGCATCTTCACGTACAAATCGTAGCCGACGGCCTCCATGTGGCCGTGCTGGCTGTGGCCCAAAAGACTGCCCGCACCGCGGATCTGCAAGTCGCGCATCGCAATGCGGAAGCCCGACCCGAACGACGTGAACTCCCGGATGGCCGAAAGCCGCTTGGCCGCGATCTCGGTCAGCACCTTATCGCGTGTGAACGTAAAATACGCATACGCCTTGCGGGAGCTGCGTCCCACGCGCCCGCGGATCTGGTACAGCTGGCTCAATCCCATGCGGTCCGCATTTTCAATAATCAGCGTGTTGCAGTTGCGCACGTCCACGCCGGTCTCAATTAAGGTGGTGCAGACAAGGATGTCGATCTCGTTGTCCAGCAATTGCTGCCACACCGACGAAATTTGCTCCTCGGTCATCTTGCCGTGGGCAATGCCGATACGCGCCCCAGGCACGAGCTTGCCCACCCGCGCGGCGCATTCCTCAATGTTGTCCACGCGGTTGTGCAGGTAGTATACCTGCCCGCCGCGGGCCAGCTCCTTGCGGATGGCCTCGGACACGATGCCCTCGTCGTACTCGAGCACATAGGTTTCAATCGGCTGGCGCTCAAACGGCGGCTGCTCAATTGTGCTCATATCGCGGATGCCCGACAGCGCCATGTTCAGCGTGCGGGGGATCGGCGTGGCCGACAGCGTCAGCATATCGACGCCGATGAAGCTCTCTTTGAGCTTTTCCTTGTGCTTGACGCCGAACCGCTGCTCCTCGTCGATGATGACAAGGCCCAGGTCCTTGAATTTCACATCGCCGGACAGTAGCCGGTGCGTGCCGACTACAATGTCCACGGTGCCGTCCTTCAGCCCGCGCAGCGTCTCCTTCTGCTCCTTGGCGGTGCGGTAGCGGGACAAAAGCCCGATGCGGATGGGGAAGGACTCCATGCGGGTCAGCGCAGTGTTGAAGTGCTGCCACGCCAGAATCGTCGTGGGGGCCAGGATCGCGCACTGCTTGCCGCCCATCACGCATTTGAACGCGGCGCGCAGTGCGACCTCGGTCTTGCCGACGCCGACGTCACCGCAGAGCAGCCGGTCCATCGGCCACGGCTCCTCCATATCGTGCTTGATGTCCGCCGCGCAGGTCAGCTGGTCGGGCGTTTCCTCATAGGCAAAGCGCTGTTCAAAATCACCCTGCCAGGTGTCGTCGGCGGGGAAGGCGTAGCCGTGCGCCTGCTTGCGGCGGGCGTACAGCTCAATCAGCTCCTTCGCCATCTGCTCCGTCGCAGCCTTGACCTTCTTGCGGGTCTTGGCCCAATCGCTGCCGCCCAGGCGGCTCAGCTTCACGTTGTCGCTGTCGCCCGGCGCAGTGTAGCGGGACAAAAGGTCCAGCTGGGTGACGGGCACGTACAGCACGTCCTTTTTGTCGTACTCGATGCGCAGATAGTCCTTTGTGACGCCCTGTACGGCCATCCGCTGGATGCCCGCGTACCGCCCGATGCCGTGGTTCTGGTGGACGACCAGATCACCCACCGAGATTTCGCTCAGGCTGTTCAGCGCGTCCTTATTGCGCTTTTTCTTCTTCTGTGCGCCGCTCACGCCAAAGGCGCGGGCCGTAAACACGGCGTATTTCGCAAACGGCAGGCTGCACCCGGCGGAAAGCTGCCCCGGCAGGATCTGCACCAACCCGGCGCTCGGCTCCGCCGCCGCGTCCGTCGTGACGTTCAGCCCTTTGGTGCGCAGGTCGGCGGCCAGACCTGCCGCCGCACGGGGCGTGCCGGCCATGACCGTGACCGCCGTGCCGCCGCTGCAAAGCGGCTGGATGTCCTCCAGCAGCGCCGCGACCTCGCCGCCCCAGGCGGGCAGCGTGTGGGCGGGTGCGTTGACGATGGTTTTCAGCGGCACATCGGGCATGCTGCGGGCAAAGTTCTCGGCGCAGAGCGTGCGGTGCGCGGCGCACTGCGCCCAGAGCCAGCCGCTCTCGGCGTAGAGCTTATCCAGCCCTGCCGCCAGCACGCCGTCCTCCAGCAGGGCGGAAAGCTCCTCGCCCCGGCGGAACGCGGTGGCGCGCTCGGCCTCCCGCAGGGAGGCCGGCTCCTCCAGGATCAGCAGCGGATCGTCAAAGTAGTCTAAAATCGTCGCAGGCTCGGGATAGCGCAGCGTGAGATATTTGTCCATGTTGACGGGCATCGCGCCGCCGTCCAGCTGTGCCAGGTCCGCAGCGGTGCAGGTCTCTAAGGCGGTGCGCCGCCTGCCGCGGGCCTTTTTGATATAGGAGCGGATCTTCTCCGCTGCGTCGGCGGGCTGACCGAACAGTATCTCCCGCGCGGGGGAGACGTAGATTTTTTCAATCGGCTCGTCGCGGCGCTGGGTCGCCAGATCGAAGGTGTGCATCGTGTCGATCTCGTCGCCCCAGAACTCCATGCGGGCGGGCTGCTTCATGTCGGGCGCGTAGATGTCCGCAATGTCGCCGCGGATCGAAAACTGACCCGGGCCGTCCACCTGGTCGCGCCGCGTATAGCCTGCGCCGTACAAAAGCGCGGTCAGCTCGGCGCGGGGCAGTGTGTCGCCGGGGCGCAGGCTGCGGGTGTTCGCGCAGAAATCCGCCCGCGGCGTCGTGTATTGGGTCAGGCCCTCGTCGGGCACGCAGACGGCCTGCAGCCGCCCGCCGACGAGGTCGCCCAGCACGGCCAGACGGCGGTATTCGTACTCGCGGCCCGTGCCCTCGATGGGGCGCAGCACATAGTCGCGGGCAGGGAACACTGCCGCCGCCACGCCCAGCGCGTTCAGGTCGCCCGCAAACCGGGTCGCCTCGGCCTCGCCGGGCGTCACGATGCAGAGCGGTTTGTCGAGGGCCTTCGCCAGCGCGACATAGACCATCGCCCGGCCCGACCCCGGTATGCCAAATAAGGCGCAAGCCCCCGGACCCCCGAGCGCCTGCGCCAGTCTTGCGTATTCGTCTGTTTTGGTGAAAAGTGCGTTGAACATAAAAGAACCCATTGTATAAAGCAAACGTAGGGCGGGGTGACCTCACCCCGCCGCGGCGGCCTGAGGTCAGGCCGCCCTACGTCTGACCGAAAATTGGCTTCTTACTTATCAGCCGTTCAAGAACTCCGTCTTGAGCCAGCCGTAGGTGCCGTTGTAGTTCACAACGACCCAGCTGCCGTCCTCATTGGTGCCCAGTGCGGTCACGCCGGTGGAGGCGGGCACCTGACCGATCTTGTCATAGTCGGTGCCGGGGCCGCCGCGCATGTTCAGGTTGTTGCCGTCGGTCACGGTGTAGGTCGGCTGCTCACCCTCATTATAATAGGTGGTGGGCTGCACGCTCAGGCCCTCGTACTCGGGCACGGGCGTGGGCTCCGGCGTCGGCTCGGGGGTGGCCTCGGGCTCGGCGGGCACCTCCTCGGCAGGGGTGCTCTCTGCGGTAAAGTTGTCGGCGGTGGGATCGTCAACGCCCTCCACGGGGGCACTGCTGCTGATGGTATCGCCGGAGGCAGGCTGGCTGCCGCCGGTTTTGCCGTCAAAGGTGCCGTTCAGTAGCAGGACACTGAAAATGATGGAGGCGACGAGCGCTACAGCGCAGAGCACCAGACGGGTCATTGCTTTTTTACGGATTTCACTCATGATTCACGTCCCCTTAGTGGTTGAACTTGTTCTGGGCGTACTGCAGATTGTCGTCCATCAGCAGCTTGCAGGCTTCCTCAATGTCCGGGTAGCGGTCCGTCATGGCCTTGCGGTCTGCGGCAGGCAGCTTGCCCAGCACCCAGGCGGCCAGGTCGTACTGCGGGTTCGGTTTGGCGCCGATGCCGATGCGGATACGGCTGAAATGGTCGGTGCCCAGGCTGGCAATGATGCTTTTCAGTCCGTTGTGCCCGCCGGCAGAGCCGTGGGGCCGGATGCGCAGATGTCCCGGCTCCTGGGTGATGTCATCGCACAGCACAATGATGTGGTCTGCCGGGATCTTGTAAAAGTTGGCGGCGGGGGCAATGCTCTGGCCGCTCAGGTTCATGTAGGTCAGCGGCTTGAGCAGCACGACCTTGTGGCCGTTCACCTGTGCCGTGCCGTACAGGCCCTGCCATTTGGCCTTGGCAATGTCGCACTGCCACTGCGCGGCCAGATAGTCCAGCGCCTCAAAACCGGCGTTGTGGCGGGTGCCGTCATATTTCGGTTCGGGGTTGCCCAGTCCGGCGATGAGCCAGTCCGCCCCGGAGGTCATTTCGAACATAGATATATCCTTTGAAAAATCGTGAAGTACCGTAGGGGCCGGGCATGCCCGGCCCGGCAGCGTAAGATAAGCGGCTGCTTATGGGAAGGCCGCGGGGCGTCGAGGACGCCGCCCCCTACAACGCTTTACTTCCCTTTCTTCTCCGCTTCCAGCTTCTGCTTCTTGGCGATATACTTCTCCAGCTTGCGCTCGCCCCAGCCGTCGATCTCGGCCTGCTTAGCGCGCTCGATGCCCAGCGCACCGGCGGGCACATCATGGCCGATGGTGGAGCCGGCAGCCGTGAACGCATGGTCGCCGATGGTGACGGGTGCGACAAGGTTCGTGTTGCAGCCGATGAACGCATAGTCGCCGATGGTCGTGTGGAACTTGCCCTCGCCGTCGTAGTTGCAGGTGACGGTGCCGCAGCCGAAGTTGCAGTACTTGCCCACCGTGGCATCGCCGATGTAGGTCAGGTGGCTGACCGTGTTGCCCTCGGCAAAGTCGGCGTTCTTCGTTTCGACATAAGCGCCCAGATGGCAGCCCTCGGCGGTTTTGGTGCCGACGCGCACATGCGTGAAGGGACCGATCTTGTTGTTGGGGCCGATGTGGCTCCCATAGCACTGGCTGGCATTGATCGTGGACCCGGCGTCAACGACGGTGTCCTCCAGCAGGGTGTTGGGGCCGATGACGCAGTCCGGGCCGATGACCGTCTGGCCGCGCAGGATGCAGCCTGGCAGGATGGTCGCACCGGGGGCAATGATGACCTCCGGCTCAATGCAGACGTTATCACTGATAAAATTCACGCCGTTATCCAGATGGCGCTCAAACGTGGCGGCATAGCGCTGCTGTGCCAGCTCGAAATTCTCTCTTGCGGTAGACATATAGCGGTTCTTCCTTTATACACTCATTTCGTGCCCGCGGCGCACGGGGGCTGCCGACGGACCTTATACCTATATATTGTATAACATGCGGCGCATTTTAGCAAGCCGAAAAACGCCGTTCGCCGCAAAAATTTACCGCGGCACTCAAAAAGAAAAAAGTGACAGCTCGAAAAATATTTCGAACTTCCCACCCATTATAAAATACACGATTTTTGTGCAAATTGCAATACCTGAACCAAAAAAGTTTGGCAACTTTTCAGCGAAACTATTGAGCATTTTTTTAACAATCTACTGGAAATCTGTCTTTCGGTCTG